>CAAGKR010460014.1_pt1 | contig 15159 bp, 13 predicted proteins | sample 2556971 | NCBI WGS metagenome assembly CAAGKR01 (sample SAMEA5207829, study PRJEB30636) | soil metagenome | biome: forest; feature: boreal; material: soil | place: USA | collected 2011-09 | depth 1 m | reverse complement strand
TGTTGATCGCGGATCTTTACCGGCGGGACGGGGCTTACGAGTATAAAAAGGGATTCAATCCCAAAGCGCTTGTCGCGCTTCTCGCGGGAGTTCTGGCCGCCTTGATCGGACTCGTGGTTCCTGCAGTGCGTTGGCTTTATGATTACGCCTGGTTCGTCGGCTTGCTCGTATCCGGAGCACTCTACTTCCTTTTGATGCGAAGCCAGCGGCTTAGAGCCAGTACCCATACGGGCGACTAGGTCAGCGAGTCTAATGTTGCGCCAATGCCAACAAGCTCGCATCTTAGTCATGTTCGTTGCTAGGAGGCACTTATGTTCGTTCTCTGGTTAGTGCCGTTGATTTTGGCTTTGGCGTTCGCCGTCGCAGGAGCCCAAGGAATGCAATGGAGATTACTCAACATCGTCATCATTGTGGTTTGCATGGGATTAGGTCTCGGGATCGGATACGCGGCCGGTCAAGGGAGTGGAAATTTGGGACGGATTCCCGATGCGGCCATACCCTTTTCAATGATATTCGGAATCGTAGGAGCGCTCGGATGCGTCGCGCAGAACAAGTCGCGAGGGAAAGTGTGACATTACAATAATTCGCATGCATCAGGCGCGCTGCGACCAAAAACCAGACCGTGCCATTCGACTACAACTGCTCTAGAAATCGGGGCTCCCGAGCTGTTTTTGCCGTGTGCAACCGTGCCGCGGAGCCGGCCACAGATCCGCTGAGGTGTCGTTAAGAGTATTGCGACAAAAAATTGCGTAAACCTTATAGCTTATGCCCACGACTCCGTTAAGAATGCACGTTGGAAACGTGACCGCCGACACCCATCCATCAAGCACCTAGATTATCCGATACGGACTCCTTCATGGCTAGAATGGACGGTACAGATGGAAACTCAAAATCCCACTGCCTTTAAGCCGGTCCTTTCGTTGTGGGCACTTGTGCTGTTCGGTCTAGCATTCGTTGGGCCAACGGCACCGTACACGTTTTTTGGCATAGGGGCAGCCCAGTCTCACGGACATTTCGCGATGGTTTATCTGATCGCGATGATCGCCGTCAGCTTCACGGCTGCAAGCTACGGGAAGATGGCTGCCGCTTTCCCCGAGGCCGGCTCGACTTACGCGTACGCTTCGAAGGCTATCCACCCGGTGGTGGGCTATCTTGCGGGATGGATAATGATTCTCGACTACATTTTAATGCCCATGCTATGCGTGATCATCGTCGGCGCGACCTCGCATAAACTCCTACCCTCGATTCCTTACAGCGGATGGGTGATTCTAACGTCTGTCGCGATTACGGCGATAAATCTGCGGGGTATTGAGATGACTTCGCGTGCCACGACGATTTTCAATGTGGCACTTTCGATCTCGATTGTTTGGTTTTTGGTGGCCGCAGTGTGGGCACTGACTCATGGCGTCGGGCGTGGAACGTTATTGTCGCTCGAGCCATTCTATTCCGCCCAAGACTTCTCCTTAAAAGCGGTGATGGCGGCGACGCCGGTTGCCGTCCTTTCTTTCCTTGGATTCGATGGCATTTCAACCCTGGCGGAGGACGCGAAGGACCCAGAGAAGAACATCGCACGAGCTACCATCCTCGTCTGCTTCATTGCAGGAGTACTTTTCATTCTGCAGACATATCTTGGGCAGCTAATCTGGCCGGACTACACAACATTTTCGCCGGTCGAAACAGCGTTCAGCGACATCGGTCGGAAAATTGGTGGAGCCGGACTCGCTTATGTGATTGCTCTCCTGGTAGTGGCTCAAGCGTGGGCAAGTGGAATTGCCAGTCAGGCGAGCGCATCGCGTCTACTTTACGGAATGGCAAGAGATGGAAAGCTTCCGCACTTGGTGTTCGGCTACCTCCACCCGAAACTGCGCACGCCAACTTACAGTATGGTGCTGATGGGAACGATCGCAATGGTCGCGGGACTGCTCCTGGACCTCGACAAAGCGGCGGAACTGGTTAATTTCGGAGCCTGTGCTGGATTTATGGCGGTAAATTTGTCGGTCATCGGGCAGTACTTTTTTCGGCGACGCGAGCGTCAAGGTCTCGATGTCTGGAAATATCTTGCTTCGCCGGTAATCGGCTTCCTTGTGTGTTTGTGGATATGGCTTAGCGTTTCACCACTCGCCATGAAGGTGGGCGCAGTATGGAGTGTTGCGGGAGTTGTGTACCTCTTCGTACTCGTTCGGCGGCGCGGTATCCACTTGGAGGCGATGCCGTCTCAAAACTGATCCCGGAATCGACAAACGCGATAATGCGCAGGCGCGAACAAAGCTCGTCACACCACAGTCGACGCTTCAACTCATTTGGGACCGCCCGGCAATAACGCCCTCGTGTTCCATTCGTCGCGCTTGCGGTTCGCTACTTGGCGCTATATCCACCATCGACCATCAAGCAAGTACCGGTGATGAACGAAGCATCGTCCGACGCCAGAAATAAAATTGCGTTGGCGACTTCTTCAGGACGGCCGAAACGGTTCAAAAGATGGAGTGGACCTTCAAGAGCCTCGTTCTCCTCATAGGTCATTCCGGCGCGTGCCGCGTCGGCTCGCAGTTGCGGCGTATCGATACACCCAGGCGCAACGGCATTCACTCGAATCTTGTATGGGGCAAGATCCATCGCTAGGCAGCGGTTAAATCCTAATAGCGCGGCCTTACTGGTGTTGTAAGGCAAGCTCTGCGCTTGCGCAACGAAACCACTGATCGAAATCACATTCACTATTGAACCACCGCCGCCGCGAATCATTTCCTCCGCAGCATACTTTGCGCAAAACGCAGCACCTTTTACATTGACGGACAGGACCCGTTCCCAGTCGCTTTCTGTAACATCGTACGAACCGAAAACGAAGGCGGCCGCGTTATTGACCAAAATGTGTAGGCCGCCAAACGCCGCTATAGTACCAACGATGGCTTCCCTGACTTGCGACTCTATGGAAACGTCGACCGGGAAAAAGATCGCCGACTGGCCACGGCCGCGAATTTGCTGCAGAACTGCTTCTCCGCGAAGAGAATCCCGGTCAAGGATGGCGACCGAAGCGCCTTCCTCGGAAAAGCGGAGCGCTGTGGCTCGGCCAATGCCGGAGGCGGCGCCTGTTATGACGGCTATTTTGGCACCGAGGCTCATGGACTAGGGCAATATCTCGCGATACAGTTTTACTTCGAAAGTTTCAACCAAGCCGGGCCGCACGTCGTTGAAGTAGTGCGTGACATGCTGATTGTTGCAGTGATCGTCGAAGCATTTCTGGTCTTTCCATTTTTCAATGTACGTAATCCAACGAGGGTCATCTACGCGCTGGTTAAGTTCGTAGCGAATGCATCCCGGCTCAACGTGGGTCGGCCTCATCAGGACGTACAAGGCATCAATGAGAGCGTCTGTCTTGCCTTCCAGCGCATGGAACTCAGCGACGCATACAACTTGCGTAGTGTGGTTGTTCACCATGATCAACTCCTTTAAGAGACGGAGCGTAGTATGTCGCTCCTGAGCGATTGAAACAGATCGAACGCCTTCTCGGCCTTCTCCTGTTCGTGCACGACCGCACGGACCGCCTGAATCATGGCCAAAGGCGTGTCGCACTGAAATACATTACGACCCATGTCGACTCCGGCGGCTCCCTGATCGATTGCCCTATATGCCATCTTCAGCGCATCGAGTTCCGGCAATTTCTTACCGCCCGCAATCAAGACAGGAACCGGGCAAGCAGCTGCTACTCGGGAGAAATCCTTTTCACAATAATATGTCTTTACGAAATGCGCGCCCATCTCCGCGCAGATCCGGGTAGCAAGGCCAAGATATTTCGCATCACGAACCAGTTCTTTGCCAACGCCCGTGACTGCGAGAGTCGGGATGCCAAGTCCATTCCCGGCGTCGACGACCTTGACCAGATTCCCGATTGACTTGTGCTCGTTCTCGCCACCGATATACACCTGGACGGCCATCGCGGAAGCGTTGATTCGGGTGACGTCCTCGGCATCGACAGCTACGAGTTCGTTGGAAAGTTCTTTCAGAATGCTCTGACCTCCACTCGAACGCAACACAATTGGTTTTGAGATATCGGGTGGAATCGACGTGCGCAGGGCGCCGCGCGTGATCATCAATGCGTCTGCGTAGGGTATGAGCGGAACAATCGAGATGTCGATGCGTTCAAGGCCGGTTGTAGGGCCCTGAAAATAGCCATGGTCCACGGCGAGCATGACCGTTCTTCCCGTGGCGGGATTAAAAATTCGCGCAAGCCGATTCTGCATTCCCCAATCGAGAGAATTGCTGCCTTTGAGGAAGAAGGCTTTTGCCGGCATAGGAACGCCAACGTGATAATTTTTACCGTCTTGGACTTCATCCACGTCAGGCATTGCCAGTTTCTCCTTTGGATTCAAGTAAGCCGCGATAAAAACCTTCAAACAAAAAAGCGACCGAAGTCGCTCCTGGGTCCAGGTAGCCCCGCGCTTTTTCGCCGAGAAATCGACCGCGTCCGTGACGCGCTATTAGGTTTCTCGTCTCTTCCGCTCCGGCCTGCGCGGCCAGCGCTGCACTTTCTAAGCACACCTCAATTCCCTTTCGCGCTTGGGCAGCCGCCGAAAAGGCATCGATCGCCGGAATTAAGGAATCCATCATTGTCTTATCCCCGAGTTTTGCGGACGACTGCTCGCGTACAGCGCACAAACCTGACCGGAACGCGACAGCCAGCTGGTCTAAATCGAAAACCGAGGCGTACTCCGGTATGCCATCCGACATCCCGAGAAAAAAGACCCCAAGTAAAGAACTGGAAGCTCCCCCATCGGTGCCTAAGACCGCCCAACCCGCATCATGAAAGCAGGACTTGGCGGTTGATGAAGAATCAGCGGCGAATGCCTTTTCCAATCGTTCCACGATCCGTAACATCGAAGCGCCATGATCGCCATCGCCTGCCGCTGAATCGAGTTCGGAAAGCATGGAATGATGTTCGCGAATTTGCGCCGCCCCTCCCGCAATCATTTGCGAAAGCCGAGCTCGACTGAGGCGCTCTGTCATCGCACCGTAAAGTACGGAGCGTCGCAGGGCGCATCCCAAAAACGGATCAATTCCGAATCCAAACGCGAGATCATCAATTGAAACCCTGCTTGCTCTTGCGTGGTAATGTATTCGCCGACCTTCGCTCTTACGAGCCTAATTCTCCTTTCAGTGAGCAAGTGATGCACACGGCGGAATAAAATCAGCAGTTCCATGAGCGTCGTAGCGCCAGCGCCGTTGACGATGACCAGTAATTCTTCGTTCTGCTTCACCGCCAAGGCGTCCAACAATTTCTCTAACATAAGCGTTGCGGTCTCGTTCGCCGTTTTTAGCTTCATACGGCCAGCGCCGGCCTCACCGTGTTGGCCCATGCCAACTTCCATCTCATCATCACCGAGTTCGAAAATTGGCTGTCCGGTGGAGGGATGGGTCGCAGTTCGCAATGCGACTGAGAGAGTTCGCGTATTGCGCTCCATCCGTTCCGCGAGCTCAAGGCATTTTTCAAGTGGATGACCTTCTTCAGCAGCAGCACCTGCCACTTTATATACGGGTAGAAATCCGATGAGCCCGCGGCGATCTTCTGGGTTCGGCCCTCCGGTAACATCGTCCTGAGTGAGGATTCTTTTGACGTTCAGGCCCTCCCGCTTGGCGAGTTGAAGTGTGATGTTCGAAGACAAGACGTCACCAGCGTGATTGAGGACCACGAGGAGAACGCCTGCGCCGCGATCCGCCAAGCGAATCGCTTCCAAGCATCGTGGCGCGCCAGGCGCTGCAAATATTTCTCCAGCGACGCTCACATCGAGCATCCCCTCGCCCACAAATCCACTTAAGCCCGGCTCGTGACCGCTACCACCAAGGGTTACAACTCCTACCTTGCCTTGGGCTTTGGGTCTTGCACGTGCGATGAGGTTGCTGCCCACAAGCTGCAGCTGGCGTGGATTCGCAAGGGCCAATCCTTCGAGCAATTCCACCACTATATCCTCGGGGCGGTTGATGAACTTCTTCATTCGCATCACGATTGATTCCTCGAATGCCTTCGACTAACCTGTGCAAATACCATTCCAAAGCGTCAGACCATCGGTGGGAACGTCGAAGACTTCCATCTGCCCAAACTCATACTCGGTCAAATGAATGCGTTTCCGTCCAGGTAAGGCAAAGGCGAGGTTCGTCGGCAGATTTCCGGCGGTCGGAATTCGCTCGACTACATCTCCATTCTTACCTAACACCGTCACATCACCTTGCCCAAAGACGGCTACGTAAAGCCTGCCATCTTCTGAAAAGGCCATGCCGTCCGGGCCTTTCCAACCAGGTAGGGCATCAGGCCGGATCACATTTCCGAAAAATCCGCGTGAAGCGGCGGCAGATCCAACTTGCGGTTCGTAGCGGTAGATATTGCCAGTGAGCGTCTCGTTCACATACAGAAGATTGTCCGGCCCGAAAGCGATACCATTGGTGAACTTAATGCCAGTATCGAGTTTTTCGACCTTTCCAGTAGACACGTTCACTCGGTAAACGCGGCCGTCGTACGGAATACTTAGGTAGTCTGGCCGAATTTTATTATTGGGAGCGAACTCGTCGATAAAGACACCGGAATCCGTTAGATAGAGTGCGCCGTCCGGTCCAAAACAAAGATCGTTGGGAAACATAAACGGTTCCCCGTCGCAACCGTTTGCGACGACATCGGCTTTGCCGTCCATCGTTAGGCGAACAAGCGAAGGATTTTTTGATTCGGCTACCCAGATTGCACCCTTCGAGTCCACAGCGAGGCCATTTGGTCTGCCAGTCTTCTTAATGACTTTCTTGGTCTTGCCATCGGCGCTTATATGCGTAACGCAACCGCGCTCGGCGCCTCCCTCGACAATCAGCCAGGTGCCATCAGGCAAGGCGACGGGGCCCTCAGGAGCACTCAGACCATTTGTAAAGATCATGGCGTTTCACTCATCAAGACTCTACCGGGGGCCGGCAAGTGTCGAGATGAATCGTCCAGAACAAGGACCCAGTCACCATTGTCAGGAGGCGTATATTGCTGTTTTCCTTTTGTCGGAAACTGCCCGATAGAATCCGATTTGCCGGAACGGGGGTTGAACCACCATGCAGTTGCTTCTTTCCCCGAAATCTTTCCCATGTCTACAGTTACAACGCGGGATGTGGGCATGTATGCGATTACTGTCGAACCATCCTCAGTACGGGCCGCCGAAAGATAATCCAGTCCTCTAAACTCACCCAACCCATCGATAACGACTTCGTGTTTGTCGTCGGGAGCTAACTGGAACCAGGGCCGCGAGTCGAAGAGGGCCTTCAGCCGAGTCATGTCCTGAGAAGCAGTTGAGTCTAGCGCCGCTTCCCATCCCGGATCGAACAGCCACATGGGACGATTGCCCATGAATTGTCCCGTCGCGCCACACAGGATTGCCCAGTAAGCTTGCCGGCGAACTTGCACGGCGGAGGCATTGTGTTCGCCTTCATAAATGGATTCGATGAGCACAAAGGGAATGGTCGGCGTACGGTGGTAGTCGTTGAGTAGCATGCCATGGACGATTCCATAGGTGTAGGTATCGTTCAGATCCAGCCAGCCTTCTTGTTTGTATTGATCGAGCGCAGAGTTCTCGGGATGACAGTGAGCGGTGATGATATGACGGGTGTCAAATTCTTTTATTCCTTGGACGACGGCATCGACATCTTCACGAGCTTTCTCTGGGTTGCGATCTCCTCCGATCAGCCAGACCAGATTGTCGAAGCTGGCATAGCGTTTGCCAACATAGCGACCCCAATTACGGGACTTCTCGGGGCCGTTGGCCAGAGCTTCGTCGATCCATCCCTCGTCGGTTCGTATATAGCCCAAGTAAATTGGTGCAAGAAAGACCTGAATTCCCTTTTCCGCAGCCTTGCGGATGACCCAATCTGCGTGTTCAAAATACTTCTCGTTGGGTGTGGAGAAATCACCCGGTGTTTTGAACGGCTCTTCTTCATAGCGGTTCACCGGGCCTCGAAATTTATGTTCAATGAGATTGACGATGACGGAGTTGAAACCCTTCTTGCGGCGACCCTCAAGATACGTCTCCGCCTCTTCTTTAGTGAGACCGGAGATGAGAGACCAGGCTGCATCTCCCTGGACGAGGTAAGGACTGCCGCTTTGGGTCACTAAGTGACGGTGATCGGGGCCTACCTTGAGCGGATAGATGTCGGCACCCAAGGCGATCGAAGTGCAGGCCAGCACGGCAAAGGTGAGAAATGCGCGATTCCGAGGCATGGTTAGTAGCACAGAGATACTGGTTATAACCCCACCGGTCTATAGGTTTCCAATTGAAATTTGTCAGAAAATTAGCGTATCCCCAACAACGTCAATCGGTTCGCGGCAACTAGGCAAATGCGCTACTTACGACAGAGAATTGTGGATTCTTGATAGATATGTTGCGATTTCTTGATAGATAAAGAAGAGATTCTGGAGTGGTCGGATCCCGACCCGTTGGGCACATCTTTGTGGAGGAAAACGATGGATTACGAGGCGCTCTCAAAGGAGTACGTCTTAAACGCCCTGAGACGGGAGAAATCTCTAATCTTCGAACGAGCGGAAGGTTCTCGGTTGTGGGACATCAACGGCAAATCCTATCTGGACACTATGTCAGGTTCGGCCGGGCCTGCGATGGTAGGCCATGCAAACCCAATCGTCGCGGAAGCCGTCGCTCGTCAAATGGCAAAACTGCCCTCGGTCAATATTCTGCATAACAGTGTCCCGCTGATTGAGTTCTGCATGAAACTAGCGACGATTACGCCCAAGGGCTTAACCAAGACATTCTTGTGTGCAGGCGGTGGCGAGGCCGTTGAGGCCGCGATAAAATTTGCAATCCGGATTACCGGCCGGGCGGAAGTGATCTCGCTTACAGGTGCGTATCACGGACAGTCCCTCGCTACGATGGGATTGGGAGGCCTTCCGGCCCTGAGGAAATGGCTCCCCGGTTCAGTCCGCTGGCCTAACTTTCGACAGATTCCGTCGGGCGATGCTTACCGGCCCTTGCTTGGTGAACAGCCGGATAGCTGGAGCGCTGCGGTTCACGCACTCGAGGCGGATCTTTCCGCGAGCAGCTCGGGGCATGTTGCCGCGCTGATTATTGAGTTGGTGCAGGGTCCCAACGGGCATAGCGTCTTCCCTCAGGAATACTACGACGCCATTCAGCGGGTGTGCCGCGAAAAGGGAGTATTGCTGATTGTTGACGAGATACAAACTGGCTTGTGCAGATGCGGAACGACCTGGGCTTGCGATCTGTACAAAGTAAGACCGGACATCTTAATTATCGGGAAAGCACTGGGAGGCGGCGTCCCTATCGGGGCCTTCATTACCCGACCGGACTTAATCCCTCAGGATATGGAAACCGAAGCCTGGCATATGCTTACGTTTATGAACCAACCACTTGCAGCGGCCGCGGGACTGGCGGTGCTAGGCATTATGGAAAAGGAAAAATTGTCTGACCGAGCTCGCGATCTCGGCGCCCAGGCAACGCAAAGATTTAAGCAATTGGCGACGCGATATGATGTCATTGGAAACGTTCGTGGGCCGGGCCTGTTTGTGGGTGTCGATTTTGTCGAAAACCATGAAACTAAGGCTCCAGCAACGGCGGCTTGCAAGAAGGCATGGGAATTCGCTCTCGATAGCGGCATGATTACTCAATTCGGGGGCTTCGGAAATAATGTGCTTAAGTTGAAACCTCCGCTGACGACACTACAAAAAGATTTCGACGAGATCCTGGACATTTCGGAGAAGGTTGTAGCATTCATTCAGCAGGAAGTGAATCAGCAACGCAAAGGACAAAGTTCGGACGTTGCCGTGCTCCGCAATTAGCTCTGTGTGCGAATGATTCACGCCCAAAATTGAGAACTTGCGGAGAATATCGATTGCAACTGCCGCTAGGCCTTCCCAAATCGGAGATCGAGACTCCCGCGCTTCTTGTTGATCTCGACGCGATGGAGCAAAATCTGTGCCGGATGGCCCAGTTTTTTGACTCGCGCAAATCCAAGCTTCGTCCCCATTTCAAAAACCATCGAGTGTTGGAATTAGCCGGCAGACAAATTGAGTCTGGCGCCATTGGCATCACTTGCGCCAGACTTTCGCAGGCGGAAAGGCTCGTTCAATTCGGCATACCCAACGTTCTGATCGCCAATGAAATAGCGGGCGAAGCACCTTTGCGCCGCTTTATCGAGCTTTCCAGGCAAGCACCGGTAATCATCGCCGTAGACAACGCCGCCGTTGTCACAGAGATGGCTCGCCTCGCAGGTAACCACGCGGCCGAATTAAATTTGGTGGTCGACGTTGACTTGGGATTGCAACGCTGCGGCGTTGCCCCTGGTGAACCTGCCGCTGCGCTGGCGCTACACGTGGTCGAACGAGGACTTCGACTCCGAGGAATCATGGGATATGAGGGGCATTTGCAACCCCTCGAGCCGGGAGCGGCGAAACGAGTGCAAGTGAACGAAGCAATGCGGGCACTCGTCGACAGCAAGAGGCGCATTGAAGCACGCGGTGTTCCCGTGGAAATCGTGAGTTGCGGGGGAACGGGTGACTACTCCATCGCCGGAATACATGAGGAAATTACAGAAATCCAGGCTGGATCTTACCTACTTATGGACACATGGTATGCCCCGTATGCTCCGGATTTCCAACTTGCCCTGAGCGTGCTGGCTACAGTCATAAGCAAGACGCCAGGAGAACGTATCGTTGTAGATGCAGGGGTTAAAGCAGTAAGCGGTCAACGCGGATTGCCTACAGTGAAAGGCTATCCCGGGCTGAATCTGAAAGCACTTCACGCCGAACACGCCCCTATCGAGATTGTAGATCAGGCCCTTCAGATTGCGGTAGGAGACAAGATTGAAGTGTCTGTCCAGTATCACGATGGCACGGTACAGCTCCACCATCGCATGTTTGGGATGCGGAACGGGAGAGTTGAACGAGTCTTTGAGATCGAACACTAGCGAGCTTCACATTGTAGAAACCTGGGGAAGACATGCGACTCAAAGGAAAAGTAGCTATTGTCACTGGAGCCGGCGCCGGAATCGGTAGGGGCATCGCCGAGCGCTTCGCTGCAGAAGGAGCAATCGTGATTGTCGCCGAAGTTGATCGGGCGACAGGTCGGAGCACCGCGGAGGCAATCGGCAAATCAGGAGGCCAGGCGACCTCTATCGTCACGGATGTCTCCGACGAATCTCAGGTCAAGTCCATGGCGGAGGAGACGCTTTCAAAGTTTGGCAAGATAGACGTACTCTGCAACAACGCTGCGGTCCTGTTCTTCCACGATGAAGCTCCCGCTCATGAGCTGAAGAGCGAAATCTGGGATCGTACAATGGCAGTGAATCTCCGTGGTTACTGGCTGACGTCAAAATACGTTGTTCCCGCTATGCTTGAGCAGAAGAACGGTTCCATCATTCACGTAGCTTCCCCGACCGGACAGTTTGGCTTTACCCGACTCACGGCCTACAGCGCCAGTAAAGGAGGAGTACTTGGCCTGATGCGGGCGATGGCCGCTGACTACGCCCCGCATCACATTCGTGTCAACGCCATTGTCCCTGGCACTATCGACACACCGATGAATGCGGAAGAACTGTCGGATCCAGCGATTCGCGAACGCTACGCAGAGCTCACGCCGGCGCGTCGTTTGGGCAAACCGGAAGATCTCGCAGGCCTTGCGCTATTTCTCGCCTCAGATGATTCGGATTATTGCGTGGGAGGGGTATTCACCGTAGACGGCGGACTTACAGCGATTTAAAACTCTCGCCCGAAGGTGCGCGGGTGCACTGCAACCTATAGTTCAGTGGAGTTTGATCCGTAATGCGGCGAAAAATCGCGCCGAAATAACTTTGATTACAGAATCCTGCTTCCAGGCTGATTTCCGCTATAGTCCTGTTTGTGTTCGCAAGGAGATCTTTCGCTTTCGCGACACGGAAGCGATTCAGATAGGCGACGAACGATTGACCGGTAACTTCCTTGAAAAGGTTCATGAAACGGCAGGTGCTTGCGGCGCACATTCGAGCAGCATCGGAAACTCGAATGGGTTCGGAGTAGTGCTCCTGCACATGCTGGAAGATGGCAGCGAGCCTCGCTACCGCATCCTGCTGTCTATGGAGTGCCGCAAGTCCATTCTTGTTTTCGGAACAATGATTCACAAGGGAGAGCAGAATCATCTTTAGGTAGGTTCGTATGGCCAGCCGCGAACGCTCGGTGCTGCCGGGAAGCTCCTTCCTGATCCTCTCGATGAATTCGCGCATTTCTCGCGAAAGCACAGGGTTGGCCCGAATCACGTTTGAGACCGACGTTCCCAGCATGTTGAAAGGCATTAGATATTGAAGGTCATCATTCAGCGGGGTACCGGAATGCACCGTCTGCGGAAGGAAGGAGAGAACTATCGTTCTGGGACGTTGTTGAGAAGAACGCGGGGGCAGACATCGATGATGAATATGGGTACCGACGATGATGACGTCATTCTTGGAGAGGGTGCAAGTGTTGTTCTCGACTTCATAACCCAGCTCGCCTGATTCGAAAATGACTACTTCGAGATGATCCGGACGGTGAACCGGGATTTCCTGGAGGCGGTCCAGTATCAAGAACCGGACGTCTACCGCAAAAGAAGTCTCGAAGGGCCAGACATGGTTCTTCTGCGAGTCGATGTTTCTGTCGACGATTGAATCGACATGTTCCCAGTTTAGTGAACCGGCCGATCGCATTTCCTTGCGCCCCGCTGGGGCCTATCGTACGTCAACGGCTAGGTGCAACCAAGGTATTTCTGGCACACAAGCGTCGCAAATTATCGATTGTCAGAAAGCAAATTTCAATCCAAGCTGCAGAATGCGCGCCGGAAAAGCCGAGTTGACTTCACCCAACACGTCTCCCGTGCAAGGAGCACCTGGTGCGGTCTGATCGCTGCAGGCGTTATTTACACCTTGCCATTGAGGATGATTGAAAGTGTTGAAACTCTCCAACCGGAATTGCAGCGTACTATGTTCTCCTGCAAACCAGGGCAGTTGGAAATTTTTCATCAGGGCAAGATCCCAGTTGTTCCTGCCGGGTCCCCGCAGACGGTTCTTACCCATCGTGCCAAACATCCCTGGTTGATTGTTGGCCGCAAGCTGATCAAGCGTGACTTGGCCAATCGAGGCGGGATTGAACCAGGACGGCGTGGGTGAATTCAAGTTGGGGTCCACGAGCGATCCCTTCGTAACCTTGATTGGCCCCAAAGGATTGCAAACAACATTCCCGCCTATGCCCGAGGCCATTCCGGAAATTCCGCAGGTAAAGTCAATCGGAGGGCCAGTCATGAAAGTGCTAATGCCTCCAATTTGCCAGCCGCCGAGTAGAGTCTTGACAAATGCGTTGGAAGAATCTTTGAAGAACGGCAATTGATAGACGTAATTAATGACCAACATCTGAGTTTGGTTGAGGGTCGAATTTCCGTACCACCGCGCAACGTCGCTGTCCTCCACCCCATTCGTAACGATATTGTCCAAGGTGTGCGACCAAGTGTAGGCGACTTCGTACGTCAAGCCGTGACCCACCGGATGGCGTAGGCTAACCTGCATGGCGTTATAGTTGGAATTTCCGGTGGGCGAGCGCATCTGTATGCTGTTGTAACCCCGGTAGGGCGCAAAAAAGAGCGCAGGCTGTGCCGTGTTTATTAAGACTTGCTGCACGTTACACAGTCCGGTCACGTTGTCACATCCCGGGGTATTGGTCCCGATTAGAGCGGGCACCACCTGCGTCGTGGCCCCAATAGCGACCTGGTTGATGTTGAGCGATTGCTGCAGGTATCGCCCAAGGGTGCCCACATAACTCACGCTAAGCAGATTCTGGCCTGGGAGTTCACGTTGAATTCCCAGACTGTACTGGTCCACTTGCGGCCATTTACGTTCAGTCGGAACGTCCGAGAAGTTCGCCGTTCCCAGAGGCCCTGGGCCAATGCTGTTGTAGCCGAGCACGTTGTATATGTTGAGAGTAGCGGTCGTGGGCGCATTGCCGTTAAATCCAGCCCCGGCAAAAAGAGGATTGCTCGAATCCCAATTTAAAGAGTATCCGCCGCGAAGAGCTGTCTTACCGTCACCGAACGGATCCCAAGAGAAACCGAAGCGCGGCGAAATGGTTCCTCGATAAGGGTTGGAACATCCCTTGGGTATCGGAGAGACACCACATTCGGACAATCCGTTGCCATAGTTCAAGTATGTCGCTCCGGTCCCCGGTAAAACGTTGCCCCCGCCGTCGAGTTGCGCCTGGTTGGCGGGATTATAAGCGCTGGGAATAAAAATGGAATCATTCGTAGGAGTTGTAGCATCGAAAAAGGGTTGCAACCAATAATAGCGTACGCCCAGATTCAATGTGAGGCGACGATTCACACGAAAGTCATCCTGAAAGTAGGGTTCAAAGTCCCATTGCCTCCAGTGCCCCACACCACGACCACCTAAGAGCTGGCCGTTTACGACTTGGCCATATTCTTGATAACTTGCAATCCTTCCTAGGTCCATGTCGGCCAGCGCGTTTCCCGTAGAGAGATTGGACGCACTGTCGAAGCTAAAGAATCCCTGCGTGCTCAAGCCGATATTTGTCGACGTGTTGATGTGATTGTCCAAGAGAAAGAACCCCATCTTGAGCGTATGTCGCCCCTTCGACCAGATGAGATTGTCTTTGACTGCAGTTTGCGGATCCCAAAAGTAAAACTGGAAACCTGTTGATTCAGCCGCTCCTTGAAATGGAACTCCACCTCCGAAGGAGATGCCTGGCAAGACTGCCTGGCCTTGATTCTCGGGAAAAATCGTCTGCACGGAAAACCCGGCAGGCTTATAGATTGAGTTTGCGGGACTATCAAATCCCGTTACGTTATTCACGGTGTTGACATCAGCAGACATGCTGAAGATGAACTCATTGAGCAAATTGGGTCGAAGAGTCTGGGTCAAATGGAAGACGGCGGACTTAGCCGGGCTGGTCCATTCAGACTTGACGGTTCCATAGTTTGCGGCCGACCACAACGTGGGTATGAAGTCCTGAGCGTACGCGTCTTGGGTGTAACGCACAAAAAGGCGAGCCTTGTCTCCAAAGTTCTGATCGAATTTGAACATGTCTTCCCTAAACTCAGTTGGAAGACTAGGTGAAGCGACGTAAAGGTTTTTTCCGGTATTAGGCGCCGGAATTAGTCCGTTGAGAAGAGCGCT
>CAAGKR010017644.1_pt1 | contig 15159 bp, 17 predicted proteins | sample 2556971 | NCBI WGS metagenome assembly CAAGKR01 (sample SAMEA5207829, study PRJEB30636) | soil metagenome | biome: forest; feature: boreal; material: soil | place: USA | collected 2011-09 | depth 1 m | reverse complement strand
GTGACGTGGCCGCCTCGGTACGGCTTGGGTTCCAGGCGGTACAGCGCCAAGCCGAAGACCCAGAGAAGAAGCTGCGCCGCATCGAGGCCGAGGTGAAAGACCTTCGCGCCAAGGGCAAACGCCTCCAGGCGGACCTTGACCGGGCCGAAGACCTGCGCGACAGCGTATTTCACCTCGCGGTCACGGACTTCCAACCGCCACGCTGGCCGGTGCTCAAGCCAGGCAAGGCCCGCGATCTGCTGCACAAGCCGATCCTGTTCACCAGCGACGGCCAGTACGGTGAGGTAGTACGCGCCGATGAAATGGACGGTATGAATGCCTTTAACAAGGTCATCTATGCCGAGCGGTACGTGCGGATGCTCGACAAGACGATGAAGTGGGCCGACGCCATCGCCGAGGGTTGGGGCGCCAAGTACGACGAGGGTATGATCTACCTCCGCGGCGGCGACGCGATCTCAGGAGAAATCCACGATGAGCTACGAGAAAGTAACGACGCCTCGGTGCGTGGCGCGCTATTGGAGCTTGCCGCTCTGGAAAGCAAAGGCATCCGTCGTTTACAAGAACGTTTTGGCCACGTCCACGTTATCAGCATACCGGGAAATCACGGTCGAATTACAGTCAAGCCGCGGCATAAGGGGTATGTCAACCTCAACTTTGAAACAATCCTTGCGGACTTGATCCAAGCGAAGTTCGAGCGCGAGCCTGGCATCACATTCGAGACACCGGCCAGCGGTTTCGCCTATTTCGAGGCGTGCGGCTGGAGCTTCGAGCTTCGCCACGGCGACCGCATGGGCGCCGGCGGTGGTACGGGGTTCATTGGAGCACCGGCGCCGATTACTAAGGGCCACCTCCGCACCCGGCTCAACGCCGCGACCCTCGGTAAGCGCATCGATTACGTGCTGACTGGCCACCTCCACACGTCGATGAAGCTACCTCGCGGTTTCGCCAACGGCTGTATGCCTGGTTACAACGAGTTCGCCCGCGGGCTCAACCTTGACCCCGACGCGGCAAAGCAATGGCTGATCTTCGCGTCACCCCGGCACGTCTACGGCGTTGAGCTGGAGCTGAGCGATTTCCCCCGTATAGGAGCAATCCCGACATGACCAGTGAAAGTGGAGCGATGACCCCGCTTGCAGTCCCTAAGATCACTCCCTGGGTACGGTCCCCTTCGTCTCTGGCATCGGTCGTCGAGGCAACGTGGGAAAAACTAGAGGCGCGTTTGGAAAAGCAAGGCGCACTACCCCATGTGGTTGACCGTGCTCGCGCTGCGTATGCCGCGGGGGTGTACGCAGCCTCGGCCGCGGTACTCAACGAGCGGGCGCATTCCCGTGAACTGTCGGAAGCCGCAGAGCGAGTTGAACGTGCGCGGTAAGGCGTACCTCAAGGCGCTTGTCGACCGCGCCGCGGAGATTGAGGCCGCCAAGGCATCCGTTGCAGCCAAGTTCGAGAAAGCGCAAGACGGGGTTACCCGAAACAAACCTGGAAGGCCACAATCATGAGCGGAGGCTATTGGTATTTAGGCTCGCCGTACAGCAGACACCCAGGGGGGATACACGAAGCGCATAGGCAGGTGTGTAGGGAAGCCGGGCGGCTGATCTCGGCTGGCGTTGCAGTCTACTCCCCCATTGCCCACACTCATCCGATTGCTCTGCATGGCGTTCTCGACCCATTCGACCCCGAAATATGGCTTCCTATGGATCAGCCGATGATGGACGCGGCGAAGGGCCTGATCGTGCTCAAGCTGAGTGGGTGGAACAAGTCCTACGGCATGGCCTACGAGATCGAAATTTTTACGGCGGCGTGGCTCCCGATCGTCTACATGGAACCAGGCGTCATACCAGAGGAGTTATTGGATGGCTGAGATAAAATTAGCGTCACGGTATAACACGATTTGCCCCAAGTGTGATACCCTGTACAAGACCGGGGACCGCCATGCTTGCGCTGCCCCAGCGGACGCAATCAACCCGGCGGAGCATGAGAGTGACCGCCTTGATGTAAACGATCGAAAGCGTTTCCCTCTCGCGCGGGGTCTTCTTGACTATTTTCCTCAAGCTTTACTCGCCGTCGCTGAGGTATCGCGAGTTGGCAGTGACCAGCATAATCTTGGCGAGCCGATGCGCTGGGTGCGTGGGAAAAGCATGGACCAGGCCGATGCTCTCATGCGTCACCTCGTAGATCGTGGGACGATGGACAAGGATGGGCTGCGCCACACGGCGAAAGTGGCGTGGCGTGCGCTGGCCCTTCTCCAGATCGAGATAGAAAATTTCGCGATAGCGGCCGCAGCTCTGGATGAACGGGCGGGTCGCCCCGGCCGGCGAGCTGACGAGGAACATGCTACGGTGGCGCCGCCATTCCCAGCGCCGCAGCCTGTAGCTACAGGCCGTTTCTTCAACTAGATGCGGTCCTTTATTTCTGCGACAAACCTGTGTCGCGCAGTTTGTAGTAATCCACGATCGCTGCCTGCGCGGCGGCGCAGGCGGCCAAGGAGCTTCGATCACGTGCCCAGGTGCGCTCGGTTTCCCCCGCACTCATAGGCTTGTCGATGAGAGACACAGGCCCTTCACAGGGCATAGTGAGCGCGGCCGGGGCGTCAGCTCCCCGCAACTCCACGACGGGCCGGCTGTCTAAACTCGTTGAGCCGCCGCACCCCATCAGCGTCAAGGCAAGCACGACTATCGTTGACACGAGAGAGAGTTGCGATACGAGCCGTAAGGGAGGCGCTGCGTCGCTGTAGCGTTGCGAGTGCCACTGCATCCAGGTCAGCTTTGGCTCGTGCATCGGCGATCACCTTCTGTCTGCGCTCACTCTCGGCGGCGGTGAGCTTTGCCTCTTGGGCGACGAGTGCCGCGGCGCCTTGGTGCCGTTCATACTTGATGAACCCCAGGAACAGCCCAGTGAGCACCACAGCCGCCAGCACAATCTTGCATATCTTGCAGGACGCCAGCATCCCGAGGAACGCGATTGGCACTACAGCACCCCGAGGAGGACCAGGATCAGGATGATAATGAGGATCGGGACGAGGCTCACTTGGCCCACGGGAACTGGCCGGCGATGTAGACGCCGAGGCTGCCGTGCAAGAATGTAATATCCACCAGGCCGACAATCCCGAAAGCGGAAAGGACATGGAGGGTGACGAGGTAGGCGGTAATCATGGGGGATGATCCTTTGGGTCGTCGGGCTTGGGGTTAGTTGGGTCCATCGGCGGTAGGGGACCGTCCTTGCCGCGGAGATTGCCGAAGCGTTCGGGTACTGAGAGGGCTATTCCGCCGATCGCCATGTCACGGAGGCCCGAGACATAGGCGGGGTCAAGCGCGTGCCCGAAGGCATTGGCCGCCCCCGCTAGGAAGTAGCCCCCCAAAGCAACAAACGCCATGATCCGCTTGGAGCTAAGCTGGCCGTCAACATCTTGGACGATCTCAACCAGCCGGGTCATGCCACTTTCCGTAGGGCGACCGTTGTTCCGCCGGGGGGCGCATGGGGGTCTGGCGGCCCGACCTCGTGGTCAAGGTGTAAGTTGCACAGGAACAGCAGCATGCGCTCGATACCAAACAAAGCGTCAGCACCTCCCCCGTTCCTGCGTAGCCATCCGTGCTGAGCGACGAGGCCGTTGACCGTCACTAGATCATGCTCCGTCATAGGCGTCCGCCAGCTTGGTTGCGTAGGCGTTCACCTGACCTGGGCCATTGTAGGTGCGGGCGAACGCCGACCAGTTGTGGGTGCGCAGCGAGTTGGCCGCGGAGGTGGACTGGCAGAACGCGGCGAAGGCGTCGAGGTGCTTGCGCTCGCTCTCGACCATCGAGGTCACGAAGTCCTGTACGCTGGCGAAGCCGCATGCCTTGAAGTTCATGCCCATGACCTGGAACATGCCCCAGCTTGCGGACTTGAGGGCTTCGTCTTCGTCGAGGGCCATCGCCTCGGCGAGCCGATCGTACTGATGGGCACCGGGGGCGCCGTACAGGGAGCGGTCCCAGGCGGACGCGCTTACATTGGGGTGCTCATCGTTGAAGATACGGCCTGTCAGTCGGCCGAAGACGTGGGCCTCGAACAAAATCTTCGGGCGCCCGTCGTCAAGGAAGCCCGCGCCGGCTGCCTCGACATCACACACGGCCTGGACGGCGGCGGCGTCGCAGCCGAGAACCGCCGCAACCGCGGCAATGTCGGCGTCTTCCAATGGCGTAGCGGGGCCAACGAAGTTCATCGGGCGAACCCGCCTGCGAAGATATGCAGCCCGAGCAACAACACCGCGAACCAAGCCAGGAAGGGGCGGGCCGCGGCGTATGGAGCCACAGCCGCAACGGGGATTGCGGCGATGCCCCACAGGAACATATCGACGATAAAGAGAATTTCAACAACACTCATAGTTTACTCCTAGTGCGATACGTGGAACGCTAGAGTTCCAAGAGTTGCGAGCAGCGCGCCCACGGATACGACCGAGGCAATGATCGAGGAAAACCCCATGATTTCTCTGTGCCTATTGTCATCGGTAGACTGGCCCCCGTGCTTTTGTCCCTCTATAAGCGCGAGCCTTTCTTTTAGATCATTGACCTTGCTATCAAGGGACGCCATCTGACGATCGAATGTCGCCAGTAGCGCGTCGATCTGCCGGGTAAAGTTGGTATTCGACGCGCCGACGAGTTCCTTGGCGGCGGCCAAAGCAGCGGCCAAAGCAACCGCGCGGGCCTCGTCAAGATCTTTCGTCCGTTTCTCAAGCTCCGTGAACCGGACATGGAAGGTCTGGAACTTCTCGTCGCGTACTTCGGCATCTGCCCTTTGGGCAGCAGCTATTGTGTCTTTGACACAACGAAATTCGCGGTCCAGTAAATCTACATCTACGACGCGCAAATTTGCTGGGTCAATGGCCATTTAGATCAACCAAAGGATAAGGGTGGCCACAAGGGCTGCGATGCCTATCGCGGCCGCCCATTCCAGCATCACGCGGCGGGCACTCGGGCGATCATCGCCCGCACTTCCTCCCACGTAGGGATTTTGGCTGCCTCACTGGCGACCTCCGCTTCGAGGGTGACAAGGCGTTCCTTGTTCTTGGATGCCATTGCCTCAAGTTCGGAAGCCAGGTCGGCGATGTGACTGCGGGCAACGGTAAGGGCGCTCATGGATCTTAACTCCTACACAGGACCATGCACACTACCCCGTAGAGGTTCCTGTGTCAAGTAATAGAAATGGGTGCGGGGGCTGGGTTCTCGGCGGCCTGGGTCAGAGCTACCGCATGTTTCATCAGGCGCCCAAGGGCCAATTGGAGCACTTGCTGGTTTGTCATACCCGCGAAATACGTGGCGGTGAGGGCGGTTGCTACCCGGTGCGCGTTCGCGTCAGTCATCGTAACCGAAGCTGAAAACGTGGAGCCGGTATCTAAAGTGACGTTGAGTGCGATTATTGCCATGTTGTCCTCTGGTCTAAGAGTGCGGTGCTAGTGTCGTCTTTTATCTAACTCTACGGGCACTAATGAAGCCGTAAGCCTTGCATGTTGATACAGTAAAGGTTGACTGAGCAACGAGGTAAACCGTTGTTGTCGCGCCCAAAGATAGGCGTCCTACGCCTACCGGGATTGTAGCCCCTATTCCTGCACTCGGGCTAAGAGGGATATCTACTAAGGGCGCTGTGCCACTCAAGGTTGGTAGGGTGTTTGTGACGGTATTTATTCCGCCCTTCATGTCCACAATCAACGTGCCCGCCGCGGGGGAGAAGGCAACGGTTCCTCGCGCATCCCAATCGCCGGCTGTAAGTGAGATCGACGTGACGTTTAGCGGGGTCGCCGTTGTCAATGCAACGCCCGAGGCGACTACAATGTTTGAAACAACGTACTCTCCGATTTTTCCCGCCGCGGCGTTGTCGTTCGTTGCTGTACAAGTGAGGCCACTTGTGATTACCGTCCCCACAGTAAAAGCGCCTCCTGCGGTGTCTTGTTTGACAACCTGGCTAGCCCCGCCTGTCGCGCTAAAATTAGTAGTCCCGGCTGGGAGGGTAACAATACTTGACCCTGCAACAGCGGGAGGCGTAAGAGTGAGGGTTCCAGAAGTCGCGCCGTCTAAAGTAATGCCCCCAGTTGGGTAAAAAGCAACAGTACGGCTTAGATTGTGGGGGTAGAAAGTAAAAGGGGTGTTGGTAACTGTCCCCATGTATGTTTCGACGGCGGATGACCCTATAAAACCAGTTACCACATTGTTCACAAAATAGTCCGTTTCGGCGAAAGTTGGATCTCCTATTACAGTTATGAGGGTTAGGGCGCTGCTGGCTCCAGTTTTTTGATGAAAAGAAAACCCCCCGCCAACATTGCTCGTGTTCCACCAGTCAACTAAACCACCGGAACCAAAATCGGCGGTTAACGCCCAACCCTCGGTGGTACTCACGGGGTAAACCCCCGCGCTGTCAGTTGCCGACGACACCGGCCCGGCGTTCCAGGTGCCGGAAGTGATCGTGCCAACGGCATTGATATTGGTTTGAACCCCCGCTGGCAGGGTTGTGCTGAACGAGGGCACGCCTGACCCGTCAGTGACAAGTACGCCGCCCGTCACCGTCAGAATGCCCGTGTACCCGTGCGCTACGGTGTCATAGTATTGGAATTGAATGCTCACTTATAGACCCTTACATGATCGAGACTACGGCTTGGGCATTACTACCGGCCGGAACGCCGCCGCCGGGCGCTGATTTGAACGTCGCAATAGCCGCTTGATTACGAGTATTCGCCATAGTCCACGTGGGGTTTCGTGTTGTTGCTGTAGTTTGAATTTCGTAAGCCAACGCGAGTGCGAGCGCGATGCTAGGGACCAAGGGAAGTTGGTCAATAATCGCTCCCGAGTTCACGCTTACCGTGCCTGTAAAGGCATCCCCCAAGCCGTAAATGACTAATTCATTAGCTTCACTAGGAGTAACACTACCAGTCTGTAAAGAAGTCGCGCCCGCCGTGATTGCGTGATTTTGTTGATCAAAAGGGGCAGAACTTTTAGCGCCAGAAAATGCCGCAGCACATATGGCGAAGGCGTCTCCAGAGGCCGTAATTGTAAAGGTGTGCCCCGACCCTACTGTCGGGTTAGAACAGTACGCTATTTGGAGTACGCCGCAAGTTCCGCCACACCACGACTGGGTTAATAGCGTCCACGTATTCGATTTGTTATCGGTCAGTGTCGGCGTGTTATTAGCAAACCATTCGTATGCAACTACAATTAAATTGGCCCCCGACGTGTTGATACCAGCAGTCGTTGCACTAGAACCGCTGCTCTGCTGTGCTATGGCATGAGCTAAAAGCGCGATCGTCATGTCTCGGCTCCTACGAGCGTAGCGTAGAAGCCGGTGAACGTCGCGTCAGCGGACGCCGGGGCCACGAGACGAACCACGTCGCCCGCGGCAAAGCTGATCGCGGCGCTACCGGAACTAGCAAACGTTGGTGTCACCGTGCCAATCGCGAATGTGATCGTGCCGACGTTGCTGAACGTGTTAGGCGTCGCCGAAGCCGCTTTGTCGACGTTGAACACGGTACTCGCCGTCGTGACCGCGGATCCCCCGGCCTTGCTGGCGCGGGTAAGATACGCTCCGAAGTTCGCGGGTATTGTAACTGCTACCGAGAACCGATGATGCCCGACCACTTGGCTCGCTGTGTAGGCCGTGACCTGCGGGGCTGAGAACGCGAGGTCGTATCGCTGCCGCTCGTTTGTCCATTTCGAGCTGACGTACACGAGGATATCATTGGCGGCCGGCGTAGTTATAGCCGCGTCAGTGGCGCTCGCCAGGGTGGTTATCCCGGCGACGCCGTTGACCTGTACCCAAGCACTTCCAGACCATATGAAGCTATTGGTAGTATCCGTTTCGTAATAGAGGGCGGTACCTCCCGAGTTGATATTCGGGGTAACGGGGCGCGCGGCGTGAGTGCCACGGCCAACATAATCAAAGATCGTAGTTGCTGCGGTCATAGGGGAACTCCGATGCACTGACCTATACCGTCAGTGATAAAGAAAGGTTGCCCGCCTGGGGTAATATCGCCTGTCACGAGGGGCAGCATTCCGTTGGGGGCGGTACCGCTGGTTCCGCTCGACGCCGCGGTGAGGCGGCCCTGAGCGTCTACAGTAAGGCTAGTCAGTGTGTAGGCGCCCGGAGTGACAGCGGTATTCGCGAGGCTGATCGTGCCCGTTGTTGTAATAGGGCCCCCGGACAACCCCGTACCAGTGGCGACGTTTGTAACGGTGCCGCTGCTGCCCGCCGTGCCGCTTGCTGCTGCGGTGATGCGCCCCTTGGCGTCTACCGTCAGGTTCGTGTTCGTGTAGGCACCCGGCGTAACGGCGGTATTGGCTAGGGTTGCTGCCTGGCTGCCCGTACCGGGACCGGCGGTCACGTCTCCGGTAAGCTGGTTGAGGCCCCCGCCGCCCGCCACCGCCGCGATCTTGCCGGTGCCGTCAACCGTGATTGTCGTTCCGTCTACCTTGACGGTGCCGACAACTGAGCTGGTAGCAACCGAGCCATTGGCCGCGGCAGTGAGGCGGCCCTTGGCGTCTACGGTAATCGTCGCGTGGTCGTAGGCCCCCGCGACGACAGCAGTGCTGGCGAGTGTCGCTACCTGGCTGCCCGTACCGGGGCCGGCGGTCACGTCTCCGGTAAGCTGGTTAATATACGCGGTGTCTGCGCCGGAGGCCGCAGCGGTGAGGCGGCCCTTGGCATCGACCGTGATGCTGGCGAATGTGTAAGCGCCCGGCGTGACGGCGGTGTTGATGAGGTCAAGTGTCGGGTTGCCCGCCACGCCATCGCCGTTTGAAACGCTGATGTCCGCCGCAGTTCCCGTGATCGTCCGCTGAGCGTAGGTCTCACTGGCGGTGCGCGCTACCAACCCAGTGCCGCTCATGGCCTCCAGCGCGGCCAAATCGTTTGCCAGGGCGAAGGTGAAGGACATGCCGGTTGAGGGCGAGATTGTGAGCCCTGCCGCCGGCTGCGTTTCAGTGATGGTGGTAGTTGCACCGTCGCCCGGTTTTGACACCACGCCAGTAGCCGCGATGGCGTGCGCTATGTGGGTTGGGGTAAGGAGCTCCACGTCGCCTATGCCAGAGGAAGTGCGGCCGAGCATAAAACCACTCGGGATCGAGCCGACACCTTGGACTTTGATCTTCGGGGGCCGGGCCATCTACCTGCCCCACGGATTGCTTGGGCTGAACCCGCTACCACTACCCCGCGGCGCCCGCCCTTTGTATTCCTTTGGGGGCTTCTCTATGCCTTCTTCCTTGTTCTCCCGACTGAGAGCCTGCTTGCTCCACATATCGTGCAGCTTGGTTTGCTTGGCAAGGAACGTCCGCCACTCGGGCGATGACGGATCAAAGATGGCCGAGGTCTTCGGCGCTTCTCGCACGCCCATCAAGTTCGATACCGGGTCGAGGCCGAGCTTTTCCCCTTTGTCCCAGTTGAGCGCAAAGATCGGCAGCAGCACCTTCTCCGCCCATCCTAGCATACCGTCCTTCTTGAACGCAAGACGCTCTCCAATTCGGTTCGTCTCGCTCATCAGGTCAATCGCAGCTTGCCAGATAGGCGCCAGCTTTCCCACAGCGTATCCCGCGGACCCCTGGAGAAATTGTTTACCGGCGGCAAGAGCCCCCTTGTCCTGATACATGCCGTAAGTCTCGGCTGTGACCTTCGCCCAATCGTGGTACTCTTTCTCCTCGCCGGGCAGCAGGACACGCGCAAGGCCGCGGGCATTGGCGAACGGGATCAGGTAGTCAAGGGTACTGTCGGGCATCTTTCCGGCGGCGATGACACCCCACGCGGCGTTGGTGAACGCGATCGTCGCGAGCTGCCCCATGAGGTTCGTGGTGGCCGTGGGGTTCCACTCGATACCACGGCCAGGGTTCCATCCAAGCCCGGTCAATGTCGCGTGGATCGTGCCGTAGGTCCAGCTCGTCGAGAGCATAGCTTGGTTAGTGATGCGTTTGATGATCGGGTGCCAGAACAGGTTGGCCGTGTTGTACTCCCCCATCCGGTCTTCGATGTTTGTCACGATCTGGCGGCCCATCTTGCTCATCGCAGCGTCGGACGCCACCGGGTTCTGCCTCATGAACGTCTGCATACGCTCAATCGCGGCACCGGCTTTAAGCAACGGAATGCCGTGATCCCATATCGGGGCGGTTACATTTGAGAGTGCGTAAGCTGCCGAGCGGAATGGGAATGCCAGCAGGTTGCCGAAATCCTTGGCAAGCTCTCCAGCCCCCTCGTCATTGCGTATGGCGGGGAAGCTGAATGCTCTTTCTGCCTCCGCTTTAGCTGCTTGACCGAGTTGGCCGCGTGACCATAGTTTCCAGATCATCGGGCTGTCGCTTGCCGAGTAGACCTTCGAGCGCGCGGCCATGTTTCCCCCGCCGGCTACGAAAGCGTCGAGAGCCGGGTCCGCTTCCACCGCCCGGTACATTGGCCGCCACTTGGCTGCCGCCTGCCACACATTGATTGGCGCGGCGATCGGCGACAGGGCAATGTCGCGAAAGCCACGCGCCATTTCTTTCCAGTCGCCCCGTACCAGGCCAACCCCTGCTTCGGTAAGCCCGTTAGCCACGCCGTTCGCCATGCCGTTCTTAAACTCAGTCACGGTATGGAAGCCGGGGAATAGCAGCTTCAAATAGGTCGAGCCATTCTTAAGCTTGAGCATAGCGTCTTCGATCGTCGCGAAGGTGGCGCTTCGCTGCATCGTGTCGAAGCCCACCCAGTTGTTCCAGATCGTATCGAAGCCGGGCTTGCCGTAGAGTTGATGGGTGATGACGGTGCCGTCCGCGAGGCCCACGCGCTTTGTGGAGTTGAGGCCCAGCAGCGGCTTCCCGTAACCTTCCTCCAGGGCCTTCCTCGGGTCGCTAAAATACTTCATCCACAATTCGGCCCGCGCGATCTGCTGCATGTCCACGGTCGCAATCACCTTGAGGTTCGTATCAAGGTTCGCCATGTCCATGATGATTGGGTTCTTGTGCAGGGGGTCGAGCCCGGCGGCAAGGCCGTCCTCGGTGGTCGCGTGAGTGCGCTCCCGCGTATAGCCGAGGTTGCCCGTGCGTCCTGACAATGCCTCAGCACCCCCCTCTTTGCCGATGCTCTCCGGGGTCCATGCGTGGTGCAGGTAGTATTCCTTGTAGTCGATCGGGTTAAGCCTGCCGTCGGCAATCCGCTCGTCGAGAGCGCCCTTAAGCATGTCGTTCACTTCGACCCGGTGCCGCGCGTAGGGGGCCATAGGGCTATCTGGCGCAACAACGCCTTTGCCCTCCATCGCGTTTATGAGGTGGCCGATCTCCGTGTCCATCGGGGCGCCGCCAGGCCCTTTGGCAATCTCCTGTTCCCAGCGGGGCATGTGGGGGGCGAGCGCCTTGAAGTACGGCTCGAAGCCTTGGGCCACGTACTCCGTCCGCTGCACGCCGAGGCCAGTGGATACGCGGCGGATCAGCTCGTCGGCGTAGTTCTTGCCATCTATCCGCTGCTGCCGCGGAGTTCCGGCGAGGGTAAGCGACCCGCTTTCGTCGGAAAGCAGATCGTGGAACGTCGCACGAAACCAAGTGATCCACGAAGCTGTGTGGTCGGCACCGGCCGCAAGCTCGATCGTCTCCGGGTCTTGGTCCTTGGCGAGATCGCGGAACAGCGTGGGACTGGCCGCCGGCTTCCTGCCAAGCCGCTCCATAAGCTCCTGTCGAGAGAGCGACGCTATCTTCTCAGCCGGGGTAGCTTCGGGTACGAAAGGTATATCGTTTATGTGCGTGACCTGCGCTCGGTTATCGCGGAAGATGACGTAATTGTGAGTGGGGTCAGCCCCGGGTTTACTCCCATCTAAGGCTGGAGTTTGAAATTTGGAGCCGCTGTCCATATACTTGAGGCCCTGAAGCCCTTCCTTTTGGAGAAGATCAGAAGCCTCTTTGTCTCCAACTTGGTCGCGGATATCATCGAACCATGCGCCAGCTTCTTGATCCCCCGCTATTCTAGTGTCGGGTTCTTGCTCGTAGGTCCACACTTTTTTGTCTACCGTCTCCATAGCTTTCTGCACGGCGGGAGACTGGTCATTAAAGGACAGATCGCGGTGCATTATCCGGTCTTGGTTGACATGCAACTTCACTTGGTAGGAGTTGACCCACGTATCCATATAGTCCGGCAGAGGTTCGCCCTTCTCGATTAGCGTGGCCGCCGCTTCACGTAACTGCTTGTAGGGAGAATTAAGCGCGTAACCCCGAAGTCCTTTAACCGCTGCCGCGTTCGCCTCGGCTTCCGACATACCGGACATGGTGTTTTCGGTGTAGGTGAAATAAAGCTCCTGAGCCGCAAGATGCTCCGGGTTCTGAGCATCAAATGCTCTACCGTCTCCCATTCTCGGAGCAAGAGTTTGAAGGTAGTTTTCATGTACCGCCTTGTTCTCAGCGAAGTACAGGCCGTGTCCTTCGTCCTGCGATCCTTCTCCAGTTCCAATTTTGTCAGTGTCAAATTTATCGAACTCATACGGAGAAGCGTGCCAAACGTCGAGAGCTTCTGTCTTTCCTCCACCAAGGTCAACCTCACGAGCCGCCGGTGGTGGGGCTTCTAGAGCCTTCGCAACGGTGGTTGTCCCGTTCACCTCGCCGGGGGGCTTAGTGAAGTCCACGCTATCTATTGGGGTCTTCTCAGCTACGCCGCGAAGCCACTCAGGGATTTCTCCCAGTGTGCGAATGGCCGAACGCGCCAGCGGCAGGACAACGTATTTGCCCGCGAGCTTGAGCCCTTCGCCGGCCAATGTAAAACCAGCAACAGTAGCAACGTCAGTGGCAAGGTTCGCCACAGCGTCAGCCGCGCCTTTGCTGTCCGGCAATTCTTCGCCGGGGACGAAGTAGGTCTTCTCGATAGCGTCTCGGCCAGGGGCCGCTAAGTCTTCAATGGAAGGTGCGTTGTCCGTTACTTTCTCATTCGTTCCGAAAGGGCTGTCGTCCTTACGAACCGCGGCGTCTATCGGGTGCGCGCCGGTGTCAGCCCAGTTCTGCATCAGCCGTTCGCGGGCATCCCCGCTGCCAAGCGACAGCGTGGCGTCAACCAGGTCTTCTCGGTTGGGTAGGTACGGCGTCAGAGCATTCGCCGCCTGGCCCCCCACGTCCTGTCGAGCCCGCACTGCATCCGGGTCGCCGGCGTCAAGGTCGTGCATGTCATGGGCCGCGGTGAGAGCGGCGCCGGCATAGCGCAGGGCGAAGTCGCGAGGGCCTTTCACCTCGCCGTTGAGGAGCGCGTCAGCGTAGGCCCGCCGGTGCTCCGGGTTATCGGAGAGATCGAGCGATGGTTCGGAGGCGGCGATGCCGTCCAGCACCTTCGGATCCGCGGCCATCTGCGCGGCCCAACTATGCTCCGCCTTCATGGAGAACAGCGTGGGGTCCGCGAACCCGAGGTGCTGGTCAATCTCCCCCTGCGAGTAACCGGCATCGGCCGCGGCTAGGGTGCCCGCTGAGACGTGGTTCTGTATCTCAGGCCACGAGTACCCGGCCGCCCGGCTCTCCTCTAGGGAGCCCTGATAGTCGGGCACAGGAAACGTATCGCCGGCCGAAGCTACGTCGTACCTGTCCCTCGGCGGCCGATTAAAGTCCGGGTTCACGTCGCGGAGCCCATCCCAGTCAGTCTCGGGGGGCTTCCGGGGCGGGATGTACCTCTCGTCACCGGGTTCTGGTCTGAACTTGCCCTGGAGTGGTGAGCTTAACCCTGGCCCAAGGTCCGGTGCCTCCATATCCCCAAGGTCGAACCCGAGGTCTGTCGTGTCTCCTGGCGGGGTGCCCTCCTCTTTCGCAACTGCCATTATCGTCTCCTCGGCCGGTATCGAGCGTTGGCATTGCGCGAGGCGGCCGCCCTAGGGTCCTCCATAGGTTTCCCCCCACTTAAGATTTGGTCTCCAGGTTGCGGGGGCCCGTCTGGTATTTGCGGCGCATTACCCCCCTCCTCCTTTCGAGGAGCGTAGTGGACCTCTGCCCCCCGCGCCAGCCCATCCCTGTCGTGAGCGTAGCGAGGATCAATCCCATATATCATCTGGCCTGGGTGTAACGGATCAGGAATTTGTCGTAGTAGCCGCTTATCAGTATCGTGTACTAGCGCGGCCTGATCGTGGGCCTGCTGTGCGTCTTGTTGAGCCCTAGCCACATCTGGTGGCCTCCGCGCGCTCTTCAAAGTTCCATCAGCGTTCAAATCTACTTCACTCCCCGCGGGGAAACTTATTGTTTGGTAACGCTGCTGTTGCGTTGCCCGCGTCGGCTTGTGGTATTCGGGGTTGCTGAATATCTCGGCGAGCTGGCGGCGCTCGGCGAGAGGCTGCCTGTAAGCGACATCCTGCATCGTGGCCGCGTGGAGATCATCGCCTTGAACGCGGAAGTCGGGCATTCCATTGGCACCAACCCACTCTTTGTTATTGGGGTCAAGGTTGGCCCCGGCACGAGCCCGGGGCAGCAGCCAATCAACGAAGCGCCCGAAAGCCTGCGTCTCAGCGATGTCGCCATTCGGTGCGTACTGTCGCTGGCCCGCCTGGATGGTTTGGTCGAGTTGGTTGAGGTATGTCGGACTGTGCAAGGCGGCCGCCATGAACCCGCCATCGGCCATCGACACATGAGAGCCGATCGCCGGGTAAAGATCGCGCTGGCTAGCCTGTCCGGTCGCCATGCGGTGTATCATATCAGCCGCCGCTACTGGGTCAGTAGGCGGATCGCCGTTCTGCCCAAGCCGATCGTGGATGCCCATCAGGTCAATCTTATCCTGCGGAGGAACCTTGGGGTCTGATAGGACTGCCTGGTTCCAGCCAGGTGGGGACCGCGGCTGACTGTCTGGCCCAACCAGATCGCCGATGTACCCGCGTGCAGTGGTGTCGGCCACCTTTTGCACTTGAACCGCCTGCTGCCCGCGCTGGGCAGCGGCATCGCGTTCGCGCGCCTGGGCCTGCATACCGATGTAGGTATCGAGTGGCCCGGCGCTTTCCCCGAGGATGCCGCTGACCCGCTCATCGGCGAGCATCCCACGCGCCAGCCCTTCATGCGTCTCCGCGGCCGTGGTGACAGCCGCCGCCGCGATCTCGTGCTGTATATGTTGCGTGACCGCGGCATGGTGATCGTCGGGGTTCTCGATGCCGCCGGGCAGCGTCGACACGAGCGCGGCAACTGTTGGGGGTACAATGTCAAGAGCAGTCGAGAGCGCGTGCGGGTCGCTCTGAACCATGCTGGT
>CAAGKR010384529.1_pt1 | contig 15160 bp, 17 predicted proteins | sample 2556971 | NCBI WGS metagenome assembly CAAGKR01 (sample SAMEA5207829, study PRJEB30636) | soil metagenome | biome: forest; feature: boreal; material: soil | place: USA | collected 2011-09 | depth 1 m | reverse complement strand
GAGCACGATGGCGAGGAGCAGTTGCCCCGGGCTCCAGTGGTTAGTGCCGGGCGCTCCAAAGACATGATCGAGCACGAGAGTGACCAGACTCACGGCCGCGGCGAACGGCAGCCAAAAGCGGAAAAACCACCACGTCCGACTCTGGCCTTTCACGGCCAGAGCATATCTCGGATTAACGAGGGACCTGGGCTCCGCTTTTCAGGACGGCATGCAGCACGATCTCGGTCCCGGTCAGCGCCTTCGAGACGGGGCAGCCTTTCTTGGCCTCGTTGGCGATCCGCGTAAAGGTGGCTTCGTCGATCCCGGGCACGGTGCCTTCCGTCGTCAACTCAATCTTCGTAATAGTCCAGCCCTTGTCCGTCTTCTCGAATTGGACCTTCGCCTGCGTTGCAATTTCCTGCGGCGCATGACCGGCCTCGGAAAGGCCGTTCGCGAAGGACATGCTGAAGCAGCCGGCTTCAGCGGCGCCAATTAGTTCCTCCGGGTTGGTGCCGGCGCCATTCTCCATCCGCGATTGGAAGGAAAACTGGCCCTCGAAGGCACCGCTTCCCAGCCGCATCGTGCCTTTGCCATCTTTGAGCGCGCCCTGCCAGCGAGCCTGTGCGGTCCGTGTCGGCATATCGGTCCTCCTAAACGAATGTAATCGTGCCCTTCGATCCTACGGCTAGCGCGGCGATCCTGCCGCCATGATCTCGAGGGCTTGCAGGCGTTGCGCCTGGTCGCGGCCCTGGATGGCCGCGATCAGGAGGGTCACGCCGGCGGCCGCGCATGCCGCCATCCGCTCCTTGATCACACCAGCAGGCCCCGCCAGCGTGATGGCGTCGACCAATCCGTCGGGCACGCGTTTGATCGCCTCCAGCTTCCGGCCCCCGAGATAGAGGTCCTGGATCGCTGCGGCATCCTCGGCAAAGCCGTAGCGGGCCACGGTCTCCTTGTAGAAATTCTTCGCGCGCGACCCCATGCCGCCAACATAGAGGGCAACCCAGGGCCGGACATCGTCGCGCGCTCGCGCCCGGTCCTCGTCCACCAGGACCCGCATGAATGGCGCGACCTCCAGCGAATCGAGGGAGCGCCCGCTTGTCTTCGCACCCGCCCGGACCTCCTCAAGAAAGAGATCGCGATGGTCCGGCGAGAACAGGGTCGGAATCCAGCCGTCGGCGATCTCGCCAGTGAGGCGAAGACCCGCCGGGGTGAGCGTCGCCATGAAGATCGGGATCTCTGCCCGCAGCGGCCGCATCTGCAATTTCAGTCCCTGGGTCAAATGGAAGACCTCGCCCTCGAATCGCAGAGAATCTCGCCGCAGGATCGAGCGCACGATCTCGACCGTCTCGCGCATCCGTTGGAGGGGCCTCTCGAAAGGGACGCCGTGCCAGCCGCTGATGACCTGGTGACCGCTGGTGCCGAGGCCGAGGATGAAGCGCCCGCCCGAGATCAGATCCAGCGTCGCCGCGGTCTGCGCGATCAGCGCCGGCGTCCGGCTGAAGACGTTGATGATGCCGGTCCCGAGCCGGATGCGTTGGGTCTTGACCGCCAGCGCCGCGAGAATCGAGATAGCGTCGGTCCCGTACGCCTCCGGCATCCAGGCGGAGTCGAAACCGAGCTCTTCCGCGCGATGGGTCAGCTCCAGCATTTCCGCGAACGAGAGGTTGGCCTCGTAGGGAATGGCGAGTCCCAACTTCATTTGTACGCAGCTTAAGCGGGAGTGAAGGGAGTAACTTACTTCCATGGCAGAAAGCACCACGATCACGGCGGCAGAAGCGGGAACAATCGCCTTCGGCGGAGACCTGCCGGTAAACCGGTTCGGGTTCGGCGCGATGCGCATTACCGGTCCGGGCATCTGGGGCGAGCCTGAGGACCGGGCGGAGTGCATCCGGACCTTGAAACGCGCGCTCGAGCTGGGTATCACCCTGATCGACACGGCGGACTCGTACGGTCCTGAGGTGAGCGAACGGCTGATCGCGGAGGCGCTCTACCCGTACCCGGATGAGCTCGTGATCGCCACCAAGGGTGGGCTCCTCCGACCAGGCCCCGGGCAGTGGGTGCCCGACGGCCGCCCAGAGCATCTGCGCGAGGCGTGTGAGGGAAGCCTGCGCCGCCTTCGGGTCGACGAGATCGACGTCTACCAGCTGCACCGGCCGGACCCGAACGTGCCCTATGAGGAGTCGGTAGGTGCGCTGCTCGAGCTGAAGGACGAGGGGAAGATCCGCCACATTGGCGTCTCCAACGTGAGCCGCGACCAGCTCCGTCAAGCCCAGCGCGTCACCCCGGTCGTGTCGGTCCAGAACCGCTACAACCTGAGCGACCGGGCCTCCGAATCGGTCCTGGAAGCCTGCGAGGAAGAGGATCTCGCCTTCATCCCCTGGGCGCCGCTCCAGGTTGGCGACATGCCCGGCATCGTCGACGAGATCGCGCGCCGGCTTCGGGTGTCGACCAACCAGGTGCTGCTCGCGTGGCTGCTCCATCACTCACCGGCGATGATGCCCATCCCGGGAACCTCGAAGGTGTCGCACCTCGAAGAGAACGTGGCCGCCGCCGGGCTCAAGCTTGAGCCGGCGGACCTGAAGGCCCTCGACCATCTGACCCCGTGAGCGTTGTCGTCGCCGTCTTTCTGACGACGTTTCTTGCCTCGGCGGTGGAAGCGATCGAGATGGTGACGATCGTCGTCGGCGTAGGCGCGACGCGCGGCTGGCGCTCGACGCTGATCGGCGCGGCGAGCGGATTCGCCGTCCTGGCGGTCGTCGTCGTGGTGGCGGGAGCCGCGCTGCAACACGTGCCGATCGGTGCCCTGCGGCTGATCGTGGGCGCCCTGCTGCTCGTCTTCGGACTGCAATGGTTTCGCAAAGGGATCATGCGGGTCGCGGCGCGCGGCCTTGCCGGCATGAAGGAGATGGAGTTCGGTGCCGCCGAGCGGTGGCAGAGCGACGCGATGGACTGGACCGCGTTCGTCCTCAGCTTCAAGGGCGTCGTGCTCGAGGGCCTGGAAGTCGCCTTCATCGTCGTCTCCTTCGGCGCAAACGCGAATCAACTCGGTGTCGCCGCGGTCGGCGGCATCGCCGCCGTGGTGATCATCGGTGGGGTGGGGCTCGCCATCCACCACGTCGTCAACCGCATTCCGCGCAGCCTCCTCCAGCTCCTCGTCGGTGTCATGTTGACCACCTTCGGGACTTTCTGGTCTCTCGAAGGGTTGGGTGTCACCTGGCCGGCAGGTGATGGCGCCATCCTCGGGTTACTGGTGCTGTACGCGCTGACCGGCGCCATCTACATCACGCTGGAGCGTGAGCGTCAGCTGGGCTTCAACGCCGGGAGGGCCGCATGAGCCCCCCGCTCTCGTGGGTGGTGGGCTTCGGCCGCTTCTGGTACCACTTCATCATCGGCGACGACTGGACGATGGCAGTCGCCGTCGCGGTCGGCCTGATCGTCACGGCGGTGCTGAACGCGCGGGGCATCCTGGCGTGGTGGCTGATTCCCTTGATCGTCATCGCCATGCTGGGCATCAGCCTGCGCCGCGCCAGCCGCGCCCAACACCGATGAGCGACTTCGCGGTCGTCGGCCTGGCGACCATGGGTCAGAACCTGGCCCGCAACCTGGCCAGCAAGGGGGTCTCGGTCTCGGTCTACAACCGCACGACCGCGCGCACCGACGAGTTCCTGAAGGAGCATGGCAAGGAAGGTGCGATCCAGGGTGCGCATAGCATCGAGGAACTGGTTGGGCAGCTTTCGCGCCCGCGGGCGATCTTGATCATGGTCAAGGCCGGCAAGCCGGTCGACGAGACGATCGGGCAGCTCGCGCCGCTGCTGGAGCGTGGTGACATCCTGATCGATGGCGGCAACTCGTATTTCGCCGACACTGTGCGCCGCAACCGGGAGCTGGAGGCGCGCGGCCTGCAGTTCCTCGGCGCCGGCATCTCCGGTGGGGAGGAGGGGGCGCTGAAAGGCCCGAGCATCATGCCCGGCGGGTCGCCGGCCGCCTACCAGCATGTCGAATCGATCCTCACCCGGATCAGCGCCCACGTCGATGGCGATCCGTGCTGTACCTATATCGGCCCGGGTGGGGCCGGCCATTACGTGAAGATGGTGCACAACGGCATCGAGTACGCCGACATCCAGCTGATCGCCGAGGCCTATGACCTGCTCAGCCAGGCGCTTGGGCTGGGGGCCGAGCAGCTGGCCGCGATCTTTCGGCAATGGAATGAGGGTGACCTCGAGTCCTACCTGATCCAGATCACGGCCGAGGTGCTGGCCAAAAAGGATGCCGTGACCGGCGAGCCGCTTGTCGACGTGATCCTCGATGAGGCAGCCCAGAAGGGGACCGGCAAGTGGGCGTCGCAATCCGCGCTCGACCTCGGCATCCCGGTGACGGCGATCACCGAGGCGGTCTTCGCCCGGTTTCTCTCCGCCCTGAAGGCCGACCGGCAGGTTGCGGCGAAGGTGCTGCGCGGCCCGAGCGGCAAGCCTGCGTCGGTTGCCGCGACGCTGGTGGACGATGTGCGGGCCGCGCTCTATGCCTCGAAAATTGTCGCCTACGCGCAGGGCTTCGAGCAGATGCAGGCCGCCTCGAATGAGAACGCATGGAACCTCAACCTCGGCGCCATCGCCCGGATCTGGCGAGGCGGCTGCATCATTCGCGCTCGCTTCCTCAACCGGATCACCGAGGCATATGCGGAACAGCCCGACCTGAAGAATTTGCTCCTGGCGCCCTATTTCCGTGACGCCATCGGCCAGACCCAGGACGCCTGGCGACGCGTGATCACGATCGCGGTTGAGGCGGGCATCCCGGTTCCCGCCTTCTCGTCGTCACTCGCCTACTATGATGCCTACCGCCGGGATCGCCTTCCGGCCAACCTGATCCAGGGGCTGCGGGATTACTTCGGCGCCCACACCTATCACCGGATCGACCGGGAGGGCTCGTTCCACACCCGCTGGGGCCAGGACGGCAAGGAAGTCGAAGCCTAGCTCGCCGCCACCGCGAAGTCGGCGTCCTCCGGTTCCACCTGGACCTGCTTATTGCGGCGCGCCCGGAGGGCGGCCACCGTGACAAACACGGGAGTCGCGAACAACAGCGCGGCACCAGCGATCCGGATTGGCGGAAAGGGGTTGCCGCTCAGCCAGACGCCGAAGAACGTCGCCCAGGCCGGCTCGGTCAGTAAGACGATCGCCGAGGTGGTGGCCGCGAGCTGCCGCTGTGCCCAGACCTGGACGAAGAGCCCGAGAGCGGTGGCGAGTGAGGCCGTGATCGCGATTGCAACCAGGACCGATGCCGACGGCATGGGAAAGCCGCCTCCCATCGGCGTCAGGGCAGCCAGGATGAAGATCGCGAGCGCACTCACGGTTTGACCAACCGTCAAGGACACGGAGTCATGCTGGCGCGAGAACCGGGCTACCAGGATGATCTGGACGGCGAAGCCGAAGGCGCTGACCGCCACCAGAAGATCCCCGAAGGCCAGTTGGCGCGGCAGGGCACCAACTAGCAGGAGCAGCCCGAGTAGCGCCAGCCCGACGCCGATGAGGGTGGCGAGCGGAACGCGGACCCGGAAGACCACCCACTCGATGGCCGGGACCAGCACGACGAAGAGACCGGTGATCAGCCCGGTGTCACTGGCAAGCGTGACGTGCAGCCCGACGGTCTGGACGATGAAAGCGAGGCCCATGAACACGCCGATCCACGAGCCCGCGAGGACCGACCGCCAGCGGAGGTGCCGGAGGAACGGCGTCCAGAGGGCCACCGCCAGCGCGAACCGGTAGGCGAGAAACGCGGCGACCGGAAAGGCGACCACGGCATCCTTGACCACGACAAAGGTCCAGCCCCAGATGGCGGTGATCGAGAGGATCGCCAGCAGGCGAACGAGCGATGCCCGGCTCGTCACTTTGCCTCCTGCCGGCTCCGGAACCGCCGCACCCGGGACCGGTTCCCGCAGGTGGCCGCACCGCACCATTGGCGGCTGCGGTTCTTCGAGTGGTCGAGGAAGAGCCAGCGGCACTGGTCGTTGGCGCACACCTTGAGTCGGGGCGCCTGGTCGCGGAGCTCGACGAGCGAGACCAGCAGGCCGGCGATCAAGCCATCCCACTCCTCGGCCACCGGTTGCAGCTCGCCCCTGGGATCCAAGCGGTACCGGGTGTGCGCGAGCAGGCCGCCAAGCTCTCGGGTGTACGCCGCAGGGCTGCTCAGAAGGGACCTGGCCGCAATCCGGATCTTCCGGAGCTGGGCTAGCTGGGTGCGCCCAGGATGGCCCGCCGCACGAACGCCCATCCGGGTCAGAAGCTCGGTGGCCGTCTCCGCGGAGTCGAGGTGGTCGTGGGCCGGGATCCAGTGGGCGCCATCGCCCGACCCAACATCGCGGGCTTCCGGCTCGTGGTAACTGTTGGCGACGGCCAGCAGGTGGTCGATTGGACGCGGGTTGGTAATGGGCATAACGCTCTTTGCATATTACCCGACGGCAGGGGAATCCGGCCGAATGGAACGGGATTAGCCCTAGCTCGCCGGGCGGAGCGTGGTCAGGAGGGGCGAGCCGATCAGGGCGTCGGCCGTGGCGATGTTGGTCGCCAGGGGCACGTTGCAGACATTGCAGATCCGGAGCAGGGTTTGGATGTCCGGTTCATGCGGGTGCTTGTCGAGCGGATCGACCATGAAGAGCACGGCATCGATCTCACCCTCGACCACCCGGTTGGCGATCTGGACGTCGCCGCCGACCGGGCCCGATTCCAGGCACTCGACCTCGAGCCCGACTTTCGAGCTGAGCAGCCGCCCGGTTGACCCGGTCGCGACCAACTCGAACTCAGCCAGCCGGTCGCGGTTGAAGGTGGCAAAGGCGACGAGGTCGGCCTTCTTGCCGTCGTGGGCGATGATCGCAAGGCGTGGAGTTTGTGACATATACCTGAGCTTACTTACCGCGGTTTAAGCATGGGTAAACGGATGAACTCGTCATGGCACGTCATTGTCAGGCAATACGATCTCAATCGCCATGGATAGACGCCCGCAAACTTGAGGTGGTTTTTAGTGCGCCTGCACAAACGGAGTTCGATGAACGTGCGAGACTGACGAGCGTGGCGGAGCACGAGCGACCGGCGCTGCTCTTCGACCTGGACGGCACCCTCGTCGACAGCGTGTACCAGCACGTCCTGGCCTGGCATGAAGCCCTGCAGGAGGCCAGGATCGAGCTCTCGGTCTGGCGGATCCACCGGCGCATCGGGATGAGCGGTGGCCTCTTCCTCAACGCGCTGATGCGGGAGACAGGGATTGCCTTGACGCCGGAGCAGGCCGCCCATCTTCGGGAGCTGCACGACTCGGCGTACGTCCGGCAGATGGGACAGGTGCGTCCCCTACCCGGGGCGACCCGCCTCCTGACCCGGCTGAACGAGCTCGGAGCGCCCTGGGCGATCGCGACCAGTGGCAACGTCAAGACGGCGACCCCGGCCATCGAGATGCTCGGCGTGCCGGTGAAGGTCGTGATCACGCGAGACGATGTCGTCCATGCGAAGCCGGATCCCGATCTCTTCCTCAAAGCGGCGGAGCGCCTCGGGGTCTCGATCACGCACTCCATCGTCGTCGGCGACAGCGTCTGGGATCTGCTGGCCGCGCAGCGCGCTCGCGCCCTGGGTGTGGGCCTCCTCTCCGGCGGGTACGGGCGTGAAGAGCTGCAGCAGTCCGGGGCGTACCGCGTCTACAGCGATCCGGTCGATCTCGATCAGCACCTCGATGAGATCGGGGTTCGGAGTTCACCCAGCTAGGCTGGCGGGCGGCACCTGTGTTTCATTTTGTGACGCATGACCTGACGAACCTGATCGGGACCTATGGCTACCTCGCCGTCTTCCTTTTCGTGGGAATCGAGAGCATCGGCATCCCCTTCCCGGGCGAGACGATGCTGGTCACAGCATCGATTTATGCGGGCACCACGCACCGTCTGAGCATCGTGCTCGTGATCGCCGCCGCGGCGGCGGGCGCCATCATCGGCGACAACATCGGGTACGCGATCGGGCGGGCCGGCGGCTATCGGCTCCTGCGCCGATACGGTAAATACATCCGTCTCGAGGAACCCAAGCTGAAGCTTGGCCAGTACCTGTTCCGCCTGCACGGGGCCAAGGTCGTGTTCTTTGGGCGCTTCGTCTCGATCCTGCGGACCTTCGCCGCCTTCCTGGCCGGCGTCAACCTGATGCCATGGCGGCGCTTCCTTCTCTACAACGCGGCCGGCGGGATCCTCTGGGCCACCATCTACGGGCTGGCCGCCTACCTGCTGGGGAGTCGGATCGCGACCTTCTCGACGCCCGTCAACGTGGCGCTGGTGATCATCGGCCTCGCGGCCGTGGTGGCGGTTATCCTCTTTCTCCGGTCCAACGAGGCCCGCCTGGAGAAAGAGGCGGAGCGAGCGATGCCCGGCCCGCTCGAGAAGTACCGGAAGAGGGCCGCCAGCTAGGACAGCGGCCGCATCCGGTCCGGGCCGGCGGGCGCCATAATCAACGGTAGGATGCCGCAGGCGGTCTGGACCGGGACCATCAGCTTCGGACTCGTGAGCGTGCCGGTCCGCCTGTATCCGGCGACCCGCCGCAAGGACGTCCGGTTTCATGAGATCGATCGACAGACCGGTCAGCGCCTCCGGCATCAGCGGGTCCTGCCCGACGAGACTCCGAGTCGTGAGTTGCCGAGCCCTGCCCGCGATCGCCCGGTCCAGGTCCCCATACCGGCCTCGGAGGTCGCTCGCGGCTTCGAGGTCTCACCCGATCGATACGTGACGGTAGATCGCGAGGAGTTGGCCGAGCTCGCTCCGGAGCAGACTCGATCGATCGACATCGAGCAGTTCGTGGACGTCGTCAGTGTGGACCCGGTCTATTTCGACCGCAGCTACTATGCGGTCCCGGAGCGCGACCACGTTCGCCCCTACGCGCTGCTGACGGAGGCCATGCGCGAGACCAGGAAGATGGCCATCTGTTGGTTCGTCCTCCGTCGCAAGCGATTCCTCGCGGCGGTTCGGGCCGACGGAAACCTGATGGTCCTGACGACCCTGTTCTTTAGCGACGAGGTCGTGCCACGTGCGGCCCTGGAGCCGCCGGTCGTGGCCGACCTGACCAAACGGGAGCGCGAGATGGCCCGGTTGCTGGTTGATACCCTGTCCGGTCCCTTCGAGCCGGAACGCTACCCGGACGAATACCGACGCCGGGTGCAGGCGCTGCTCGAGGGGCGGGCGTCGTCAGCGCGGTCCGCCTCGCCCGCGCCGGCGACCCCGGGCGTCGAGGGTCTGATGGCGGCGCTCCAGGCGAGTGTGACCCGGGCCCGGGCCGAGGCCACATCGAGCCCGAGGCCGGCCGCGCGCCGGAAGCGAAAGACCGCCTAGCCAGCCGGGGCGGTCAGGCGGCCGCGTCCGTCGACTCTCGTCTCATCGTCAGGGCCGATTTCCCCTGGCTGATTTGACCGGCAATCACCAGCAGGGTGGCCCACCCGGCGTACAGGATCGACGTGGCGATGTAGGGTCCGAGAGTCCCCTGCGCCTCCACGATGAACAGCGTATTCGGCCAGGTGTTGAGAGAGGCATGGAACAGCAGGATCACGAGAAGGCCTCGGCCGCTTCGATTCCAGAGCCAGCCCGAAATCACGGACAGGGCGACCGTCCGCACGATGAACAGGGCGAGGGGGAGGTGGCTCTGCGGGGTTGTCGGGATGAGGAAGAGCGGCAGGTGCCAGAGCGCCGACCCGACCCCGATGATCAGCGATGCCGGGAGGGTTCCGAGCCCGGCCTGCAGGCGAGGCTGGCTGAATCCGCGCCACCCGAACTCTTCCCCAAGCGGGCCCCCCAGGAGGAGCACGAGGATGAACGTCGACGGAAGGGCGAGCCAGCGGGCGGAGTCGCCGAGCTCCGGGAAGGTCCCGCCCTTCAGAATGTGGACGCCCAGCACCGCGAAGCGCACGATCGCGGGCAGAAGCAAGGCCACCGCGTACCAGCGGAGGTCGACCCGCCAGCGAAGTGCCTGGCCAAGCAGGGGCGGCACGCCCCGGAAGCCGGACGACCGGGTGACCATCGCCAGGGCGGAGAACAGCGGTCCGAAGGTGCCAATGATGACCAGCATCTCCTTGGGGCCCCCAGGCACCGCGAGCAGGCCGCGATCCGCGGCCACCACGACCAACCAGCATGACCACGAAATGGCTATGGCGCCGACATAGAAGGCGGCCACGGACCGAAACGGGGAAGGATCCCGGCTCGTCATCTGAAAGGGTGTAACGGGATCGTGTGGCGAGGCTTGCCGAACCGGTTAGCTCACTGGCATGCTGTACGAAATCCAGGCTCCGCGCTGACCCCCATGACGGTCGTAAAAGCGCTGCGCATCGAGATTGTCGTGGGCCGTTACCCAATCGAGACGTACATAACCGGACTCTGCGGCGTAGGCGCGCGCCCCATCCAGCAGGGCCGCGCCCACCCCCGTCCCCCGGGATCCGGGTTCGACGAAGAGGTCGTTCATGACCAGGATGCGGTCGGCGACCAGGGTGTCGATACAGGCATAGAGGGACGCGAAGCCAACCAGGCGTCCATCCGACTCGGCCACCAGCTGAACCCCCAGCCGCCCATCCGCCTGAAGGGCATCGAGCAGGGCGCCGATTTTCGGCGGCTCCGGGAAGGGCGTCTTGTAAAAATCAAAGTAGCCACGGAGGAGCTGGAGCACCTGCGGCCGATCGGCCCGAGTCGCCGGGCGAATCGTCATGGCGCCCAGCCTAGCATCCGCTCCGTGTCGTGCCTGACATCAAGCGGCACCTGCGCATCCGCAACATGTAAGATCGCCGACATCGCAGCTGGTGCCGGCTATCCACTGAAGAGTCCGAGGGGTCGAGGCCACAACCTCGTCACCGACGTCCTCGAGCGCGTCGAGGACGGGATCTACGTGCTCGTATCAATCCTGCTGGTGATTGCTGGGGCGGTCCTCCTCTGGAGCGCGGTAACCGACTTGTTCGAGTACCTGGTCCATGGCGGCGACCCGACGACCATTTTGCTCGACGTCCTCGACAAAGGCCTGGTCCTGTTCATCATCGCCGAGCTCTTGCACACGGTCCGGGTCACCATCCAGGAACGGACCCTGGTGGCGGAGCCGTTCCTGATCGTCGGCCTGATTGCCGGCATCCGCCGCATCTTGATCGTGACCGCGGCGGCGACGAAGGGCAATTTTACCACTGCACAGGGGGTCGAGCTCCTCCTGCTGATCGTGCTCGTGCTCGTCATGACCGGGGCCGTCATCCTCTACCGGCGCTTCTACACGACCCGAGAAAACTAGACACGCTTGGGCCGGGGCCAGCCCCTTTTTGGCACACTTTGAGGATGTGCCGAAGCATCAAGACGCTACGCCGCAAGGACGAGCCGCCAACCGATCAAGAAATCGCCGAGGCCGCGTTGCAGTTTGTGCGCAAGATCAGCGGCTACCGCGTGCCCTCCCGCAAGAACGCCGGGTCGTTCGATGGCGCCGTGCGGGAAGTCAGCCGGGCCTCGCGTCGCCTGCTCGATTCGCTGACCTGAGCGCCGGGGCCGTCAGCAGCGCGGCCGCGCCCACCAGGGTCGCCGCCGCGCCGACCACGAGCGCGACCCGGTAGCCGCCCGTCTGCGCGAGCGCCGCGGCCGCCCCGATCCCGAGCAGGGTCGCGCCCAGCCCGGCCGAGCGGGAGGCCGCATTGATCCGGCCGAGGGCCCAGGCCGGCGCGAGGCGCTGACGCAGGCTCGACTGGTTAATCTCGAAGACGGTTGCGCCGCCGTCCCCGATCACCTGCTGCCCGATGAGCAGGACGAAGGCGACCAGCCCGGCGCCGCGCGCCAGCGGGAGCAGCAGGATGCCAAGACCGGTGAGCAGTAAGCCGGCAACCATGGTTCGCCCGACGCCGAGTCGCGCGGTCACCCGGCCGGCCAGCAAGGCCGCCACCAGCGAGGCGACGCCGCCGACGGCGAAGGTCAGCCCGAGCGGGCCTGGGGTAAAGCCCAGCTCGCGGAGCGCGTAGAGGCTGATCACGGTCCCCACGATCCCGAAGCTGAACTCGAGGGCCGCGACACCGATCGCAATCGCGCGCAGCGTCTGATCGCGCGCGAGGATCAGGAGGCCCTCCCGGATGTCCCGGAGCACGTCGGAACGCGCATGCGCCGGGGTGGCGGCGCGCTCGGGCGTGCGGATGCTGGCAATGAAGCCCGCGGACACCACGAAGGTGATCGCGTCGACCAGGATCGCGACCGGTGCGGTGAAAAGTTGCACCAGCCAGCCGGCGATGCCGAAGGCCGAGACCTCGGCGACCGACATGCTGGCGGCGACCTTCCCGTTCGCCTCGAATAGTTGGTCCGGCGGGACCACGGTCGGCAGATACGACTCGTAGCCGACGTCGAAGAAGACCGTCAGCCCGGCCGCCATCAGCGCGACGATGTAGAGCACCTCGATCCGCAGGTGGCCGGTGAAGGCCAGCAGCGGGATGGACCCCAGAACGAACGCGCGCCCGATGTCCGCGGCGATCAGCACCGGGCGCCGGCGCAGGCGGTCGATGACCGCGCCGGCGAACAACCCGATGAGGAATCCGGGGACATATTCCGCGGCGCGGAGGAGCGCGATCTGTCCGGCTGACGCGTTCAGCACCAGGATGGCGAGAAAGGGGAGGGCGGGCCTCGTGATCAGGGAGCCGAAGGTCGAGACCGTCTGGGCGCTCCAGAGCCGGGTGAAATCCCGGTTGCGCCACAGGCTCCCGGCGTTCACCAGGCAGACAGCATACTGTCTGTCGATGGCCGCCGAGGCGACCGCCCGCCGAAACCTCCCGGCTCCGCAGCACGGTCGCCCGCTGGGGCCGCTCCTCTGTTGGGGCGTCGTCTTCGCCGATATCGGCACCTCCGTGTACTACACGCCCGGGATCCTCTTCGGCCAGGTCGGGGTGCATGCCGCCCTCTTCGTCTCCATGACCCTGGTGGTCTTTATCCTGCTGACCGTGAAGTACGCGGAGGTAGCCGCCAGGTACCCGGAGGGCGGCGGCGTGGTGACGGTGGCGACGCGGGCGATCCATCCGCTCGCCGGTGTGCTGGGCGGCCTGTTGATCCTGGTCGACTACTTCCTGACTGCGGCGCTCAGCGCGCTCTCCGGCATCATCTATATCAGCATCATCGTCGGGCCGCTCAAGTCGGTGCTGGTCGAGGCGACCGTGGTCGCGTTGCTGCTACTGGCCCTGCTCAACTGGGCGGGGATCAGTGCCAGCGCCAAGACCAGCATCATCTTCGCCGTCCTCGCCGCCGCCGCCCAGCTGGTGACGGTGGTCGCGGTGGTCGTCCACGTTGGGCTGCCGCACATCGGCGCGACCTTTCCCCGCATGTTCTCCGGGCCGCGCCTCACGCCCCTCACGCTGCTGACCGGCTTTGCCGGGGCCTTCCTCGCCTTCTCCGGCCTGGAAAGCATCGCCCAGCTTTCCCCCGCGATGGCCGAGCCGCGCAAGCAGGTGGCGCGCCGGGCGATGCTGCTGGTGGTGATCACCATTGGGCTGACCAGCCCGCTTCTGACCCTCTGGTCGACCACGTTGCTCGCCGACGTCAAGGATGCCGATCCGAACCAGTTCATCTCGTTACTGGGGGGCTACGCCGCCGGCCAGTGGCTCGCCTGGTCGGTCGCCATCAGCGCCGCGTTGCTGCTGGTCTTTGCCAGCAACACGGCCCTGATCGGGAGCTACCACGTCTTCGTGGCGCTCTCCAAGATGCGCTTTCTGCCTCGGATCGTGGAGCACCGGAACCGGCTGCGCGACACCCCGACGTTCGCGATCGGTCTTGCGGTGGGGATCCCGCTCGCGATCGTCGTACTCTCGCGGGCGAACGTCGGCCTGCTCGGCGACCTATATGCCTTCGGGCTGCTGGGCGCGTTCTCGATGACCTGCCTCTCGCTGGATATCGTGCGCTGGCACGAAGGCTGGCGCGGTGTCGCCTTCGCGGTCGGGGTTGTCACCACGGTCCTCGTGACCGTCGCGTGGATGACCAACTGGGTTGCCAAGCCGTTGGCCACGCTGTTTGGTGGCGGCATCACCGTAATCGGCATGATCATCGCGGTGACGACGTATTCCCTCGAGCAGCGTCACGGCCTGCCCGCGGTCTTCCCGCACGTCCATCACGAACCCCACCCGGTGGTGATGATCGCCCGCGGACGCCGCATGCGCCCCTGTGAGGTCCTGGTCATTCTGCTGCCCGATCCGAAGAAGGCGGACGCGCTGGTCGATGCTGCCGTCGCATCGGCGGGCCGCCTGCCGGTCCTCTTTGTGTTCCAGGGGACCAGGCCGGAGCCGACGCGGGATCCCCACCTGATGGAGGTGTTGGACCCGTACCTCAACGACCGCACCGCGCAAGAGGTTTTCGGTCGAACGGAACGAGACGCGCGCGGGCGGATTCCGGATCGGCGGTACCTCTATGTCCCCTGGAACGCGCCGGACGGGACCCTGCAGCGAATCCTCGAAACCGCCCGCCCCGCCACCACCCTGACCATGCCGGAGGCCACGGTCGTGACGAGCCACACCCCGTGAGCCGCGAACGCCTCGTGGTCATCGGGGGCGATGCGGGTGGCATGAGTGCAGCGGCGCAGGCCCGCCGAATGCGGGCCGACCTCGAGATCGTCGCCTTCGAGCGCGGCGACTACACCTCCTACTCGGCCTGTGGCCTCCCCTACGTCGTAGGCGGGTTGGTCGCGGACTTCGACCGATTGGTCGCCCGGACGCCGGCGCAGTTCCAGGCCGAAGGCATCGACGCCCGGGTGCGCCACGAGGTGGAGGCGATCGATCTGAAGGCGCGCAAACTAACGGTGCGGGCGCTCGATACCCAGACGGTTCGGCAGGAATCGTATGACCAGCTGGTCTATGCCACGGGTGGCGTGCCGGTCCGTCCCGATCTCCCGGGATCGGACGTCCGCGGGATCCACGGACTCCAAACGATGGGGGATGGGGTCCGACTCGCGGAGATGATGACGCAGACGGGGCCGAAGACGGCGGTCGTGGTTGGCGGCGGCTATATCGGCCTGGAAGTCGCCGAGGCATTGATCCGTCGGGGCATCGACGTCTCCCTGGTGAACCGCACCGGCACCGTGATGACCAGCCTCGATCCGGACATGGGCGACCTCGTCGGAGCCGCGCTCCGCGCGGAGGGCGTGCATCTGTACCTTGGCGAAAGCGCCGAGGCCTTCGAATCGCGAGCGGGCACCGT
>CAAGKR010053795.1_pt1 | contig 15168 bp, 14 predicted proteins | sample 2556971 | NCBI WGS metagenome assembly CAAGKR01 (sample SAMEA5207829, study PRJEB30636) | soil metagenome | biome: forest; feature: boreal; material: soil | place: USA | collected 2011-09 | depth 1 m | reverse complement strand
CGAATTCATAAAAGCGCTCGGAAATGTTTAGTCCGTTCTACCCCGCCGCCGAACAACTCGTTGCAGGTGAGCCGCGGTAGCGCGTATCTCAACTTGAAATATAGAATCCACGTTGTGTGCCGCCGCGCGGCCACCTGAACTCTAACGTTCGGCGGCTACTATGTCCACGAAAGGAAAGTCATCATGAAGAGTAAAGTCACTGAAATCCCGATGTTTATCGGATTTCTACATTTCACCCCGAGTATGGTATGCAGTTCAACCAGTTTCTTATCAAAGATGATGAGCCATTCATTATGCATACAGGGTTCAAGAAGATGTTCCCCATCACACTTGAAGGGGTAGCCTCCGTCATTGATCCATCGAAGGTGCGCTGGATTGGGTTCAGCCACTTCGAGTCTGATGAGTGCGGGGCATTAAACGAGTGGCTTGGAATCGCGCCGCACGCACAAGCAGTTTGCAGCTTCGTCGGCACGGTGGTGATGGTGAATGACTTCGCCGATAGGCCGGCGCGCGCGCTCAGCGACGGCGAGATTCTCGAAATTGACCGTCACCGCCTGAAATTTTTATCAACTCCTCACGTCCCGCACTGCTGGGATGCAGGTCTCTTCTTCGAGGAAACCGACCGGACGCTTCTCTGCTCTGACCTTTTCTTCCACCCGGGTGATCCCGAGCCGCTAATTGAGTCAGATGTTGTAGAACGAGCAAGGGGGTCGATCATCGAGAGCCTTTCGAGCCCTATGGCGAAAGACATGCCCTACACACCCTAAACGGATAGGACTCTGCATAGGCTGGCCGACTTAGGGCCACGAACCCTCGCGGTGATGCATGGATCTTCTTTTCGGGGCGATAGTCGCAAGGCGATTATAGACTTGGCGGCGGTAATTAAGGAGACATTGGGCAAGCCTGATGAGAGCCTCTGACGCCGATGGGAAGGGGCTTACTGCTCATTGGCTCCAGCCTACTTCTCTTCTTGCTCTATGTAGTCATCTGGTTAATCGAGCGTTACCGTTCGCGAGAGTTCCTGGTCAAGGCTAAATACCTCTGGCGAAATCTCTTCTTTTTGATCAGCGGCTTCTTGGGTTTATATTGTTTTGCGTCGGGTCTTTTAAATAATTCTTTGGTTCTCATCGCGACCTTTGCAATGCTTCTTCTAAGCACAGTTGCGGCGGAGTTGATCGAGAGAGCGCAGTCGAAGGGCGCGAAAGGTTAACCGCCACATAACAAGCGCTTGCAGAAGCGGACCGGAATTAGCTTGTCTCTCATCGACAACTTACCGCACGGTGCAGTTGTCGCCCGGCCGCTGAAGCGCGTCGTTCGGCTGCTAGTTGATATCGAAAGAGGAAGCGAATGAAGGCAAACAGCGTTTCTGTTCGTGCCGTGATGTGTATCTGCTTGCTGGCGAGCCTCCCTTTGTTTTCCCCAGCATCGAGCGGCGAATCGATCCAAGGTTGGCAATGGGGTTCGTCGGTTGATGGCTTGCAACTGTCACTCACCACGGCCGACTCGGGCAACAGGGATGCCCCTGAGCTTCAGGTGGCGTTTCGGAACGTGGGAGACCACGATGTAACTTTGAACCTGGGATCCATGTTAGCGAACGGCAAGGTACAACTTCCTGACAATATCAATCTGAGTTTTACCGACCCGGAAGGGAGAACTCGAACCTTGAAATTCGGTGACAAAAGACATTCCTTTGTTGCCGGCCGCGTGGATGATTATGTCGTACCCTTACGAGTTCGTTCAATCTACACTCTCAGACTCACCCTCGATCAATTCTGGTGTCGTGAGACTAGAGAGTTTGAGGTGAAGTTACTTCCCGGTAGGAATCAGCTCACTGCTCAGTTTGAAGGCAGTGGAGCGAAGTTCGTCAACATAGACATGCCGGCAATCAAACTGATGAATTTCTGGTTGGGCAAGGTGCAATCAAACACTCTGGCAGTCGAAAGATAATCATCGGCTGGCAGCCGAACAACTCGTTGGACCGGAGCGCGTCTATGAAGCGCGTTCTTTAACTTGTTCTTTGCTTTCGACGTTGCTCATAATCGCCGCGCCCGGCCAACTCGAACGTCATGCCGACCGTTCTGGTGTCCCCGTGTGACAAATGCGGGTTAACGGTCATTCACAAACGCGATTGCAATCGCGGTGTTAATGGATGCTTGTCCAGGGTTTCGCCCCCAATGGTCCTAATGACAGCGGGTACCAAAGGGACGCGGGTTCGGCAGGCCCGGGTCACCTTCAATGCAGGGAATCGCGCTCAGATACTCGTAGATCGCGCGAAGGTCATTGGCGGTCATGTCTTGAAACGCCGGCCAGGGCATTACCTGAAGATACGGCCCAAACTGGGGATGCGCATGATCCGGATCAACACCAGTCCGCATGATCTCGCGGAATTCTTTAAACGTTGCACCACCTTCCGGCCGGCCCGTCTTATCGGGAGTTAAGTTGCGGGGGATGAAGACCGGACCAAACCGCGGAAAGCCGCCAGCCAGGTATGCCAGTTGAATGAAATATGAGCGACACTGATGTTTTTGTTTGTCGGGTTGAGGGAGCCGACGGTATCACTGACTATGTCACATTGCTGTCGCCTGAGACTTTCTTCGCGCGCGGATTACTTCCCGAAGCGATTGTTGGCGTTCTCTCGCGTCCGCTCCAACCGAACGAACCGATCACGCCAGACATCTTCTCACGCAATCGCGCGTTCGTAGACTTCATGCACGAAGTAATTGCAAGGCACCTCCCTAATGATCCTGAATTTCAGGCGTTAAGCTGAGACAGGCTGTTAGATTGGTGCGGCAACCGAATCTCACGCCGGGTGATGGCAGGTACTTACGAGACCAATGGTTACGTCGGCACGGTTGGATCAAGCAAGTTGAGGGATTTGCGTGAGGCGGTGGCGGACGAAGTTGACATTTTCATAAACGATTATTTGGCTGAAAACCCTAAAGAAAATTAAAAGGCGATGATAAAGATCAAAATTATTAAATCAATGGCAACGAGACGTATTAAAAGCCGCATGTACGAAGGACAGCGATTGAGTGAAAGGCTAACACACGACAACCTGTCGCAACTCAAAGGGCAGCACATTGAATGGTCACAGAACGTTGTCTCTGCTTTGGGCGGAATGTTTAGCGACAAGACTTTGGCGAACGAATTTCAGGCTGTTGGCCTAATCTCATTTGACGAGAATGATTCTCACTTTGAAGAAAAGAACAGGCTTCTTGATACCATCAAACAGCAGCTGAAATGGTTGGCTTCTCTTGCAGAGCGCATCGATGAATTTCCCCAAGCGCATAACACTCCTGTGGCGTCGCACGGAAGGTCATCGTGATGGTCGGTTAGGGTGCGCCGAACAAGCGCTTGCAGCGGACTCGGTTGAGCGCGGCGGTTATTGAAAGGTGCATCGAAGGTTGAGTGGGTTGGCTCGCCGCTGAAGCGCAGCGTTGGGCGCTAGCGCTGGGTCAACGAAAGGAGTCGAGTCGCTTGGAGCCCGATCCTTACATCTTCATGGAGATAGCCGGCCAACATGATCGCAGTGGTGCAGACCTTGCTCTCATTCGCGAAGCAATCGATTACCGTCAGAAGCTAGTGTTAACAGATTCCAAATTGAAAGCTGGCCTCGAGCGTCTCTCAAGCGCCGACATCGTCAAGCTTGATAAATATAAAGTCCCCCTCGGCGGAGGCACCAAGGATATACAGGGAGCCTTGAACGTTGATCTGAAGTTCTATCGCTACAGGAATCAGCCGTTCGTCCCGGTCGAGTTTTCAGTCGCGGCCTATCGCTTCGGCCATAGCATGATACGCACCGATTATCAGCTCAACCCGGCGACGGAAGACCCCAACGATGTCGAAATCTTCGGCGCCGAAGGCGAAGACCTGCGCGGTTTTCAGGAACGCCGGGGCGGGCTGGAAATCCAATGGGAGCGCTTCTTTGAGTTCTCTGGCGTCGCACAGAAGCCACAGCTCTCACGCAGGATTGATGCGAAGATCGCCGTCGGTCTCGGCTCGCTGCCCTTCATCACTGACCGATAAAGTGTTGCCGGAGTTTCCTGACCAAGCGCTTCGTGTCGTCGCTCATTGTTGAACTCCTCACGGAAGCGATTGAAGGTACGCCGTTGCGTGCGACAGTTGACTGCTGGCGGGCGCGTGGCTTCAGCTTTCAAAGTGCGATGCATCCGTTCATGGCGACCATTCTGTTGTGGCTTGCCGGGCTCGATCAGCTCGGGCATGATGCCGAGTCGCACGAACCAGGCAGAGAGAGTTGAAAGTCTGGCGAGCGAGACGGTGGCAAAGGGCACCCCGTTGTCAGTGCGAATGCGGTCCGGCATGCAGCCCGACCGTCAGGGAGGGTTCAGAGTTGCGCATGAGGATCCGATCGGGGCAGTAGCCCGACCGTCAGGGAAGGCTCATAGCATGAGGGATTTTGACGACAACGAATTTCCGCTAGCCTACCTCATCACTTTCCGATGTTATGGCAGCTGGTTGCATGGAGACGAGCGTAGATCTATGAGCCGTAAACGCAATATTTATGGTACACCTCGCATCGCATTTAGGCCGCGCCTTAGAACCACAGAGACTGCGCAATTGAAACATCCACCCATCACTCTCAGCGCGCAGCAGCGGCGAGTAGTAGAAAACGCTATTCGTGAAGTTTGCCTGCATCGCGAGTATTACCTGAGAGCAATTAACGTCAGAACCAATCACGTACACGCGGTGGTCTCAGGAATGAGTAAGCCTGAACCCATATTGGCAGCGTTCAAGACCTACTCGACGAGAGGCTTGCGAAGAGCGAAACTTCTATCAGCTTGCGTCACACCGTGGGCGCGTCATGGGAGTACTGTTTATCTTTGGAAGGAGGGGCATGTCGAAAAGGCGGTGGAGTATGTGTTGCTGGGGCAGGGCGACGACTTGCCAAGGTTTGACTGAGCCCTCCCTAACGGTCGGGCTACTGCCCCGGGCGCGTTCCCTCGAAAAAGGCGGTGGAGTATGTGTTGCTGGGGCAGGGCGACGACTTGCCAAGGTTTGACTGAGCCCTCCCTAACGGTCGGGCTACTGCTTGATGGAAACCCATTCCGCTACTATAATGCCACCAAAGTTTTATACCAGTGTCGAAGGTAGCGACTATGAAATTGCCTGTCGCCTCTTTCTTTTTTGCCACGAGCGTTACGCTGCTGGCGGCAATCGCTCCCGCCCAAACCACTCATCAAAGAGTGAGCAAACAGCGCGGACGCGGCGTAGTCCGGGCTGGGACTGTAAAAATATGCCAGGGCCTTCCCATCCCTGCCGGCTACATCATCACTGCCTACATGACGACGTCGGCCTGCCCCCATGGCGCATACGTGATCAAAAAACAGGATGCCGAGTCTGAGAGCTCGGTAGCGGTGAACAAAAAACAGAACGCTGAGTCTGAGAGCTCGGTAGCGGTGAACAAAAAACAGAACGCTGAGTCTAAGAGCTCGGTAGCGGTGAACAAAAAACAGAACGCTGAGTCTGAGAGCTCGGTACGGGCGAACAAAAAACGGGGTACTGAGTCTCGGAGATCGGTAGCGGTGAACCGCGGCGTGCGACAGCCAGCGGGAACGTCTGCGTCAGTTTCGCGTCCGCGCCGGGTTGGCGTAGTAGAACCGGATTCTGACATTCCTTCCTTGCGTGGCGCGGAGACCACGCCAGAGCCGAACCCACCTACATTGACCGGCATCACGCCGATCGGTACCCCGGTGAATGCGTCTTCCAACGCTGTTCCCGTACCTGGGCCAGAAGAGGTGGGCGAGGGCGACGTCGTGCGCGTCGATACCGCGCTCGTCACAGTTCCCGTGAGTGTCCTGGACCGCCAGGGCCGTTTCGTCCCAAACCTCCGGCGAGAAGACTTCAGCGTTTTCGAGAACGGCATCGAGCAGTCAATCGCCTATTTCGAACCCGCAGAAAAGCCTTTCACGGTAGCACTCCTGCTGGACACCTCGGCTTCGACACATTTCCACCTGTGGGAGATCAAAGAAGCGGCCATCGCTTTTGCAACACAACTGCGTCCCCAAGATCGCGTGCTCGTCGTGAGCTTCAACGATCAGGTGCTTCTTCTGACCGAGGCGACAAACGACCTCAACGCTGTCAGCACAGTCATTCAACAGAACGCTAACACTGGCGATTCCACGCGTCTCTACGACGCAGTTGACCTCGTCATTAAGGAGCGTCTGAACAAGATAAAGGGCCGGAAAGCCATCGTGCTTTTCACGGACGGCGTGGACACGTCAAGCTACCTTGCAACATATCAGAGCACGCTACGCGAGGCCGAAGAGCTGGACGCGCTCATCTATCCGATTCAGTACGACACGAGCGATTACCTGCGCGCCATCCAAAGTGCAGGCAGCATTACAATCGTGACCAGTAGCAGTAACTGGCCCTTTCCGGGCAGAAGCTCTTCACAAGTAATCTATAGCGGCCCATCCACTGGCGGCATTCCGCCGCCGGGAACGACCAAGGCCGACTATGAGCGAGCGGATAAATACCTCCATGAGCTGGCTGAGAAGACTGGTGCGCGCCTCTACCAGGCCGACGACCCTGGGCAGTTGGCGCAAGCGTTCTCGAGGATTGCCGAGGAGCTACGCCGTCAATACAGCCTTGGCTACTATCCCCAGACATCCGCTGTCCAAAGCGGCGAGCGCCGCCAGATCAAAGTACGCGTGCATCAGCCCAACCTTGCTGTGAGAGCGCGAGATAGCTATGTGCGAAATTCTTCGCCGAGCCCAACCCAATAACTGTCTGAAGAGCATTCTGCGTAATCTGCGGATTCGCTTTTGCGTCCTTTGCGGTCGCTGATAGCTCCGTCGGAACGAACCTTTTCGAAGCTAATTTGGCCGTGAGCCAACGTATTTAAGCAGAGTTTCAAGCAGAAGCCCGCGCGTTAGCAAGGGCTTTGGTGGCCGTCGCGTGAAACAACCGAGCGACGAAAAAGCTAAGGACAGTAGCCCGATCGTCAGGGAGGGCGCACGAACTCCTTTGTGCCTTGACGAACACATACAAAGCGCAGCGATGGACCGGTGATGAGCACGCTTAATAACGGCCTGCAGCGGACGCGATTAAATAGCAATCTTTGAAAAGATGAATCAGAACCGGGAGCGGTAGCGACCGGGTCAATTGCTACAACATGCTCGTGCATGGATTGAATAAGACTCGGTCGCTACCGCTCCCGGTTCTGATTTGCGAATACCTGCGCTCGATGCCGGCCGCTCCTTGGCGCGCTCGCGCTAAATAAAAATCATGAGCGCAATTTCTTATATAAACGTTGGTCCCCGAAGGCTACTCGACGCGGACTCCACGATGCATCGCGATGCCCCGCGCTTTCATGACGACGTCGTCATCGATAAGTTCCCGGCCGGCGTTCCACGCTTCTACTTCCTCCGTCGGCCGCCCAAGCGCCAGGGCGAGTTTTTCGTTGCTGGCCTCGAAGGCACGGTCGCGAAGGTTGCGCAATATCTGTGCAGCTTCTTCCTGCCCCGTACCGCGGTCATCAACGATCTGATCAGGGAAATGTCGTCGTGAGCGTCTCTCCTTGCGCCCGCCGAGCGCTTTGGAGAGCAAATATGCGAGAACCGCACCTAAGCCAATGCCAGCGGCGACGATGCCGGGACGGCGAAGACGTGATGCTCCACTAATCACTGTTCGGGCGTCTTCCCTCTTATCCATATTGTCATCCATATATTAGTCCTTTCTAACGTTTTAATTTTTCACGCGTAGGACAATTCTTGCCTGACGCTCGTAGAACGAATGGCTTTGTCAGTTCTTTTTTGACCGCAACCTTCGACAGACAGGAATATCTGTCCTACCTACACCACCTCTGTTATGAAAACATGCAGGGCGATACTCGCACCGCGAGAAACAGCGCCCGCTCTGTACGATTTCAAGTAATCAAGTAGGGCTAATTCAATTAAGGCAAGTTGTTTGCCATGTGTGATACAAAGTTACGCGGACAAAAATACGGAAAAGGGAAAGGGTAACAGGGAATAGGAAAAATGGGGAAATGGGGAAAGGGTAACGTGGAATGAAAGCCCGCTACCCTTCCTCGAGTCGTCCCCGAGGCAGACAAGGGTGGTAGCGAACCGAACCGCACGCGCTCTCTAAACTTGAGGTCACCTGCTTTCAGTCGAGGCAGCGAGGCCGACAGCGAAAACCCGGGCTCGACAGGTTGCTGTAGACTCGGCGGCTATGCCGTCAGGAGATTACAGCAGCCTAAGCGCAACTAGAATTTCGACCCTCTTCCCGCCGACGATTCGGTGAGGAGACGGGCGGTGAAGCAGCGGATTATAATGCGTCGCATAGGCTGCTTAGGCGACCCGGTGTGGCCTAATGCTGTTCCGTAGGAACGCGATGTCTCTAGCCATTGGCGAGGTTTACAAACTTTTCTTCACGAGCGACGTGAAAAGTCGCTCGTGAAGAAAAAAGCTTCAACGTACTCGCGCCTATAAACATTTGGCTCCTGACCGAGCCTAAGAACGACAGCCACCCAAGGGTTGTTCTGCATTGAGCGTGAAGCCAGCAGGCAAGAATGTGTGTCCTACAAACCACGCGGGAAATATTCGTGCCAGCGGCGATCGACCAGTGTTGCAATGTCATCCCGAACAATAAGCTCTTTTGGAAAACCGGGTTTCGTGCGCGCATCAATCACGATTGGACCGCTATAGGACAGGTGGTGTCGCTGCACTCTCGTGTCGGCAGCATGGATATCGCCGGCGGGTTCGAAACGCGTCCAGGTGGACCATAGGAAATCTTTGGTTGAGCGCGCCACGCTGGCATCGTCGTGCAACACTATCAGCGGCCAATGAGCAAACGCGGGGTCCTTTGCCAGGCGCGCAGCCTGCTCCGCATCTTCTGAGTAGCGCTTCCCCTGGACTACCAGACAACCGCTGCAAAACACTTCCGCTGCTGAAACACCTCGTGGCAATTCGCCACTAAATTCGCGCGGCAGCGCGCGCACCGCTTCGCCAAGTCCGAGCATGATCGCCTTGCTGCCTTCGTTCACTTTGCCGCTGGTGTAATCCAGCGTGTCCATTGACACGTTGGAAAAAATGAACAGATCGGTTTCCGGCGCAAAGCGTGCGAGTACGTGCTCCAGCAGCCTGGGAAAGTTATGCAGGTCCTGCGGTTCGTCGGTGAGAATTAAGAATTTAGTTAGCGAAAGTTGGCCCTCGCCCAGGATGCGGAAGCCGGAGACGAGTGCCTCGCGTCCATATCGTTCCTGCACCACCGCTGCACACAAAGAATGGAAACCTGTTTCACCGTAAGTCCATAGATCGCGGACGCCGGGCATCACCAGCGGAAAGAGCGGCGACAGCAACTGCTGTAAGTAGTCACCGATGAAAAAGTCTTCCTGACGGGGTTTACCCACCACGGTCGCGGGATAGATCGCATCACGACGATGAAAGACCGCGTTGACTTCAAAGACCGGATAGTCATGTCGCAGCGAGTAGTAGCCGTAGTGATCGCCGAAAGGACCTTCGGGACGACGTTTATTCGGGCACGCTTTCCCCACGAGCGCAAACTCTGCCTCGGCCGCCAGGCGATGAGGTCCGCCAAGAGGGTCTTTACTCATCTTTAATTTTTCGCCTGCGAGCAGGGAAGCAAGCACAAGCTCGGGAACGTCTTCCGGTAGGGGCGCGATCGCGGCCAGGATCAAAGCAGGCGGCCCGCCAAGAAATACAGTTACCGGCAGCGATTGCCCGAGCCTTTCAACTTCTGTGTAGTGAAAGCCGCCGCCTTTCTGAATCTGCCAGTGCAACCCGGTTGATTGCGCGTCGTAGACCTGCATGCGGTAGATGCCAAGGTTATGCTTTTTCGTAATCGGATTTTCTGTGTACACAAGAGGCAGGGTGATGAAAGGTCCACCGTCCTCATCCCAGGTCGTCAATACTGGTAGCTCATCAAGGCGCGCGGGTCGATCACAAACCTGTCTCACGGGAGCGTGACTGATATTTTTTGTACCGAGCCGCAACAGCTCGCGCCCCAGCGAACGATGCTTCCATAACTCTGATGGCCGTGGTGGTAGCAGCGACTCGGCTACCTGGACCAACTCGCGCACGGTAGCTTCGGGTTTTGGTCCAAATGCGAGCTCAATACGTCGCTGGGTGCCAAAGAGATTTGTAACAACCGGGTAGCAGCTTCCCTTCACCCGTTTGAACAGTAACGCGGGGCCACCACGCTCAATAACTCGCCGGTGAACTTCAGCCGCCTCGAGGTAAGGATCTACTTCCGCTTCAATCGTGACGATCTCGTTTTCTCGCGATAGAAGATCGAGAAATGTACGGAGGTTGGGATGCATGGGTGGAGGAACAGTAGCGCTAGATGGAATGATCCGGGAAGTGCCTATTGATAACGACGAAGGCGTTACATAATCCAGCCCAGGGTAATACCCTTGGTAAGGAGTCGAGTCCCAATATTTTCTACGCTGAAAGCGTTGAATGAATTGCGGCTTCCTAGCAGGTCTTATTAAACCCCTTCAGGGTTTGGATTCGTGTCTTATATCTTTTCCCAGGGTGTTACCCTGGGCTAACTTAGTTAACGCCTTCGGCGTAGAACCCAACTATTTGCGGTGATCCTTTCTTAAATCGCTGCTTATTATTTCGGCGTCAGACAAACCATCAATCGCTTTGCTGCTTCCTGCGCAGAAGCGGGGTGTTCAGATCCATTTCTGCAATCGGAATCACTTCCACCTGCGGATACTGCTTACGGAGCTCCGGCAGAAACTCCTTCGCATTTCCGACAATGACGATGTTTGATTCCTTTGCGCCCAGGCGTGAGCCTGCGAAACGTTGTATGTCGCTCGAGGTTATGGTCTGCACATTCGAGATGTAGCGGTTAATCTCGTCAAAACTGATGCCATACAGCGCCAGCGATCCAACCTGTGCTACAAGGCCGGCGGCTGTCTCCAGGTTTCGCGCAAAATTGCCGATTACCACTGCTTTTCGCGGCATCAACTCTGTATCCGGAACGGGCGCCGTCGCGAGCCGGCTAACTTCGCCCAACAACAACTCCGCAACTTGCGCCGCTGATTGATTCTTCGTTTGCGCAGAAGCTATGAAAGGCCCAACGTCGCGACGAGCGTCGAGCGAGCTTCCGGCGCCATAACTAAGTCCTCGCTTGATCCTGATCTCCTGATTCAAACGGCCCGAGTAGCCGCTGAGAACTGAATTTGCAACTATGCCGCGAAAGTAATCGGGATCTTTGCGATTGATTCCAGTGCGCGCCACAAGCACAGCGGCCTGACCCGCATCTGGTTTATCGATCACTAAGACACGTGGTCCTGCGGAAGTCATCGACTTTGCCGCAGTCGGGACCGGTATGGCCGTTTCAGGTTTCTCCCAATCGCCAAAGTACTGTTGCGCCAGATTAAAGGCGTTGCCGGCCTTTATGTCGCCGCCCAGGACCAGGATGGCGTTGTCTGGGCGGTAGTAGGTGCTGTGATATTTGACAAAGTCGTTGCGTCCAATTCTGGCGATCGACTGAGGTGTTCCGCTAAGCGGCTGGCCGTATGGCGCATCACCAAAAACTATTCGCGCCGCCACGTAGCGCGCGATCGAGCCGGGCTGCCCTAACTCCACTGTCAGATCATCGAGCGTTTGCTGTCGTAGCCGTTCAATCTCCTCATCTTTGAATGTCGGGTGTCGCACAACGTCTGCGAGGATCTCCATCGCAGGACCAATCTTCGAAGACATTACATTGAAGCCGACCCGGGAAGCGTCCCAGCGCGCCGACGAATCAAGCGAGCCGCCAAGCGCTTCAATAGCTTCCGCAATTTGGGTTGCGTTGCGCTTCTCTGTTCCCTTGGTTAACAGGTCAGCAGTCATGTTACTGAGACCAGCGAGCTCAGGAGGATCAACTTCGCCGCCGTTTTTGATAAGTAGCTGAGCAGCAACAAGAGGAGTGCCGGCGCGTTCAATGACAATAACGCGCAGACCGTTGGCTAAGGTTTTCTCTACGGGCTTCGGAAACTGCACTGAACGCGGCTGAGCTGGCGGCGGAGGCGTGGCTTGCGGCGCCGGCGATTGCCCATAAACCGCAACTGAAAGAAACAAACACAAGACCAACGGTCCCAATGTCAACGCAACCAGAGATCGAATGAGAGGTCTGAAGGTTTTCATTTTGCCTGCCCTCCCATCTGTCATAACGTTGGTACTGTTTGAATTTCAAAACTCGAGGTGATCTCATTAGCACCTGGCTTCAGCCAGGTGATCTTTTGGACTAGCGAGAGTGGGAAACCGTTTAAACGGTTTTCGCCTGGCTCAGAGGCTCTGGTCACCTGGCTAAAGCCAGGTGCTAATGAGACATTGAAATTGAAACTGAACGAGTATCCTGACGGTGTCTTTCCTCCGAATGCGCCCTGGTCTTGATTCTTCTGATCGGTCGTTTTGCTGGTCGCGTTTGATTTAGCAGATTCCGGCAAATAATAAATGACCAGACGATTGGCCTCGGTGAAATACTTCTTCATGACACGCTGCACGTCGGCCGCCGTCACGGCCTGCAGTTTAGCGAGGTCGGTATTGACTCGATTCGGATCCCCGAGGAGCACTGCAGCCGAGCCGAGCGCCAGCGCTTTGCCATTGCTGGTTTCGCGCTGACGAAGTTCATCTGTGACTAGCTGATTCTTGGCCTTGTCTAGTTCCGCCTTGGTGACGGGCGCATCCTGCATCTTTTTTATTTCTGCAAGCAGCGCGCGTTCGCCTTCCTCCGGCTTCTTTCCACTCGCCAGCACAACCTTGAAATAGAAGACACTCGCGTCCTCTCGAAGATCCGGTGTCGCATCCGCGCTTTGCGCTACCTGTTGTTCGTAAACGAGAGATCTGTATAGCCGAGACGATTCGCCCTGAGCCAGAATCGTTGCCGCTACCCGCAATGGTTCTGCGTCAGCATTTCTCTCCGGCGGAGTCAAATATGTGAGAGCTATCGCAGGCAATGGAACGTTTGCGGCGTAATGCGTAATCCGCCGTTCCGCCGTGCGTTCCGGCTCTTTTACGTTGACACGCGGAAGGGCAATCGCCGGCTTGGGAATAGGCGCCAGATATTTGTCCACCCAGGAATTCAACTGCTTCGGATCGAAATCGCCGGCTACGATGAGCGTTGCATTGTCAGGACGATAAAACGTGTTGTGAAACGCCCGCACGTTTTCAAGAGATGCCGCGTCGAGATCTTCGATGCTGCCGATGGTCGGTCTTCTGTAGGGATGAGTCGTGAAAGACTGTTGCTCAATCAAGTATTCGAGCATTCCATACGGGGGCGCAAGATAACTTTGACGATACTCTTCCTCAACTACACTCCGTTCAGATTTGAAGTTTGGCTCATCCACAGTCAGGCCGGAGAGCCGGTCAGATTCAGCCCATAGCAGAGTTTCGAGGTAATTCGAGGGCACAACTTCGTAGTAAACCGTAACGTCGGGATTCGTGAAGGCGTTATTAAAGCCGCCCACGTCCTCTGTCAAACGATCCATCATCTCCGATTTCATGTTCTTTGTAGCCTTAAACATTATGTGTTCGAAAAGATGTGCGAAGCCGCTGCGGCCGGTAGGATCGTCTTTGGAGCCTACGTGATACCAAACCTGGATAGCGACAGTAGGGCTGGAATGATCCACCGCGCTTAACACGCGCAAACCGTTTGGAAGTGTTCTTTCCTGAAAATTAATCCGTGGCATTGAGACCTGAGCCGCGGAATTTCTTGTGAGAACCGGAGACATCAGAAACAGCACTACGAGCGTTAAAACAGCTCCAGGTTTTCGATGCGTCATAAGTTACTCCAAAAATATAAATTAGGAGGTTTGGTTTTCGGCGATTCGATGTCAACTCATGCGCTACTGTTGCTCAAAAGCGAACGCCAGACCGGGGGGTTTGATCGTTAATCCAAGTCGAGCGGATTTCGATAGGGTTTGTCTTTGTCTTTCTCCGCTCGTTTCATCGCATCTTGAAACTTTTCTTCAAGAATGCGATCGCGATCCTTCATGGAGCTGAGTTCCTGGGCGAAAATCTGCTCGCGCACCTGTTTTTGCTTATCCATACCCTTTACCATCTCATCAAATGAGGCGAGCGGCTTGCTTTTTTCCTCATGGGAAATAAGAGCACCTGTCTGCGAATCGATCGTCAGCGTCGCTTCGCAACAAGGGCAGATAATGGTAAACCGCGTTGTGTCGGCCATAGCCGGCTCCCGTAACCTGAATTTTCACTTAAACTTTTTACTGCGATATTATAGCATCCATAGCGAAGAAGGTTCGACAGGTAGGCTGTGAGGGTATTGGGTAAGTTTAGTGGACAGCAGTATTTGTTGGTTTCGAAGCCGCGTTAGCGGCTTAATGTTTATAGCCTCAGGGAGTGTGATTTTGATCTTCCGCGAAGCGAAATGCGAACATTTTGCTTCGCGGAAACACTTCGACAGGAGCTAGCGTTTGCTATAAATATTGCGTCCCTACGGGACGCTCGCTGGCCAGACCTTTCAATCAACTCAAACTGACCCAGTATGGCTCTGAGTTAAGAGTTCAGCCTGTAGGCTACTGATTATTGGAAACGGCAAGCTTCAAAAGGCAAAAAAAGGGGCGGCTTTCTAAGCCACCCCTTACCTACAGCCCCTTGAAGGTTGTAAATGATTTAAGGCGTAACTGCTTTCTTGATTGCCGAACCCGTTTTCTTTGCGCCTTCAACCGTCTTCGCGCCTACCGTCTTGGCGCCTTGAGCGGTCTTCTGGCCCACGGTCTTAGCACCCTCGCCAACGGCCTTAGCGCCCACCACCGTCTTGTCAGCAACAAAACCTGCCGCGTCAGCTATGGCATTGCCCGTTGCGACGAGCGCGTCTTCAGTTTCATTCTTGAGGTCCTTCGATTCGCCGCTGGGAGCGTAAACTTTCGTCGTACGTTTACCGTCACGCGTGGTCACCACGACCTTTGACACTCGTGGGTTGTTGTGAAACACACGCGTCTCCGTTTTCACTCCATTAGCATCGACTGAGGTTGTGATTTCAGAATTGTCCGGGCCGGGGCGGGTGGTGTTACTTGCTACTGTTGCATTGGCGTTGGCGTTAACATTTGCATTCGCATTATCAGTGGTGCTGCAACCGGCACTAGCCACCGCAACGACTGCAACCGCGAAACAAATCAAAAGCTTATTACTCACGTTTCGATCCTCCTAAGTAGTCTGATTCATCAAGAAT
>CAAGKR010245521.1_pt1 | contig 15171 bp, 12 predicted proteins | sample 2556971 | NCBI WGS metagenome assembly CAAGKR01 (sample SAMEA5207829, study PRJEB30636) | soil metagenome | biome: forest; feature: boreal; material: soil | place: USA | collected 2011-09 | depth 1 m | reverse complement strand
GCATTGGCAAAATTCATCGCGATACCGCCGCCCATGGTGCCGGCGCCGATCACGGCCACCGATTTGACGACGCGCAACGGCGTGCTGCTCGGCACGTCGGGAATCTTGGCGGCGGCGCGCATGGCAAAAAACGCGTGCCGCAGAGCCTGCGACTCGGGGCTGTTCAATAATTCGATGAACAAAGATCGCTCGACTTCCATTCCCTCGTCGAACGGCTTGGCGACGGCCGCCTCGATCGCGTCGATGCATTTGAGCGGCGCCGGGTAATGCTTGGCGAGCGGCGCGACGGCGCCGCGTGCATGATCGAAAAACGCCCCGGCGTTCGGAAAATCGACTTTCGCGTCGCGGGCTTTCCTCGGCGGCCATTTCTCGGCGATGATGCGCTCCGCCAGGGCGATGGCCGCCGGCAGCGCATCGCCATCCGCCGTCGAGTCGAGCAAACCCGTCTGCGCCAGATCGCGGGCAGGCACGGGCTTGCCGCTCACGATCATCTCAAGCGCGCGTTCCACACCCACCAGCCGCGGCAGCCGCTGCGTGCCGCCCGCGCCCGGCAAAAGGCCCAGCTTGACCTCGGGCAACCCGAGAGGTGCCGCCGCGGCCGCGACCCGGTAGTGACACGCCATGCAAAGTTCCAGTCCACCGCCCAATGCGAGTCCGCTGATCGCCGCCACCACCGGTTTGGGCGACGTCTCGATCAGCAACAGCAAGTCTGTCAGGGAAGGGCTCGCCGACATGGCGGGCAAACCGAACTCGCCGACGTCGGCGCCGCCGCAAAACGCGGTTGCGGATCCGGCAATCACCACCGCTCCGATCGACGCATCGTTGGTTGCGCGTTCGAGTCCGTCCGCCACCGCAGTCCGCAAGCCCACGCTCAAGGCATTGACCGGCGGATTTTTCAGGGTGATCACGGCGACGGCGCCCCGTGAAGTATAGTCAGCGAATGCCATGCGCTCTCCTTTGTGGACTGCCAAGTATACTGCTTTGCTGAAACTGCTCCGCTCACCGCTTGCCCTGGTTTCGGCGACGATGCTGGCGATTTGGTGCGTCGGCATGTTCGGTCGCGGCTATTGGACCCCCGATGAGCCGCGCGAAGCCGACATTGCCTGGCGCATGAGTTGGCAGGCGGACAAGGCGGTCCCGCTGCTGGCAGGCGAGGCCTTCTGTGAGAACCCGCCGCTGACCTATTGGCTCGCGGCGGTCCCCGTCCGCCTTCTAGGCACCGCAGCTTGGGTCGCGCGGTTGCCCAACCTTTTGTACGCCATGATCACCGCGCTCGGCGTGGGCTTGCTGGCGCGGCGCTCCGCTGGACGCCTCGCGGGCATCGTCGGAGCGGCCGCCATGAGCACCTTCCTGCTGTCGTATCAGGTCGCCATCTGGCTTGCGACCGATGCACCCTTGCTCGCCGCGGTTTCGGTCGCACTGTTGGGCGCATACCGGGGATTTTATGCGGCGAACACCCGCGAACGCCTGCGCGGCTACTCATGGATGCACTTGGCCTTGGGTTTGGGCTTTCTCAGCAAAAGTGCCGCCGCCTGGATGGTCCCGGCGACGGCCATCGTGACTCTCACCATCTGGGAGAAGCGTTGGCGTGAACTCCTCCGCTGGGAACTGTACGTGGGGCTGGTGCTGCAGGCCGCGATGATACTCACGTGGATCTGGTTCGTATACGCGGGCCCGGACGGCATGGCTCACTTGAAGGTGTTTTTCTGGAATAACTTAGTCGGCCGATTCACGCACGTCGATGCCCCGAACGAAATCCAATACGCGGCAGCTCACCGCAATTTTCCGGGGAAATATCTGGTCGAGTTGCCCCTCTATTTATTTCCTTGGACCTTGCTGATCATCGCCGCCCTCTACCGCGCGTGGCGACGGCGCGGCATTTCGTTCGACGATTATCGCCCGGTGCGCTTCGCCCTCGCCGCCGCGCTGCCGGCGTTTGCAATTCTCTCCGTGGCCGCCACCGCCCGAAACGTCTATTTCGCCCCGGCGCTGCCCGGTGTCGCTGTACTGCTCGCCTGGTGGTCGCAGGAAATCGCGGCGGGCGCGGACCGCTGGGATCTGCGCGCGTTGCGCGCCACCGCCGCGCTGCTGTTGGCGGGGATGATGGTAATGGTCGGGGCGTTGGGCTTGATCGCCGTTGACGCCTGGGACACGATGAGTTCGCGCGCGGACTTCATCGTGATCTCCGCGGCCGGTCTGATCGTCGCCGCGTGGCTCGCACTTCGTGCGTGGGCGGCGGCGGCAGGGCGCGATCGACTACAGCGCGCGTTGTGGTCGCTGTTCCTGGCTTACGTCGCGCTGCTCGCGGGACCGGCATCGCAGGCGTACCGCCAGGTCGATTCCTGGCAGGACTTAGCGTCGATCGCTCGCGCCATTGGGCACGACGCGGCGGGCAAGCCCTTGATTCTGTTTGCACCGGACGAGACTACTCGGGCCATGATCGACATGTATGCGCGTACCACCGTGGACCTGATACCCGGGCCCATCGACGGGGCCGCGGTTGATCGCCTTAAGGCCGATCTCGGCGCCGCACCGCAAAGTCTCGTCGTCGTGCAACTGCCCGGCCACGCGGGTTCGCTGGCGCAACGGCTAAGGTATGGTTTTGAACCGTGGCGAGGCCGCGAGGCGCAGCGGTCCGACGACCAACCGGGGCCGACCTGGCCACGGGCGGCGGGACTACGGGTGGCGAAAATCTATTCGCTGCCCAACGGCCGCGGCTATGCGCTGCTCGAACGGAATCCCTAATCCGTAAGCGCAAACGCTGTGGTCAGAGCTGAGTTTCGCCGTTGTATGTGACGCCGGATCCTAGCAATCCGCGGTAGAGCGCATCGTATTCGACGATCTGCCGGGGCCAGGAAAAATCCTGCGCCATTGCATTTTGGATCAACTGATGCCAGCTGCTCGGGTCGCCATACCAATCGAGCGCGGTCCCCACGGCCCAGCTCACCGCCGCGGAGTCGTAATCATTGAACACGCAGCCGGTGCCTGCGCCGCTGCCGGGGTCGAAATGTTGCACGGAATCGGCCAGACCGCCGGTCTTGCGCACGATCGGAATGGTTCCGTACCGCAGACTGTACATCTGATTCAAGCCGCAGGGCTCATAGCGTGACGGCATCAGGAATAGGTCGCTCCCGGCCTCGATCAAATGCGCCAGAGATTCATCGTATCCCGAGCGAAATGCCATGCGACCCGGAAAGCGCCGCGCCAGTTCCTCGAAAAACGCCGCGTAACGGGGCTCGCCGCTGCCCAATACCACGACGCCGAAATCGCGCGTCTGCAACAAGCTCGGCAAGGCGTCGAACAGGAGATCGATGCCCTTCTGTTCGGCGAGCCGGGTCACCATGCCGATCAACGGCCGCGCCGGCACCATCTCCAAGTGGATGGTCTCGATCAGCAGTTCCTTGTTGGTGCGCTTGCCGCTCAAATCCTGCGGTCCGTAATGCGCCTTGAGATGGGGGTCGTGCCGCGGATCCCACTCCCGGTAATCGACGCCGTTCAGGATCCCGGTCACTCGATCCTTGCGCGCTCGCAGCGTATCCTGCATGCCCATGCCGAGCGGTCCCTCGCAAATTTCACGCGCGTAGGTCGGGCTGACCGTGGTCACCAAATCCGCAAACTTTATTCCTGTTTTCAAGGAGTTGATCACTCCTCGCGCCCGATCGCCGGCATCCAGCCGCGCCGCGGCGTCAGTCAGCCCCAAATCGGGCTCGGCGCCGCTCGGCATGATGCCCTGATAGCCGATGTTATGAATCGTCAACACCGACCGTGCGCGGGACAGCAGCGGATCGGCTGCATAGAGCGTCTGCAAATACAGCGGGAGGAACGCCGTATGCCAGTCGTTGCAATGAAATATGTCCGTTGCGATCGCCAGCCGCCGGCAGGTTTCGAGCGCCGCCCGCGTGAACAGCAAAAAGCGCCGATGTTCGTCCGGGTCGGTGGTATAGAAGTCCGGACGGTCGTACAACTCCGGGCAGTCGATGAAGTACGTCGCGATGTCCGTGCCGGGGAAGCTCTCCGTTTGCACGGAGAAGCGGTATTCCGTGTCGCCGATGACCAGCGGCACATGCTGCGCGCCGAGCACGGGCTGCAGCTCGGGGTGTGCAGCGCGAACCACCGGATACAGCGGCATGAAGGCATGCACTTCGTGACCCAGGAGCCGCAGATTCTGCACCAGTGCCCCGGCAACATCGGCAAGTCCGCCGGTCTTTGCGTACGGCAAGAACTCCGAACTCAAGACACACAGCTTCAACGCAGACATTGGTTGGAGTCTAGCAAAGGCCTCGGCGGCGGCGCGAGAAAACGTGCAGGCATCTGACGAGTGTGGCACGCTGAAGGGTATGCGACACGCTGCGCGCAATACTGGACGCTATGTCAGCCGATTGACGAGCGGTACGCTGGCGGTGGTCATGGCCGGAGGGCGCGGCGAGCGGCTCAAGGCACTCACGCAGCATCGCTGCAAGCCGGCGACTCCGTTCGGCGGCAAGTTCCGCATCATCGATTTCGTACTGTCGAACTGCGTCAATTCCGGGATTCGTCAGGTCGCGGTGCTGACGCAGTACAAGGCGCAATCGTTGATCCAGCACATCCAACGCGGCTGGAGCTATCTGCGCGGTGAGCTCGGCGAGTTCGTCGAGCTGATTCCGGCCCAGCAGCAAATGGGCACCCACTGGTACCGCGGCACCGCCGACTCGGTGTATCAGAATCTGGACTTCATCCGGTCGCACCACCCGACGCACGTGCTGATCCTGGCGGGCGATCATATCTACAAAATGGACTACGGTCCGATGATCGCCTACCACGAGCAGTGCGAGGCCGACATAACCGTCGGCGTCGTGGACGTGCCGTTGGAGCGCGCCAACGAGTTCGGCATCATGACCACCGATGACACGAATCGCGTGACCAAGTTTGCGGAAAAACCGCAAAAACCCGATCCGATCATCGGCCAGGAAAATTTGGCGCGCGCGTCCATGGGCATTTACGTCATCGGCATGGACCGCCTGGAAAAGATGCTGACCGACGATGCGGCCAACGAGTCAAGCGATCACGATTTCGGCAGGAACATCATTCCTCCCGCGTTGGCGCGCCTGCGGGTATTTGCCTATCCGTTCCACGACGTCGAAACGCGCGCGCAGAATTACTGGCGCGACGTGGGCAACGTCGATGCGCTGTACGAAGCGAACATGGAACTGGTCTCGCTCAATCCGGAACTGAACATCTACGATCATCAGTGGCCCATCTGGACCTACCAGGCGCAGCAGCCGCCCGCCAAGTTCGTGCTGGACGAGGAAGGCCGGCGCGGCATGGCGGTCAACTCCATGGTCGCGGGCGGCTGCATCATTTCGGGCGCCTACGTGAAGGAGTCGCTGCTGTCGAATGACGTGCGTATCGAAGACAGCAGCAGCATCGAGAGTTCGGTGCTGTTGCCGAGCGTGACCATCGGCCGCCGCTGCAAGATCACGCGCTGCATTCTCGATGAGGGCTGCATGATTCCCGATGACACCGAGATCGGCAAGGATCATGCGGTCGACCGGCAGCGCTTCTTCGTCACCAAGCGCGGCGTGGTATTGGTGACTCAGGACATGTTGCGCGCCGGCGCGAGATGACGCATCCCGCATCGCGCCTCGCGAGGGGCCTCAGGCGCGCAATTTCAAATCGGACCATGCCGCAATCACGCTGCGCGCAGCGATTCCCAGCATATCGGATTGGCCCGCCACCTCACCGCACAGCACCTTGACGTCCGCTCCCGCCGTACCCCACGGCCGATACAGCGACGGCAGCGCCTTGCCGAACAGCACGACCAGCGGACACCCCACCGCGGCGGCGGCGTGCGCCGGCCCCGAATCGACGGTAATCAAGCCGGCGGCGCGCGCCAACAACGCGACCAGCCGCGGAATGGGCAGATCGTCGGCGGCGTTATACAGCCGGCCGACATCCGCCAACGCGGCGACTTCCTGGTTGAGCGCATATTCGGGTCCCGTGCCCAGCAACACGATAGCGTGATCCGGATGGTGCTGCCGTAGGTGGCGCAGCACCTCGGCCCAACGCTCGTTCGGCCAGTACTTGTGGTTGACCGCCAGCCGCCGCAGCCCGCGCCGCATCGTGCGCTTGTTGCCGATCTGAACCAGGATCAAGGGCGCCGCGGCGAGTCCCCGTGCCCCCAGCCATTCGTCCAACTCGCCGCGCTGCGGTTCGCCGACTTGCAGATAACATCCCGGCGCGACCGCGCTTTCGAGGGCACGGCCTGCGGCGGCCGGCGGCGCGCCGAGTGCGGATGGCATGATCTGCGCGAGGCGGCGCCATTGTTCGGTCGCATGTTCGCCGGGCAACAACGGGTGGTCCTTGACGTCCACGATCAACCCGTCCGGAATTCCGGCGCGCGCCAGCAACGGCCGCGCCGCATCGCTGCCGTCGCAATACCAGGTCGGACCCGCGCCGCGCGCGCGCAGGCGCCGCACCGCAAATCTCTGATCCGCGCTCAGCCAGTACGGAGTCTTGCGGCTGCGCAGGGTCCAGATTTCCCCGACGCCCGGCTGGCCGCGCAGCAGCGGCTCGCTCCACGGACCTGAGGTCACGATGTCCACCGGGCAATGGAACTGCGCGTGCAGCATGCGGATCAACGCGGTCAACAACACCATGTCGCCGAACGCGCCGCATCGTACTGCCAGCGGTCGCTTCAAACGCCGGGCACCGACGCCGCCCGGGTCGCCACTCCCATGCGCACTTTGCGCCACCCGCCGAAGCGGTAGTAAGCGACGGCCATCAGCATGGAAATAACGGACGAGATCGGAAAGCTCCACCAAATCGCATCGGCTTGCCAGCGATCCAGGACCGAAAAGGCAAACGGCACGCGGATCAGCCATAACGAGATGATCAGCATGATGAGCGGCGCGATCACGGCGCCGGTCGCGCGCACCACTCCGAAGAGCACGATCGACGTACCGAAGAAGAGAAATGACCAAATGACGATGCGGTTGAGATGCACCGACAGGTCCAGCGCCGCGCCGTGGGCAGGCAAAAACAGGCTCAGGGCATGCTGGTTGAACACGAAGACGGTCGTGATCAAGGAGCCGCCGATCAGGAAATTGAACAGCACTCCCGTGGTGGCAACCTTGCCCACGCGATCCCACCTGCCGGCGCCGACGTTTTGCGCAGCCATCGAAGAGGCCGCGGCGCCGATGGCGAGCGCCGGCATTTGAACGTAGTTCCAAAGCTGCATTGCTGCATTGAAGGCGGCGGTCTCCTGCGAGCCGAAGCGATTCACCAGCGAGATGAGCGCGATCATGCTGGAAGAGATCACGAACATCTGCACTCCCATGGGAATGCCCTTCGTCACCAACAATCGCAACAAGGACCAATCGACCTGGAACAGGCGCAGCTCGTGGCGACGGATGCACAAGAAGTGGTGGGTTCTGTAAAGATGCACCACCAGCGCGAAAAAGCTCAGTGCCTGGGCGATCAACGTTGCGATCGCCGAGCCCGCTATCCCCAAACGCGGGATCGGACCCAAGCCGAAGATCAACACCGGATTGAGCAGGATATCGAGTGCGACCGCCATCGACAGATAGACGAACGGGGTTCGCGAATCGCCCGCGCCGCGCAGTACGGCCATCAAGAAGAACAAACCGCCCATGAAGGGCAGCGCCAGAAAAATGATGCGCATGTAGGTGAGCGCCAGCGGCAGGGCATCCGCCGGCGTACCCAGCCAGGCGACCAGCCGGTTGGCCGCGGCAAATCCGATCAGGCTCATGGCGAGCGACAGGCCCAGGAAGAAAACCGCGCTGGTACCGACCACGCGCTTCGCCTCGGCAATGTTCTTGGCGCCCACGCACTGCGCGACCAGAATGGTCGAGGCCATCGAAAAGCCGAACAGCACGCCGAACAACAGGAACATCAGGACATTTGCATTTCCCACCGCAGCGAGGGACGCCGCACCCAAGAACTTGCCCACCCAAATCGCATTGACCGACCCATTGATGGACTGCAGTACGTTGCCGAACAGGATGGGCAAGGAAAAGGCCAGCAAGGTGCGCGGAATCGGTCCTTCGGTCAACGAAAACTTGGGCGACACGAACTCTCCGCACTGCGTGACTATCGGCACTTCAGTATAATTGATCGTCCGACGCCCAAGGAGAGCATCACGACGGCCCTGAACATCGCGGCGCAAATCAAGCTGCTGCTGGAGAGTCTGAGGCAGCCGGCGCTCGCTCCTTTGCTTTCCGATTGGCCGCGCGACGGCCGATTGCGCCCGGTGGCGGCCGCCGGTTTGCCGGTGCTGCGGTGGCTGCCGCAGATTGCCGGCGATGCCGCCGCATTCGGCAACGACTTGGTGACCGCCGTCGCGCAGGCCGCGCCGTCGCTGGGCTGGCGCCAAACGTACTCCACGCACGAATTGGACGGCAAGTTCCTCGACAATTACGGATGGAGCGAAATTTTCGGCGCGCATGGACCCTTGGCGAGCGAGCGGATCGCCTGCGGGTTTCTCATGCTGGGGCCGACCACTCACTATCCGCGCCATCGTCACGAAGCCGAGGAATGGTACTTGCCGTTGAGCGGCACGGCCGCTTGGCAACAAGGCGACGCCGTCTGGCGGGACCGACTTCCGGGTACACTGATTCATCACGCCGGCAACGAACCTCACGCCATGCGCACGGGCGCCGGCCCGATGCTCGCACTGTACCTTTGGCGCAGCGCCAATCTCGCGCAGAAGGCGCGGCTGGACGCGGTCGGTGCGTGAGCGCCGATTCGCGCGCGCGCTGATCGCTCATGTTGTGGCACTGGGAATCATGCTAGCAGCCCCGCCGAACCAGGCCGCCGAATTCGCCGCGACCCGCGGCGATCGTGCGAGCGGCTGGCTGGCGCAGTCGCGCTCGGAGGTCCTGGCGCGAAATGGGATGGTGGCTACCAGCCAGCCGCTGGCCGCGCAGGCAGGTCTACAGATATTGAAAAGTGGCGGCAATGCCATCGACGCGGCGGTGGCGACGGCGGCCGTCATGAACGTCGTTGAACCGGGCAGTGCGGGAATCGGCGGCGATGTCTTCGTGATCGCGTGGCTGGCGAATGAGAAGCAGCTGGTGGCTCTGAACGGCAGCGGCCGTGCGCCCTCCGGGGCGACGCCGCAGCACCTCGCCGCGCGCGGATCGGCGCAGCAGATGCCGCAGCATGGCATCGACTCGGTCACCGTTCCAGGCACGGTGGATGCCTGGGATGTCTTGCTCAAGCGGGCCGGAACTCTGGGCTTCAAAGAGCTGCTGCAGCCAGCCGTGACTCTTGCCGAGCAGGGATTCGCCGTCAGTGAGCGTATCCATAATGATTGGATCTATGGTGCCGAGGTTCTCGGGTCGGACGCCGATTCGGTCAAAACCTACCTGGTCGGCGGCAAGCCGCCGGCCACCTACAGTGTGTTTCGCAACGTGGATCTCGCGCATGCGTTTCGCGTCCTGCAGGCGCAGGGACGTGATGCGTTCTACCAGGGCGAGATCGCATCGGCCATCTTGGCGAAATCGCGCGCGCTCGGCGGAACCTTGACTGCGGCTGACCTCGCGGCCACGCGGGCGGATTGGGTGGCGCCGATCGGAACGAATTACCATGGCTACGATGTGTACGAGTTTCCGCCCAATACTCAGGGGTTCGCGGTATTGGAAATGCTCAACATTCTCGAGCTCTGTGCGCCCAAGTTGGGGGTCGACCTCGCGGCACTCGGTCCGAGGTCGGCGCTCTACTGGCACGTACTCATCGAGGCCAAGAAGCTTGCCTACGCGGATCTGTACGCCTACAACGCCGACCCGCAATTTGCGCAGATACCGCTGTCGAAGCTCATCTCGAAGACCTATGCCGCCGAGCAATGCCGGCGAATCGACTTGCGCAAGGCGAGTGTGCCCGAAGCCCGCGGCGATCCGGTGGGAGGAACGGTCTATCTGGTCACGGCGGACCGCTGGGGCAACATGGTGTCATTCATTTACAGTATCTACGACACCTTCGGCTCCGGAATCACGGTGCCGGGCTACGGCTTCGTGCTGAACGACCGCGCCGCGCTCTTTTCGTTGAATCCGCGCAGCCCGAATCTCATCGCGCCCGGCAAACGGCCGTTTCACACCCTGCTGCCGGGATTCGTCATGAAGGACGGCCGGCCTCTCGCCGCATTTGGCCTCATGGGCGGTGCGCAGCAGGCGCAGGGGCACGTGCAGGTGCTGCTCAACCTGATCGACCACGGCGCCAATTTGCAGGCGGCCGGCGATGCCGCGCGGTTCTCGCACGCCCAAGCCACGAACACGGTGCAACTCGAGTCGAGTCTGTACGAGTTGCTTGGCTCGCGGTTGCAGGCGCTCGGACACACCGTGATCTCAGCCAACGGCGAGGACATGGGCGGCTACCAGGCCATATCGTTCACGCCCTCCGCCGCGTCGCCGGCTCCGGACCACGCAGCGCCGCACGGTGCCGGCGCCGAGGAGCCGATCGCCGGCGTGTACCGTGGCGCATCGGATCACCGCAAAGACGGGCAGGCGGTCGGTTGGTAGGCTTAAGATCCCTAGGAGCCTAGGTTCGCGCCCGGCGCGTGACGCGCCTTGGTCTCCGGCGCGGCGCTGCATGTCCGGTCGGCAGCGGGGCAGCGTCGGGTTCATGGATGCCGGCCGCGATCAGCAAGACCTGCGCCGCCGCCTTGGCGGCGGCGGCCATGCCGGGATCGCCGCGGACCAGCGCCGCGATGATGGCGCCTTCCGCCAAAATCGCGATTTGGGTTGCCAAAGCGTCGGGGTCCGCGGCATTCAGTCGAATCAGCGCATCACGCAGCCACAGGCGCCGCTGCTCCTTGAAGGCCACGGCTATCTTGGTGCCAGGATGCGTGGCGTCGCCCAACTCGGCGATTGCATTGACGAAGCGGCAGCCCCGGAAGGTATCGCTCGCGAACCAACGTTCGAGCCAGTCAAACATGTAAAGGATTTGCTCGAGCAACGGCCTATCGGATGTTTTGGGCGGGATGCAGTGCCGCGACAGATAGGCGACGACGAGTTCGTCCTTCGACGGAAAATAATTATAGAGCGTGCGTTTGCTGATGCCGATTTCCGCCGCGATCGTGTCGACGCCAACGGCGCGGATGCCCTGCCCATAGAACAGGCGGCCGGCAGTCTCGAGAATCCGCTCTTGCATCGCCTGCTTGGCGAGCCAGCGGCTCATGATTGCACAGACCTGTGTAATTTTTGCTTGACAGACGGCATGAAGAACGTTTTACTTACACCGATCGGTGTAGTCAAGTGGCAATCATCAAGGAGCGCGAACATGAAGCCTGTTAGCAAAGCGTTGTTGGGTTTGCTGTGCCTCGCGGCGGGCGCAATGGGTGGGTCGATCACGGCCCTTGCCGGCGCCGCACCCGAGGTGGCGCCCCCGGCGGCGCACGACGAGCGAGCGCCCGCGCCGCGCGACGGCTATGTGTGGGCTCCCGGCTACTGGGAATGGAGTGGTTCGGCGTATTCCTGGGTATCGGGACGCTTCGTGTATGCGCACCGGGGAGCTCACTGGGTTCCCGACCGATGGGATCAGGTCGGCTCGCAATGGCAGCACGTGAACGGCCATTGGGAGCGTTGAACTTATGGTCGCGGCGGGCGAACGGCCCCGAGCGGCGAGTCGACGGCATCGACCCAGATCGGGTCCGTATGGGCTTTATGACCCAGTGCGTCTTCTACCATCAATGAATACCACGCGCGGCGTTCAGTGGACAGGGTAAAGGCGACGTGCACTTCCTGCGCCGGAGCTTGAAACGATTCGGTCTTGAGCACCGCCCCGGACCCGATCAGCTCGGCCATTTTGACGCCGGCGACGGACTTCAAGTCGAAGCCTAGCGTAAAAGTCTCACCGGGTCGCACCTTCAACTCATCGCCGAACATCACGGACGGAAAGATGAGCGGGCCGGACGTCACGTAAGCGTGTCCCTCCTTGAGCGCCTGCGCGAATGCCTGCGCGGTCACTGCGCCGTCGATGTGAGCGAAGGCGCGTACCGCTCCGGATTCGTCGTGCCACACATCGTGCGTATCGGTTCCGGCGGTCAGGTAATAACGATGTCCGGCATTCCAGAAACTCCACAGCGTTTGCAGCACTTTCACATCGTCGGCAGGCTCTCCCGCATTGATCTCGATGAGATCGAAGGCCGGATTGAATCCGCCCGGCGCCACGCCTGCGGCTACGCTGGTGAAATAGCCATACGGGATGAAGGGATGATTCACCTGCACCACCGTCGCGCCGAGGCGCCGGCCCTCCTTGAGGATGTCATCGATGGTCGCGGTCCCGGTGTCGAGTTTTAGTTCCTGACCGGGCGACAACGGATACGCGTTGAAATGGCCCCAGGACGCGGACAGCTCGATGCTCGGGATAAAGGCCACGCCGCGGCGATCGGCGATTGCCTGCAATGGAGCGTGGTTCGCCATCGAGTCGTGATCGCTGACGAACAACAGGTCGAGCCCGGCGGCCAGCTGCGAACGCGCCAAATCCGCGGGCGGGGTCACCGCCTCCGCCTGATCGGCGTGATGATGCAGATCCGCCGAATACCAATGCCGCGCCGGCGGATCGAACAGCGGCGTCAGCGCGACGTTTGCCGTCTGCACACTGCCCGGAGCAACCGCAAGTTCGACTTTGAGCCTCTCGGACAGGAATCCTCCGCCCGCCGACACCGTGAAGAGATATTCGCCGGGCGCGATCGGCAGCTCGGCCCGGCCCTTGCGATCGAGGTCGGTGAAAAACGTGCTCCGGCCGAGGAATTCCACCAATGGCTTCTGGCCGCGCTCGATGCTGATGCGCGCATCCAAGGGCTTGCCGCTGCGCGCATCCGAGACCGTCCATCGGATGCTTCCCGGCTGTTGCAAATCCCGGAAATCGCGCACGGCGGCCGCGCCGGCGGCCACATGCACTGCAAACCGCTCGCTTTGTGAATAATTCTTGGCAGTGGCATAGAGGGCGTAGTCGCCCACCGGAAGAGTGAACTCGTATGCGCCGCGGCGGCCCAACACCCATGCGTAGGGCTTGCCTTGCTTCTCGATCACGACCACCGGCGTCTCGACCGTCTTGCCATCGCCCCCGCTGACCGCGCCGCGAATGATTCCCGATGCCAGATGCTTGCGCGCGATTTCCGCCGCGACGATCGGCTTGAGATCGCCGCTCGAGCCGACTTGCAACCAAGCGTCGAATGCGTGGGCAGCGCCGGGTGCCAGCGAATGCGACCGGTACATGTCCATCGAGCCGTCGGCGATGCCGTCGGCATATGGTGCGTGCAGCGCCACCGTCCATTTTTCATCATAGGCGACCACGCGGTCGGCCAGCGCCCCGCTCATCGTGCCCTGCGCGACGCCCGCCAATCCAGGAACGCCGAAGAGATATCCGCCCTTCGGCCACAGCGTCATGCCCGACTTGAGATCCGCGAGCGCGGCACCCCGATTGGTCATGGTCGCGCGAATCTCGACCGAGTCGGCGTTCGATCCGAGACTGTACACCGTCGTCACGGTCACCTTGCCCCAGTCCCGCACCGTGCGCACGACGGCGCGTCGCGGGCCGCGCTCGAGAATCTCGATGTGTTGGAACGTATTGGGCCAAGCCGACCAGTTATCGGGAATGAAGTCCGCGAACACGACGCAATCGCGGCCGATTTTACCGTTCACCACCGGCGCGACGTCGATGATTGCGCCGCGCGGCACGCCGTAGGGGACCGGCGATCCGACCGCCAGCGCGAACGCCAGCTTCTCGTTGACGACCGTGATGTCGCCGGCTGACCTGGCATCGCCGTCCGGGATCGGCGTGGGTCCGACCACGACGTGCACCGCGCCGCCCGCGGTCGCCGGCAGCGTCGCCGCAAGAACGCAAGCCAGCGCCGCCGATCTCACCGCACGGCGCCGCGATACAGGCGCAGAAATTCGTCGGCTGCCTTATGTTGATTGCGCTGCCAATCATCCGCGGCCGCATGATCCGCCCCGTCGCTCACGTACTTGGCGCAGGCGAAGTGCGCCCGCTCGTACCAGCACACTTTGGCGAGCGCATAGGCCTCCATGTCGACGACGGCGCAGTCCAGCTCGGTGGCCCCGGTGGCCCCGGTGGCAAACGAATCGCCGCTGCCGCAGACGGCGGCCGGCAAGTGCTCGAATACCGGCTCGAAGCGCAGACGCGGCGGCGTCTCATCATACGGCGTGACCCCCAATGCAAATCCCAAGCCGCGCACGTCCATGTCCCGTTGCACGAACTCGTGGCAACCCACCAGCGTGCCCGCGGCGTGAACCGGGCTTCCCGCAGATCCAAAATTCAGCACCAGAGGCATCTTGAGTCCGTGCAGCGTGTAGCGGGCCAGCTCGCGTGCGAGCGCGAACGCTGCATTGACTTTACCGACCCCGCAATACAGCACCGGAATACCCGCCGCCTCGAATACGCCCTGGGATTCGGTGCGCAGCGCGACGACTATGAGAGTTCGCGGCAACTCTGGCATCGGCGTCGCCATCTAGTAGTGGATGACTGCACGCAAGCGCAGGTTCCGCCACGAATAGTTCTTGACCAGGTTCAAATCGATGAGGGCCACCAATGCTCTAAGCTGATAACCGGCGCGTAGGCATAGCTCGGCGGACGCCGTCATCGTGCCGCCGGTGGCGAGCACATCATCGATCAGCATCAAGCGTCCCGTGCCGCGCTGCATTTCCAATACGCCGGAACCGTATTCGAGGTCATAGGCCACATCGACCACCGGCGGCGGCAGTTTGCCCTGCTTGCGCACCAGAACAAAACCTTTACCGCGGTGCACGGCGAGGGCTGCACCGAGAATGAAGCCGCGCGACTCGATGCCCGCCAATGCATCGACCTCGCCCCACTCTGCTTCCGTCAGCAACGCATCCAAGGCCTGCACCGTGGCGCCGAAATGGTCGCGCAGTAATGGCGAAATATCGCGGAATAAAATACCCGGGCGTGGGAAATCCGCCACATCGGCAATCGCCTGCTTCAACTCGAACATGATCCTTACCCGATTAAGAGGACTGCACACCGCACGAGCGGCCCGCGCTGCAACGACATATGGTAGCGTCTTTCGCCGGCATCAAAGGGGTACGATTGAGCTATGTCCAAGCCAAATCCTCATCAAGGGGTCTCGAGGGCGGTGCTGACCCTGTGCCTCGCACTGCACGCATCGGTCGCCGCGGCGGCGCCGGAAGCCGG
>CAAGKR010069804.1_pt1 | contig 15179 bp, 15 predicted proteins | sample 2556971 | NCBI WGS metagenome assembly CAAGKR01 (sample SAMEA5207829, study PRJEB30636) | soil metagenome | biome: forest; feature: boreal; material: soil | place: USA | collected 2011-09 | depth 1 m | reverse complement strand
TATTCTCTTCGGCGACGACGGTCGCTTGGTCGGAGCCCCTAACTGCGCTCCTTCGCTCTGCTCAGTCGCGGGTCTCCTCGGGCGCGGCCTTGGACGTCGCCTGCGAGGACACCCTCGCCTCTCCCTGCCGAGCATCCTCTCACCGCGTCTGACTGCCCGGCGCGCGCCTGCGTGCGGCGACCTGTCACGCTTCCGTGGTGAGAGCTGGGCCACGTGCGGAAGTGCATTTTCCATTTCGCAGCGCGGGACGGCGCCCAAGTTTCACTGGGATGTCTAGAGGGAAGTCGGAGGGGACGGGGCGCAGGCGACTTATGCGAGCGACCAAGGAGACCCGCGACTGAGCAGAGCGAAGGAGCGCAGTTAGGGGCTCCGCCCGAGCTCGCGTTGTCGCCGGAGTCCCGCGCCCTCCGACTGACCGCGCGAAAAGATCTCAACTGACAAGCCTGCCCGCGCACGAATGGAAATGCTAACTTCCACGCGCGGATTCGATTACTCAAACCAGGAAGAGATTGGACAAGTTTCAGAACTTCATTCTCATCGCGCCTGTACTACTGTTCTCAATGGTCGCGCACGAGTACGCCCACGGGTACGCGGCCCTCAAGCAGGGAGATACCACCGCCTACTCCCTCGGACGGCTCACCTGGAATCCGATTCCGCACATCGATCCGTTCATGACGATTCTGCTGCCGCTGCTCACGTACTTCACGACGGGCATCGCGTTCGGCGGCGCGAAGCCTGTTCCGGTCATTCCGCGCAATTACCGGAACTTCAAGCGCGGTGACATCATCGTCTCGCTCGCGGGCGTCGCTACAAACTTTGTGATTGCGATCCTTTGCGTGCCTCTCATTATCGCGGTTGGAGCGCTCGGGCATTCCTTCCCGGCGCTCGCCGAGAGCGGCGCGCTGATTCAGAAAATGCTGTTGTACGGGGTGCTGATCAATCTTGCGCTCGCGGCATTCAATCTGATCCCGATTCCCCCGCTCGACGGCTCGCACGTATTCAAGTACATCCTCCCGCCAGCGTGGGCCCTCAACTACCAGCGGCTGGGCGCACAGGGTTTGCTGATACTCTTTCTCCTCATCGCCTTCGGCGGTCCCATTCTGAGCCTCTGGTTCAAACCCGTATTGCTTCTCGACCGGCTCGCGACACGCGCGGTCTTTCCATACATCATTCCCAGCCAATGGACGATGTAGCGGTCGCCGCTGCGCCGGTGAACAATTCCGGGGCTTCGGAAGTCTTTGTCGTCGAGCTGGCCGAGTTTTCGGGGCCTCTCGATCTGCTGCTCTCGCTCATTCGCGACGAACAGATAGACATCTACGACATTCCGATCGCCAGAATCGCGGAGCAGTTCCTCGGCAGGATCTCGACGCTCAAGCTCGATGAAGCGGCCGACTATCTCGAGATGGCTGCCCGACTGGTTCGCATCAAGGCGCAAATGCTTCTGCCCAGACGTGAAGGCGAAGATGTATGGGACGATCCCCGCGCGGAGCTGGTGAGACGCTTGCTCGAGTACCAGCAGGTGCGCGAGGTGGTTGATGTGCTCGAGCGCCGGAGCGAGGAGCGCAGAGGGAGATTCGCGCGCGCCTACACCCAGCAGGCGGTGCAGCTGCCCGTTGCCGGTGCCCTGCGAATCTCGTTGCCGGAGCTGTTGAGCGCCGTCGATCGGGTTCTCCGCCTCGCCAGAAAGCCGCACGTGCACGACGTCATACCGCGCGCGCTGGACGTGGACGGCGCCATCGGGATCGTGCGCGCGCTCCTCGCCATCCGCGCGCACGCGCAGTGGAGGGACGTTGTACCCAAGAAAGCCGAGCCGTGGGAAGTCCTTTCGCTGCTCCTCGCTCTTCTGGAGCTGGCCAAGCTCGGAGAGCTCCGACTCCTTCAGCCGCGGCCATTCGCCGCCTTCCGGATAAGCCGTGAATCCTCTGGCGAAGCTGCTTGAGGCCGCGCTCTTCGCGAGCGCGGTTCCGGTTCCTGTCGACGCGCTGCGCGTCATGGCTGCGCACGCCGATGATGGTGAGTCTACACTCGAATCGGCGCTCGCCGAGCTGCGCGATCACTACGACAACGAGGGTCACGGAGTCGAGTTGATCGAAGTTGCCGGAGGATGGCAGATTCTCACTCGACCCGAATACACCGAGGCGATCGAGCGCGCCCAGCTCGCAGCGCGGCCGCAGCGCCTGTCCGCCGCGGCGCTCGAGACGCTCGCGATCATCGCCTATCGCCAGCCGATCGGGAGAGCCGAGATCGAGGAGATCCGCGGGGTAGGCGCCGGCGCGATTCTCAAGTCGCTCAACGAGCGCGCGCTTATCGACATCGTCGGCAGAGGCGAGGGAATGGGACGACCCCTCCTGTACGGCACGACCCCATCTTTCCTGGAGCAGTTCGCGCTGAGGCATCTCGAGGAGCTTCCACGCGCCGACGAGCTCGCGATTGCGCTCCGGGCTCCGCGGCAGGCAACTCTCACGTCGGTAGCGACCACCAAGGACAACGGCGAGGCCCCGTCACGGGCTGATTGATGTCCAGCTCGATGCGAATTCAGCGCGCACTGGCGCGCGCCGGAATCGCGTCGCGTCGCGGCGCCGAGGAATTGGTGGCGGCGGGTCGCGTTCACATCAATGGCGCCACCGCGGTGACCGGTCAGAGCGTCGATCCCGCGCGAGATAAGATCACCGTAGATGGAAAGACGGTCGGTGCCCCGGCGGATCTCCATTGGATCGTTCTCAACAAACCCACCGGAGTGATCACCACGCGCGCCGATCCCGGCGGGCGCAAAACAGTCTTCGATCTGGTCGAGGACGTGCCCGGCCTCACCTATGTCGGGCGGCTCGATTACATGACTGAAGGTGTGCTTTTGCTCACCACCGACGGCGACGCGGCGCACAAATTGACACATCCGAGCAGCGAAATCGAACGGACGTACGTAGCTACCGTGCGTGGCGATGGCGCCGGCGCGGCACGAGCGGCGGCCAAAGGGGTAGAGTTGGAGGATGGCCTGGTATTCCCTCGCAACGTTTCGGCGCGGCGGCTCGACCGCGGTCTCTGGGATCTGGAGCTCACGATCGCTGAAGGCAAGACGAGGGAAGTCAGAAGGTTGTGCGAAGCGCTCGGACTCAGGGTGGAGCGTCTCGTACGTACGAAATTCGGACCGGTAAAGCTCGGATCGCTGGAATCTGGAAGGACGCGCTCGTTGACCGCGCGCGAAAATGAAATAATCTCCGCCCTCACCGGGAGCGGCGAGGGAAGCAAGACCACTAAGCGAGGACCAACACGTGAGCGCAAGCGCCGTTTCAGCCGCTGATGCATCGATAGTCCAGGAGGTCGTGCGACAAGTCGGCCGCCGCATCGTCGGCCAGGACTACATGGTCGAGCGACTTCTCATAAGCCTCCTTACCGGCGGTCACGTGCTTCTCGAGGGCGTTCCGGGACTCGCGAAGACGCTCACCGTCAGGACTCTGGCCGAGGCGATCAATACCACGTTCAGCCGAATCCAGTTCACGCCCGATCTCCTGCCCGCAGACGTCGTGGGAACCCAGATCTACGATCAGTCGAACGGAAAATTCTCGGTGAAGAAGGGTCCCATCTTCGCCAACATCATCCTGGCGGACGAAATCAATCGCGCGCCGGCCAAGGTACAGGCAGCGTTGCTCGAAGCGATGCAGGAGAAGCAGGTCACGATCGGCGGCACGACGCACATCCTCGAGGAGCCGTTCCTCGTTCTCGCGACGCAAAACCCGATCGAACAGGAAGGCACATACCCACTCCCTGAAGCACAGGTCGACCGGTTCATGCTGAAGCTGCACGTCGGCTACCCGTCGCGCGACGAGGAGAAGGAGATTCTGCGCAGGATGGCGGGCGGTGAGCCGATACCGGTAGATCGCGTCGCCACTCCGGCGCAGATACTCGCGACGCGTCGACACATCGCCGAGCTGTATATGGACGATCGCATCGTCGACTACATCGTCGACATCGTTCACGCCACCCGCAATCCCGAGCAAGCCGGACTTCCGGATCTCCAACCGTTGATCGAGTTCGGCGCCAGCCCGCGCGCGACGCTCTCCCTCGCGCAGGCATCCCGCGCCCATGCATTCCTTCGCGGACGTGCATTCGTGACGCCGGATGACGTCAAGGCCATCGCCCCCGACGTGCTCCGCCACAGGGTCCTCCGCACCTACGAGGCCGAAGCCGAGGAGGTGACGAGTGACGAGATCGTGAGCCGCGTCCTCGACGTCATTCCCGCTCCGTGATCGGAAAGTTTCGCCTCCGCAGAAAGAAGGCTGCTCCGCCTCGCACTCCCGAGAAACCGATGGGCGTGCCGCCGGAGATTCTCCGGCAGGTAAAGCTCATCGAGCTGCGCACGCGCGGCCTCGTTAACTCGGTCTTCACCGGCGAGTACCGCTCCGTGTTCAAAGGGCAGGGAATGGAGTTCTCCGAAGTGCGCGAGTATCAGCCCGGCGACGAAGTCCGGTCCATCGACTGGAACGTCACCGCGCGCATGCGCCGTCCATTCGTGAAGCGATACATCGAAGAGCGCGAGCTGACCGTCATGCTCGTTGTGGATCTCTCTGGATCCGAAAGATTCGGAACTGTAAAGCGGTTCAAGAGCGAGCTGGCGAGCGAGCTCGCAGCTGTGTTGGCGATGTCAGCGATTCGCAATAATGACCGGGTCGGCGTTCTGCTGTTCACCGATCGGGTCGAGCACGTGGTACCGCCGAGGAAGGGAAGGCGGCATGTGCTGCGAATCATTCGTGATCTCCTGGCGTTCGAGCCCGTTGGCCGCGGAACGGACATGGTGACCGCGATCGATTACGTGGCGCGGATGCTGAACGAGCATGCGATCGTGTTCATCGTCTCGGATTTCCTCGAGGCGGACATCGATCACCCCCTCAAGCTGCTGGCGCAGCACCACGACGTCGTGGCCGTCACGGTCGAGGATCCGAGCGAGCGTCATCTGCCCGACATCGGCATCGCTCGATTGATCGACCCGGAGACCGGGGAAACCTTCGAGGTGGACACCAGCCACCCCCAGGTGCGCGATTCCTACTCCCGACGCGTTGAGGCGGAGAGAGAGGCGCGGAAGCATCTGCTGCGCCGCCTGGCGATAGACGAAGTTGCGGTGCGGACCGAGGGCGGTGTCGTCGAGCCGCTGCTCCGATTCTTTCGCGCGCGGGAAACGAGGCGGCGAAGGTGATTGCGGCAACTGTAGGATTCCTGCTTCTCCAGGCGGTACAACCTCAGTCGGCCCAGACCCGGCAACAAGCAGTTGGTCCGATCCCGGTGCAGATGGGATACAGAGTCAATCCCGACACCGCCATCATCGGACAGCCTTTCAATTTCTTCGTGAAGATTGCGGCGCCGATGGGAGTTCGCTTCGAGTTTCCGGCCGGTCCCGATACGACCATGCAGAATGGCGTTCGTCCGATCGAGCTTCGCGGCGAGAAGATCGTGTCGATGCTGGGCGACACCGCGGTCGCGCTCTACCATCTCGTTGCGTGGGATGTAGGTATCCAACCGCTCCGCATTCCGGATGTACGAGTCAGCTTCGGGGGACTAGACCGACGTCTTCCCCTTGGCGGCGCATATGTGTTCGTGAAATCCGTGCTGCCGGCCGATACCTCGCTCAGAATCCCGAAGCCGCCGCGCCCGCTCATCGTCCTTCCCGTCTTCGACTGGTGGCCGTGGCTTGCGCTCCTGGCCGCGATCATTGCGGCAGCTCTTCTCTGGTGGGCATGGCGGCGCTACAAGAACCGGCCGCAGGCGCCTGTCGATCCCTACGTCCGCGCGCAACACGAGCTCGACCGCATCGAGCGGCTGGGGCTGCTCGAGAATGATCGCGGGCCCGAATATCTCGCGCTATTCGTGGACGTTGCGCGGGAATACCTCGCAGCGCGCATCCCGGGGGTTCGTCGCTCCGACACGACCTCGGAGCTCTTGCGCGCGATGCAGCCGCGCGACGGCATCGAAACGGAGGTCCCGCGGCTGCTGGAGCGCGCAGACATGGTCAAGTTCGCGCGCGCAGTTATCTCTGCCGAAGAAGCACGCGAAGCGGGGCTGGCGATACGCGCGATCATCGACCATGTCGAGGCGAGACTCAATCCGGAGTCCGAGCCCGCGAAAAAAGCGGCCGCGATCCGGGAGAAGGCCGCGTGAACGTCTTCGGGCTCTTCGAGTTCCACACGCCGGAAGCGCTCTGGCTGCTGCTTCTACTTCCAGCCTGGTGGATATGGAGAAGGAGCCGCAGGAAGGACGCGATCGTCTTCTCCCGCACTTCCGTCCTCGCGACCGGCCCCGCAACCGGCAGCTGGATTCCGAGAGCAATCTTCCTGCTGAGGAACGCCGGACTCGCTCTGCTGGTCGTCGCGCTTGCTCGACCGCGCTCGGGCGCGCACATAGAGACGCAGACGAGCGAGGGCATCAACATCGTGCTCGCCATCGATCTATCGAGCTCGATGCTCGCGCTCGATTTTCGACCGGCCAATCGAATCGAGGTGGCGAAGGCGACGGTGAAGCAGTTCATCTCGCGCCGCACCTCGGACAGAATCGGTGTCGTTGCGTTCGCCGGGGAGGCGCTTACCCAGGTTCCGCTCACCACCGACTATCCGGTGGTGATGCAGGCAGTGACGAATCTGCAGGCTGGGCAGCTCGAAGACGGAACCGCGATTGGAACCGCAATCGCGACGGCTGCCAACAGACTGAGAGATGCGCCGGGGAAATCGCGCGTCATGATCCTGCTCACGGACGGTGTCAACAATCGCGGCACGGTCGATCCGCTCACGGCTGCGAAGGCAGCAGCGGCGTACGGGATCAAGATCTACGGCGTCGGCGTCGGCAGCGTTGGCATGGCGCCCGTTCCGGTCGGAAGAAATGCAGCCGGCGGCCTCAACTACGAATACCAACCGGTTGAGATTGATGAAGCGCTCCTCACCAACATCGCGCGGATGACCGGGGGCCGGTATTTCCGCGCGCGCGATGCGGCGGCTCTTCAAAACATCTACGCGCAGATCGATCAGATGGAGCGCGCGCCGGTGCACTCGACCACTACAGTAAGGTACAGAGAGCTCTATCGCTGGCCGCTGACTCTTGGACTGCTCGCGCTCTTTGGCGAGCTGGCGCTCGTCGCGTGGAAGGCGCCGCTCCCATGACGACACTCATGCGCTTCGTCCAGTGGCCGTGGGCGCTCCCGCTCGCAATCATTCTGCCGATCGTTACCGCGTGGCTGGTGCGTTGGGGCATTCAAGCGCGAAATGCGAGACTCTCCCGCCTCGGCACGCCTTCCATGATCGCGCGACTCGCGCCGTCTATGGCTCCGCGCCGCGCCTGGACTCGCGTTCTGCGCGCGGCTCTCGCCACGCTGCTGCTTGGTCTCGCCTTCGCGGGCCCCCGCTGGGGGATCGAACAGAACGTCGTAAAGCAGCAGGGCGTGGACGTCGTGCTCGCACTCGACGCCTCCTTGTCGATGCTCGCGACCGACGAAAAACCGAGCCGCCTTCAGACGATGAAGCAGGAGATCAACCGCCTCCGCGATCTTTCGCCGGGGGATCGATTCGCGCTGCTGGCCTTCGCTGGGCGAAGCTACATCCTCACTCCGCTCACGGTCGACAACAGCGCGCTCGACCTGTTTCTCCAGAACCTCGACCCGTCGATCGTCGGCCAGGGCGGAAGCTCGCTCGCGAGCGCGCTGAGACAGGCGACGAATCTTCTGGCCCTGAACAAGTCGCCGGGTGATCGCGCGATCGTCCTTATGAGCGACGGAGAGGGATTCGACAACCCCGACGAAGTACTCACCGAAGCGCGACGCGCGCGTGACATGGGCATCACCGTAATCACCGTCGGCTTTGGCACTACGCAAGGATCGACGATTCCGATCGTCGAGAATCGGGTGGTTACTCAAAAGCGGGACGAGAATGGCAACATTGTCGTCACCCGCTACGATCCTCAGCTGCTGAAGCAGATCGCCGACGAGGCGAAGGGCGTCTTTGTCGAGGCGCGGACGCCGGACAAAGCGGGGAAGATTCGACAGGCTCTCAACACCCTGCACGCGAATCCGCGCTCCCTCGTTTCCGGCGAGAACCTCGGCGCGCAGTATCAGTGGTTCGTGCTCGCGGCGCTTCTCCTTCTCGCCGCCGACACGTTCTCCCAGACACGTCGTCGCCGCGGGAAGGCAGTCGCTGCAGCGGCGACGACGGCAGCGATGCTCCTGCTCACTGCGTCCTGCAGACGCGCGCCGGAGCGCGACAAGGCCGCGATTGTGCTCTACAACGCCGGGACGACGCTCCTCAAGCGAGACTCCCTCCAGCCGGCAATCCCGCCGTTGACGAAAGCCGCGGACTCAAAGGACACCGAGGTCCGGCATCACGCGAGATTCAACCTCGGGCTCGATTACCTCGTTCAGGGCAGGCGGGCGAAGGATTCGGCCGACGTGCCCCTCGACAGCGCGCTCTATCGCTACAAGCAGATACTGGAGGTGGCGGTGGCCGATTCCGATGCGCGCTGGAATTACGAGCTCGCCCTTCGCCAGAAAAAGACCGGTGGCGGTGGTGGAGGAGGAGGAGGCGGTGGTGGTGGGGGCGGAGGGAAGAGCGCCAACCCAAGTCCTTCACCGGCGCAAAGCCGGAACCAGGCTCCCGCTCCCAAGCCAGTGCCGGGCATGACGCCGCAACAGGCGGAAGCGGTGCTCAATGCTGCGGAGGACAAGGAGACCGACGTTCAGGGAAAACGGCAGAAAAAGAACGTCCCCACGCCGCCGAGGGGCAAGGATTGGTAGTTTCGGAAGCAGCATGACCTCGATCTCAATTCTTCCCAGCTCCGTCGCGGATCAAATCGCGGCGGGCGAAGTCGTCGAGCGGCCGTCGTCCGTCGTGAAGGAGCTGGTCGAGAACTCCATCGATGCCGGCGCGTCGTCAATCGAGATCACTTTGGAGGATGGCGGGCGCAAGCTGGTTCGAGTGAGCGATGATGGCTCGGGCATGTCGGCTGAGGATGTCCCACTCGCATTGGCTCGGCACGGGACATCCAAGATCACTAAGGCATCTGATCTGGTTGGCGTGCCGACGTTTGGCTTCCGCGGAGAGGCGCTGCCCGCGATTGCCTCGGTGTCGCACTTCGAGATTCAGACAGCGGCCGCGGACGGAGAAGGCACATCGACCAAGGTGACGGGAGGCCAGATCGCCCGGGCGGAGCGCATTGCCCGACGACGCGGAACGACCGTTTCCGTTGCGCAACTATTCTACAACCTGCCCGCCCGTCTCAAATTCCTGCGGGGGGCCAGATCCGAATGGAGAAGCGCGGTGGAATCGCTCACCGCGCTCGCGCTCACTCAGCCAGGTGTCCGGATAAATGTCTCCCACGATGGAAAGAGTGCTCTCACGCTTCCGCCGGTTTCGAGCATTCGGTCGCGATTGGGCGCCATCTGGGGCGGCCGGTACGCGGAGGACCTGCTCGATGTCGACGACGTCGCTGGCCCGATCCACACGAGCGGCCTCGCACAAAGGCCGGCAGATGTGGGAACTTCGACACGCCGCGTCTTTCTGTCGATCAACGGGCGCGCTGTTCGCGATGCCGGCATCGCCCGCGCCGTCGAAGCCGCGTACCGGTCGACGATCGTCGCCGGCGTAAGGCCTTCTTTCTTCCTCAATGTTACCGTGCCCGCCGACGCGGTCGATGTGAACGTGCATCCGGCCAAAGCCGAGGTTCGCTTCCGCGACCGATGGACGATCGAGCGAGCTGTCGAAGCGGCGGTGCGACGGGCTTTGGGAAATTTCGACAGCGCCGCGTCGCTGGGATTCCGCGGATCGAGCTTCGCTTTTCGTCCCGTCGACCTTCCGCCCAATCCGGGCTCCGAGATTCTCCAGCCGCAGGTCGCTCGCGACGCGCCGCTGTTCGAGCAGTCGCCTCCCGAGTTCGCGGGTCCGAGCACGCAGTTCGACGCGGAGGAATACAGAGAGGCTGCGGCTCCTCCCGCGCCGATACCGCCGTTGTTCCAGCTCCGACGCACCTACATCGCGTTCGAGCACGAGGATGGGTTGGTGCTGATTGATCAGCATTCCGCGCACGAGCGCGTGCTCTACGAGCAGTTCATGCACGAGCTGGAGAGCGGCGCCGCGCCCGCGCAGCGGCTGCTGCTTCCCCTGACACTTCATCTCGGGCCCGCGGAAGGCGAAGCGTTCGATGCCAATCGCGAGTACCTCGAGCGCCTGGGCTTCGAGGTAGAAGGATTTGGAGGCCACACGCTGATCGTGAACACCGTTCCGATGCCGCACGCGCGCTTTGACGCCGAGCGTTGTTTGCGGGAGACGCTCGACGCTCTTACGGGTGATCGCGTAGCTGGCGCTGCCGCTAGGCACGAGCGTCTCGCGGCGACTGTCGCCTGCAAAGCGGCGATCAAGGCCGGTGAGGAGCTGTCTCAGTCGGAGATGCGCTCGCTCTTTGCCTCGCTTCGCGACACGACTCTTCCCGCACACGACGTCCACGGCAGATCGACGATTGTCCACCTCACGTGGGACGAGGTAGAGCGGCGGTTTGGCCGGCGCTAGACTCCGAATCATTTGCGGACCGACCGCCGCAGGCAAATCGGTGATAGCACGCGAGCTGGCCCGAGCGTACCGCGGCGCGATAGTGAGTGCCGACTCGAGGCAGATCTACAGGCGCTTCGACATCGGGACGGCGAAGCCCTCCAAAGAAGAGCGCTCGGAAGCAACACACTACGGAGTTGACATCGCGGATCCCGAAGAGCGGTACTCTGCCGCGAAGTGGGCGGAGAACGCGGCCGATTGGATCATGCAGGCGCGTCGCCTCGGGACAAATCCCGTCATCGTCGGAGGGGCGGGGCTCTACATCAAGGCGCTGCTACAGCCTTTGTTCCCCGCACCTCCCCTTGATCCCGCTCGGCGGGCGGATCTCGTTCGTGAGCTGGAATCAAAGTCAATTCCCGAGCTGCGGCGCTGGTGCAGCGAGCTCGATCCCGCCCGCGCTCATCTCGGTCGAACGCAACTCATTCGCGCCATCGAGACCGCCATTCTTTCCGGGTCGCGCGTGAGCGATCTTCACGCCGCGCACAACGAGCGAACGAGGGCCGACGAGGATCGGATCGAAGCAACGTACCTGGTCGTCGATCCGGGCCCATCGCTTGCCACGCGTATCACGTCGCGGGTGGAGAGAATGCTGGCCGATGGCTGGGCAGACGAAGTCGCGGAGTTGTCCCGCACGGTCTCGCCCGACGCGCCGGCGTGGAAAGCGAGCGGCTACACTGAAATGCGCAGTGCCGTCAACGGAGCGACCGATTTGTCATCAGCCACGGAGCGGGTCATTATTGAGACACGGCAGTACGCCAAACGCCAACGCACGTGGATCAGACACCAGCTGCCTGCCGCGGCTGTAACTCAAGTAAATCCAGATGACACTCACGCTCTAACGATCGCGCGAGAGTGGTGGGAGAGAGCTGAGTGAAGATTGGAATAACCTGCTACCCGACGTACGGCGGGTCCGGCGCCGTCGCGACGGAGCTTGGGATCGCGCTGGCCGATCGCGGGCACGAAGTCCACTTCATCACGTACAGGCAGCCGTTCCGGCTTCCGTCGTTTCTGCCGCGCATCTTCTTTCATGAAGTAGATGTCGGCCGGTATCCACTCTTCGAGTTTCCGCCCTATGATCTCGCGCTCGCCGTACGGATGCACGAGGTCGTTCGCACCCATGGGCTCGAACTGCTGCACTGTCACTACGCCATCCCCCACGCGACCAGTGCCTGGATCGCGCGCGAGATGCTGCGCGAGACGAACGAAGACGTCCACCTGATCACGACCCTGCACGGAACCGACATAACGATCGTCGGTCAGGATCCGTCGTTCTTTCCAATCACAAAATTCTCGATCGAGAAATCGGACCGCATCACCGCTGTATCGAACTATCTGCGCGACGAAACCTACCGGGCGTTCGGCTGCGAGGGTCTCGAGATCGACGTGATCCACAACTTCATCGACCCCGACGTCTACAACCGGGAAAAATATCCGCCGCTGCTCAAGAATCAGTTCGGCAAGTCCAAGCCGATTCTGATGCACGTCTCGAACTTCCGCGCGGTGAAGCGTGTTCGAGATGTGATCCGAATCTACTCGGAGGTAAATCGCGAGCTTCCCAGCGTGCTGGTGATGATTGGCGATGGACCAGACAGGCCCGCCGCCGAAGAAGAGGCGCGCATGCTTGGCCTCGAGCAATCGGTCTCGTTCCTCGGCAAGCTCGATCAGATCGCCCCGCTCCTCGCGGCGGCCGACCTCTTTCTCTTGCCGAGTCAGAGCGAGTCGTTCGGGCTTAGTGCTCTCGAGGCGCTGGCGTCCGGAGTTCCAGTCGTGGGGTCGAACGCCGGCGGACTTCCGGAGGTCGTGCGTGATGGCGAGACCGGAATCCTGTGCGCCGTTGGGGATGTTCCGGCGATGGCTGCTGCCTCTCTCGAGATTCTGCAAAATCCAGTACGCTGGGCCGAGATGAGCCTGCTCGCCGCCGCCGATGCGCGCGTGCGCTTCTCCCAGGACGCGATCGTAACGCAGTATGAATCGCTCTATCGCACATCACTTCCCACCACCAGATCATGACTCCTCTCCAGGCAATTGCGCTCGGCGTCGTTCAGGGGTTGTCCGAATTTCTGCCGATAAGCAGCTCGGCACACCTCGCTCTCGTCCCATGGCTTCTCGGCTGGGAAGATCCCGGACTGGCCTTTGATGTCGCGCTCCACTTCGGGACACTGCTCGCGGTGCTCTGGTATTTTCGAATAGAGTGGCTGACCCTCATTCGCGCGGCGTTCGGAATCATCACCACCGGCCGCATCGAGACGCCGGAGAAGCGCCGCGTGGTCTATCTGATCATCGCCACGATTCCGGGCGCCATCGGTGGGTACCTGATGCAAGCGAAGGCGGAGTCGGCGTTCAGGAGTCCGCAGCTGATCGCCGTGGCACTGATCGTTCTGGGAATCCTGCTCTGGATCGTCGACAAGCTCGTCGACCAGCGGCGCATACTCGGCGAGATGAGGTTTGTGGATGCTCTCCTGATAGGTCTGTCGCAGGTCATAGCGCTGATCCCGGGCGTGTCGCGCTCCGGGTCCACGATCACGACCGCGCGCGGGCTGCGCTTCGATCGAGAGAGCGCCGCCGAGTTCAGCTTTCTCATGAGCATGCCGATAATCGCGGCCGCGGTCGTCCTCGAAGGTCCAAAGGCCCTCGCACAGGGTGGCTTGACCAACGAGCTCATGTCCGGGGTCGTGGCATCGGCGATCAGTGGTTGGCTCGCGATCTCGATTCTGATGCGATACGTAAGCCGGCACAGCTACGGCGTGTTCGCGGTCTATCGCATCATTTTCGGGCTGGCGGTCCTGGCGGTGGTATACGCGCGCGGATGACACTGTGCGGCTCGATGGCGCGACCGCGGCCGAGCTGCTAGAGGCCCTCGATCTTCCTCGCGTCGAGCTCCTGGCAACCACGACGTCGACATTGGATGTAGCGCATCGACTCGCGGCGGAAGGCGCTCCCTCGGGAACGCTCGTCATCGCGGACGAGCAAACGGCGGGACGCGGCAGGGGCGGGAAGAGCTGGCAATCACCGCCCGGAGCGGGGCTCTGGTTGACGCTCATCGAGCGCCCGGCGGACACTTCGGGATTGGATGTTCTGTCGATCAGGATCGGACTCGCCGCGGCCGAAGCTCTCGACCGATTCGCGCCGGAGCCGATTCGCCTCAAGTGGCCCAACGACCTTTACGTCGATCGAGGAAAGCTGGCCGGGATTCTCGTGGAGGCGCGGTGGCGCGAGCAATCCGTCGAATGGATCGCGATCGGATTGGGGATCAATGTCAGGGCACCGGAGAACATTGAGGATGCGGCAGGACTTGAACCGGGAACTGCGCGCGTAGATGTTCTTGTCGAGCTAATACCATCTCTTCGCCTGGCGGCCGGCGCGACCGGTCCGCTTGGCGCGGAGGAGCTGGAGGAGTTCAACGCGCGCGATCTCGCGCGTGGAAGAACCTGCATCCAGCCCGCGCGCGGCCGCGTCGCGGGGATCACTCCGACCGGCGAGCTGCTGGTGGCGCTCGCCGATACCGTCGCTCCATTTCGGTCCGGCTCTCTCGTGCTAGAGGATACGCAATGATTGTCGTGTTCGACGTCGGGAACTCCGAGATCACGATTGGAATCTTCGACGGCGAAGAGCTCGTGTCACACTGGCGCCTCACCACCGCGGCGCCTCGAACGGCCGACGAGCTCGCGATTCTGATTCGGTCGATCACGGGCGACGCCATGGCCTCACCGGGCGGGATTACTGGGTCGGCGATTTGCTCCGTGGTGCCAGCGATCACGCCGATGCTGGCGGAAGCATGCGAGATGTGCTTCGGGCGAAAGCCGGTGATGATCGACGCGCGCGCCAAGCTTCCGGTGAAGCTGGATGTGGAGGAGCCGTTTACCGTGGGCGCCGACCGCATTGCCAACACGCTCGCGGCGAGCCGCATCTACAAGCGGGATGCAATCGTTGTCGACCTGGGTACCGCCACGACCTACGATTGCATTACAGCGGATGGCACGTTCCTGGGCGGGGTTATCCAGCCCGGAGTGATGATCTCCGCCGACACACTTTTCCGGCGCACGGCTCAGCTCCCGGCGACGGACATCGTCCCGCCCAAGAGGGTCATCGCGCGGCGCACCGACGAGTGCATTCGAGCCGGAGTGCTTTACGGGGCGGTGGACTCGATCGACGGCATCGTCCGGCGGATAAAAAAGGAGTGGCCAAACAAGAACTCCCCGCTGGTTCTGGCCACGGGCGGGATGGCCGAATCGATCCAGCCGCACTCCTCGGAGCTGGAGCTGGTAGACGCCTTTTTGACCCTGAAAGGCATCCGACTGGGCTACGAGATTCTGTCTCGCTGAGCGTTACGGCCCTGTGACCTGGCCCCAGGCCTTCGCGGGTTGACTCGGCGCCACAAAATCAGTTATGTTGCGGGGTTAGCACTCACTACTGTCGAGTGCTAACAGCGTCATTTCCTACCATCCAGCCACATTTTCAGCAGAAGGGCAGCTAATTATGGCTACAAAGACACAATCGAGCACCAAAGTCGCCCCCCTCGCAGATCGCGTCATGATCAGAGCGCTCGAGGAGACCGAGCAGATGCGCGGCGGGTTGTTCATCCCCGATACCGCCAAGGAAAAGCCGCAGCAG
>CAAGKR010281444.1_pt1 | contig 15181 bp, 17 predicted proteins | sample 2556971 | NCBI WGS metagenome assembly CAAGKR01 (sample SAMEA5207829, study PRJEB30636) | soil metagenome | biome: forest; feature: boreal; material: soil | place: USA | collected 2011-09 | depth 1 m | reverse complement strand
GCTCCTCCTCAGCCTTCGGCTCCTTGGGCTCCTCCTCAGCCTTCGGCTCCTTGGGCTCCTCCTCAGCCTTCGGCTCCTTGCGCTCCTCCTCAGCCTTCGGCTCCTTGCGCTCGGTGTCCGTCTTCTTGGTCTCGCCCTCCTCGTCGGAGGTCTTCTTGGCGCCGAAGCCGGCCGTCCGCTTGTAGTCCTCGATCGCCTTCTTGAGGTCGGCCTCGAGCGCGCTGTCGAGAGCTTTCTTCTCGGCGATGCTGTCCAGGATGTCCTTCCCGCTCGACGACATGTAGTTGTGGAAACCCTTCTCGAACTCGCGGATCTTCTCGACCTCAATGTCGTCGAGAAGCCCCTTACTGCCGGCGAAGAGGATGGTGACCTGCTGCTCGACGCGGAGCGGATTGTACTGGTCCTGCTTCAGCAGCTCGGTCATCCGCTGGCCGCGCTGCAGGTCGCGTAGGGTTTGCTTGTCCAGATCGGAGCTGAACTGGGCAAAGGCCGCCAGCTCGCGGTACTGGGCGAGGTCGAGTCGGAGCTGACCAGCGACCTGCCGCATCGCCTTGATCTGAGCCGCCCCACCGACTCGGGACACCGACGTGCCGGCGTTGACCGCGGGGCGGATGCCGGCGTTGAAGAGGTCGGACTCCACGAAGATCTGGCCGTCAGTGATGGAGATGACGTTGGTCGGGATGTAGCCCGAGACGTCCCCCTCCAGGGTCTCGATGATCGGCAGCGCCGTCAGCGAGCCGCCACCGTTGTCGTCGCTGAGCTTGGCGGCCCGCTCCAGCAGCCGGCTGTGGAGGTAGAAGACGTCGCCGGGGTATGCCTCGCGGCCGGGCGGCCGGCGCAGCAGCAGCGAGATCTGGCGATAGGCCCACGCGTGCTTGCTGAGGTCGTCGTAGACCACCAGCGCCTCTTTGCCGCTGTCACGGAAGAACTCGCCCATGGCGCAGCCGGCGAAGGGCGCCAGGAACCACAGCGCGGCCGGCTCGGAGCTGGTGGCGGCCACGATGATCGTGTGATCGAGAGCGCCGTACTCCTCGAACGTGGCGGCCAGTCGGGCCACGAACTGCGCGTTCTGACCGACGCAGACGTAGATGCAGACCAGATCCTCACCCTTCTGGTTAATTATCGTGTCGATCGCGATCGCCGACTTGCCACGCTGGCGGTCGCCGATGATCAGCTCGCGCTGGCCGCGGCCGACCGGCACCATGGCGTCGACCGCCTTGAGCCCGGTCTGCACCGGGGTGTCCACGGGCTTGCGCGTGATGACTCCGGGGGCCACAACCTCGACTGGCTTGTTCTCGCTCGACTCGATCGGGCCCTTGGCGTCGATGGGCTCACCCAGTGCGTTGACGACCCGACCAATGAGCGCGTCGCCAACGGGCACCTCGGCGATCTTGCCGGTGGTGTGGACCTCGTCGCCCTCTTCGATCTCGTCGTATGGGCCCATGATGATGATGCCGACGGAGTCGCGCTCGAGGTTGAGGGCCAGGCCCTTGACGCCGTTCTTGAACTCGACGATCTCACCCGCCTTGACCCCCGCGAGGCCATAGACGTGGGCGATCCCGTCGCCAATGTCGGTGACGACACCAACGTCCTCCGAGAAGATCGGTACGTCGAATTTCTCGATCCGCCGCTTGAGCAGCTCGGTGATTTCCTGGCTCTTGATTCCCATCCGTGCTCCTAACTGGCGAGTAGTTCTTCGCGCATCTCGGCGAGACGCCGCCGCACGCTGCCGTCGGCGACCCGGTCGCCCAGGCGGACGATCACGCCCCCGAGAATGCCAGGGTCAACGCGCACGTCGAGCTCGACCTGGCGACCGAGCTTCTCACCCAGCAGGCGGCCCAGGCGCTCGCGACCTGCGTCGTCGACTTCACGGGCCACGGTCACCTCGAGCTCCATTCTGCCCTCCGCCTCCGCAACCAGCGCCTCGAAGTCGTCGCGGATTGCGACGATCAGCCCGGTGCGGTGAGCGAGGACCAGCAGCTTGACGAAGTTGGCGCGCTCGTGGTCGAAATCATCCGTTAGCAGGCCCAGCGCCAGGCCGATTCGCTTGCCATCGTCCAGCCGGGGGTTGTTGAAGGCGTCGGCAACCTCGGGATCGGTGAAGATCTCGACGAGCCTCTCCACGTCAGAGCGCCAGCCCTTGATGTCGTGCTTCTCGGTCGCCACCTGGAAGGCGGCGCGCGCGTAGCTCCGGGCTACGCCGATGCCCTGCTCGGTCACGCGCGCAGGTCCGCGTGCATGATGGCCTCCTCGGCCAGCTTCTGGTTCTGCTCGGAGCTGAGGTTGGTCTCGATCACCCGGCTCGCCGCCACCAGGGCGAGGTCGACGGCCTGGTGCCGGATGTCCTGGATTGCGGCCAGGCGCTCCCGCTCGATCTCGGTGCGGGCCTTGGCGATCAACGCGTCGCCTTCGGCCCTGGCCGTTTCGCGGGCCCGGTCCTGGAGGTCCCGGCCCACCTTCTCACCGTTGCGGATGATCTCCTGGGCTTCGGCCGAGGCGTCCCAGAGGATCTTCTCGGCCTTTTCCTGGCTCTCCTTGACGGACCTGGCCGCCTTCTCGGCGTCGTCCAGGCTCTCGTTGATGCTTCTCTGCCGCTCGTCGATCAGCCCGAGGATGGGACCGAAGGCATAGCGGCGCAGCAGGAACATCACCAAGACGAATAGGACCAGGTACCAGACCAGGCTGATCCAGTTGACGCCGAAGCTCTCGAAGAACGCGCTCATCGCTCGACTCCTTGGCTCTGCTTCCTACCTGCCCTACTTCGCGACGAAGAGCAGGATCAGCGCCACGACCAGGGCGTAGATCGCGACTGTCTCGCAGAAGACGATGCCCAGGATCATGACCTGCTGGAGCTGGTTGCGGAGTTCGGGTTGCCGGGCGATGCCCTCAACCGCCTTGCCCGACACGTTGCCGATGCCGATGCCGGCGCCGATCGCGCCCAGGCCGATCGCCAGACCGGCCGCCAGAAGCCTTGCTGCCATAGCGTCCAAGTGGGATTCCTCCTTACCTTTTCTGATCGGCGCCGCTTGGCGCCGGCTCGCCGTGCTCAGGGTGCTCGGCGTGCTCTGAAACCAGGCTGATGTAAATCAGGGCGAGGAGCCCGAAGATGAACGCCTGGATCACGGCGACGAGGACCACCTCGAGGCCGTAGAAGACCACCGCGACCGGGCCGGCGAGGCCGACCATGACCGCGATCAAAATCTCGCCGCCATAGATGTTGGCGAAGAGCCGGAAGCTGAGTGAGATGATCTTGGCGAACTCCCCGATGGTGTGGAAGATGCCGACGACGAGGTCGATCAGGCCGGCGGGCCCCTTCTTGATGACCGCCGGGATGTTGATGAACTCGGCGAAGTAGCCGATCCCGTGCGTGCGCACCCCGTAGAAGTGGATCAGGACGAATACCATCAGCGCCAACGCCAGGGTCGAGTTGTAGTCCGCGTTCATCGCCCGGAAGAGCGGGAAGCTTGTCCCCTTGTGGTTGACCAGGATCTGACCGAAGCCCGGGATCAGCGCGATCCAGTTGTTGATCAGGAGCCAGAGCAAGAGGCCGGCAAATAGCGGAAAGAGCGCCCCGCCCACCGAACCGCCGGCGCTCTTGGAGAAGTTGTTTAGGCCGCCGACGACGTACTCGACCGCGGCCTGGCGCCTTCCCGGACGCTGCGCCAGCTTGCTGGTCGCGAAACGGATCAGCAGCACCATCAGCAGCAGCGCAACCAGCGACGCCAGCATGGAGTTGGTGATCACCACTGGGCCGATGGCGAACACCGGTTCTGCCTTGATCGGGGGCGCCTTGATGTCGGGGAAGATCGGGACGAGCTGGGCGGCGACGGTGGCGATCACGACTTGTGCTCCCGGTCAGGGAGCGCGTCTTCCGAGGAGATGTAGCTGCGCATGCCCCGGATCATCAGATAGATTGCTCCGGCGAACCCGAGGGCCGCGCCCACCAGGACTCCCGCAGGCTGAACCGCTGGTACAAGGCGATCTACTCCTAATCCCACCAGGATCCCCAGCCCCACGGCCCCGAAAACCTGGAAAGCAACTCCGGATAAACGCGCAAACGACTGCCAGACCGTCATTTCGAACTTACGGCAGCGGTCAGGATTCTAGCAAAACCCCCGTCTCGCCTGATCTCGCCCCGGGATCGTCGGCAGGTGCCACTGGCGCTCCCTGCTCGATCTCGTAGAGCCGGTCGCCGAGCAGCGTCGACAGCGCGACCACCAGCAGGACCACCACCACCGCGAGGATCTTCCGGTGCCCGTACAGCATCAGGCCCAGCCCGGAGGTTATCCCCGTCGCGGAGTAGAAGACCATGCACGTCTGCCGCTGGTTGAGGCCGAAGTCGAGCAGCTGGTGGTGGATGTGGGCAGTGTCAGGATGACCGATCGAAACGCGCTGCCGTCGCCTGCGGACGATCGCCCAGGCGGTATCGACGATGGGGACCGCCAGCGCCGCGACCGGCACCAGCAGGGCGAAGACAACCTCGCCCTTGGCGATCCCGAAGACGCTGAGGATGCCGAGGGTGACGCCGAGGAAGTGGCTCCCGCCGTCGCCCATGAAGATGCGCGCGGGGTTGACGTTGAACAGCAGGAACCCGACGCACGCCCCGATGAACGCGGCACAGAGCAGGACGATGGTGAACTGGCTGGCCTCCTGCTGCTCGCGGTTGACCGCGGCCAGGAGCAGCGCCAGGGCCACGATCGCGGCCACTCCGCCGGCAAGGCCGTCGACGCCGTCGAGCAGGTTCATCGTGTTCTGCATCCCCAGGAGCCAGACGATGGTCACCGGGATCGCCAGGAAGCCAAACTGGATGACGTGGCCGCCGCCGAGGTTGACCGAGCGGATTGCGATCCCGAGCACCACCGCAACCACCGCGATCAGCAACTGGTTGCCGAACTTTACCCGGGCCCGCAGCTGACGGACGTCGTCGAAGGCCATGATCGCGGTCGTTCCCAGGGCGAGCAGGACCAGGATCACAACCTGGGAGGTGTTGAACCCGGTGTCGCGGCCCGGAGGCCAGACCAGGGTGAAGACCACGGCGGACACCGTGAAGCCCGCGGCCAGCGCCAGGCCGCCAAGCCGCGCGGTGGGCTTGGCATGGATGTTGCGGCCGCCAGGCTCGGCGACCGCCCCGAGCCGGAAGGAAAGCCACCGCGCGGGCCATACCAGGGCGACGGTCACCCCCAGCGCCAGCAGCGCCGGGCCAACGGCCGGTGCGAAGTTGTGGAGGAGGATGCGGTAGAACTCGATCGAGAGCGGGTTGTCGGCCGCGTTGAGGGCTGCCGGGATCACGGGGGATCCTGCGGTAGCGAGCCCCGGAACTGGTCCTTGAGATCGAAGTACGGTCGGGCGTCGACGCCGGCGCGGTGGAGAAGGTTGACGCCACTGATGTCCCGATACTCGCGCCGATAGAGGACGTGGGCGACATTGGAGTTGATCAGGAGGGTGGCGCAGAGGAGACATGGGCTGTGGGTCAGGAAGGCCCACTTGCCGGTCTCGGTCGAGCCCGCCTTGGCGACGGCGTTGGTCTCGGCGTGAATGCAGGTGGTGCAGGGCTGGTCGGGGTTGCTGGGTCCGAGGCACTCGTTGTTGACACCCTTGGCGCCGCCGTTGTAGCCAACGCCCAGCACCCGGGTCAGGTCGGCGCTGGTGATCACGGCGCCAACCGATCGACGGCGGCAGGTGCTGCGCCGTGCCAGCTCCTCGGCCAAGCGCATGTAGACCTCTTCCAGGGGAATGCGATCAGGGATCAGGCCCGGCCTTGGATCGGGTTCGGCGGCGGAAGAATTCAGCTGAGCAACCTCGCGGCGGGTATGGCACCCTCGCGGATGACCCTCGGCCTCACGCCGGTGAGGTCGAGTATAGAAGAGGCCACTCCCAGCGGGCACTCGCCGTGGAGGACGGCGAGGACGCGCTCCCCGATGGCGGCGACCGCCTCGGGGGCGGTGCGCGACGCCGGCGCCCCGGACACGTTGGCACTGCTCGTCGCCAGCGGTTTGCCGACCGCTTCCAGCAGCGCCATCGCGGTCGCGTGGGCGGGGATGCGGACCGCCAGCGTCCCCCCCAGGACGAGCGGTCCGAGCGTGGTCCCGGCGACGGCGGTCGCGCGCAGTACCAGGGTCAGCGGCCCCGGCCAGTGGTCGGCCATGATCGCGCCGGCGACATCGTCCACCTCCACCCATGGCTCCAGCGCGGCCTGGGTCGCCGCCATGACGATCGCCGGCCGCTGAGGGTTTCGCGCCTTGGCCGCGTAAAAGCGATCACGAGCCGCTGCGCTCTCGGCCATGCACCCGACCCCGTAGACGGTGTCGGTCGGAAAGCAGACAAGTCCCCCCTCGGCCAGGATGGCCGCCGCCGCGGCGACGCCCTCCGTGGTGGCCGGCAGCAGGTCCGTCACCGCTCCAGCACCAGCACCCGGTCGCGCCCGGCCAGGTCGGTGAGCACGCTGGCGCGGCCGTACCGGGCGGCGAGGGCTGCGAGCTGAGAGCGCGCGCGGGGGTCAAACTCGAGCAGCGCCGCACCGCCCTCCCCCAGCAGCCCGGGCAGGCCGGGCAGGAGCCGTGCGATGACCTCGAGCCCGTCCTTGCCGCCGAAGATCGCCTCGGCCGGCTCGCTGGCGACGACCTCGGCGGTGACCGCCTCCTCCCACTCGGGATCGATGTACGGCAGGTTGGCGGCGACTAGGTCGAACGTGCCGTCAATGCCATCGCCCAGGTCGGCGCGCCGCAGCTCCACGCGGTCCTTCAGCTCGAGGCGCTCGATGTTGCTGCGCGCCACCTCCAGCGCGGCCTCGGACCGCTCGGTGGCCACCACCTCGACCTCGGGACAGTGCGACGCCAGCGCCACCGCGATCGCGCCGGAGCCCGTGCCGACATCGAGGGCACGTGGGTGCTCATGGCCGCCAGCGATGGACTCACGAAGCCGTCGCAGACCCTCCTCCACCAGAACCTCGGTCTCCGGACGCGGGATCATCACCGCGGGGGTGACCAGCAGGTCCAGCGACATGAACTCGCGACGGCCCCTGATGTAAGCGACCGGCTCGCCCCCGGCGCGGCGCCGGCAGAGCCCGCGGAAGGCGTCGACCTCGGCGTCGTTCAGCGGTCGTTCGAACTGCAGGTAGAGGTCCATGCGGTCCACCCCCAGCGTCTGCGCCAGCAGCAGCTCGGCGTCCAGCCGCGGGCTGGCCGAACCGTGCTTGGCGAGGTACGGTGCCGCCAGCGCGACCAGGTCGAGGATCTTCCCGGAGGTCACCTGGCGCCGACGGGAGCGCCATCCTCACCGGCCAGCTGCCGAGCGCGATGAGCCACCAGCAGCGGCTCGATTACCAGCTCCAGGTTGCCGGCCGTCACCTCGTCGAGGCGGTAGATCGGCCCGTCGAGCCGGATGTCGCTCACCCGGTTCTCCTTGAAGTTGTAGGTCCGGACCTTCTCGCTGCGGTCCCCAGACCCCACCATTGCCCGTCGCTCGGCGCCCATCTGGGCGTCCTGCTCGGCCCGCTTCATGTCGTAGAGCCGCGCCTTGAGCACCTTCAGCGCCTTGGCCTTGTTCTTGTGCTGCGACTTCTCGTCCTGCTGGGTCACCACCAGCCCCGTCGGCTTATGGGTGATGCGGACCGCGGAGTCGGTGGTGTTGACCGATTGCCCACCGGGACCGGTCGAGCGATAGACGTCTACCTCGATGTCCTCATCCTTGATGTCGACCTCGACCTCGTCGGGCTCGGGGAACACCGCCACCGAGGCCGCCGACGTGTGCACCCGGCCCTGCGACTCGGTGGTGGGAACACGCTGCACCCGGTGCACCCCGGACTCGAACTTCAGCCGGGAGTAGGCCCCATCGCCGCTCACCTCGAAGATGACCTCCTTGACCCCGTTGCCCTCGGTGGCGCTGAGACTGATGACATCGATCTTCCACTTGCGCTGCTCGGCATAGCGCTGGTACATGCGGAAGAGGTCAGCGGCGAACAGGGCGGCCTCGTCCCCACCCGACCCGGCTCGAATCTCGACGATCACCGACCGCCCGTCGTTCGGGTCGGTTGGCAGCAGCAGCGTCGGCAGCTGCGACTCGAGGTCGTCGACGATCTCGCCCTGGCGGCCTGCCTCCTCCTTGAGGTATTCGGCCATCGCCGGGTCGGTCTCACTCTCCAGCATCTGCCGCGCCTCGACCGCCGCCCCGCGCGCCTCCTCCAGGCGGCGGTGCATTTCCACCACCGGTTTCAGCCGGCTCTGCTCCTTGCCCAGCCGCTGCAGCGCCTCGAGGTCGCGATGCACCTCCGGGTCGGACAGCCGGTCCTCGATCTCCTGGTAGCGGGCGAGTACGCCACCAAGGCGGGATGCCTGGGTCATCGCAACATCTCCTGTTCGACCCGCTCGTCCTCACGCACGTTGCTAAAGGCCGCGATGGCGACCTCCATCTGCGAGGGATCGGGCTCGCGCGTGGTCAGGTACTGGGCCGCCAGCACCGGCACCAGCAGCCTCGATACCACCGGGTTGGTGCTGTGGCGTGCCATCAGCTTGATGATCTCGTAGGAGACCGCGGCGATCACGGGGACCAACAGCACCCGCGAGCCGATCAGCAGCGGCAGCGGGGGGCGACCCACGAAGGTGAATACGACGATGCTGACCGCTACCACGACGACCAGGAAGCCGGTCCCACACCTCGGATGCAGGCGGCTCTGCGCGCCCACGCCTGCGACCGTCAGCGGCGCCCCGCTCTCGAAGGCGTTGATCGTCTTGTGCTCCGCGCCGTGGTATTGGAAGAGGCGGCGGATATCGGGGATGAAGGAGATCGCCCAGAGGTACAGGACCAGGATGGTGGCGCGGGCGAGGCCCTCCACCACGGTGAACCCCAGTGAGCCACCGCGGTTGTGGAGCGCACTTCCCGCCAGCAGCGGCAGGCCGAAGAAGATAAGGAACGAGAAGATCAGCGAGAAGGTGATCGTGATGGCGATGGCGCCGCGGCCGATCTCGATGTCGTCGGCCTTGGCCTTGACGTTGGCGGACCACATCATCGCCGAGGTGCCCAGGTGAAGCATCTCGAAGAGGCCGACGACGCCGCGGATGAAGGGCAGCCGGAAGATGCGGCCACGGTAGACCACGCTCTTGAGGCGGTCCTTGCGCAGGGTGATCTCGCCGTCGGGACGGCGGGCGGCAACCGCCCAGCACGTCGGACCGCGCATCAGCCCCCCCTCGATCACCGCCTGGCCGCCGTAGAAGTATGGTGTCGTCGACCGCGCCCCGCGCGCGGCCACAGCGCCAGTGGGAAGAGAGGTGCTCATCGCGATGTCGCCGGGGGCCTTGAAGCTGCGGTCCCGGCGTGGGAAGCCGCAGCCATAGCTAACCTAGGTCTTTCCGACTCTTGGTCAGGCGCTTCTGGAACCGCTCCACCTGGCCGCCCGTGTCCACGATCCGTTGCTGCCCGGTGAAGAACGGGTGGCAAACCGAGCACACCTCGGTCTTGAGCTCGGGCATAGTCGACCCGGTGCGGAAGGTGTTGCCGCACAGGCAATGCACCAGCGCATCGACGTGCCAGGCGGGATGGGTTTCGGTCTTCATCGCTCGGCGATTATATCCAAGCCGAGTTCACCTCAAACTCAGAAGTTGGATGCGATGACGAACGGCTCGGTGGCGACGATGCCGCCGATCAGGATCGCCAGGAGGAGCAGGTAGGACAGGCCTATGACCGCCCGCGACGCCGCGCTCACCTCGTAGTACCCGGGCTGCTCCGGTCGGGTGAAGCGGCGGTATGCGCCGTAGGCGCCGAAGATCAGCACCAGCAGGATGATGGGGCTGGCGAGGTAGCCGGTGACGACCCCCAGGATGATGAGGCCAAGCCCGACCACGTTGAACCACTTGGAGACCGCGCCGAGGATGCGGCCGCCGTCCAGCGGGCTCATCGGGATCATGTTGAAGAGGTTGATCAGGAAGCCGTAGAAGGCGAGGCGAGCAAACAGCAGCCCCAACACGGGGTCGCCGGAGGCGCCAAAGGTCTGGGCGACGCCGTACATCGCCAATGCGCCGAGGGTCCCCGTGATCGGGCCGCCGATACCGATGATCGCCTCGCTGCGGGCGTCCCGGGGATTGCTGCGCAGGAAGATTGCGGCGCCCATGAAGGGGATGAAGAACGGCACCGTGGCGTTGACCCCCTCGTACCGGGCGGCGATCAGGTGTCCCATCTCGTGGACGAATATCAGCGCCACGAAGCCGGTGGCGAAGGCCAGGCCGTAGAGCGGATTTTTGCCGCCGAAGAAAAAGGCGTAGACCACGATATTGATCAGGATCGAGATCAAGAACGGCGCCTTGGCCAGTGGGATAAGGATGAACTTGAGGCTGGCGCCCAGCTTGAGCAGCAGGTAGCCGAGGCTGGCCAGCCCGCCGGCTATCCCGGTGCGCTTGCCGCTCTTGCCGGTGTGCTCCAGGGGGACATCGGTGCGGGTCCCGTCGGGGTTCTCCTGGTAGTGGCCGTGCGCCCAGGACGCGCTCGGGTCGGGCGCTAGCGGCGCGGCAGGCGGCACCACCGGCGGCGAAGGTTGGCCCTGCCCGCCGGGATCCTCGGGAGCCGGGCGGCCGTACGCCGGCGGCTCGGTGCCTCCGTCGTAGTCCACGCCTTGAGTATAGGTAGCCATCTCTTAGAGCCCAGTTAGATAGAACGCGCTTTGGGCACGGTGAAATTCCCGATCTGCAGACCCGGGAAGCGGGCGGTCAGGCGTGCCAGCATGGCCTCGATGCCGATCCCTCGTGTCCGCCGGGGCAGATGACGGAGCATCCAGAGCGGGTCGGTGTTGAGGCTGCGCATCTGTACCTGGTCGACGTGGTGCCGCTCGATGGCTGCCTCGAGGGCAGAGACCTCGCCGTCGTCGTCGGTGACGCCGGGCAGGCTGAGTAGGTTGATGGCAACCTGGCATCCGCCGGCCTGGAGCGCGCCCAGGGTGTCGTGAACGTCCTCGATGCCGTAGTCCTTGGGTCGGTAGTAGGCGCGGAACAGGTCGTCGCTGAAGCTGAAGACGCTTACCCGCGCTCCGTCGAGGCCAGCGTCGATCATCGTCCGGATCACCGCGGGCTTGCTGCCGTTGGTGTTGATGTTGACAAAGGCACCCGGCCGCTCCGCCTTGATCCGCGCCACCATCTCCGGGAGGTCGGCCCGCATCAGGGGCTCGCCCTCGCAACCCTGGCCGAAGCTGACGATCGCCGCCCCCTCCCCACCCAGGTGCCACAGGGCCAGGTCCACCACCTCGTCCGGCGTCGGCCGGAAGCCGATGCGGTCCTGGGGCGACTCGACCTCGCCCCACTGCTCCGAGATGCATCCCACGCACATCGCGTTGCACGGCCCGGAGGTCGGCAGCGATCCTTCCCAGCGGCGGTAGAAGGTGTTCTGCGCGGTGTAGCAGTTGTATTCGGTTGCGCAGCGCGTGAGGTGATCCAGCAGCCGGTTGCCGGCCAGGTCTCTGCCGGCGGCGTCGATGGCGGCGCCGATGTCACGCCCGCGGAACTGCTCCGGCTGCCACCAGTCGTGGGGGTCGGTGCGGATCGCCGCCACCACTGGCTTGCCGCGCCGGAAGGCGACCGCGGCGTAGCCGAAGATGGGTAGCACCTCGGCGCCATCATCCTCCTCATACGCGGGCATCAGCGTGCGCGTGTAGCCGGGCGGGAGCACCGCACCAACTGCCCACCCGGCATCCGGGCTCAGCCTAATCGCGTCGCCGTCGCCGTCGATGGCAAGGGCCATGCGGCCGGGCAGGCTGGCGATGCTGGCGCCATCCGGCAGGGGGATCCAGGTGGTGTCCACCACGATCTCCTCGGCGCCACCGACCTCCCAGCCGGAGCGCGCCATCGCGACCAGGCTGGAGTCTTCGATCAGGCGGCCACGCGGGTCGGCATAGGCCAGTGCGAGCATGACCAGAGGCTACTCGCGCGGGCCGAGCGTGCTAGCGGCTGAGCGCCTCGACCAGGGCGCGAGCGTAGTGGTGCTTGGTCTCGATCTTGCGCACCGTGCCGCTGGCGCTGCGCATCACCAGCGACTGGCTCTCGGCCCAGGCGTCGTGGTAGTGGACCCCCCTGAGGAGCAGTCCATCGGTGACACCGGTCGCGGCGAACACGACCTCGTCGCCGCCGGCGAGGTCGTCGGTGGTGACGATCCGGTGCGGTTCGACGCCCGCGGCTGCCAGCTCGTCAGCGGCCTCATCGTTGCGCAGCCACGGCCGCGCCACCAGCTCGCCGGCGAGGCACTTCAGGGCACAGGCCGCGATCGTGGCATCCTCGGCTCCGCCGATGCCCATCACCGCGTCCACCCCCGAGTCCTCCATCGCCACCCGAATCGCGGCGGACACCTCCCCGTCGCTGATCAAGGTCACCCGGGCGCCCGCCTCGCGGTCCTCTTCGAGGAGCTTCTGGTGCCGGGGCCGGTCGAGGATGACGATGGTCAGATCGCTGACCCGGACCTTCTTGGCAAAAGCGATCCGGTTGAGGTTGTTCTCGACCGTCTCCGTGATGTCGATGGCGCCACGCGCCCCGGGCCCCACCGCGATCTTCTCCAGCAGCAGGCCTCCGGGGAGTCGCATTTGTCCCCGCTCGGTAGCCGCCATCACCGCCATCGCCCCGGTCAGCCCGCGCGCAACCAGGCTGATCCCGTCCAGCGGTCCGGCGGCGAGGTCAACGCGCGGTCCAAAGCCCTGTCCGCAATGGAGGCCGCTGACGAGGTCCTCGCCGGGCTGTGGCGTGGCCACCACGACCTTGATGTCGGCGTCCATGTTGACATTGCGAAGCGCCATGCCCATGGCGGCGGCGGCCGAGCTGCGCACTTTTTCCTGGTCGCCCCGCCCCATCAGCCGGCCGCTCTCCAGGGCGGCAGCCTCTGTGACCCTTACCAGCTCCATGCCGAGGTTCTTCTGGGAGATCTCAGTGTCCTGGATCACGGGCCATAGCCTATGCCGATTGACCTTCGATAGGTATTAACAAGACGCGCCTGGCAGGTCACAACCATGCGGCAGGCCTCGGGGTCAACTGGTCGCCGTGGTCTCTCCTGCCGACGGCAGCGCCCGCTCCGCGAGGCTGGGAACCACGCGCGGGCGACGCCGCGGGGCGTCGGCGCGCAGCGGCGCCGCGGGCGGCGCCATGCCGGCACGCGCGCAGGCGGCCGCGACGAACTCGCGGAACAGCGGGTGTGGCTTTTTGGGGCGGGGGCGAAACTCAGGGGGGAACTGTGATGCGACGAAGAACGGATGATCGCGAAGCTCGATGATCTCGACCAGCTTCTTCGCCTTGTACTCACCCGAGAACACCATTCCCGCCGCCTCCAGCTGCTCGCGGTAGGCGTTGTTGAACTCGTAGCGGTGGCGGTGCCGCTCGTAGACGATCTTCTCGTCATACGCCGACTGGGCCCGGGTCCGGGGCAGCAGGGTGCAGGGGTACAGGCCCAGCCGCATCGTGCCGCCCTTGTCGGCGACGTCACGCTGCTCGGGCAGCAGGTCGATGATGGGATGCGAGGTCGCGAAGTTGAACTCGGTGGAGTTGGCGTCGGGCGCCTCGAGGACGTCGCGGGCAAAGCCGATGACGGCGCCCTGCATCCCCAGGCACAGGCCGAGGTAGGGCACCTCGTTGAGGCGCGCAAATCGCGACGCCTCGATCTTCCCCTCGATGCCCCGATGGCCGAAGCCCCCGGGAACGAGGATACCTTCGACGCCTTCCAGCGCCGACAGGTCGCCCTGCTCCAGGGTCTCCGAGCTTACCCACTTGATGTCGACCTTCACCCCGTGGAAGAACCCTGCATGTCGCAGCGACTCGATCACGCTCATGTAGGCGTCGGGCATCGTGATGTACTTCCCGACCAGTGCGACGGTAACGGTTCCCTTGGGCTCATCGATCCGGCGGCAGAGCTCGCGCCACGCCTCCAGGTCTGGCGCCTCGAAGGTGATGTCCAGCTCCTCTCCGATGACGTCGGACAGCTTGGCCTCTTCAAGGAGTAGCGGCACCTTATAAATGGAGTCGACGTCGGGCAGGGAGATCACCGCCCGGATTTCGACATCTGTGAAGCCGGCGATCTTTTCGCGCAGCGCCTTCGCGACCGGCTGCTCCGACCGCAGGCAAATGGCGTCCGGCTGGATGCCGATGCTTCGCAGCTGGGCGACGCTGTGCTGCGTTGGCTTGGTCTTGTACTCCTCGCTAACAGCGATGTACGGCACCAGCGTCACGTGCACGTAGAAGCAGTTCTTGCGGCCGAGGTCGTTCTTGAGCTGGCGGATCGCCTCTAGGAACGGCAGCGACTCGATGTCGCCGACGGTCCCGCCAACCTCCACGATGACTACGTCGGCGTTGCTCTCCCACGCCACCCGTGTGATCCGCTCTTTGATCTCGTTGGTTATGTGAGGGATCACCTGGACGGTGGCGCCGAGGTAGTCGCCTCTACGCTCTTTGGCAATCACCTCCGAGTAGATCTTGCCCGTGGTGACATTGCTGGCCTTGGACAGCGTGGCGTCGGTGAAGCGCTCGTAGTGCCCCAGGTCGAGGTCGGTTTCGGCGCCGTCGTCGGTAACGAAGACTTCGCCATGTTCCTGGGGCCGCATCGTCCCCGGGTCGACGTTGATGTAAGGGTCGAGCTTCTGAAGAGAGACTTTTAGCCCACGGGCTTTGAGGATGGTCCCGATGGAAGCGGCGGTTATACCCTTCCCCAGGCTCGAAACCACTCCCCCGGTTACAAAGACGAACTTCGGCAACGTGCTCTCCTTGGGGGTTTTTCCGATTCTAACAACGCCGACTCTAGGGAGCAAGAAAAAGGGACGCGCGATGGCGCGGCCCACTGGCTCGACGGCGCCAGTACCCGTGCCAAAGCTCCCGCACCAGCCCTGCAAGCCCCATGACTGCGAGGAGTCCAATGCTGGCCAGGAAGATTGATCTTGCCGTCGCCGGCTGGGTTACCGAGTCGCCGGGCCTCAGGTCCCTCGGCGTGGGTTTCGGGCCCGCGGTCGCGGCGGGGCCGCGGGCTTGGCCGCCGCCTTCTTGACCGGCGCGGCCACCTTCTGGGACGGCGCTGCGGGCTTCTTCGCTGGCGCCACCGCCTGCTTTGTCGATGCCGCTGGCTTCTTCGCGGGCGCTGCGGGCTTCTTCGCCGGCGCCGCGGGCTTCGTTACCGGCGCTCGCGCGGCGGCCGGGCGCGCGGTGCGGGCGCGGCGCGCGACCACCACAGTTGCGTCGGG
>CAAGKR010521881.1_pt1 | contig 15183 bp, 14 predicted proteins | sample 2556971 | NCBI WGS metagenome assembly CAAGKR01 (sample SAMEA5207829, study PRJEB30636) | soil metagenome | biome: forest; feature: boreal; material: soil | place: USA | collected 2011-09 | depth 1 m | reverse complement strand
TGCACAGGGAAGGATTCGAACCTTCGTACCTCGCTAGGAGGGACAGATTTACAGTCTGTTGGCTTTAACCACTCACCCACCTGTGCGAAACTGCCGCGCACTCGCTCTCTTCCGCAGCCCAAACACAGACACGTAAGCGCACACAAAAACTGCTTTCGCACGCAATCACCACAATCGGAAATTATTCCTATGGAGTGCCGTTGGACGAAGTGTTATGCCGAGCCGCGCGCCGCGCAAAATGCGTTATCTTTATATCTATACTGGAGCTGGCGAAGGGATTTGAACCCCTGACCCTCTGATTACAAATCAGATGCTCTACCAGCTGAGCTACGCCAGCAGTTGGGACAGAAGGCCCTCTCAGGCACAAGCCATCCCCGAATCCCTAAAATGTCCGGGACAATTGTAAAAGATAGCATAAGGAGGTAGAGGGTGCAACCGGCGCAGCCGAAGATGTAGATGCTCCAAGATAATGTCACCCCCTAACTGCAACGAGACTTTGTCACCCTATCAGGATGGTGACCATGAGTCAGAAAGAGTTGCAACGCGTGAAAGTAATCGAGAATGCGGCAGAAGGGAGGCTGCGTACGCGAAGCCTCCCGTCTGCTGCAACTGAGTGAGCGCCAGGTACAGCGGCTGAAGCGGCGTTATCGACCCGATTCCATCGCCTGGGTGCAACACGGCAATCGTGGACGCCCTATGCCTTGGGCCCTTTCCCCTCCCCAGAAGCAGTTGATTTTGACCTTGGCCCGCGGCAAGTATGCCGGTTTCAATGATTCTCATCTCGCGCAAAAACTGAACTGCGAGGAGAACCTCACCGTCAGCCGCGAGACCGTGCGCCGCATCTTGCGGGGCGCGAAACTTGCCTCTCCGCAGAAGCGCCGGGCACGTAAATATCGCTCGCGACGCGCGCCCCGCCCGTGTTTCGGCATGATGGTGCTCACCGACGCCAGCCGTCATGACTTCAGCGGGAAGAACTTCTCGATAAAGGTAGCCGTGTCCTGGCCCGGTCTCGTCGCCTTCAGGATAAGCGCAACCTCAGTTTCACAGAACGCGCAAAGGAAAGTAATATTCGAGAATTTGTCAGACCCTCTTAAAAACTTGAGGACAGTTTCTAGCTCCTTTGCCTCCATTCTGTCGAGGTCGTCGAAAACTACCAGCAACCGCCGGCGGACTCGGTTGATGCGACTGACCAAAGCATCGATCCTTCGTTCCTGCGAGGGTTCTTTTAGGAGGTCCTTTAGTTTGTCAGTCCACGGGGCGACACTTAACAGATTCCGCGCGTAACGAGCCGCATCCCCGCTCAGTCCCGGTACGACTAGGTTTCGTTTAATCTCAGCAACAATACTATTTAGCAGAGCGAGGACGAGAGAGTCTGAGTCACCGGCCAGCCATGGACTGAACCTCACAATGATCGGCGCCTTTATTTCCTGCGATTTCTTAAGTTCTCCGATGGTTAGATTTAGAAGGCTAGTCTTCCCGTCGCCATACTTCCCAGTGATCGCTGTGATCGTCGGCTGTTCCAGCAGGATTGCCGACACCAAAGTTTCAACGATCGCTTCCCGTCCTAATAGGTCCCTTCCGCCCTCCGCTACAGGAAGATCGGTTTCAAGAAAACCGGATGTTGGGCGGACACTTTTGTTCGAAGTTCGCGCTAAAACTTGGGTTGCCGCGGTTAACAGAGTGGCTGCAACAATGCTTTCCCAGGCCATCAGAGCGCGGCCTATCTCATATGCGAGCCAGAAGCCGGCCACAAAAGGCGCCCACACCCAGCCAATTGGAATGAGTCCAAGCCTAAGCGAGCGCCAGATTCTTGACGGTAGACCAATGAGAATTCCTGCCATTACGAGCGCAAGCGCCACGACCAGCGCCTCGGCCCCACCCAGGCGCGGAAGGTGAATCTTCCGATAGGTCTCGACGAATTGTGCGAGTGGCAAAAGCGAAATGACAAAGGCCAGAACAGTACCCGCGGCGATAATGTAAAACAATCCTGCCCAGCTCGGTAAAACACCTCGCGTGCCTTCCTTGATACGATTGTTCAATGCGATGCACCTGGTTTTCGGAGCCTATCGCAGCGGCGGACAGCTGCGCCACTCAAAAACAAATACAAAACCCGATGAAACCTTCGCGGGGCTACCCAAGCCTTTCGCGCTCTTCGCGAAGGCTGGGGCCCCCTCTCCTCGCGCTATCTCCGGTTGCCGGTGACTTCGTCCGAGGCTTTCATATACGACCGTAGAATGGCATTGATGCGGGTCTGGTATCCGCTTCCGGCCTTCTTGAGCCATTCGACAACGTCGTGGTCAACGCGGATGGTCAGGCGGTCTTTGGGTTCCGGCATGGTCAGTTTGGCGGTCTTCCAGAACGATTTATCCAACTTGGGAATGTCGGAGTCGTCGATAGCTGCATCGCGCATCCGGCGCATCCGATTAAAGTCGGTCTGACCCTTGGTCCGCGCTTTTGAGGTGGTTCGCGTAATCTTGCCTTTCATTGCGGTGCGCCCTCCTGGCGGAAATAATCCGCCGCCGTTGGCCACGTGTTACGTAGACCAACACGATTTCTATGCCTTCCATCAAACCGATGGCGACGATGCGCTCTTCGCCGCGATGTCGATTAACGTTTCCGAACACCGGTCCGTCGAAAATGCGAATACCATCCCGAAAGTCGATCCCATGTTTTGCGCGGTTCGCCTGCCTCTTGCTCTCATCCCACTCGAAGAGCATTAAAAGACCTTTAGGAGATATGCACATATTGTACATATCTTATGAATTTAATGCCAACCTTTCGCGGGCGAGGGCGCCCGCGCCACACAAGCAGGCCTAGGCAAACAAAAATTCTTTCGTCCGCAGCTCTTTAATTGTGTCCCTCAGCTTCGCGGCTTTTTCGAATTCGAAGCGTTTCGCGGCTTCGCGCATGTCGCTTTCTAGTTTGCCGATGTAGGTGTTCAATTCTTCCTGAGACTTTAATTCTGGGATGCCCTCAAACTCGCCGTCGGTGAGATCGACGTAGTCGGCTTCGAGGATTTTTACCAGCGACATGTCCAGCGGACGCACAATCGATTCCGGCGTAATTCCGTTCTCCACGTTATAGGCCTCTTGAATGGCGCGGCGGCGGTCGGTTTCGTTCAAGGCTTTTTTCATGGAGTCGGTCATGCGATCCGCGTAGAGAAGAGCCCGTCCGTTCAGGTTGCGGGCGCAGCGGCCAATGGTTTGAATTAAAGACCCGGCGGAGCGCAGGAACCCTTCTTTGTCGGCGTCGAGAATCGCGACCAGCGAAACTTCGGGCAGATCGAGGCCTTCGCGAAGCAGATTGATTCCGATCAGCACATCGAATTCGCCTTTGCGAAGATCGCGCAGGATTTTCACGCGCTCAAGAGTTTCGATCTCTGAATGAAGATAGCGGCACTTCACTCCCACTTCGCCGTAATATTCGGCGAGGTCTTCGGCCATGCGTTTGGTCAAAGTCGTTACCAGAACCCGCTCGCCGCGCGCAACGCGTCCACGAATCTCATGAAGCAAATCATCAATTTGCCCTTTTACGGGTCTTATCTCAACCGGAGGATCGACCAATCCAGTAGGCCGAATGATCTGCTCGACCACCACTCCCGCGGACTTCGTCAACTCATACGGTCCGGGCGTGGCCGAAACATAAATCATCTGCCCCATGCGATTTTCAAATTCTTCAAACGTCAGCGGACGATTATCCAGCGCCGAAGGCATGCGGAATCCGTACTCGACCAGCGTCTCTTTGCGCGAGCGGTCGCCGTGATACATGCCATGAAGCTGAGGAACTGTCTGATGCGATTCGTCAATAAACATCAGATAGTCGCGCGGAAAATAATCGAGCAGGGTCGGCGGCGGCTCGCCCCGCATGCGTCCCGTAAAATGCCGCGAGTAGTTTTCGATTCCGTGGCAATAACCCATCGACTTGATCATCTCGAGGTCGTACATGGTGCGCTGATGGATGCGCTGCGCCTCGACGACGCGGCCTTGCTTCTCGAGTTCGGCCTCCCACCAAAGCAGCTCCTCACGGATGGACTGCGCCGCCGAAGCCTTCGTCTCCGGCTTCATCACATAATGCGTCTTGGGATAAATCGGCAGCCGCATGTACTTCTGCTTGACCGTCCCAAACAAAGGATCAATCTGCCCGAGCGATTCAATCTCGTCTCCCCAAAGCTCAATGCGGTAAGCCATGTCGTCATAGGTAGGAAAAATCTCAATCACATCCCCGCGCACACGAAACGTTCCGCGCCGGAAATCGCCGTCCGTCCGCTCATAAAGAATTTCGACGAGCCTGCGAGTAATATCCTCGCGCTTAATCTTCTGCCCCTTCTCTAAAAACAACATCATCCCGTAATAAGCATCAGGCGACCCCAACCCATAAATGCAACTAACCGAAGAAACAATCAAACAATCCCGCCGCTCAAACAAAGACCGGGTAGCAGACAGCCGAAGTTTCTCCAACTCCTCATTAATAGTCGCCTCTTTTTCAATATAAAGATCAGCCGCAGGCACATAAGCCTCCGGTTGGTAATAGTCATAGTATGAAACGAAGTATTCGATGGCGTTGTGGGGGAAGAAGCTTTTGAATTCGTGGTAGAGCTGGGCCGCGAGAGTCTTGTTATGAGCCATCACGATCGTGGGACGATTCACCTCTTCGATCACTTTGGCCATGGTGTAGGTTTTGCCGGAGCCGGTTACACCTAGCAGGACCTGGTGCTGTTCGCGGTCATATAGGCCTCGGGTTAGCGAGGCGATGGCCGTGGCTTGGTCGCCTTGCGGGGTGTAATCGCTGACTAATTTGAAATCCATGCGCCTTCCGAACCCTCACAGACCGGGACTTTAGCGGGACAGGAATCCTTTATTATAACCCGCCAAATCAGAGCGCCCAGGGCGGCCCGCCGACACGTTTGCGGAGGGAAAGAAAAAGGCGCAAGGATTAATTTCCTTGCGCTCTCTCGATTCCGATTTTTAGCCGACCCGCGTTTACGGAAGCTTGAAGTTTACCGAAATTTGAGTTTGAACCTCTACGGCCTGACCATCCAGCGTGTAGGGTTTGTACTTCCACTGTTTCACGGCCGTCAGCGCCGCCTGCGCCAACATGGAATCGCCTTTAATCAGTTTCGCGTTGGTTATGGAACCGTTCTTGCCAATATTCGCCAGAATCTGCACCGTTCCTACTTTGTGCAGTTGCATTGCCTGTGCCGGGTAAATCGGACTTACTTTTTTCACCAGCATCCCCTCGGTGATTCCCTGAGACACTCTCATTACTTCTGGGGCACGCTCAGGCACCGGAAGAGAGGTGGTGGTTATTAATCCAGCGATGGCTTGGTCGCTTGAGTTCGATCTGACCTGAAGTGCTGGTGGCGCAACCGATGGCTCGATTTCAGCGGAATCATTTTTTATCGTTAACGGTTCACGAACTTTTTTTACAGTAAGAGGCTTTGCTTCGACGGCCGGCTCGGCTGCCGTATTTTCAACGACGACTATTTCGTCAGGAACGGGTTTTTCACCTGGAGGCAGCAATGTTGAGTGTGATTCCACGGGCTGATTTTGATTCAGTTTCGGTAGTTGCTGCGGTTCCGAAAGTTGCGGATGCAAACCTGCGCTTTGAGTCTCCGGCTGTGCAGATTCGATTGGCGTGATGGCGGAAGGCTCAGGCTGCGGCATGACCGGTTTATTCTGCACACTGCCCGGCGCGACAGGGCTGAGCGCGACAGAGCTGCGCGCGATCAGGGTCTTTACGGCCATTTGCACCTTGCTCCGGCCGAAGTATCCCCCCCACGCGATTGCGATTACAACCAGCGCGGCGATAAGCGGTGCTTTGCTCCTCTTGGTTTCATTGGTTGCCTCGGCAAAGGCTGGTAAGTCATGGGAGGCTGCCTCCGATGATTCCAAGCTTGACACGGCCATAGGCTCTTCACGGAAACTCTGGTTCGAACTCGCTGCTGCGTTTTCGCTTGCGACTTTCGGATTCTTGTCGGCGGGCCTCGACGTTATTTCTTTGGCCGGCGCGGCAGCAGCGCCCTGGGCAGGCGACAAACCCGTATTGAAAGGGTGTCTCACTCTGCCTGACGTGGCGATTTGAGCTGTGCTCAGTGCCGCTCCTGCGTTTGCCTTCACCACGGCTTCTGAATTGTTCTCCGAAACCGGCGCTTTACCGTCCCTCGGCGGTCTTGATAGCTGGAGCCACGGAGATTCCTTGTGAGTTTGAGATGCCTCCCGCGTTTTGGAGGCACCCGTTTCTGGGATCGATTGGAGAAAAGCCGACTCAGTTGCCTCCAGTTGCGGCGTCGGATCCTCATCGACTTCGAACGAAGCGCTCGATGCCGCCGCCACTGGAATTGCAGGAATGCTGAACGTACTGGCGCGGAATGCCGCCGCCGATGTGGTCCCGTGATCTACAGCCGGCGAGTTGAGATTTGCGGTCACTGGCCCCGACCCTCCGAGTGAAGGCGGCGCAGAGGGCGCGCCTGCCGGGGCTTTTCCAGTGTCGACCTTTCTCAGCAATCCGCGCGCGACTCGTAATGTGCCTTTCGATTGCTCGACGTTTACAGGTTTCGTCAATACAAGGTTGGCCCCAATCCTAAAAGCTTTGGCGACGCCCACCTGGCCCTCTACAACCGCCACTGCGAGCGAAGCCTGATTGGAGGTGGAATTGCGCGCGCTTTTGAACAGCAAAGCGGCGTTTTGCTCATTGTCGCAGTCCACCACGATGGCATCGTACTGTTTAGCCATAAGCTTCTTGACGGTGGCGAAAGGCTCATTGCACAGTTCGACGCTAAACTCCAGCTCAGTCAAGACTTGGGTGACAATTCGGGCAGTCTTCTCATCCGGACAGAATAAGAGGGATTGGTAGCTCATATTTTGTCATCGTAGGTACTGAAGTGGGGGGCCTTCAAGTTACGCCGGTAATTCGGGGGAACTACAGCAACTACAGCCTCTATTGGTCGTCGCAGAGCGGGCGACTAGTCCAATTTTGATGAGGTTGACCTTCGGCCCAGGGACTGCTGCGTTTTGCCGTCGATGGGCGGGGTACGCCCCTCCCGGTGCCAGCCCTGCGGATCGGCGTCCGCTCGAGTCAGAAGGTCGTCCATGGGATTGGCACGGCACGAAATCAACCATGGTTTGATGCTATAATTAGTGCCTTGGAGATTTAGATGAGAACGACCGTTGCGCTTGACGATGAACTCGTACGCAAGGCCCAGGAATTTACGGGAGTGGCAGAGAAAGCTGCCTTGCTTCGCGAAGCGCTAAAAGCCCTTATCGAGCGCGAGAGCTCTCGCAGATTAGCGTCCCTCGGAGGCACCATGAGGGGATTGAAAAATGTTCCACGCCGCCGTGCAAAACCAGATTGATACTCGCCGATACATCGATTTGGATCGACCACCTCCGTGCAGGAAACCAGGAAATGCGCAAGCATCTTAACCAGGGACGCATTGCGATCCATCCGCTCATCATTGCGGAACTTGCCCTTGGATCATTACGTGAGCGCGCCAAGACGCTCGCACTTCTGGATCTTTTGCCACAGGTGCGCGTCGCACAACTGAGCGAAGTGCGGCTGATGATTGAGGCTCGTCATTTGTACAGCCTCGGCATCGGCCTGACCGACGCGCACCTAATCGCTTCAGTCTTTATCAGTTCATCTACATTTCTGTGGACAAAGGATAAACGACTACGGAAGGCCGCCGAGGCTCTTGGCATTCACGCCAATCTGGCTTAAGGAGGGCCGTTAAGAGGGCTGCCCACCCTAGGGCCTTTCGGCGGGTTGCGTTCCGCAGCTCGTACTTAAAGCGCCTACAATGGCCGGCATGCGAGTGCCACTGTGGCTGAAAATCCTGTGGACGGCTTTCCTAATCGTATGGGCACCCATTTATTGGCATCAATACGGAGTTCAGAACTTCCTCTATTTTTGCGATCTGGGAAACTTCTTTATTGCGGCGGCGTTGTGGCTCGAAAGCCCTTTGCTATTTTCCTGGCAGGCGGCCGGACTTCTGGTCTTTCAAACGCTTTACACAATTGATCTGATCGGGACCCTGGTTACGAGCAAGCATTTTATCGGCGGAACTGAGTATATGTTCGATCCTGGCGTGCCGTTATTGGTGCGAATGTTTGGGCTTTTTCATTTGGTCACGCCGCCGTTGCTTTTGTGGGCGATCAGTCGCCTTGGCTATGACCGAAGGGGATGGCGTTATCAGACCCTCACTACTTGGATCGTGGTGCCGATTTGTTATTTTTGGCGTCCGCAATATGACGTGAATTGGGCGCGGGGATTGTTTTTGCGGGAGCAGCACGCCGTGCCGGGATTGGTTTATTTGGCAGCGTACTTGATAGTTGTGCCGGTGGTTGTGTATTGGCCAACGCATCTCTTGCTGCAAAAATGGGCACGACGAAAAAATTGGTAGTGGCCTGTTTTGACATCATGCTGTCTTATTCGCCTGTGCGTCTAGCCGTCCCACTAATTCCAAGCTCCCGACATTGCCCGTTAGCCTGGCATCCATCACTGTGAGCGACACTCAGCGTTCGGCAAACCGTGGGAGAAGCGGTGATACCGATGACAGACCGCAACCATCCACCGAAATACTCGAGATATAATCTCTGGCACTATGCGGTTAGAGCGAATCGGAGTTGGTGTAATCGTCTTTGCGGTTATCCTGTGGAAGATTGCCTTCTGGAGTACAGTGTGTCCTCCGCACTCATGGTGCAATACCTATCTACCGTTTGGAGGATTTCTGGTCCTCATACTCGGGGCCTTGCTCGGAGTTGCCGGTATGATAAGGATCCGTGTTGAACAACGGCGAAAACGACGACGCAATAACCACATAGCGTAATCATCAATCCAAAGAAGCACCACTACCAAACAATTAGTTTCGGAGTGTTTTCCCTGTCTTCAACGTGTACTGGATTCTCTCTTGTGTCTTCCGTTCACCGCACAGTGACTTAAATGCTTCCCGCTCTAAATCCAGAATGTATTGTTCGCTCACTGGAGTCGCGGGGGAGACGGCGCCTCCGCACAATACTTCCGCGACTTTGGTTGCGATTTTTACTTCGTGATCGCTGATGTAATCGCCCTGTCGCATGAGATAGACGCCCAATTTCAGCGCGGCCAGAATATTTTCTCCGGGGGCTGGGATGTCCGGGCGCGGTTGGGGAGGCTCGTATCCCGCGCGAACTAATTCCAATGCCCGAGCTTTAGCGTTGGAAAGCAAGCGATCGCGATTCATGGTGATATTGTCGGAGTCGCGGAGGAAGCCGAGTGCTCTCGCTTCATGGGCGGATGTTGCCACTTTTGCGGTTGCAATGGTTTCAAACGCCTTCTTGATGGCTTCCATCAGTTCGACGGACTCTCCGCGGCCACCGCTGCGGATGGACGTCGCGCTGTCAATCGCCCGCAGCAGCATCTCTTTGCACCCTCCAGCACCGGGAAGCAAGCCAACACCGACTTCCACCAGTCCAATGTAGACTTCGGCGTGAGGTCGAAGCGCTGGCGCGTGAAGGGAAATTTCCGCTCCTCCGCCAAGGGTCAGACCGAAAGGCGCGACCACAACCGGTTTCGGGGAGAACTTGATGGCTTGCGTCATGCCCTGAAAGCTGCGGACGGCAAGGTCAACGTCGTCCCATTCTTCTTCCTGAATGGACATCAGCAACAGCATTAAATTCGCACCGACGGAAAAGTTCGTGGCATCGTTCGTGATGACAAAGGCGTCGAAGTTCTCGCCTGGCCCTCCGGCTTTCAGGGCCTGGGTGATCAGTTGAACGATGTCGGTGCCGATGGAATTCATCTTGGAATGAAATTCGATGCAGCCGACACCATCGCCAATATCCATGAGCGATGCGCCGGAATTTTTCTTCAACACACCATTAGATTTTTTGGCAATTTCGACCGACCACACGCCAGCAGGGATTTCCAGAGGTTTGTAGGTCAAACTTTCGAGATCAAAATATGAGCGGCGGGATTTCGCTTTTGTGTCATCGGAATACCACGAAGTCTGTCCCGAGGAAATTAGTTTCTCGACATTGGCCGCAACGGGTTTTCCTTCTGCCTTCATTCGCGCCAATGTTTGCTCAACCCCCGCGGCATCCCACAATTCGAATGGCCCCATCTCCCAATTGAAACCAAGGCGCATGGCGCGATCTATTTCAACGACGGAATCTGAAATTTCTGGAATGCGATTGGCGCAGTAGGTCCAGAGATCGGATAGAACCGCCCGGAGAAAATCTGCTCCCTTGTCGGGCTTCAGGGGCGATGCGGATCCGCCATCAGCGCCCATTCCCAACAACATTCGCACCCGCGCCTCCGTTTCTTCCACGTTCTTTGCTATTTCGAGCGACGGGAACGTTGGCTTCTGCCGAGGACGATATTCGAGCGTCTTCCAATCGAGGGCCAATCGTTCATCGTCTTTTCCCTTGCTGGATTTCAGCTTTTTATAAAAGCCGCCTTTAGTTTTGTCGCCGAGCCATTTTCGTTGCAGCATCTGCTGAAAAAACTCCGGAAGCTTTAAGCTGCTGCGCTCGTCGCGGACGTTTTGCATGTTGCCCGCAACGTTTGCCAGAATGTCGAGGCCCACCAAATCAATGGTGCGAAACGTCGCTGATTTCGGCCAGCCGAGTACTGTCCCGGTGAGTGCGTCCACCTCCTCGATGGAGAGATCCATCTCTCGCATCAGACGCATCACGTTCATCACTGAAAATGTTCCTATTCTGTTGGCGATGAAATTCGGCGTGTCTTTGGCGAAGACGATGCCCTTTCCCAGATGAGCGTCAGCAAATTGAGTGACCACGTCGATGCATGCCGGATCGGTTTGAGGCGTGCGAATAATCTCCAGCAGCCGCATGTAGCGAGGAGGATTGAAAAAATGAGTGCCGAACCAGCAGCGGCGGAAGTCGCCCGAAAATCCCTCGGCGATTTTGGCGATGGGAAGACCGCTGGTATTTGTCGTGACGATCGTCCCCGGCTTGCGGACGGCCTCGACTTTTCTCAGCAGGGCGCGTTTGATTTCCAAATTCTCTACGATGGCTTCAATAATCCAATCGGCTTCGGCGAGCAGCGGCAGATCGTCTTCGAAATTTCCGATTGTAATCAGCCGCGGAAGAGAGCTATCCATGAACGCGGCCGGCTTGGATTTTTTTGCGGCGTCGAGGCCTGCGGCTGCGATGGCGTTCCGCTTGGTCGCGTCAGGCGGAACCATGTCGAGCAGATAGCTGGGAATTCCGGCGTTAGCGAAGTGCGCGGCGATCCGCACACCCATGGTTCCCGCGCCAAGAATCGCAACTCTGTGGATTCGCTTCATAACGTTTTGCTTTTTGTCAGTACCATTTAGGCTGAGGGTGCCCCATCCTTGCGTGGTTTTCGCAAGGGTGGGAGGCAATACTGCCGGCACAAGTACGCGCGCGTGAATGAACTCTCAAAATTCCCGTTTGACTACAATTGCGCACGCTCTATCTGCCTCCCACCCTTCGCAAAGTGCGCGAAGGATGGGGCACCCCCATTTTGTGTGCTGCTTACGAGACCAAAACCTCTCATTCAAGCAATCAGCTTGGCCAGCATGAATGCTGCTGCCGCTGCGAGGCCTCCGATCACCATGGTTTGAGTCGCGCTGCGCAGGCGTCCTGTACCCGTGAAGCTTCCCTTGATGTATCCGAAAATTCCCAGTGCGGCTAAAGTTACGATCGCCGAAACCATTAAGCCGCGGGATGCGCTTGAAAGAATTAAATACGGAGACAAGGGAATTATTCCACCGGCTATGTAGGAACCTGCAATGGTCGCGGCGCTGATAATTGCGCGGCCGGATTCTGGCGGTTCCAGTCCGAGCTCGAAGCGCATCATGAAATCAACCCAAGCATCAGGACGCAGGCTGAGGGCTTCGACAATGGGAGTGGTTTCCTGCTCTGTGAGGCCGTAGCGATGGAAGACTTTGCTGACTTCGGCCTTCTCTTCTTCCGGAATTTCTTCGATCTCACGGTATTCGCGTATGCGCTCCTGCTCGTAATGTTCGGCGTCGCCGCGCGCGGCAAGATAGCCGCCCAATCCCATGGCGATGGACCCGGCTGCAATTTCCGCGAATCCACCCACGACAATCAGGTGAGAGTTATGCACGACCCCTGACTGGACCGCGCCCGATAATCCGGCAGCCAGCGCAAAAGGCACGGTGAGTCCGTCCGACATGCCAATCACGACATCGCGGACGAAATTGCCGGCGGTGAAATGTTTTTCGACGTGCCCTTTTCCCGCCATAGTGCTATGCCTCCGGATGTGAGTTTAGATACGCCTCAGCAAGTGTGACCACTTCCCGCTCCCCCCGATATGACAATTTCCTGGTTGCTTCCGCCAACGGCATCCACATCGCGCGCTGCACTTCGATCCGCATCGCGGGATCGATGTCATCAATTTTCCCCGACTGATAACGCAGCAGGTAAAAGCTCACAATCTTAAAAACGCGCTGCTGATCGCCCCAGGAACGTAGGTAAGCATACTTAATGTCCTTGAGTTTCGCGACGATTTGGGCGGTCAGGCCAGTTTCTTCGCGTACCTCGCGGAGGGCCGCCGCGTCAGGTTTCTCGCCTGGGTCCACTAACCCTTTGGGTAAAGCCAGTACCATTTTTTGTGAACTCTTGCGCTTGCTTGCCGCTGGAGCGGCATTGGGGGCGGCTTTCTGAGGCTCTATCACCGCCAATTCCCACCCATTTTCAGCCGGACGGACCACTACCCCTCCCGCGGAAATCTCCCGGATCATGCGTTCTAAACTATCAGGATCAGAGTAGTTAGTCACCGCGCAGGGTTTAGCCCGGGACTGGTCTGGGCTAGCCGCAGCGGTAACACTCCGCTGGATATCTCCGGCGGGTAGCCCTGGCATCTAACTTGCTGGATAGTTAAGTTGGTTAAGGCCGTAAGGTGAGGTCTCCGTGAAGAGACTGGGAAAGATAGTTCGGTCGGTACAGGCGTTTGGCCGCGAGCTCTCGTCGCGCACCGCCCAGTTAACCGAGAGTTCGTCTGGAATCAGCCTGGCGTTGGGCGGCGGCTTCGCCCGTGGCATTGCGCACATCGGCGTGTTGAAAGTCCTTCAGGAAGAAAACATTCCCATTCATTCGGTAGCAGGCACGAGCGTGGGCGCCGTGGTTGGCGCGGCCTATTGCAGCGGAATCCCGGTAGAAGAGCTTGAGCAGATCGCTTCCCACGTGCGCTTCAAGCATTTTGCGCGCTGGACTCTTTCGCGATACGGATTTGCCAGCAACCAGCGCATGATCGGATTTTTGAACAGCGTGCTCAAGGTGAAAACATTTGAGGAGCTGCAAATTCCTCTGGCCGTTGCTACGACCGATTTTTCAACCGGCGAAGGCGTTGTGTTCCGCTCAGGTCCGTTGGTGGATCCGGTGCGTGCGAGCTGCGCTTATCCTGGAATGTTTCTGCCGGTAAAAATTGATGGACGGCTGCTGATTGATGGCATGCTGGCCCATGCCGTGCCGACGCAGCCTCTGCGAGAGACCAGCAATGATCCGGTATTGGCCGTAAATCTGAAGGGGAAATGGACTGGCGCCGAAGGCCCGAGACATTTGTTTGACGTGATCGGACAATGCTTCGCCATTGCGCAGGAGATGAATTGCAATCTGTGGCGGTCAGCCGCGGACCTGGTAATTGAGCCGGACGTCAGCGAATGCAAGTACGATGATTTTGAGCACAGCGCCGATTTAATACGGTCTGGCGAGATCGCCATGCGCGCCGCGCTGCCGGAAGTCAGAAAGTGGCTGCATCCGGAAATGGCCACAGCCGTGAACGCGGCAAAGCCTCACGGAATCCAAACCACAAGCATGACCGGGGATTACGTTTAAAGCAAGTTTCCAACGTGGCATAGGACGAAACTATCAATGACGGAGTCCCGTTAGTCTCGGCCTACAGGCTCGCCCACTCAGTTTTGGGGACTATCAGCCGTAAACGGTGAGCAGCACGGCTTTATCACCGGCTGAAACTCCATCAACTCCACGCGTGTGCCATCTGGATCGTAGAAATTAGCTTGCCACTTTCCGTCTTTGCCCATCTGCGGGCCGTCGTGCCGGGGACTGAGCCGTTCCTCGCCGATCATCGTGGTTACTGCTTTTTCCATGTTCGGCACACCAATCGAAAAATGATTCAGGACGCCCAGTTTATTTTGGTCGATACGATCCAGTGGCGTCGTCGATCCATCGCCAACCAGCATGTACTCGAGCCAGTCATGTCCGTCTGGCACCTGCTGCGAGACCCAGTCCACCTTGCCGGGTTGCATTGCACCGAACCAGTAGGGACGAAATCCAAGAACGTCTTTATAGAATCGATCTTCGTCCGCCTTGCTGTGGACTTCATACCCAACGTGAATAATTCGAGTTCCAATGGGATTCGCGCCCGCACCCAGCGTCGCCAATCGCCCATTCTGAAAGAACTCAACCTCGTTGCCCTCCGGGTCTTTGGCTTCGAACCACTGACTTCCGTCGCTGCCGGATTGCACCGGAGACAATTTTTCCACGCCATGGGCCGCCAGATAAGAATGAAGTGCGGGCGCGTCATCCGTGGAATAGGCAACACGCGCCATCCTGCTCAGGTCATATTGCGCAGGCAGAGGAAGTACTTCGACAAATTGCGTCGGGCTGAAATAAAAGCGCGTGCCGTTTGGATCTTGCGGATCGGGCCCTTTTGCGGCGCCCAGGATGGTCGCGTAAAAGTGCTCGCTAGCTGCCGGATCACTTGCATAGACGGACATATGGGAGATTCCGGAAATGACTGGGCGGCTCTGCTGCGCCAATCCGGTTCCGACACAGGCCGCAATACAAGAAGTCAGTGCGGCGACGACTATTTTCCTATTGAACATAATTTTTGACCTTTCGCTTAGCCGGACTGTTTGATTGGGTGCAAGCCTGGTATCCCGACAATTGTGTCCCGCACAACCGGCCTCTCAATCCTTATAACCGATCGCACATTTTTTCCTACGTGTCTCCATGCTATGAAGGCGCCTTCGCCGGCGTGTTCAGGCGGGCCCCGATTTTATCCAGCAGCCCGGATGCCGCTTCGCCTGCATCGAGCGTGGAGAATTCCGTTCCCAGTTCTACTACTGGCAGCTTGGCGCAGGCTAATTGAAAAGCCTGCTGCGTTGCCTGGCTCGCCATCAAGTCCGCGCCCAACACCAGCAAACCAGGCGGCGTTACCCGCATCAGGATCAAGGAG
>CAAGKR010472455.1_pt1 | contig 15187 bp, 12 predicted proteins | sample 2556971 | NCBI WGS metagenome assembly CAAGKR01 (sample SAMEA5207829, study PRJEB30636) | soil metagenome | biome: forest; feature: boreal; material: soil | place: USA | collected 2011-09 | depth 1 m | reverse complement strand
TGCCTACACGGAGACCCGGGCTGTGCCCAGAACGTCACGTCCTCAACTTCCAGCCGATGACCTCGCCGGTGTTCCGCTCGACGAGACCCCCACCCGTCGCACTCGTCTGCGCCGCGGTGGTCCGCGCACGCCCCTGCCGCTGTTACCGCTGATCGCCGCCCTGGCTGGTGTCGGAGTCGCTTACGTCAGCCAGAGCGCGCACTCGACGCAGGCCACGTACCAGGCCGCCGCCCTCGCTCAGCAGGACCAGCAGCTCCTCAGCCAGGCAGGGCAGCTCGGTGACGACCTCGCGCGTCTGGAGAGCGCGGAGCGCATCGTGGCCGCCGCACAGAACCTCGGCATGCGCCCGGCCGGCCACTGGTCATACGTGGACGCGCAGCTCAAGCCTGTCGTCGATCTCCCTGCGCCGCTGCTGGCCACGAAGTCGGGTTCCGGTGACCCGCTCCAGCAGTTCGTCGCTGCCGTCGGAGGTGCCTTTGGCGTTCACGGCACCCAGGGTGCCTCGCCGTGAGCCGGCGTCGCGCCAATGACGCACCGCCGCGCGTGCGCGGTTGGTTCGTCGCGGACTCGCCGGACTTCCGCCATCGAGGCACCTGGCTGGCGCTGGCTTTCGCGGCGATGGCGGCCACGCTGTGCGCCCGTCTCGTCGATGTGCAATTGCTGCAGCACACCACCCTCGCCGCCAAGGCCGCGGCGCTGCATCAGAAGTCGGTGACCATCGCGGCGACGCGTGGCCGGATCCTCGACAGCAGCGGCCGCGTGCTGGCCAGCAACCGCACCGTGTACGACGTCTACGCGGACCCAGGGCTGATCACGGTGTCCAGCCGCGAGGAGGTCGCGCGCCAGCTCGCCCCCGTCCTTTCGCTCGATGCCACCGCGGTCGACTCGCTGATCTCCGAGCCCACGCGCTTTGTGTACCTGGCCAAGGCGGTGTCGCAGGACGTCAGCGACAAGCTCACCGCCCTGGACCTGCCGGGCATCGTGGTGGTGCCCGCTGAACAACGGGTGTACGAGCCGTCACCCGTCGCCGGCGACTCCTTCGCAGCCAACCTGCTCGGCTACGTTGACGGCGACGGCAATGGTCAGTACGGGCTCGAGGCCTATTACAACTCGGTCCTGCGCGGCACCGACGGCCATCAGTCGACTGTGCGTGACGTCACCGGCAACTCGATCACGCTCAGCAACGACCCCCAATCCGACGCACACAACGGCGAGGACCTACAACTGGGCCTCGACTCGGAGATCCAGTACTGGGCCGAGCAGGCGATCGCCCAGGGCGTGGCAACCGCGCAGGCAGCGTCGGGCACGCTGATCATGATGGACACCAAGACCGGCTTGATCCGGGCGTGGGCGCAGGCGCCCACCTACAACGCCAACTCGTTCTCGACGTCGCCGATCGCGAACTTCCGCGACCTCGCGGTGGCCAATGTCTACGAGCCCGGGTCCGTGCAGAAGGTGGTCACATTCGCGGGCGGCCTGAACGCCCACGCGATCACGCCTGGCTACACCTTCAACGAGGGTCCCACGACGATCGATGGGGCCACCATCCGCGACTGGGACAACCGCGCCCACGGCAACATCAGCATGCAGACCGTTCTCGACGAATCCCTGAACAATGGCGCCATCAAGGTCGGCCAGTTGATGGGCGCCAACGCGTTCTACAGCAACATGCTGGCGTTCGGCATCGGCGCGCCCACCGGCGTCGACCTGTTTGGTGAGCAGAATGCCCCGCTGGCGCCACAGAACACGTGGAGCCCCCTTGACCTCGCCGAGGCCGCATTCGGCCAGCATGTCCAGGTCACCCCGATCGAAGTGCTCGCCGCCATCAACGCGGTCGCCAACGGCGGCGTGTGGGTGCAACCGCATGCCGTGCAGTCGGTCATCGACCCCGCGACGGGGAAGGCTGCGACGGTGGTACCCGCGACGCGACGAGTCATCTCCGCAGACGCGGCGGCCACGCTTGCGCAGATGATGACCGGGGTCGTCGAGGATCACAATGCAGAGGGTTCGCTGGCGCGCATCTCCGCGTTCAAGGGCGAGGTCGCCGGCAAGACCGGCACCGCGAGTGTCGCCACCAACGGTCACTACGGCGGCGACGTGGTGGTGTCGTTCGGTGGCTTCCTTCCCGCCAAGAACCCCCAGTTCACAATGCTCGTGGTGCTCAACTACCCGCACGAGAAGAGCATCGTCCGCTTCGGTGCCACCCTGGCCGCGCCGGTGTGGAAGCAGATTGCGCAGGTGGCCATCGACCAGTGGCGGATCACTCCGTGAAGCACGCGGCCGTGGTCGGCGTGCTCGCGTTCGCGGCGGGCGTGGCGGTGTACCCGTGGCTGACCACCCAACTGGCGAGCAGGGGGGCCGGGCAGCGCGTCCAGTCATACAGTCCCTCGTCGCACATGGTGAAGATGGGCACGCCGACGATGGGCGGCATCCTCTTCTGCGCGATCGCGCTGGCTGCGTGGCTGGTCTTCGACCGAACGCGCGTTGGCTTCGTGGTGGTGTTCGCGCTGGGAGCCGGCGCCCTGGTGGGTCTCCTCGACGACCGCGACAACATCCGCGGACGTGGCGTGTTCGGACTTGGGGCGTACCAGAAGATCGCCTTCCAGGCGCTCGTGGGATTGCTCGTCGGCATCGGCCTCGACGTTTCCGGCGCCACCCGTCAGGCCTTCCCGGGTCTCGGTACGCCCGACCTGCACGGAGCCGGGATCATCCTGGTCAGCATCCTGGCCGTGATCGCGGTGAGCAACGCGGTCAACCTCACCGACGGCGTCGACGGCCTTGCGGCGAGCTGTTCTGCGATCGTCTTCGCCGGACTGCTTGCAGTGGCCCTGCAACAGCACGCGCTGCCGGTCGTCATCGTCACGGCGGCGTTGGTTGGCGGCCTGGCGGCCTTCCTGGTGTTCAACTGGTTCCCGGCGCGCATCTTCATGGGCGACACCGGGTCGCTGGCACTGGGCTGCGCGCTGGTGGCGGCATCCGCGGAGCTGCACCTCATCTGGCTGTTGCCGCTCATGGGAATCGTCTTCGTGGCCGAGACCCTCAGCGTCATCATCAATGTCACCGCCATCCGCCGGTTCCATCGCAGGGTGCTCCGCGCCAGCCCGCTGCACCACCATTTCGAAGAGCTGGGCCTCCGCGAGCGGCGCCTCGTCGCATGCTTCGCCGCAGTCGCAGCAGCAGGCACGCTGCTGACCGTGCTGTACGCGCGCTCGCGAGGGGCGGTGACATGAGCGAGCGTGCCGTGGTGATCGGGCTCGGGCGGAGCGGGCTCGCCTGCGCACGGGTCCTCGCAGCCGACGGGTACCAGGTGCTCGTCGTGGACCGCGGGGACGATGTGACCCTGCATGAGGTCGCGGCGCATCTCCCCGCCGGTGTGGGGGTCCAACTGGGCGGCTACCAGGTGGACGTGGTGCGCGGAGCGGCGCTTGTCTGTCCCTCGCCCGGGGTGTCCTGGACAGCGCCCGAGCTCGAGCTGGCGCGCAGCCTCGGGATCCCCGTGCGAAGTGAGATGTCGCTGGTTTTCGAACGGTGTCGGGGCCGCATCGTCGGGATCACCGGTACCAATGGCAAGACCACCACCACCAGCCTCTGCGCCGCGGTGATCGCGCGCGACGGCCGGCGCGTGCACCTCGGCGGCAACATCGGCGACACCATGGTCGATCGTCTCGACGACGTCGGCAGCCGGGACTGGGTGGTGCTCGAGCTGTCCTCCTTCCAGCTGGAATCTGTCGCGGAGCCTCGTTGCGAGATCGCCGCCGTTCTCAACGTCACCCCGGACCACCTCGACCGCCACGGCAGCCTGGAGGCATACATCGCAGCCAAACAACGGATCGTCGAGCACGCGGTGTCGTGCACTGTGCTGGGCTGGGACAACCCGACGACGCGCTCGATGGCGGCGTCGAGCAGCGCACCTGTGCGCTTCTTCGGGTCCTGGTTGGACGGTGTCGACGGTGCAACGCTCGCCGGCCAGAACGTCGTCCTCGTCGAGGACGGCGCATTCGAGACGGTGCTCCCCGTCGCCGACATCCCGCTTTTCGGAGCGCACAACGTGCTCAATGTTCTCGCAGCCACCGCCGTGGGGCGCGCCGCGGGTGTTGCCTCGTCGGACATCGCTGACGCGGTGCGCGCGTTCACGGCTGTCCCGCACCGGCTCGAGGTCGTGGTCGAAGCGGGTGGCGTCCTCTGGGTCAACGACAGCAAGGCCACCAATGTCGACGCTGCGACGCGTGCGCTGCAGTCCTTCGACCGACCGATCATCTGGATCGGGGGCGGCCACAGCAAGGGCGTGGAGCCCGCTGAGCTTGCCGCGGCGGTGGCGCGCCACGCGCGCTTCGCGATCCTCAACGGCGACACCGCGCGCGAGCTCGACGCGGCGCTTGCCACCGCGGGTTACGGGGAGCGCGCGGTCGTCTCCGACCAGCAGTCGGCAGTGGCCCTGGCCGCGGAGATCGCGCAGCCGGGTGACGTGGTGCTTCTCGCTCCGGGCTACTCCAGCTTCGACCAATTCCGCAACTTCGAGGAGCGCGGCAGCGCCTTCGCCGAATCGGTCCGTGCCATCGCGGTCGGGAGGGAGCGCTGATGGCGGCGCGAAGCCGGCCGCTTCCCGTCCAGGCGCTGCGCCTGCGCGAGGCCCTGACGGGAGGTCGCACCCTGAGCCTGGGTGGGGTGGACGGATGGTTGCTCACCGACATTGCGGCTCTCTGTGCCTTCGGGCTGGTCATGGTGTACAGCGCCAGCGAGGCCCTGGGCTTCCTCTGGTTCGACAACGCGAACTACTTCTTCGAGCGGCAGCTGGTGGGGATGGCGCTCGGTGTGGTCACCCTCGTCATCCTGGCGCGCACCGATTACCACCGTCTGCGCCGCTTGGCTCCCGTGCTGGCACTCTGCCTGCTCGCGATGCTGGTTCTGGTGCTGCTCCCTCACTTCGGTACCGAGGCGAACGGGGCGCGGCGATGGTTCACCGTTGGACCGCTCTCGGTGCAGCCGTCGGCGATCGCCATCCTCGTGTCTGTCCTGTTCTTCTCGAAGTGGTTGGTGGATCGCGCTCCGACAGTGCGCAGCGTGCGCGGTGTGCGCGACTATGGCCTCCTGGTCGGCGTGCTCCTCGGGCTGGTCCTGCTGGAGCGCGACCTTGGCAGCAGCATCATCATCGCCGGCACCGCGCTGGTGCTCCTGGCACTCGCCGGCGTTCGCAAGCGACACATGCTCGTGCTCATCGGCCTGGTGATGATCGGCGGCTACCTGCTGGTCATGCTGGTCGCATACCGGTCGAGCCGACTCACCACGTTCACGCATCCCTGCGACGACCCGCTTAACACCGGGTTCCAGGCCTGCCAGGCCCTCTACGCTCTGGGCAGCGGCGGACTCGGAGGCGTGGGCCTGGGCAACTCCGTGCAGAAATACCAATGGCTTCCAGAGGCGCATACGGACTTCATCTTCGCGATCATCGGCGAAGAGCTCGGCCTGATCGGAACTGTCTCGGTGATCCTGGCGTTCACACTCCTGCTGTGGCGAGGAGTGCGAGCCTCACTTCGCGCGCCCGACGCCTATGGGGCACTTCTCGCCGGAGGAATCACCGCGTGGATTGGGATCCAGGCCTTCGTCAACATCGGGGCTGTCACCGGTGTGATTCCGACCACGGGCATTCCGCTCCCGTTCATCAGCTACGGTGGCACGTCGCTGGCGATGACGCTTGCGGGCGTCGGCATACTCTGCAACGTGTCCGCACAAGGCCGCAGACAGGGAGTGACAGTACGTGCGCACGTTGATCGCCGGCGGCGGGACGGGTGGCCATCTGACACCGGTCCTGGCCTTGGCGCAGGAGCTGCGCCGCGCTGATCCGACCGGAGAGGTGCTCATCGTAGGCCGTCGTGGAGGAGTCGCCGAGGGGTTGGTGACGGCGGCGGGGTTCCCGCTCAAGACCCTGCGCATCTCCGGCCTCGACGTCAGCAACGCCTCGAGCGTGGCGCGGTTCGCCGCGCTTCTTCCGGCGGCTGCGCGCGCGGCGCGCCGGATCATTCGCGATTTCAACGCCGATGTCGTCGTCGGCGGAGCCGGGTACGTGAGCGTCCCTGTGGTGCTCGCCGCGCGCTCGCTGCGAACCCCGGTGGCGCTGCTGGAGCAGAATGCGGTGCCCGGCCGCGCCACGCGACTGCTGGCGCGCCGGGGCAACCTGGTTGCCGCCGCATTCGCGGATACGGCCAAGTACTTGCCGCGCGCGCGAGTGGTCCACACCGGCAACCCCATTCGCGCTGAGGTCATCGCCACTCCACTCCGCGACCTGGGCACGCGCTGCGAGCGACTGCTGGTGATGGGCGGCTCGCAGGGCGCGCGCCGTATCAACCGGGCGATCGCAGGCTGCATCGCGTCGCTGCTGATGCGGCATCCGTCACTGCGTTTGATGCATCAGACCGGGGCCCTCGATGCTGTCGAGATGGAGCAGGCGTGGTCGCGACTTCCAGATGCCTTGCGCAGCCGTTGGACGCTCGCAACCTTCATCGTCGACGTCGGTGCTGAGATCGTGGCCGCCGACCTGGTGCTGATGAGGGCTGGTGGATCATCGGTCGCCGAATGCTCAGCGCTCGGGCGACCGATGATCCTGGTTCCATACCAGTACGCGGGAGACCACCAGCGTTTCAACGCGGCGCCGTATGTCCAGGCAGGTGCGGCCCGGCTCATCCCCGACGAGGAGTGCGACCCCGACCGCGTGTCCGCCGAGGTCGAAGCGCTGATCGATGCCCCGGACACCTGGCGGCGCATGGCTGCGAAGAGCGCTCAGCTCGGTCGTCGCGACGCCGCCTCCCGGGTGGTCGAGCTGCTGAACGGGCTCGCGACCGCTCCGGCGAGAATCCCACGATGACCGGTCACGTCCACTTCCTCGGGATCTGCGGCTATGCGGTGAGCGGGGCCGCCCTGGTGGCGCGCGAGCAGGGCTGGCGCGTGTCCGGATCCGATGACCAGGCATACCCGCCGACCACGGACATCCTGACCGCGGCCGGCGTGGACTGGGTGGATGGCAGCGACCCCGCCAACCTGGATCGCTGGGGCGTTCCTGACCTGGTCGTGGTCGGCAACCAGACGCGCATGTCCAACCTGGAGTGGCTGGCCGCGCGTGACCGTGGCCTGCCCACCTGCAGCGAGATCGAGTTCTACCTGCGTCTCACCGGTGACCGTGTTCGGATCGCAGTGTGCGGTACGCACGGGAAGACGACCACGTCGTCGCTGCTCGCGCACATGCTCGACGCCTGCGGGATGGACCCCGGTTTCAGGCTCGGGTCCACCTCGCTGGACCTCGGCGGCAGCGCCCGGCTCGGCACCGGCCCGTTTGTGTTCGAAGGGGACGAGTACAGCACGGCCCCCTGGGATTCACGTCCAAAATTCCTCCACATCCACCCGGCCGCGGCATGCGTGACTCGCGTCGAGCTCGACCACCCCGACATCTACCCCACCCTCGATGCATACCGGGCGCCATTCATCGAGCTGGCGCAGTCGATGCCGCGCGACGGACTCCTCGTGCTGTGCGCCGACGACCCCGAGTGCGTGGCCCTGGCGTCGAATGCGAGCTGCCGGGTGACCACGTACGGGTGTGCGGAGACCGCGGACTGGCGCGTGCAACTCGGTGAGGACGCCAACAACGTGCAGAGGTTCACCCTCACCCACGGTGAGGATGAGCACCACGCGAGGCTGACCTTCCCCGGCCGGCACAACGCGCTCAACGCCACCGCGGCGATGCTGCTTGCGGTGGACGCGGGAGCGCCACTGCAGCGGTGCATCGATGCGTGTGCCACCTTCAGGGGTCCGGCGCGGCGTTTCGAGGTGATCGGCGACGCCGGCGGCGTCACTGTCGTCGACGACTACGCGCACCATCCCACCGAGGTGGAGGTCACCATCGCGGCGGCGCGCCAGCGCTACCCGGGCCGACGCATCATCGCCATCCACACCCCGCACACGTACTCGCGTACCCGCATGCTGCTTGACGATTACGCGCACAGCTTCGCCGGCGCTGGCGTGGTGGTCCTCGGTCCGATCGAGATGGCGCGCGAGCGCGGGATGGAGGCGACGGTGAGCAGCCACGACGTCGCCGCCAAGGCCGGCGATGGCAGACCGGTGCACGTGGTTAGATCGTCTGCCGAGGCAATCGAGCTGGTCACCGACATCGCCCGCCAAGGCGATGTGCTCCTCGTTCTCTCGCTCGGTGGTTTCGACAAGATCGCGCAACGGCTGCTGGCCGCGTTGAAGGTGTCACGTGTCCACTGAGTGGCTCAACGGATGGCCGGGCGTGCGCCGCGACGAGGCTCTCGCGCGCCACAGCCAATTCGGCGTGGGCGGCCCTGCCGACCTGTTCCTTCGCATCGACGACCTGGCGAAGGTCGGCGAGCTGGTGGCGGGATGCACGGAGAATGGCGTGCCGCTGACCATTCTCGGTGCTGGCAGCAATGCTCTCATCCTGGATGGCGGTGTCCGCGGGCTTGCCCTGCGGCTCACCAACAAGGACCTCAGCGTCAGCAACGGCTCCGCCACGCTCGCGGCCGGGACCATGCTCCCGCGCGCCGCGCTTGACCTGGCAAGCGCCGGCTGCGCCGGTATGGAATGGGGCATCGGCGTGCCCGGCAGCTGCGGCGCCTCGATCTGGGGCAACGCCGGGGCGTTCGGGGGTGACGTGGAGTCCAGCCTGGTCGAGTGCGAGGTGGTGGCGCCAGACGGCACCACCCGTTGGATTGCGGGCTCCGACTCCGCCTTCAGCTACCGCGATTCGCGTTTCAAGCACGACCTCGCCGGACACGTCATCGTTCGTGGCCGCTTCACCGTGGCGCCCGACGACATCGCCCGCGTCCGTGCACGTACCGACGCGGTCCAGTCGGAGCGCAAGCGCACCCAACCGTATGGAGTGCGCAGCCTTGGCAGCACCTTCAAGAATCCTCCCGGCGACTTCGCCGGACGGCTGATCGAGGCCGCCGGGCTTGCCGGCCACAGCCTCGGCGGCGCCCAGATCTCACCCAAGCACGCCAACTTCATCCTCAACATCGACCACGCCACCGCGGCCGATGTCCTCGCACTGGTCGACCGCGCACGCGACGAGGTGGCTTCTCGATTCGATGTCGTCCTCGAGCAGGAGATCGTCCTGCTCGGCGAGCCAGCCCCCGATGCTGTCTCGGCGCGGAGCGCTCCGTGAGCACCGTCGGCGTTATCTTCGGGAGCCGCTCTGTCGAGCACGAGGTATCCGTGATCACCGCCCACCAGGCGATGGCCGCGCTCTCCCCATCGCACCGGGCGGTGCCGGTGTACATCGCCAAGGACGGGCGGTGGTTCAGCGGTGACGCGTTGACCCAGCTGAGCAGATTCGCCGATGTGCGGGCCCTGCTCGCCGAGTGCACCGCGGTCACGCCGGTCATCGATCCTTCGCGCTCCGCTCTCGGGTTGCTCCCGGTTGACGCGCCGCGTCGCGGGCTGTTCAGCCGTGGCGGGGACGCCGTGGACATCGACGTGGCGATGCCGCTGGTCCACGGCAGTTTCGGCGAGGACGGCACGCTCCAGGGTCTCCTCGAGATGGCCGCGATCCCGTACACGGGCAGCGGCGTCGCCGCTTCCGCGTTGGCCATGGACAAGAGGTTGGCGAAGACGGTCCTGCGTGCCGCCGGGCTGTCCGTGCTGGACGACATCGTGATCGACCGAGAGGCGTGGCGCGCCGGCGGCGAAGACAGCGTTCGCGCGGCGGAGTCGCTGGCGCCGTATCCGCTCTATGTCAAACCCGTCAGCCTCGGCTCGAGCATCGGCGTCTCCCGCGCCGACGGTGTCGATGAGCTACGCGCGGCGATCGAGGTTGCGCTGACCTACGACCGGCGCTGCATCATCGAACCGGCCCAAGAGGGGATCGTCGAGATCAACTGCGCCGTACTCGGTGACCACACCGGCGCCCGCGTCTCGCTCCTCGAGCAGCCCACCAAGCAAGGCCTGCTCAGCTACGACGACAAGTACCGCGGCGGGAGCAAGTCGCCGGCGGCCAAGTCGGCGGGCATGAAGAGCGTGCAGCGAATCATCCCCGCGCCCATCGACGATGCCCTCGCCACGCACATCCGCGACGCTGCCCTGGCCGCGTTCGCGGCCGTGGACGCGTCGGGGGTTGCTCGCATCGACTTCATGGTCGACACCGTCAGCCAGGCCTTCGTGGTCAACGAGCTGAACCCGATCCCCGGTTCGTTGTCCTTCTACCTGTTCGAGCCCGCGGGACTCTCGTTCACCGCGCTGCTCGACGAGCTCATCGACATCGCGCGGCGACGGCACGCACGTCACCGCGACAGCACCATGGTGTTCGATCGGTGGATGCTCGGCGGCGGCGGGAACACGACCTCCCGGTGACGGCCGCAGTGGCCGAGGAGCCTGCCGCCGCGGTCCTTGATGCGGGCACGGGCCCCCCGCTCCTCCTTCTCCACGGCTGGGGGGCCACCAAGGAGCTGATGACGCCGGTGGCGCAGAGGCTGCCGGGATATCGCATCGTCACGCCCGACCTGCCCGGGTTCGGCGCAACCCCGATGCCACCGCGGACGTGGGGCGTCGACGAGTACGCCGCGTGGGTGCTCGCCCTTCTCGACCGGCTGGGAATCGAACGTGCTCACATCGTGGGGCATTCCAATGGGGGCCGCATCGCCATCGCGCTGGCCACCGCCCACCCCGAGCGCGTCCACCGCCTGGTCCTGACCGACAGCGCTGGCATCCGGCCTCGCCACGGCTTGCGCTACCACCTGCGCGTTCGCTCATTCAAGCTGATGCGCGCCGCCTCGCGCTGGCAATGGCTCCCGGCGAGCGCCCGCGACAGCGCACAGCGTCGTGCCGCCCAACGTGGAAGCGCAGACTACCGCGCCGCAACGGGCAGCCTGCGCGCCAGCATGGTGCGGCTGGTCAACGAGGACTTGCGCCCGCGGCTGGCTCGGTTGACCGCGTCGACGCTCCTCATCTGGGGTGACCGCGACCAGGAGACCCCAATGCGCGACGCGCGCACCATGGAGCGGCTCATCCCCGATGCCGGCCTGGTGGTGTTCGAAGGTTGCGGGCACTTCGCCTACGCCGAGCAGCCCGACCGGTTCTGCCGCATCGTCGACGTCTTCCTCCGCGGCGAGTCCCGATGAGCGGCGCCATCCAGGCCGTGCTGGTGGCGCTCGCCGGGGCCGCGTGGCTCGCGCTCTTCACCCGGGCTGTCCTGGTTGCGGCGCGGATGTACCAGATCGAGGAGTACGAGGCGAGACGACTGTTCCATTGGGGCCGAAGTACGGCCTGGTTGCTCCATCGGTCGGTGCTCGTTGCAGCGGTACCAGTGGCGCTGGCGACGCTGTTCGCGCTGACCGATGTCGGCCGCCCCGGATTGAGTCTCGCGCTGCCGGTGGCGTGGCTGGCCGGAGCGATGGTGAGCCAGGCCCTGTGGCAATGGTTGCCCCCCAAGAAGGAGCTTGTGCTCACGCCTCGCATGCGCCGCCTGCTGGGCACCACCATGGTTCTCGCCGCAGTGGTCGCGGGTGTGGTGTGCGTCGCTTTGCAGGTCGCGCCGCCGTGGCTGGGTGGTCTAGCCGCCACCGTCGCAGGGGCGGTGCTCACCGCTGCCACGATGGTCCTGCTCGCCCTCGCCAACGCGATCAACGTACCCGTGGAAGCCCAGGTCCGCCGTGGCTTCCTGCGCCGTGCCCGTCGTCGCCTCGAGGCCTTTCACCCGCTGGTCATCGCCGTAGCCGGGAGCTACGGCAAGACCTCGACCAAGCACATCGTCGCCCACATGCTCGAGAGATACGGCCCAACCCTGGCGACCCCGAAGAGCTTCAACACCCTGATGGGCGTCTGTCGCACCGTCAACGACGATCTCGAGGAACGTCACCGCACCTTCGTGGTGGAGATGGACGCGTACGCCCCCGGCGAGATTGCCTCGATCTGTGCGCTGGTGCACCCGCGTCATGCGCTGCTCACCTCTGTCGGGCCACAGCACCTGGAGCGCTTCGGCACCATCGAGCGCATCGGTGCCGCGCTCTACGAGACCATCGAGTCGCTTCCGCCGCACGGGTTCGCGGTGGTGTACGCGGGGGACGGGCCCACCGCGGCACTGGCGGCGCGCGCACGCGCCGCGGGCCATGAGGTGGTCCGCTACGGTTTCGAGGGCGACGCTGGTGACCCCGATGTTATCGCCAGGAATGTCCGGATCACCGGGGCCGGCTCGCAATTCACCTGGCGCTGGAGCGCGGCCGGCCTCGAACACGACGTCGTGGTGCCGCTGCTCGGGCGCCACCAGGTCCTCAACGTGAGCGCTGCACTCGCCACCGTTCACCGCCTCGGCATGCCGCTCGAGCCAGCCCTCGATGCGGTCGCATCGCTGCGCCCGGTCGACCACCGTCTCCAGCTCGTCGCCACCGGCAACGCCATCACCGTCATCGACGACAGCTACAACGCCAACCCGGTCGGGGTTCACAACGGCCTCGAGGTGCTCGCCGAGCTGGAGGTTCGCTCCCGCATCCTGGTCACGCCCGGCCTGGTCGAGCTCGGCTCGGTGGAGGACGCCGAGAACCGCCGCTATGGCGAGCACGCCGCCCGGGTCTGCGACCACGTCATCGTCATGGACGCGCGTCCCGGCCGAGCGCTGCGCGAGGGGCTGCGCGCCGGCGGCCTGGCCGACGACCATGTGCACGTGGTGCGGTCCCTCGCCGAGGCCACCGAGGTGATTGGCCGCATCGCCGGCGCCGGCGATGCGGTGCTCTTCGCCAACGACCTGCCGGACACCTATCTGGGAGCTGCCTGAATCCCCTGCGCGATCTCCTCAAAGCAGTCGTCACGCCGAAATCGGTCCCATAATGTCCGGACCGGCGCCCCGGGCCACTTCGTTCCTGCTCACGTCTTCCACAGATGCCCCAGAACCTCACCGAGCGCCCCTCCCCACGTCCTCCTCTCGACGAGGCCGACGCGCGCCGCGCCCACGTCCGCGCCATTGCGGCAGCGCTTGTCGACGGCGCGCGCATGGGACGCCGGTTCCACGTCCCCGACGGCGTGGCGCTGGAGCCGTCGACGCGGCGCCGCCATCACGGGCCACGTACGCGATCACCCACGGTGCGAACCTCGCGTGGACCGATGGTGCGCCGCCTGGTCGCGGCCGGCTTTCTCCTCGCCCAGGTCGGCCTGTTGGCGGCGTTGCTCACCGCGCCCGCGTTCCGGATCCACACCATCGAGGTCACCGGCGACCACCTGCTCAACCGCAACACCGTCCTGGCCGCGGCGCACGTCCCGCAGTCGAGCCTGTTCACGGTGGACGGCGACGCCATCCGAGCACGCATCACCGAGCTTCCCTGGGTGCGCGCGGCCACGGTCACGACCCAGCTGCCGTCCACGGTGCAGATCACGGTCACCGAGTGGCAGCCCGACCTGCTACTGCGCCACGGCGCGCAGAGCACCTTCGTGGCGGCCAACGGCGCCACGCTGCCGTTCACGCAGTCGACCGCGGCGGCGCGAAGGGGCGTCCCGCTGTTGCTCGACTACCGACCCGGTGCGCAGCAACCCTTGATGACCGGGCTGGCCGACCTGCTCGCGACCGCGGCACAACGCTGGCCATCCGTCTACGGCTGCAACGTCGATGCATTCGTCATCAGCAACAGCAACATCCTGTCGGCGTGGAGCAGCACCGGCTGGCAGGCCATCTTCGGTGCGCTGGACAGCAACGACGCCCTGGCCGCAATCCCCGGGCAGCTGGCCGTGCTGGCCGCGCTCAACGGCCGGGTCGACTTCGTTCACCCCGCCTTCGGGTACGTGGACCTCGAGAACCCGGCGACGCCTGCGATCGGCGGCCACCCGGGTGAACCGGCCAACCTGCGCAGCGACATCGCGGGCAGCGCGCTGCCGATGTCGGCCCCGGCTGTGAGCGTGGCGCCGGCGACGGCGCCACCTGCCGTCGCGAGACCGACCCCGACTCCGCAGCCGACCGCCACCCCGGCTCCGACTCCGCGCCCCACCCCGAGCCCGCTGATCTTCAGCCTCTCGCCGGCCAGACACAGCTAGATCGTTGCGTCAGCCACTCTTCCAAGGGCGCGCGATGCGCAGTGCGGTGAGGATGGCGCGGGTGGCGGGCGAGCGGTTCAGGGTGATGAAGTGGATGCCCGGCGCGCCAGCGCGCAGGAGCTCGTCACACTGCAGCGTCGCCCAGGCCACACCCAGCTGCAGCACTGCCGCGGGATCATCGACCCGACTCTGCAAGGCGTCGCGCAGCGCCTCGGGGATCGAGGCGCCAATCTTGGCGGTGAACCGGTACACCTGGTCGACGTTGGTGATCGGCATGATGCCCGGCACGATCGGCACCGTGACCCCCGCATCGCGCGCACGCTCGACGAAATCGAAGTACACACGGTTGTCAAAGAACAGCTGCGTGATCAGGAAGCTGGCACCCGCATCGACCTTCTGCACCGCCGCGGCAACGTCCTGCTCCAGAGAGTGCGACTCGACATGCTTCTCTGGTGAGCACGCTGCGACCACGCAGAGGTCGGCGTTCTCGTGGAGCAGGCGCACCAGCTCGCTGCCGAAGCGAAGGCCGCCCTCCGGCGCGACGAAGACCCCCTCGCCGTTGGGCGGGTCACCGCGTATCGCGAGCACGTTTTCGATGCCGACTGCCTGGTACTGACGGATCTCGCTGAGCAGGTCGTCGACCGTGGAATCCCTACAGGTGAGGTGCGCCATCGGCAACAGCCCGGTCTCCTCACGGATGCGCTTCACGAAGCGCACGGTTCGATCGTCGCGCACGCTGCCCCCCGCGCCGTGGGTCACCGACACGAACGCGGGATCGAGCTCGCGCAGCGCCGCGATGGTGGCGAAGAGGCGCTCGGCGCCGTCGTCGTCCCTGGGAGGAAAGAACTCGAAGGAGAAGAGTGGTTCGCCGCGCGCGAAGAGACTGTCGATGCGCATGCCGGGATGGTAAACGTAGACGTGGCAGCGGGCCGCCGTGATGCTACCGTTGGATGCCGTGCTTGCAGTTCGTGCCGCCCGCTTCGGCGGTGACGATCCACTCGCCAACCTCGAGATTGGCGAGGTGGCTGACCCTGTGCCCGGGCGCGGCGAGGTCCTCATCGCCGTTGGCGCGGCATCGCTCAACCACCACGACCTCTGGACGCTGCGTGGCGTCGGATCTCGCCCGCTCACCGAGCCGCAGGTGCTCGGCTGTGACGCCGCCGGGACC
>CAAGKR010190838.1_pt1 | contig 15187 bp, 14 predicted proteins | sample 2556971 | NCBI WGS metagenome assembly CAAGKR01 (sample SAMEA5207829, study PRJEB30636) | soil metagenome | biome: forest; feature: boreal; material: soil | place: USA | collected 2011-09 | depth 1 m | reverse complement strand
TCGATCGAATGGAAGGCGTGGCCGGATTCGTGCAGGAGGGTGCGCAGGTCGCCGTCGACGCCGACGGCGTGGATGGGCTGGGCCGGGACGGTTTGGCGGCTGGTCGGCGATTCGGGCGCCGTCTACGTCAAGCGCGTGCGGGCGGCCCTACACCGGCAGGACTGTGTCCACCGCGCGCCAGCAATACCACGCCGCGACCGACCGGTATGGCCGGAAGCGCTCGCCTTCGTCCTGGAGGGCACGGGGGGTCGGCGGCTCTGCGAGCCTATGCGCCAGCGCCCATCCCTTGCGCACGCCGTAGTCGTCCACGGGCCAGACATCGAGCCTGCGCAGCTGAAACATGAGGAACATCTCGGCGGTCCACCGGCCGATGCCGCGGACCTGGATCAATCGCGCCACCAGCTCGTCGTCGGACAGCGAATCGACGTCGTGGAGCGGAACGGTTCCGTCGTCCACCTTTCGAGCGAGGTCGGTGATCGCGGTCTGCTTTGGACCGCTGACTCCCGCCGATCGCATCGCCCCGTCGGGCAGCGCCAGCACGGCGGTCGGGGACAGTCCGTCGGAGAAGAGCTTTAAGAAGCGGCCGTGGATCGTCGCCGCGGCGACGCCTGCCAGCTGCTGGAACATGATCGAACGCACCAGCGCGGCGAAGCTGTCGTCGAACACATCACGCAGCTTCATTGGTCCCGCGGCCTTGATCAGCCGCGCTATGGCCGGGTCGCGCCGAGCGACGAGGCGGGTGCCGCGAACGAGCTCGGCGGGCGCCGGCGGCGGCACGGTCATCCGCTGGGGTCCCCGCGACGAAGTCGCGGGAGGGTGCCCCTGCGCGCGCCCGGCGCGGCTCAGGCGAATTCGGAGATGAACCGGGCGAACTGGTCGCGGGTGAGCCGCAAATCATCCTCGCCCAGGTCCTTCAACGGGCGCTCGGGGATGCCTTCAGTTGTGGCGAAGTCTGTCATCGTGGTGTCCAGGTAGAGCAGCCCGGTCACGAGATGTCCGGCGGCGCGACCCTCTTCGATCACGCGCATCGCGGCGCGGCGATCGGAGGGGTCATGGTCCTCGCCCAGCTTCTTGAGCACGATATGCGACCCGTCGTGCAGCTCGACGTCGCGAACCGTGCCGGGCTCGTAGTCGACGTGGACCTCCTCGAAGAACGGTATGAACGAGACGTCTGCGATCGATTCCTCGTGGTCCTTGACCCAGCTATAGCTCTTGGTCGAACCGTCGTGGTCGTTGAACGTGACGCAGGGCGAGACGATGTCCAGGATGGCCGTGCCGCGGTGAGCGATGGCCGCCTTTATCAACGGCACCACCTGCTTGCCGTCGCCGCTGAAGGAGCGCGCGACAAACGAGCATCCGAGCGTTAGGGCGACCGCGCACGGGTCGATCGGCTGGAAGGTGTTGACGGCGCCCTTCTTCTGGACCGAGCCCAGGTCGGCGGTGGCCGAGAACTGGCCCTTGGTGAGCCCGTATGTTCCGTTGTCTTCGATGATGTAGGTGCAGTCGATGTTGCGCCGGATCATGTGCATGAACTGACCGAGGCCGATGGACGCCGTGTCACCGTCTCCTGACACACCGAGCATGATCAGCTGCCGGTTGGCGAGCTGAGCTCCTGTCGTCAGGGACGGCATTCGCCCATGGACCCCGTTGAAGCCATGCGCGGTCTCAACGAAGTACGCGGGCGTCTTCGACGAGCACCCGATGCCCGACATCTTGGCCAGGCGGTGCGGCTCGATCCCGAGCTCGTAGAGGGCCTTGATCATGTGGTTGGTGATCGAGTTGTGGCCGCAGCCCGCGCACAAGGTGGTGGCGGCACCCTTGTAAGCGTCGCGCGCCAATCCAATTCGGTTGAGGGTGACGCTCATGCGGGGACAGGCTCCGACTGCAGAAGGGGTTCTGTGATCGCCACCGCCGGGATCGGTTGGCCGTTGTAGTGGCGGATCGAGCGCAGGCGCCCGACCAGCTCGGCGGGAAGCGCAAGGCGGATCAGATCGAAGACCTGGCCGTCGCGGTTCTGCTCCACCACGTAAACAATCTCGTGCCGCGCAACGAATGCGGCCACCTCGGGCGAGAGCGGCAGCGCGCGCACCCGCAGGTAGTCGACCGGCCTCCCTGCCGCGGCAAGGTCCTGGCGCGCCTCGAGCACCGCCGCGTGCGTGGAGCCGAACGCGATCAGGCCGACGGGCGACTTAGAATCCTCGTCCACCACGGGAGCGGGCAAGGCAGCCCGTGCGGTTTCGAGCTTGCGGATCAGCCGGTCCATATTGCGTGCGTACGCGTCTGGGCTCTCGGTGTATCGAGCGTTTTCGTCGTGCCCTGAGCCCCGCGTGAAGAAGCCGGCGGCGGGGTGGTCGGTCCCCGGCACGGTGCGGTACGGCACGGCGTCACCGTCCACGTCGCGGTAGCGGCCCCAGTCGCCTCCCAGCCGTTCGAGGTCCGCCTTCGACAGCACCTTGCCGCGGTCGAACGGCTTCTCCGGGTATTTGAACTCGGGCGTCATCCACAGGTTCATCCCGAGGTCGAGGTCGGAGAGGACGAACACCGGGGTCTGAAAACGGTCGGCGTAGTCGAAGGCGTCGCGTCCGAACTCGTAGCACTCCTCGACCGTTCCAGGCAGCAGGACTAGGTGCTTGGTGTCGCCGTGCGAAAGTGTGTAGGCGAACCCGACGTCGGCCTGAGACGTGCGAGTCGGCAGCCCCGTCGAGGGCCCGATGCGCTGGATGTCGAAGATCACGACCGGCACCTCTGCGTAATAGCCGAGGCCCGCAAACTCTGCCATCAGCGAAAGGCCGGGACCGGAGGTGGAGGTCATCGCCCGCGCGCCGGCCCAACCTGCTCCGATCGCCATGCCGATGGCGGCCAGCTCGTCCTCAGCCTGGACGATGGCCACTCGCTTCTCAGCGGTTTCGGCATCGATCCGGAAACGGTCGGTGTAAGCGATGAGGTACTCGCACAGAGAAGAGGACGGGGTGATCGGGTACCAAGCGACCACGGTCACGCCGCCCATCAGCGCTCCCAGCGCGGCGGCTTGGTTGCCCTCCACCAGGACCTTGCCTTCGACAAGACCGGTCATCGGTTCCAGGCGGTACGGGTCGGTCTTCGAGAAGTTGTCCTGCCAGTAATCGAGACCGACCTTGATCGCGTCCAGGTTGACCTGGACTGCTTTGGGCTTCGTCAAGAACTGTCGGTTGACGCCGTGCTCGAGCGCCTCCCATGGGATTCCGAGCAGCCCGGCCACCACGCCTACGTAGATCATGTTGGCAAGCTGCTTGCGCAGCGTGTCGCTCTGGATCTTCGACTTGGCCAGCTTGGAAAAGGGCACCGCGTAGTACGTGAGGTCCGAGCGGACATCGGCGTTGGAAAAGGCCTCGTCGTGGATCACGGCACCGCCCGCGCGGACCGATCGGAGGTCCTCGCGCCAGGTGGAGGGATTGAAGGCGATCAGGATGTCGACCTGATCCGCCCGGGCCATGTGACCGTGGGGTGTGATGCGGAGCTGGTACCAGGTCGGCAGGCCCTCGATGTTCGACGGAAAGACGTTTTTCGGGGCGACTGGAATCCCCATCCTGAAGATCGCCCGGGTCAAGACGAGGTTGGCCGTCTGACTGCCGGAGCCGTTGACGGTGGCAGCCTGGATGGTGAGGTCGTTGATGATTTGCTCGGTCACTTAGTTTCTTGGTGCGCGGACCACGAAGTTTACGCGCCTGCTGGATCGAACTTCGGAAATCGGCGTGCTCCCGTGCCAGGGGGGTCGGGTGAGGGCCGGATTTCATCATTTCCGTTACAGTCCTCAAGCCGTGAAAGTCGCCACCCCCAAAGAGACGGCTGAGGACGAGCGACGGGTGGCGTTGGTCCCCGACACCGCCACCAAGCTCATCGCTGCAGGCGTCGAGGTCAGCCTCGAAGCGGGCGCGGGCGCCGGGGCCTTCGTGTCCGATGACGCTTATGAGAAGGCGGGCGTCAAGCTCGTCAAGGGCGCTGCCGCCCTGCTGAAGGACGCCGACGCGGTGCTCAAAGTGCAGGCGCCGACGGCCGGCGAGGTGGAACTGCTCAGAAAGGGCGCTGTGCTGATCAGCTTCCTCCAGCCCGCCACTCAGGGCGACATTGTCAAAGCGCTCGCCAAGCGAGGTGTCACCGCCTTCAGCCTGGAGCTGGTGCCGCGAATCTCCCGCGCGCAGTCGATGGACGCTTTGTCGTCCCAGGCCTCGGCCGCCGGTTACAAGGCGGTCTTGATGGCGGCCGGCCGGCTCGGCAAGTTTTTCCCGATGATGATGACGGCCGCCGGAACGGTCGCCCCTGCGCGCGTGCTCGTGATGGGAGCGGGCGTCGCCGGCCTGCAGGCGATTGCCACCGCGCGCCGCCTCGGCGCAGTCGTCTCCGCGTACGACGTGCGGACGGCGGTCAAGGAGGAGGTGCAGTCCCTGGGCGCAACTTTCATCGAGCTGCCTCTCGAGGCCCAAGAGGGCGAGGGCGGTTACGCCCGCGAGCAGACGGAGGAGTTCTTGCACAAGCAGCGGGAGCTGATCGGCGAGCATGTCGCCAAGTCCGATGTGGTCATCACGACCGCCGCCATCCCCGGCCGGCGCGCGCCGCTGTTGGTGACCGCTGACATGGTCAAGGGCATGCGTCCTGGGTCTGTCATCGTGGACCTCGCCGCCGAGACCGGCGGCAACGTGGAGCTGACAAAGGCGGGGGAGGACGTCGAGGCGGGTGGCGTCATCATCATCGGGACGCGCAACGTGCCCTCCACGATGCCGCTGCACGCCAGTCAACTGCTCGCTCGCAACGTTGCCAATCTGCTTCTCCACCTGGTCAAGGACGGCGCCATCACGCTCGACTTCGAGGACGAGATCACCAAGGGCTGCTGCGTCACCCATGGCGGGGAGATCGTCAACGAGCGCGCGAAGCAGTCGATCGGAGCCGCCTCGTGACCAACGAGCTCCTGAACGAGTTCACCTTCTTCGTCCTCGCGATCTTCGTGGGGATCGAGGTCATCTCCAAGGTGCCGACGATCCTGCACACGCCCCTGATGTCGGGGACCAACGCGATCCACGGCATCATCCTCGTGGGCGCGATCGTGATCGCCGCCGGTGCGGATTCCCCCGTCACCATCATCCTCGGGCTGGTCGCCGTCATCCTCGCCACCACCAATGTCGTCGGCGGCTTCGTCGTCACCGACCGGATGCTTGAGATGTTCAAGGGCCGGCAGACGGCCAAGACACCGCAACCCAAGTGACTAGAGAGTCGCGGCCGGAAGCCCTCGACGGATCTTCGGCGCCCATGCGGCCCATCTGCGTTGTTGCGACCTCCGCTCCTCGCTTACGCATCTATCGATGCGCGCACTCCGGTGCTCGGCCGGTCCACTGGGGTCCCCGTGACGCAGTCACGGGAGGGACCCCTGGACACCGAATCTCTCGCCGAGGTTTCCGTCCGTGACTCTCCTCATCGCCATCGCGTATCTGATCGCGGCGGTCCTCTTCATCCTCGGACTGAAGCAGCTGAGCTCGCCCAAGGGGGCTCGCAACGGGAACTTCACGGCCGCCGCGGGAATGGTGATCGCTCTCGGCGCCACATTCCCGCTGCTTCATTTCACGACGGCGGGCTTGGTCATCATCGCCATCGGCGTGGTCATCGGCGCCCTCGTCGGGACAGTGGGCGCGCGCATGGTGAAGATGACGGCGATCCCCCAGATGGTCGCCCTCTTCAATGGCGTGGGCGGCGGAGCGGCGGCGCTGGTGGCAGTGGCCGAGCTGCTCCGCTTCGGCGCCCACCCGGCCTTCACCGAAGCCTTTCCCAGCGTGTTCAGCATCGTTATCGGCTCGGTCTCTTTTGCGGGCAGCATGATCGCCTTCGCGAAGCTGCAGGAGCTGATGACCGGGACCCCTATCACCTACCCCGGCCAGCAGTTGGTCAACGGCCTGATCGCGGCCGCGATCATCGGCTTCGTGATCGCTGTCCTGGCGATCGCGTCAGTCCCGTTCTCCTTCCTGGCACTGATGGTGCTGGCGCTCGTCCTCGGCGTCGCCTTCGTCCTCCCGATCGGTGGCGCGGACATGCCGGTCGTGATCTCGCTCCTCAACGCTTTCACCGGGCTGGCCGTGGCTGCCAGCGGCTTCACTCTCAACAACTTCGCTCTGATCGTTGCGGGCACCCTGGTTGGAGCCTCCGGCAGCCTGCTCACAAAGCTCATGAGCGACGCCATGGGCCGCTCGCTCGCCAACGTCCTCTTCGGCGCGTTCGGCCAAGTCCACGCCGGCGCCGCGGCCGCAGCAGGCAAGGAGGGTCGAAGCGTCCGGTCGGCTTCGGCAGAGGACCTCGGCACGCTGCTCGCATACTCGCGCCGAGTCATCATCGTCCCCGGCTACGGCCTCGCGGTCGCGCAGGCCCAGCACGCAGCGCGTGAGCTGGCGGAGCTCCTTGAGAAGCGCGGCGTCGACGTGAGCTATGCCATCCACCCCGTCGCCGGTCGCATGCCAGGCCACATGAACGTGCTCCTTGCCGAAGCCAACGTCCCTTACGAGCAGCTGAAGGAGATGGACGAGATCAATGACGAGTTCAAGAACGCCGACGTGGTGCTGGTCGTCGGCGCCAACGACGTCGTCAACCCGGCCGCTCGCAGCTCGCCTGGAAGTCCCATCTTCGGCATGCCGATCCTCAACGCCGACCAGGCCAAGACCATCGTCTTCATGAAGCGCTCCATGCGACCGGGGTTCGCCGGGATCGACAACGAGCTCATGTACGACCCCAAAACGATCATGTTCTTCGGCGATGCCAAGGACTCCTTGACCAAATTGGTCAGCGCCGTCAAAGCGGCGTGACCGATGAGAGGGAACCCGGATGGTTCCCTCTCATCGCCGGGTCGGACCCGGCGCTCGATCCCATAACAACACAGGCAAGGCGATTCGCAAAGGGCCGGCTCGCCGACGCGGACCCGGCCCTCGATCCCCTGACGGCGAAGGGGTCGCGATTCGCAAGGGCCGGCGCTCTCTTTCCGGGGGATCGGATTGTCGGAGAGTTTCTCCTCGCCACGCTTCGGAGTGGTTTTGTAAGGACAAAGTCGCGACGGGGGGGCCCCCGGCCGCCCCTGCAAGGCTGGTAATTACCAGATGGGACGAAAGCCGCATTGGGACCTTCCGGAGTTCGAGGCGGACCACAATGGTTCGCCTCTTGATTTGTGGACCGCTCACTACCGGAGGTGGGGGTCCGGCACCTAGCATTTCGAGACACCACACCCTCTTCGCGGCGCGAGCCTCCTCCTTCACCGGCAGGGGGCTCGTGTCATTTCTACAATCCGGTGGTGGACGGGCGGGCGGTGGTGCTGCTGGTGACGGTGGCCTTCCTCACGCTTTATGTGGTCGGGGTCGGCGGCACGACCGCGACCGCCATCCGGATCCGCGAGGCCTGGCGCCGCCGCAAGCCAGATGGCATCGCTCTGGAGCCGCGCGCCGCCGCCGAGGTGGTGCTCGATGCTCCCAGCCTGCCGTGGGCCGTGCGCAGGGTTCGCTTCGTCGGATGGGTCGCGTTTCCGGTGGCGCTGGCGCTGGCCGTGTTCGCGAACCCCACCTACACGTGGGTGGTCCCAGTGACCGTGGTTCTCATGGTCGCCCTCAACGCCTTCTACTTCACCGCCATGCAGAGCATGGGCGAGCAGCTGACGCTCACCCCGGACGGTTTTCGCATCGGCGCGCGGAGGCTCGAACGATCGGTGCGGTGGATACACGTGACAGAGCTCACCGGCGCGCGCCTCGGCGCGTTCAAGGGGATGCGAATGTCCGAAGCCGGGGAATGGCAGGACCCGAAGCTGGTGCCCAACGTGATCTTCTACCGCCTCAATCGCGCGCTCGTGCATTCGCGCAAGACGCTGGTGCAAAGGCTGAGCGGCTTCACCTATTACGACGGCGTCATCCGGAACGCATTCGGCCTTCCGACCGAGCAGCTGCTGCAGGCGATGCGGGAGTGGCAGCGGCTCGCTGTTGAAGCCGAAGCTCCACCCCTGCGACGTCCGCGTCCGGGCGAGAGAGTGCAGCCGCAACCCAAAGCCGCTTCATCCCCGCTTCTGTGATCCGCCCGTGATCCTCGAGGGCGTCCAGACCGACATGGCCACGGTCGCGAGGCGGATCGGCTGGGACCTCAAGCCGGAAGGCCTGTGCCGCGACCACGTCTGTGTCGCCTTGCGCGACCGCTCCAGCGTCCACGCCCTCGCGGCTGCGCTCCGACGACCGCTCGTGGAGGCGCCCGAGCACGGCCTGGTGGCGCTCGGGCCGGAGGCCGGGCATGCGCTCAGGAGCGCGCGCGCCCCTGAATTGACGCTGCCCGATTGGCGTGGTGGAGAGTTGTCGCTCAGCGCTCTACTCGGCCAGAAGGTCTTGGTCGTCGCGTGGGCGCCATGGTGAGGCTGCCGGTTCGACCTGCCCGTGTGGCAGGAGGTACGCGAGGAGCTGCATCCGCAGGGCCTGGAGATCGTGACCGTCGCCCTCGAGGTGCGCGGACTGGAGCATGCACGGCGATGGATCGAGGCGGCGCGACCGCAGCACCCGGCGCTCATCGACCAGGCGCATACGCTGGACGAGCGGTTTGGCGTCGTCAATGTGCCGAGCGGGATCTGGATCGACGAACAGGGCATGATCGTGCGGCCTCCCGAGACCGCCTACCCAGCCATCCCTGACTTCCTGAAGCCACCGGTCCGGCGCGCCGGCGCTCCTGGGAACGTCGATCCATACCTGCTTGAAGCTCATCGGGAATCCCAGAAGATCCGCATCCAGCCTCGCCGCTACATGCACGCGCTGCGCGACTGGGTGGCCAACGGCGCCGCCAGCCGCTATGCGCTGACGCCTGAGCAGGTCGTCGCGCGTTCACGCGCTCGCCCCTACGATGCGGCCATGGCGGCAGCTGAGTTCGAGCTCGCCCAGCACCTGCATCGCTCGGGCTACGACACGGAGGCCGTCGCGCACTTTCGAGAGGCCCACCGTCTCCAGCCCGACAACTGGACGTACAAGCGCCAAGCTTGGAGCATGGTCGATCGGAACCAGGGCCCGAACGACGTCTACGAGGGAGATTGGCTCAGCGAGGGGCGCAGGATCGGCGCCGAGAACTACTACGAGCGCCTCGACATGGACGACTAGCTCCGGCGCTCAGGCGCGGGACTCCTTGAGGACTCGCGCCACCGCCTTGGTATCAAAGGGATGTGCCAGCCGCAGCACGAAATGCTGAAGTCCAGCCTTCAGCCACTGGTCGATGTCCTTCGCAGACGTCACGCTCACGTTGGCCGTCCTCTCGATCTCCTTGGGATCACGACCGATCTTGTGACACCAGTCGTCGAGGATCCTCGACTTTCGCGCGTATTCCTCCGGCGTCCCCAGGGCGTTCCACATCTGCGCGTGCTCTGCCACCAGCCTCAGCGTTACCTTCTCGCCGCCCCCGCCGATGAGGATGGGCAGGGACCCGGCGGGTCCGGGCTTCAACTTCTTAATCCGCTCTTTGATCCGCGGCAGCGCGTCCTTGAGCGCTCGCAGCCGGTCCCTCGTCTCACCGAACTCGAAGCCGTACTCCTGATAGTCACGTTCGAACCACCCGGCCCCGATGCCGAGGACGAACCGGCCGCCGGAAAGCTGGTCGATGGTGCCCGCCATGTAAGCGATCAGATCGGGGTTGCGATAACCGACGGAAGTGACCATGGGCCCGATCTGCGGTGCTCGCGTGTCGATGGCGGCTGCGGCGAGCAGCGACCAGCATTCGAACTGGTTGCCTTCAGGGTTGCCGTACAGCGGGTAGAAGTGGTCCCAGAACCAGATGCTGTCCACGCCCAGCTCGTCAGCGCGGCGCCACGCATCGCGCAATTCCTGGATCGTGCACTGCTGAGGGTGGATTGTGACTCCGACCTTGAACCGTCTTTCCACAGACATTGGTCAGGGATTATCCTCTCCATCCCATGTCCAACGATCTGATGCCGGTCGAGATCGAACCCCAGCGCGCCGGCTCCGATTTCTGGAAGCGCTACCACGCGTTTCGGCGGCTGCGGCATGGCGAGACCCGTCCGGACGATCCGATCAGGCCAGACGATGTGGAAGCGAGGCGGATGCAGCGCGACGATCCATTCGAGACCCGTTACTTCTACGAGATCACGCGCGACGGGATGATGCTGAGTTGGTTATCAGGGCTGACGACGAGCCCAGGCAGTCCTGGCTATGACTCCAACAAGCACCTCTTCGAAGCGAGTTGGTCCGTCCATCGCAACCACCGGCGGCAGGGCATCGGCCGTTCGTGGCTTCCGCTAATCCTCGAGCTCATGGACCGCCACGGGTGCACCGTCCTGAGCACCAGTGCCGAAGAGGACTCTGGCCATGCCTTCCTGAAGTGGCTCGGGGCCGATGCCAAGTTGATCGAGACCGAGAACCGGCTCAAGCTGTCGGACGTCGACTGGGCCATGGTCCGGCGTTGGATCGACAACGGGTCCAAACGATCACCCCAAACCCGGCTCGAGGTCTATGACGGGGGTATCCCCGAGGCCTTGTGGGATGACTACGCACCGCAAATGACCAGCATGCTTAACACAGTGCCCTTCGACCAGCTCGACCACGGTGAGATCGTGGTCACGCCTGAGACCCTGCGAGAGTGGAATGCGCGCAGGAGAATCGGCGGCGAGCGCCAGCACGCCATGCTCACGCGCGAGCCGGATGGGGTCATATCTGGAATGACCGATTGCTCGTGGGCGCCTCACCGGCCGACGCTCATTCACCAACAATTCACGGGCGTCCGCCCCGATGCCCGCGGACGTGGGTTGGGCAAATGGATCAAAGCCGCAATGCTCGAGCACATTCGGGAGGTCTATCCCGACGCGCAGTGGATCAACACGGACAACGCCAACTCGAACGCGCCCATGCTCGCCATCAACCGACAGCTCGGGTTCAAGCCGTACAGGACCGGGATCGAATACCAGATCAGCCGCGAGCAACTGGCGGCGCGGGTTCACGAGCTGGCGGGCCGCCCCTAACACTAGCCTGGCAGGGTCGGCCGGATTCAACCCGGCCGTGACTTTGTCTTCCATGTCTGCACGCGTCGCGAGGAGAAACTTTTTCGAAAATCCCATCCCCCGGAAAGAGAGCAGCGACCTCGGCGAAGCCGAGCTCGCGATGAGAGGGAACCATCCGGGTTCCCTCTCATTGTCATCAGGTGCGGCGGCTGCGCTGGACGCTGCGCACGAGCAGAACGATGCCGATCACGACCAGGAGCGCCGGCAGCGCCGCCTTCCCGAACAGGCCGTAGTCCATCCCCGTCATGTGGAGGATGGATTCGAAGAAGACGAACCCGATCATGAAGATCAAGACGGCGATGAACATCAGAGAGCGGCCCTGCCTGATGAGTCCCACGTTGCGCTCTCGCAGACCCTGCAGGAACAAGCCGACGCCCACACCTCCAGGCGCGACGAGCGGCCAGACGTAGACCCAGCTGGCCCAGTTACCGGTGCTGTTCTGATAAGCCAGCACGAGTCCGACCATGGTCAGGATCCCGCCGGGTATCGCAGCGCCGGTGCCGAGGCTGACGAACCCGACGATCAGCAGCGTCAGCCCGGGGATGATGATGAACAGCGGCCAGCCATAGGCGCCAAGGTCGACGTCGGCGAGGCGGATGACGAGAAAGAACAGGCCGATGACGACGAGGACGACGCCCAGCGCGATGCCCGAGCCCGTCCGCTGTGGCTGTGCCGCGGGCGGTGTCGTGTACGCGGGCGGAGTGGGTGCAACGAGCGGCGGTGGCATCGTGGCGACCGGCGCAGCCTCCGCCGTCACGTGTGCCTCGAGGGCAGCAGGCTCGGGCTCCGTCACGACCTCCGGCTCTCCCACGCTCACAGAAGCCGCCTCCGTGCTCGCGGCCGGCTTGGCCGCGCTCGGCGCAAATATGTCCGGGCTCCCCGCCAGCTCGTCGGCGCGCACATGCGCCATGCCCTCGTTCTCGGCCGCCTCGTGCGCGCTCGCGGTCGAAGGCTCCGCGTTCACGGGAGGTTCGTTCGCGCTTGACTTCTTGGGCCTTGCCATGCAGTCAGCTTAACGCCGACCGAGGCCAGATCATGTTTAGTGCGTGAACCGGAACATGGGATTGACCGGGCCGTGACCGTGGCCGAGTTCGAGCGAATGCTCGATGGCGTGGGTGATGAACTGCTTTGCCTCCCGTACCGAAGCCAGCGGATCCAGTCCTCTAGCGAGACCCGCGGTGATCGCGGCCGAGAAGACACAGCCACTGCCGTGGGTGTTTGAGGTCTGTATCCTGCTCGCCCGCAGCTCGACCAGCTGAGAGCCGTCCCAGTAGATGTCGATCGCGTCGTGTTCGGCATGGCCGCCTTTGACCACCGCGGCCCGCGGGCCCAGGGCGACTAGGTCGCGAGCCGCTTGGCGGCGCTCGTCGAGTGTGCTGATGCGGCGGCCGAGGAGCACCTCGGCCTCCGGCAGGTTGGGCGTGACCACGGCCGCCAACGGAAGAAGGCGGGTTCGGAGCGCGTCGATCGCATCGTCGCGCAGCAACGTGGCGCCGCCCTTGGCGACCATCACAGGGTCGACGACGAGGTTCCGAATCCCGTGAGCCTCGATCGCCGCCGCGACGGCCTCGATGATCGCGGAGGTCGCCAGCATCCCAGTCTTCGCCGCCGCGACTCCCAGGTCGGTCGCGACCGCGTCGATCTGGGCGCGGATGATCACAATGGGCAGTTCGAGGATGTCGCTGACGTTGACCGTGTTCTGCGCTGTGATCGCAGTGATCGCCGAGGTTCCGTGGACGCCCAACGCGGCGAACGTCTTGAGGTCGGCCTGGATGCCCGCACCGCCACTTGAATCGGACCCGGCGATGGTGAGAGCGACGGGCAGCTTCACGCTGGTCGGAGGCGGCGCACGCCCCAATAGACGGCGGCGGCCACGGCGGCGCTGACCAGGCCGCTGACGTCGGCCCCATGCATGGCGCCGATGACCGAGTCGTTGAAGAACGTCGGCTTGGCTACGACGTTGCTGAACAGGTTGCTGTAGTTGACGAAGAGCAGGCTGACCATCGTTCCCGCCAGCCACGCGCCAAGGGCCGGCGCTGGGCGGGCCTTGCCTTCGAAGACGAACAAGCTCAGCAGGACCACCGCTGCCCAGGCCGGAGCCCAGAGGTACGTCAGGATGAGGAAGTCCTCGTAAGCGAGGTGGAAGTCACTGACCAACACCGCGTAGCCCGCAAGCGCGGTGCCGAGGAGGCCGCAGCCGAGCGCGGTCTGCCAGCGCTCCAGGCGGATTCCCATCGCCAGCGACACCAGCCCGGCGGTGTAGACGTCGAGGTAGTTGGCCCAGATCTCGCCCACCACCACGAAGACGAAGAAGGGCACGGCCACCCAGACGGGCGCATGGGCGCTGATGACCGCAAGCACTCCCTGACCGGCCGCCAGCTTGGCGTCGATGGTCGGGAGGAGGAGCCCGAAGAGGCCGAGCAGAATCATCGGCAGACCAACGCCGACAACCGGCCACAGTGACACCGATCGGATCGGGCTGGACGCCGGCAGGTAACGTGAGTAATCGCTGGCGAATGGATACCAGGACGCGACCAGGGCGAAGCACGTCATGAAGCCCAGCACGAACGCCCCCGGGTAATCGCCTCCGGACGCGGCAGGACCTTGGAACCAGTGGAACTGAGGCGCCAAGAAAACGAAGAGCAATGCCGAGACCGCCGCGAACACGACGGCGCCGTACGTCTCGAGGACCTTGATCGTTGCGTGGCCGTAGACGGCGACCGCGACGCTGATGCCGGCGATCACGATCACCAGCCCGAAAGTGATCAGCCGGTTGCCGCCCCCGAACAACTGCGCGCCGGCCTGGGCCGCGATCACGCAGTCGACGGCGAACCAACCGATGGCAAGGAAGAGCGTCAGCGCGGCGCCGAGGTATGAACCCCGCCGCCCGAAGATGCCGCGCGTGTAGACGATCTGAGGCAGGCCGCTCCGGGGCCCCGTGTTGCTGAGGAGGCCGAGGATGACGGCCGCGGTCACGGTCCCGAGGGCGGTCGCAAGCAGGCCGTCCCAGATGCCCAGCCCGTAGTAGGTCGTGAGCAGGCTGGCCGTGAAGAGACTCGTGTAATTGACGAACGCGCCCGCCCACAGGAAAGCGAGCTCGCGGGGCTCGCCGTGCCTCTCGGCGGCCGGGATCGTGTCGATGCCGTGGCTCTCGACCTTGCCGAAAGCGTCCGCCGCCACGCGCTGACCAACGATGTCGCTGATGTTGCATCCCTCCGCTGGCATTACCCAGTTCAGGTTCAGGCGGTCGGCGCGCGTCGCGCCCTCTCAGCCCGGTCACCCGAGCTCCCGCTAGCTGCCGATCTTACGCCGCCATCGAAAAGGCGGGGCCGGACTCTAGGTCTGGCGCCACGGAGCGGGGAGGAGGTGGGCCAATATCCGGTAGACGTCGGGGTTGAGCGCCAGGCCGACGTGGCTGCCCCTGACCTCGATCGCGTTCACGTCAGGTCGCAAGCACGCCCTCCAGTTGACCACGCCATCGGTGCGCGAGTAGATCGAGGTGGTCGGCACGCGGGGTGGCGCTGCGAGGTCGCGCAGAAACCGCCTCTCTACCGAAGCGGGGTGGCCGTATCGGAAGACATTGAAGAGGTGCGCGGCCCGCACGCCGGCCATCGTCAGCGGGTGCACGTCGAAGGGATCGCTCAGAGGCGAGCCGAGCGTGATCACCTGCTCGACCAGCTCCGGATTGCGATGCGAGAGCACCTTGGCCAGCACACCGCCTCGGCTGTGCCCCACCAACGACACCCGAGCGCCGGTGCGGCGTTTCAGCTGCTGCAGCGAATCGATGAGCGGCCGCAGCATGACCTCCGAGTAGTTGACGTTGAAGGCGACCCCGCCCATCTGTGGCCGGTAACCCACTCGCCGCAGCCATTGGTAAGGCGTGCGCAGCGTCCAGTCGCCGGCCAAGAAACCGGGGATCAGAATCACCGGCCGTCCCAACCCGGGCGGAACCTCGATGCCATGGAACACCGGGTCGCGGAGCAGGCGAAGGTACTCGAAGGAGATCCGGCCCTCTAGCCACATCGGAGGAATGGGGTCCCAACGTCCAAGGTGCCGGAGTTCGGGGAGGATCGATGAGGTGATCTCCTCCAGCCGGCTCCGGCGGGTTACGGGGGGTTCTGAGACCGTTGCCAAGTAAAGTTCTGAGTGCTTCTCCGT
>CAAGKR010273030.1_pt1 | contig 15190 bp, 17 predicted proteins | sample 2556971 | NCBI WGS metagenome assembly CAAGKR01 (sample SAMEA5207829, study PRJEB30636) | soil metagenome | biome: forest; feature: boreal; material: soil | place: USA | collected 2011-09 | depth 1 m | reverse complement strand
CTGGGCCGTTCTCAATCCCAGTGTGGCTGATCGTCCTCTCAGACCAGCTACCGATCGTCGCCTTGGTGGGCTCTTACCCCACCAACCAGCTAATCGGGCGCGGACTCATCTCAAGGCGTCTCACGACTTTGCTCGCAACGCGAGCATATGCGGTATTGTCAACGATTTCTCGTCGGTATTCCTCACCTCAAGGTAGATCATCCACGTGTTGCTCCCCCGTCCGCCACTCCCTACTTGCGTAGGGCGTTCGACTTGCATGTGTTAGGCACGCCGCCAGCGTTTATCCTGAGCCAGGATCAAACTCGTCATTCATTGTTGTTTTCAGAAGCATCCCCTCAAGGATGTCCTGGATGTCGAGCGATCCTAACCAAACATTGCGCTTGGCTGATTCGCTTGAATTGACAGAAACTGCTTTCGCAAACAGTTGCTGTTCTGTTTTCCACTCTTCAATTGTCAAAGAACAATGAGCAAAGTACTGTTGAGAGTACTGCTCGAAATAAACTGTCTCGCGCTCCTGCAAGGCAGGTGAAGAGCACCTCCCCTACATTCCTTCCGCGGAGGTGGGAGTGCCTTCATGAATACTCAGTGGAGTGTCGCTTCACAGGAGGCGAAGATAATCGGGAGAAAGAGATAGGGATAGCAATCTCTGAGAGAGATCGCATCGATGCCACTTATGATAACAAGGAGGGAGATCGTTTTATTCCACCTCGCTGGCACCCTTCACCTTGATCTGACATCTGAGGCATGGCTTCCATTTCCCACCCATTCCATCTTCTACTTATGATAACAAGGGAGATCATCGTTTTATTCCATCTGCTTTCATTGTCACAGCTATAATGTAACGCCATCACATTTGGTGAAGCCTGCTCGCCTTACTGAGGTGCCTCTTGATGTGACTGGTTTGTGATGTTTACAGCCAACCATTGTGATAAGAGTGTGAAGTGCAGACTATATACTCTCAGTATCTTGTAAAGAGCCTTGCTAACTCTGTAGAGAACCTCATAGAAGGAGAGGATCATCATGAATACATTATCCAGGAGTGAACTCAAGGGACTCATGGAACATCAGAACAATCCATGTATTTCGATCTTTCTGCCTACTCACCGCAAGGCAGGCATCGAAATGCAGCAGGACCCATTGCGACTCAGAAACCAGCTTCGCGAGGCTGAGCATCTTCTCCTCGCCCGCAACATCGCTAGCACGCAGATCGAAGCTTTACTGGAGCCGATCGGGGCCTTCGTCACTGATAGGGAGATCTGGCAACATCCAAGCGATGGGCTTGCCATCTTGCGCTCGCCAGAGGTGTTTCGCTACTACCAGCTCCCTTCTAGTTTTAAGGAGCAGGTGATGGTCGGCAATCACTTCTACCTGAAGCCGCTGCTGCCCTTCCTGACGAGCAATGGACGTTTCTATATTCTGGCCCTCAGTCAGAAAGAGATCAGGCTGCTGGAAGCAACACACACCAGCGTCAAAGAGGCTGACTTGCCCGCCTCTGTTCCCGCTAGTCTTGCCGAAGCGATGAAATACGACGAGCCAGAGAATGAGCTAGAATATCATAGCAGTGCCTCCGGGGGAACGATAGGCAAAGGCGGCAGACAGCCGGTCATTTTCCACGGGCAGGGGGTCGGCACCGATGACGAGAAGAAGAATATCTTGCGGTACTTCCAGCAGATTGATCGGGGCCTCCATGAGCTCTTCCATGACGAAACAACGCCTCTGGTTCTTGCTGGGGTCGAGTTTTTGTTGCCGATCTATCGTGAAGCCAATACGTATCCCTACCTGCTACCGGAAGGGGTTTTGGGGAATCCCGATAAGCTGAAGGTAAGAGATGAGACACTGCGCGAACAGGCATGGCCCATCGTTGAACCCTACGTGCTGAAGGAGCGGCAGGAGGCCCTCGCTCAGTTCGAGGAGTATAAGGAGACTGACAGTGCATCCAGCAATGTGAGCGCTATCGTGCCAGCGGCCTATTCAGGGCGTATCGAGAGCCTGTTTCTTGCTCTTGACCAGGAACAATGGGGCACGTTCGACCCGACAACGTCTACGCTTCACCTGCATGAGGTAGCCGAATCTGGTGATGAAGATCTCCTGGATCTCGTAGCGACACAGACAATCCTCCATGGTGGCGCTGTCTACGCTGCGGAGCGAAGGAACATGCCGGGCAAAACAGTGCTCACAGCGGTGTATCGCTATTAAATGTACTGGTACACATGCGTGCACCCAAATCTTTGAACCAGATTGCCATCCGATCGAGTATTCTGGTACACCCACTGCTCAAAGGTGGTCATGTTCCCTCGCTCGGTGACCTGTGGATCGGGGCTTGGCCATCACTGCCTATGGCAGCAGCAGATGGCCAAACCCATCACGTGAACACAAGCAGAGCTTATTCCCTCGAGGGGCTTATGCCTCAGTATACCCGTCTTTGGCCAGAAAGCGTCGGATCGATTGAAAGCTCTGCACGTAAGGTTCAGCTGTTTCTTTACGCGATACCTTCCTCCAGGGAGCAAACTGGTGTCGTAGGTCATTTATACAAGTGCTTGCATGCCGGTCAGGTCGGTTAAATCGGTATATTGCCAGGCACTTCCATGTTTGAGCATCAGAGAATGAATGTGAGGGTTCTTCAGCATATCTAGATAGACAACGTGCTTTGCGAACTGATCGGACCATTCGTGACCAACGATCACCCCATTGCTAGCATCAGGAGACCCGATGAGCGTCGTCAAGTCCGTGTATACCCACGTACCACTCATATCCATCACCAATTCATGAACGTGGCGGTCAGCTCCCACGTAGACGATCTGTTTCGTTCTATTCGTCTCCCAAGCATAGGCTGCAAGTGCAGGGCCATCCACCAGAGGTGCGCCTGTCAGGCTCATTACGTCTGTATAGCTCCAAGTGTTCTCTGCCGCAGCGGCGACGAGTTCATGAATATTCCCACGATTGTCCGTATAGACGACCTGTTTGGTTCCACCTGTCTCCCAAGCATAGGCAGCCAGGGTAGCACCATCTGCTAAGGGGGCTTTTGTGACCATCGTCAGATCGGTATGACGCCATGGGCGTCTCTCTCGTGTCGTCAACTCGTGAATGTGACCATCTCCGCTCATGTAGACCACTTGCCTCGTCTTCCTTGCTTCCCAGGCGAATGCTGCAAGTATTGCGCCTTCTGCTAGAGGCGCACCTGCCACCTGCGTGAGATTGGTATGTTTCCACATCCCGATTACCTCTGCCGCTAGTTCGTGGATGTGGCCGTCGAGCCCTGTATAGACCACCTGCTTGGTCCCTCCGGTTTTTAACGCATAGCCTACCAGGGCAAGGCCATCCGCCGGAGGAGCGCCAGTGAGCTGAACCATGAGATCAGCATAGCTCCAAGGATGATCCCGCAACATGACGAGTTCGTGAATATGGCCGTCATTGCTCATCGGACTCACATAGGCTATTTGCTGGGTACTTCCGGCAGGCCAGGCATAGCCAGTCATCATGGGCCCCTCTAACTCAGGGCCGCCAGCCACGCGGGTGATGTCAACATCTCTCCACGTCTCATCCCTTCCGATCACCATTTCATGAATGTGGTTATTACCAGATTCATAAACGACATGCGTGGTTCCATTCAACTGCCACTCATAAGCAACAATATTGCTGGTCATACAACTTTCCCCTTTTTCTCTTGCTTCTCTTCTTAACACGTCGAAGACAAAGTACAGTAATGTTGACCTGCTTTTGTGGAGACCCCAACCTGGGGATATAACCTACCAGTTCTTCCCAGGTGATCGGACTCACATAACTCAGCAAGGCGTTGTCACGCTCATCTGAAAGCAACAACCGCTGTGCGGCGAGTCGATGAGATAGACGTGCAAGTGCAAGGGCGCGGAGGGATCACAAACAAACAGAGACGCTTGTTCATTTCCTAGCCTTTCACGACAATTACCGGCTTCAGTCGCGCTACCAATCGCGCCAGGCCAGCGTTATGCACCACATTCACGACTTGCTGGGCATCCTTGTAGGCCGAAGGAGCCTCTTCAGCGAGTAACCCTTTGCTATGCACACGCACGGTGATGCCCTGAGCCTCCAGTTGATCGAACAACTGCCGACTTGAGATGGACTTCTTGGCAGCGGTGCGGCTCTGCCTGCGTCCAGCCCCATGACAGCATGAGCCGAAACTCTGCGCGATAGAGCCGGCAGCGCCCACTAGCACAAACGAGTACCGGCCCATATCACCTGGAATAAGCACGGGCTGTCCCACCGCACGATACTGCTCTGGAAGTGTAGGGTGCTGCGCTGGAAAAGCTCGTGTCGCCCCCTTGCGATGCACACACACCTGCTGCATCACGCCATCGATCTCGTAGGCTTCCATCTTGGCAATGTTGTGGCACACATCATAGACCAGCGGCATATGTTGAGAAGACAGAGGCCGTTCCAATATCGTTGCCAACGCCTGCCGCACGCCATGCAGCAGGATCTGGCGGTTCGCCCAGGCAAAGTTGGCTCCACAGGCCATCGCCGCCAGATAGGCTTTCCCCTCGCTCGACTGCAAGGGCAAACAGGCCAATTGCCGATCAACCAGGTGAAAGCCAAAGTCTTGCTGCTTGGCTTCCGCCAGCCGGATATAATCCTGCGCAATCTGGTGCCCAAAGCCACGCGACCCACAGTGGATTGTCACCACGATCTGCCCCACCTGATGAAGATGGAAGACCTCGGCTATCGCAGGATCATAGATGTGATCGACCACTTCCACCTCGCAAAAATGGTTGCCAGAGCCGATGCTTCCAGGCTGCTTGAGGCCCCGCTGGATGGCCGCCTGCGAGACGACATCAGGAGCAGCACCAGCGAGGCAGCCATGCTCTTCAGTCACCGCGAGGTCTTCGGGAAAGCCATAGCCTTGCTCAACCGCCCAGGCGGCACCGTGTACCATCACCATACGCATCTCGTCGAGCGTCACTTCGCGCATACCTGCGCCGCCAACGCCTGAGGGGAGGCGATGAAAGAACATATCGGCAAGCTGTTCGGCTTTTCCACGAAGCTGCTCATCGAGCACGTCTGTCGCGAGCAAGCGGACCCCGCAGTTGATGTCGAAGCCGATCCCGCCAGGAGAGACCACGCCTGCTTCGGCCTGGGTCGCAGCGACTCCTCCCACAGGAAAGCCATAGCCCCAGTGAATATCAGGCATGCCCAGCGAATACCCGACAATGCCTGGTAACGTCGCGACATTGGCGACTTGCTGGAGCGCGTTCTCTTCCTTGATATCCTCGATAAGGACATCATCGGCATAGACGATGCCCGGCACGTGCATCGCAGGCTGATAGCTCTGAGGAATACGCCAGCGATAGGCATCCATCCGCTCTAGCGGAATCTGCGCTCTCACCTTGTCCATGATCTCCTCCTCACTCTGAAATCGGGGATGGCCGCCGTCATAGGTACTGTGCCTGTCACGAGGGACCTCGCTTGTAAGGCCCATAGCTTCCATACATGTCAAGGAGTTGTCGTCGTGTCGCCTGGAGCCGCTGTACAATGACTTGAGCCACGCGTTTCTCCAGCTCATAGCCGAGATCGTGGTCTTCTTCGGCTTTGTCTCGCAGGTACACTCCATCCATCACAATGACCTGCGTTGGTTCAACGACCCGTGCGCTGAATTGCCAGCGATAGGGAGGGAAGAGCCACGACCAGCCCAAAACCTCGCCACCCGCAAGCGTCTCAATCGGGATCTGACCACGTTGAGCAGCAAAGGCTTCGAGCACCACTTTGCCTTTGAGGATGGCGTAAAATTTCCCCGCCTTTTCACCTTCGCTGAAGATATACTCCTGTTCCCCAAATGTATCCTCTGACGCACGATGCACGATCAGGTGCAGATGACCGGGATCAAGTTCCAGGAAGAAAGGATGTTCTGCTAGCATCGCTTCCAGGGTTTTCATCGTTACTCCTTCCTTTCAGCTACGATCCCGCACGCCCTGTGCCCCTTCTTTGACCGCACAATGAGCACAGCAGTAAAAGACGCCGTTTACTTCTACGCCATGGCCAATAATGCGGCATCCACAGCGATGACAAGTCGGAGCCAGGGTAGCAATCGCGCATTCAAAGCTGTCGAAGACATGCGCCTTCCCACCCATAACCACCTCAAAAGTCTTATCGTATTCATTGCTACATCGTTCACATTGTGCCATTCTCATGACTCCTTTTTACTAGAGGATGTACTTCATACGTTGCAGGAGGTGTCCCGACTCGCTCTTTGTCAGCGCGTGCATCTGACCTGTCCATGGGAGGGAAAAAAGCACATTTCCTGATCACAGCCGCAAACGGAACATTCCAAACTGCCCAACATCCTAAGAGAGGTATATGACCTTGATGTTACGAGAGCATCACAGGAACAGGCCCTCATATCACAAGGAGGTCACAGAAGTATACTCATCCTCCCAGGCTATTGAAGAGATGCAACATTGTGATGCGGATGTGACCTTGTCTTTTCGCCGTGTGATACAACCGTGAGCCAGGCATCGTATACTGAGACGATGGGAACGTTTGGTTGCCTTTGGAGCGAGGGCGACCTACAATAGTTGTAACCGAAGAGGAGGATTGTATGAAACATGACGAGTTCATTGGACAGGTGCAGCACCGCGCCCGTCTGAGTTCGCGTGGTGAGGCCGAGCGAGCGACTCGTGCCACACTTGAGACATTGGCCGAACGGCTGGCTGGGGGAGAGGCAAACGACCTCGCTTCACAGCTTCCCTCGGAGATTGCAGAACATCTCAGGGGTGAATGGTCCGGGATGGGTGAACACTTCTCCCTGGATGAGTTCTTCCAGCGTGTCTGTCGACGCGAGGTCGTCGATTTGCCAAAGGCGGTCTATCATGCCCGGGCAGTAATGGAGGTCTTGAGCGAAGCGGTTTCGAAGGGCGAAATGGACGACGTCCGTGCCCAGCTCCCCGCTGAGTTTGATCGACTGTTTGAGGCAGGCAGCACAGGACACATGCCAGAAGGCTAAGGAAAGAGAGGACAAGATGCTGTTGTTTGGCTTTCCTCTTTATGCAGGGATGGGAAGCGAGCTGGCTTCATGCCTTGGGATACGTATGTGTCAATGTTCCATTGACCGTTTTCCCAATCAAGAGCTACATGCTGTCATCCAGACGAACGCGGCGCGCGAGGAGTGCCTCGTGCTGGGGACCATTGCTCCGCCGGATGAACACCTCCTTGCGACCCTCTTGTTCAGCCATACCCTGAAAAAAGAAGGAGCACGCACCATCATTGCCCTCTTGCCCTATCTGGCCTATGCACGCGATGACAAGCAGAAAACGGGGCAAAGTATTGCGACGGCATGGGTTGGTGCATTACTACAAGCCTCCGGCGTCGATGAAGTGATCACTGTAGATGTCCACAGTACCACTGCACAGCGCTTATTGCCCATGCCGGTCGTCTCGCTTTCACCAGCGGACCTGTTCGCACAAGAAATCAAGCGGCTCTCTCTGCTCAATGCGACCATCGTTGCTCCTGATGAAGGGGCCACAGACCGGTGTCAAGCCGTTGCCAGAGCCGCAGGGATGACAGAGGAAGTTGTTGTGCTCGAAAAAAGAAGAACACGCGAGGGCGTTGTTCATGTGAGCAGTTCTGGAAGTGTTGGGCCACAAGCCGTGATCGTGGATGATATCCTGGATACGGGTGGCACCCTGGTTTCGTGCTGTGAACAATTGCAACAGCGCGGCGTGCGAGACATCACCATTCTGGTTACGCATGGGCTGTTTACAGGCGTGCTCTGGCAGCGACTCTGGTCCCTTGGCGTTAAACGCATCTATTGCACTGATACCGTCCCTCAAGCCAAAGAACGGCCCTCTGAGAACATCAGGATAGTATCAGTGCTTCCATTACTGTCTCAGTACCTGCAGGATCGATCGGGAGGGCCTCCTGCAGATTGAAATGAACACGATGTGCCTTGAGAAAAGAAGGAGATGGAAGATGCATACATCCCATCCTGAGAAGATTGTAGCGATACCAGCCGATTCAGTCCTGCTGGAAGGAGCGCTGGCGCTCCCTGAACACGCCCAGGGTCTGGTCGTCTTCGCTCATGGCAGTGGGAGCAGTCGCTTCAGCCCCAGAAACAACTATGTGGCCCGCGTCCTGCAGCAAGCAGGCATCGGCACGCTGCTCATGGACTTGCTCACCAAAGAGGAAGACGCTCTCTATGAAACGCGTTTTGATATCGATCTGTTGACTGACCGCCTGCTCCTGGCTACGCTCTGGCTGCGAGAGCAACCGGACACTCGACACCTGATAATTGGCTATTTTGGAGCGAGCACCGGAGCTGCGGCTGCCCTCAAAGCTGCCGCTACGCCTGGTTCCAGCATCAGCGCCGTGGTTTCTCGTGGAGGTCGTCCCGATCTGGCAGAAGACGCTTTGGCGCATGTACAGTCGCCCACGCTCTTGATCGTGGGTGGCAATGACGACATTGTCCTCCAACTGAATCGCGAGGCCTTTGCACGGTTACCAGGAAAGAAAGAACTCGTGATTGTTCCAGGGGCCACGCATTTGTTTGAAGAACCTGGTGCGCTGGAGCAAGTGGCACACGCAGCAGCACAGTGGTTCAAACGATACGTCGGCAGTGTTTCAGCGCACTAGGTCTGGAGAGAAGGAGCCCGCCCATGTTTCAGACGATCGTCGTTCCACTGGATGGATCAGCGCTTGCCCAACAAGCCTTACCAATCGCTGCTCGTATCGCGCGCAGCGCTGGTGGTTCGCTCATTCTTTTCCGTGCGGTTTCTCCCCCGCTGAGCTACATCTGGCCGACCATTGAGCCGCCTGGCTTCTCAGAGGTGATCGTGACCGAACACGAGAAGGCGAGAGGCTATCTAGAGCAGGTTGCAGCCTCGAATGAACTTAGCGGGATCAAGGTTATCACCGACGTTCTCGATGGTGAGCCAGCATCCTTGATCCTTGCCCTCGCCCAGCAGTACCAGGCCTCGCTGATTGTCCTATGTCGTCATGGAGAAGCAGGCTGGAAGAGCTGGATGGGAAGTGTCGCATTGAAAGTCGCCCGCTATAGCACGATCCCGGTGTTCGTCCTGTCTCCACAGGGGACAGAAGCTCATGAGCAGCCAGGAGAGCAAGCGCAATCCAGACGGGTGCTGGTACCGCTGGATGGATCACTCCTGGCAGAAGAAGCGCTCTCGCCAGCCATCGCCTTGACGCGTGCCCTTTCAACTCCTGCCCCAGGAGCGTTGCACCTGGCAAGTGTACTGTCATGGCAGGACCCAGAAGAGAGAGGCCGATCGGTGCAAACGGCTCAGGAGTATATCGCTACGGTTGAGCAGCGAATACGCGAGCTAGAAAGCGCAGCCACTCTGGTGCTCACCTCCTCAATTATCATGCACCTCGATGTTGCGCAGGCCCTCATTGAGCTTGCCGAAACCGGGAAAGGCATGGAGCAGGACACCGGGTTCAGTGGATGTGATGCCATTGCCATGGCCACTCATGGGCGCGGAGGCATACAGATCTGGATGATGGGGAGTATCACGGAGCGTGTCCTTGGTGCCACGAAGCTTCCGCTCTTAATTGTCCGATCAAAAAGGAAATAGGAGCAGAGAAAGAAAGAAGCGTGCTATACACCTCACTTCATCCCGCATATGGTTGCCTTCGGGCAACCGTATGCATCCAGCGGCACATGCATAACACCAAAGCCTTGCAAGAGTTAAGTGAGCGTGAACGCGCGATACTGCAATTGCGCTACGGCCTGCTTGACGGTACCAGTCACACCCAGACAGAAGTTGGCGAACTATTACACCTGAGTCGTGGGAGGGTCCAGCAGATCACAAGAAGCTCATACGACATTAGACCTCAATCACGACGGGGAGGACGAGCGGCTGACTGTGGAATTTTTTGAAAATCTGCCGCTCGGCAACATCTCCGATGACTCTCCTGATATGTGCCCCATTGGTGACATGCCCTTTTTGATGGGAAAGCACTTTTTTAATTTCTTTGTCTAATAATTTCGTCAAGTCTTCTTTCGCTTCAGATAAGGAGGTTCCCCGCATGATAACTTCGGGTGTGCTCGCTAATTTGCTGGTGGAAGCGTTGATTTCTACCAGCAGCATGACGACTCCCTCCCGCGCTAACCGTTCACGGTCACGGATAACGTAACTTTCCAGTTCTTCGCCTGAGACTTCATCGACGTAGACGTTTTTAATCGCCATTTTCTTTCCAATTTTGGCGTGTTGAGCAGTAAATACTACTTCCTGTCCATTTTCAACCAGAAAAATGTGATTTCTTTGGTAATGCATTTTTTCAGAGAGGGCGCGATACGCAATCATATGGCGGTATGTGCCGCTAATGGGGATCAGGAACTTGGGCTGGGTCAGCGAGATGAGGAGCATATGGTCACCAGAAGATCCGTGACCGGAGACATGGAAAGAACCGCTGGCACTATCCGAATACATGACGGTCGCACCTTTTTTGGCGATCGCATCTACCAGTGCGCTGACAGCAAGTTCGTTGCCCGGTATCGGATCAGCGGAGAAGATCACCATATCATTCGGTTGCAGTCGTATTTCTTTGTGTTCTCCGTCCGCTATGCGGGTCATAGCAGAGTTTTCCTGTCCCTGGCTTCCCGCCACTAACAGCATGATTTGATGGCTTTTGTAGGTAGCGATGTTGTCTATTTGGATTTCGGTTCCCGGTTTGATATGCAGGTATCCGAGTTGTTGTGCGATGTGTTTGGCTTTGATGATGGATCGACCGACAAAACAGACTTTGCGGTTGAGCTTTTCCGCCGCCTCAATCGCCTGGTTCAAACGGGAAACATTGGAAGCATTCGTCGTAATAAAAACCCTCCCTTTCGACTCACGCATGGTTTTTTCAAAATTCTGCGTGAGCATCTCTTCCGAGGGGGTAAATCCGGGCCTTTCAGCACCAAGACAATCGGAGAGCAGTACCATGATGCCTTTTTGTGCTGCCTGCGCTATTTTAAGGAATTCCGTCCTTTTCTGGTCAGCAGGAGTCAAATCGAATTTGTAATCTGCTCCATGGTAGAAATTGCCTATCGGGGTTTCAATGAACAGGTGTGCCGCATCCGGTATGGAGTGCGTGACATGGATAAAGGTAATGTTGAAATCACCGATTTGAATGTTGTCATCATGAAATGGAACCGTCTGGACAACGGGCTGCATATTGTATTCTGTTAATTTTTCATTGGCAAGAGCAGCGGTGAGCGGTGATCCGTAAATAGGAAAAGACGGCAATTGCGGTAAGATAAACGGCAAGCCGCCGATATGATCTTCGTGCCCGTGGGTCAAGAGCATGCCAACAATGTGCTTTTTTGCCTTGCCTTCCGGCATACAAGCAGTAAGGAGATAAGCGATATCAGGAAGGAGGAAGTCTACTCCCAACATGGTTTCATCGGGGAATCCTAAGCCGCAATCAACGATCAGTATCTGATCTGTATACTCATACAGATACATATTGCGCGTGACATCTTCTTCTCCTCCAAGAGACAAGAATTTGACCGTTTCCGGCTGCATTTTTTCGGGTGTTTGGGTGTGTTCTTCTGCCATAGTGTCTAGGATCTCTTCTCCTTTCCGCCTCGCACACATCGTATCCGTGGCCACAGACCCATCCTCCTGACTCCTGAGGAAGGCCATGCTGGCCACTCATCCCCTGGAGGGAATACGGTGGTACGTAGCGCTTTGGCAAATCTGCCTCTTGTTTAGAGGATAGCATACTGACCTCCCATTCCCATCACAGCTTTCTCTTTTCTCATCACGAAGCTGTCACAGCTACGCGTGTGATTTGCCGGAATAACCTGGCTCATCCGCGCTTCCTCTGAAGCCTTATGCTCTGCTACCAGCATCTCTCGCCTTGATGGCAGACCACATCGCTTTTCTGGGAAAATGGCTCGCCTCCTGTGATCTGGTTGTGACAATACTGCCTGTCATTGTGATGTTGTTGTAACACCAGGATTCTATAATGAATACCTATGGTGCTGGTCCCTAAAGCCGAAGGGGTCAAACCGAAACAGATCCCTGTGAAGGTGAAGGAAGTAGCAGGTACACGTAAAGTACAGATCACTACCAATCCAGAGAGAACAGGAAGAGAGAAAAAAGGAGGTTCCCAATGTTGTGGTATTGCCGATTCGAGTGGCATGCGAACACGACCCGCGAGCACGTTGCCAGACGAATTGTCCAGCAACACGATGCAGGCGCAAACCATCCCGAGCGCATCAAAGGATGGTACAATCTAGCAGGTGGCGGCGCGGGCTTCTTGCTCGTTGAGACAGATCATCCTCAAGATCTGACGGCCTTCTTGCAGCCCTACATGGACTTGATGGACTTTGATGTCCACGCCGTCTATCCGCTCAACTATGAGCAGCAAATCGACGAACTGCGAAAGATTGCACAGGTGAGTACACCAGCATAATCTTGAGAGCAGTTCCTCTCTCGAAACATGCGTCATGCTGATGTTGATCCCGTTGGGAACGCTTGGCACGGAGAAAGAAAGTGTGCTGAATGTGCGCTCAGCGGCAGAGGTTGCTAACGGGATCAGCATCGACATGACTTTCTTGCCTCTCTATTCGATCTTTTCCACAACTCTTCCCCCTCGCCTATCGGCCAGGTATGAAGAGCGGATTCGTTTCTACCTGGACACTCTTTATCTCTTCCACCTGCAGACTTTTCTGCGAACTGTGCAGGCAGAATTCTAGCGCTGGCCCCATCGTCATCTGTCGCTGCCACACAATGCCTTGTTGCTCAACTCGACTCTCGTGCAGAAGTTCATCCAGTCTGTTGTAGCTCATGCCAGTTGGCTTACTAAACCAGGTGGCAGAGCGAATCTCGGCCATTTGAGCGAGATTGATCGCCCCTCCCTTTAAACGATACAGTCCACCAGTCCCCTTCCCCGCCAATCGCGCCACCTGGTGATGCGGCTCTCGACAGATTCCTGTCACCGCCGCTTCATCCAGCGGATCAAGCGCCGCCGAATTCTCGACGATATACCAGTCTTCGTAGGCTTCTCTCCCCTCCTCCATCCACGGCAGTTGGGCCATCTCCAGGACCAGTGAAAACAAGAAGCCCTGTGGTTGCCGATCCTGCAATATCTGGTGAAAAGCTATCAGCCTCTCCTGGTATTCCTCTCTCGCTATCTTGCTTTCTCGCTGATGCCAGAACACATAGCTCAGCATCTCTTTTTCTCTCCTTCCTTCTTGTAGACGATTGCTTCTTGACGCTAACCTTCTTTCGAGCTCTCGTTTTCTTCCAGGTCTCCGGAGAGCAGGATGATATTTCCATCAGGATCATTGATCATCGCAAAATACATCCCGAAGGAGGTTTCGTAGGGAGCGCGGCGGCTCTGGTAGCCGAAACCGGTGAGTTCGGTGTACTTTGCATCCACAGCGTCGCGCGTCTTCAAGTAGAACTCAAGGAGAGAGCGATAGCTGTCGGATGCTTCCAGATGCCCTGGATCATCCCTCCTGACAAACCCGGGGTCCCAACGAGAAGGTCTGGAGTCCAGGAAGAAGGTCAGCCCGCTCCCCATCTTGACCTCGACATGCGTCTTTTCTTCGCTCCCCTCAGGGATAGCAAGACCGAGCCGCCGATAGAATTCCAGTGACTTGCCCATATCCTGGACAACCAGGCCGAGCATGTAGAGTTCGAGTGCCACGATTGCGTTCCTTTCACATCTTACGAATGTATGAGCGTTTCACAGTTCTCTATGAGCAAATTTTATTTCACCTAATACTCTGTCAGAATTTTTCTGGATGTAACACGACGATCACACGGTTGGGATCGTCATCCCCGCGCTGTGCACGCGGGTCTGCTAGCATATATTTCCCAATATGACCCCTTTTCCATCATGCGCAAGTGGAGAAGGGCACAATGATCGGAAAACTGGTGCTGGAGCACTTCCCAAGCTAGAACATCGGTCAAGCCTGGGAAGTGCTCTGGTGAGTCAGGATCGGGCACGACTGGTCCCGTACATGCCTGATGGGCCCTGGTCAACATTGGCATAGCGAGCACCCGACCACGCCCCCTTGGGTGCAATCGCCTCGAGCCGCTGCAGATCACCCGGGGAGAGGTTAATGGCGCAGGCCGCCGCATTCTGTTCCAGGTTTACCCGCCGCTTCGTGCCAGGAATAGGCACGACATCCTCCCCTTGCGCCAGCAACCAGGCCAGGGCCAACTGCCCGGCGGTCACGTGCTTCTCTGCGGCCAGGTGGCGTACCTCGGCGACCAGGTCCAGGTTGCGCTGGAAGTTCTCTCCCTGGAAACGTGGATTGGTGCGGCGAAAATCGTCAGGGGCGAAATCGTCAGGGCTGGTAATCTCCCCGGTGAGGAACCCTCGCCCCAACGGACTGTAGGGCACGATCCCGATCCCGAGTCGGCGCGCGGCGGGTAACACCTCATCTTCAAGGTCGCGCGTCCACAGCGACCATTCACTTTGCAGCGCGGTAATCGGGTGAGTGGCCGCCGCCCGCTCAAGACTATTGACGCTGGCTTCGGACAGCCCCAGGTAGCGTACCTTGCCAGCCTGGACGAGTTCCGCCATCGCCCCCACGGTGTCTTCAATCGGAACATCGGGATCGACCCGGTGTTGGTAGTAGAGGTCGATGTGTTCGACGCCCAGACGCACCAACGACTCATCACAACAGGCTTTGACGTATTCTGGGCGGCCATTGATGCTCAGGCTCCCATCATCACGCATCATGCCGAACTTGGTCGCGAGAATCACCTTGTCCCGCCGACCAGCAATTGCGCGCCCAACCAGGCGCTCGTTGTGTCCATCACCATACACGTTAGCCGTGTCAAGGAAGAAAATGCCGAGCTCAATGGCCCGCTGGATCGTGGCAATGGACTCCTGTTCGTCTGCAGGTCCGTAGGACTGTGACATGCCCATGCACCCAAGACCTTGTGCGGACACGATCAAGCCCTGTTGACCAAGCACACGGGTAGGAATAGTGGTGTCTGTCATTTCAAGCTCCTCTCCCAGTCTCCAATAGAAGATCTGTCTGTGCGGCAGACAGATACGAAAATGTAGCTAAATGAGAGGGGACTACCCTCCTAGCACTATGCTTCGCAAAACGACCAGGTTGACAATCCCTCTCACGCTTCTGGCAATGTGAATTTGCGATCCCGCAAGCGCTTGACCAAGGCAGGACGACGCAGGTGAGGCCGGACCCAGGCGCGGAAACGCTCTTGAAACTCCTGGGTCTCTTTGAATTGATCGG
>CAAGKR010203818.1_pt1 | contig 15191 bp, 12 predicted proteins | sample 2556971 | NCBI WGS metagenome assembly CAAGKR01 (sample SAMEA5207829, study PRJEB30636) | soil metagenome | biome: forest; feature: boreal; material: soil | place: USA | collected 2011-09 | depth 1 m | reverse complement strand
TCCAGGTAGTCAATCCTCCGCTCGACGTACTAGCCTGGCTCGACGTTGGGAGCCAGGCTCGGTCCGTCGTCGACGCCGTGAAGCTGCTGGCTGCCGGTCCGGTCGTGCTCGTACCCGCCAAGGCCCTTCCTCACAAGTGCCTGGATCGTGCGGTCCGCGTGGGGATCGCGCTCGCCAGTGACAGTCACGAAGCCCGCATTCTCATTACCGCGGCTCCGTCGCCGCACGATCCGCGCACGTCGGCAGCCGTCGTGCACGGGTTGCGGCGACGCATACAGGTCGCCGGCGCTGAATCCGTGGTAATTCTGCTGCCGGATCTGCTGCAAGGCGTGCCGACTGATCGTACGGTCCGAGAGCTCATGCAGTTGTGCGACGTAGTCTTCCTGCCATCAATCGAAGAGGGTTTCGGCATGCCGCTACGCGAGGCTGCTTCGCTCGGAGTGCCGTTGGTGTGCACGGACATCCCAGTCTTTCGGGAGGTGGCGGGTGATTCGGCCGCCTACTTCGGCGAGGACGCGGATGATGGGCAGGTGGCATCGCTGGTGCTCACCTCAGCGCACGCGAGACGCAATCCGGCTCGTCGATCCGCGTTGACTTCCATGATTCAATTTAGAGCCGATGTCGAGAAGCTACTCCATGAAGCAGTTCACCCGAAGGTATAGACAACGCTGACATCTGCCGAGATCGTCAGCAGACCCGGTTGAACTTGAGTGGCAGGCGACGGAGCGCTCGAGGCACGGGCCGCTCCCGCGTACTGAATCGGAGAGCTGTACGACGCCTCGGAGGCCGATCCGACGCCGGTCACGCTGACGCCCAAGGCCGATGCCATGGCATTTGCCTTCTTTCGAGCATCCGCGATCGCGGTGGTGAGTGCCTGTGATTGCTGAGCCGACGCATCCTTCAATCCGAATTGGACGCCCCAGGCGTTGTTGGCGCCGGCGCCAACCGCTGCGTCGAGCACCGTTCCAACCTTGTTAACGCTGTCGAGCGTGACCGTCACGTCGTGGCTCGCCTGGTAATCGTTCGTCGGTGAGTCGAGATACAGAGACAGATTGCTCGTCTTTATGTGATCCGCCACCACCCCCTGGGCTTGTATTGCGGCGACCACGGCATTGAGCTTCGAGGAGTTGGATGCGAGTGCCGCTTGAGCATCGATGCCCTTAGTTTGTACTCCTACCGTAATAGTTGCCATGTCGGGAGTAGCTGTGGCGTCTCCATGTCCGGAAACGCTGATGGTGTGATTGGTGGGCGATGTTTGCTGCGTGGAGGCGCCCACGTTGCTCCGGGCAAGAGCGCGCTGGCCCATGGACAGGGAAAGCGCCGCCATCAGCGCCAAACCCAGGCCGCCCGCCAAAACGCGGTTTTTCGAAATCAATCGAGTCATTTTTCCCTCCTTGACGTAATGGTCGTATTGGTCTATCAACGCTGACTGAGGCGGATTGTGACTACCTGACCGCGAAGATAGTCCTTTGGTCATGTCGGATATCATTCCATACCATGGACGAGCGGTCGACGTTAGAACGCCGCACCGCTGGAGGCCTATGACCGCTCTTCTGGCGAACGCAACCCTCGCGACCCTTTACCCGCCGACGTTTCGTTCGGGACACGTCGTCGTGCACGGCGAGCATATACAAGAGGTCGCTGCCGTGCGACCCGAGGTGCCTTCGGACGAAGTCGTGGACTGCACGGGTAAGTTGGTCATCCCAGGCAACGTGTGCGCGCACACCCACCTGTACTCTGCGCTGGCCCGGGGTATGCCGGGTCCACGAGTGCAGCCAACCAACTTTCTCGAGATTCTGCAGCATATCTGGTGGCGGCTCGATCGGGCGCTGGATGAGCCGGGAATCCGATCGTCGGCGCTAGTCGGAGCGATCGATGCGGTGCGGGCGGGCACGACCACCTTGGTCGATCACCACGCCTCTCCCAATGCCATCGACGGCAGTCTCGACATGCTGGCGGACAGCCTGGAAGCTGTCGGGGTGCGCGGCATACTGTGCTACGAAGTGACCGACCGGGACGGAAGAGAGCGACGCGATCGCGGTCTCCGGGAGAACGACCGGTTTCTCAGCGGGAATCGACGGACTCTGATGCGTGGCAACATTGGAGCGCACGCCAGCTTCACTCTGGAGGACGACTCCCTGGCTGCCCTGGCGGAGATGGCTCGGCACTACGACACGGGTGTGCACGTGCACGTGGCGGAAGATGCCTGGGACGAAGAAGACTCGATTCGCCGGTCGGGCCAGCGCACCGCAGCTCGGCTCGCGGACGCCGGCATCTTCCGCGACAGCTCCGTGGCGGCTCACGGCGTACATCTCGACGGGGAGGAGCTTGGGCTCATACAAGCTCGCGGCACCTGGCTGGTGCACAACTGTCGATCGAACATGAACAACAGTGTGGGAATTGCGCCCGTTGCGCATTTCGGTGAGAAAGCGGCTCTCGGCACGGATGGAATCGACGGCGACATGTTTGCAGAGAGTCGAACGGCGTTTTTTCGAGCGCGTGAGTCGTCCCTGTCAACCTCAGCCGAACATTTCGCGCGGATGCTGGCGGCAGGAAGTTCGCTCGCCTCAACGTATTTTCGGTCACGGCTAGGACGAATCGAACCGGGTGCCCTGGCTGATCTGGTGGTGCTTAATTACGATCCTCCTACTGAGCTGACAGCCAGTAATTTCGCCTGGCACTGGATGTTCGGACTGACGTCCGACCACGTCGAAAGTGTTATGGTCGGCGGACAGTGGGTCATGCGGGCGGGGCAGATCATTGGCGTGGATGAGGAGAAGATCAGAGCCGAGGCGCGCCAACGGGGGACCCGACTCTGGAAGCGTATGGAAGAGTTATAACGTGAAGAACCTCAAGGAATACTGCCGGCCATCCTCAGTCGAGGAGGCGGTGGCGCTGAAGCGCGAACTGGGCGAACGGGCAGTATACCTGGCGGGCGCGACGGACCTGATGGTGCACCGACCATCTCGAGTCGAGCGCGCGATCGACATTCGCCATGCCGGCATCGCCTTCGCCGGTCAGAATGGCGACTGGTACGTGATCGGTGGAGGTGCGCTGCTGCGGGACGCCGAGGAAGCAATGAAAGACGTATGCGGAGGCATGCTGCGACGTGCTCTGCGAGAAACCGCCCCATGGCTCATACGCAACGCCGCCACGGTCGCCGGTAACATCGCCAACGCGTCACCCGCCGCGGATAGCGTCCCGGCCCTGCTGGTGCTTGATGCGCAGCTCCATCTCGGTGCCGGCGACTCCGACAACGTCTCTTTGGGATCAGTCTTTGTCGGTCCGCATCGCACGACTCTGGGTGATCGACTCATCCATGAGATCCGGATTCCCAGGAGCGCGGCGGACCGACACGGCGCCTTTATCAAGCTCGCAAGGAGCAAATCGGACATCGCTCTCGTCAACGTTGCGGTTGCTTTCACCCGTGACGGCGATAGGCTGCGCGATGTCCGGATCGCTCTCGGCGCCGTGGCTCCTACCCCGATTCGAGCGACAGGTGCTGAAGCGCTGATTGAGGGCGAGGTTGCATCGCCGCGGGCGCTGGCGGAGGTCGAACGGCACGTTCGCGAAGATGTCCGGCCCATCTCCGACTGGCGGGCATCGGCGGAGTATAGAACACGAATGAGCGGGGTCTTGGTGCGGCGCGCAGTCCAGCAGGCGCTGGCACACGGCTGAAGGGGAATGGACTCATGCAACTCGACATAACGATGAATGGAAAACACCAGCGGTGGGAGGTTGAGCCACGTGAGACGCTGCTGGACGTGCTGCGCCGCGAAGGGTTCACCGGCGCGAAACGGGTCTGCGAATCCGGGGAATGCGGCGCGTGTGCCGTTATGGTCGAAGGTAGAGCGGTCGACAGTTGTTTACTGCTCGCCGCCCAGGTGGATGGCCAGTCAGTTACGACCGTTGAGGGAATCGAAGGGAACTCGGAGTTGCATCCCGTGCAGCAAGCGTTTGCCGCCAACGGAGCCGTGCAATGCGGCTTCTGCATCCCGGGCATGGTAGTGACCGCGGTGAGCTACCTGCGCGAGAATCCGGATCCGACGCAGGACGAGATTCGGCATGTATTCGTGGGCAACCTCTGCAGATGCACCGGGTACAAGAAGCCGGTGGAAGCAGTGCTGCGCGCTGCTCGTGAATTGAGGAACAGCGATGAAAACTGAGTTCTCTGTAATCGGTCACCGCGCGCCGAGGGTTGACGCCGTCAAACTGTCGACCGGTCGCGGTACGTTCACCGATGATGTCGACATTCGAGGTCTGCTGCATATCAAGCTTGCCAAGAGCCGACACGCTCATGCGCGACTACTCCGCATCGACACCTCTCGTGCCCGGAGTCTGCCGGGAGTACGAGACGTCATCACGTATGAGGACGTTCCTCGCATTCCGTATACCAGCGCCGGACAGTCGTGGCCCGAGCCTTCGCCATACGACATGTACATCCTGGACAAAAAGGTACGGTTCGTGGGCGATCCAGTGGCCGCCGTGGCCGCGGACACCGCGGAGATTGCCACGGATGCCGCGGAGCTGATCGAGGTCGAGTACGAGGTACTGCCGGCCGTGCTGGACATGCACGACTCGATGACGCCGGGAGCGCCGATCATTCACGATGAGGGTGAAAGCTATGGCATTTATGACGCCTCCAGCAATATCGCTGCCCACATTGATGTCGAAATGGGGAACGTGGAACGCGGGTTCGCGGACGCCGATATCGTGTTGGAGAACGAGTTCTTCGTGCAGTATCAGCAGCATACCTGCCTTGAACCCCACGTCACGATCTGCTTCTTTGACGAAGACTCCAGGCTGGTGGTTCGCACCAGTACTCAGATTCCATACCATTGTCGGCGCATGCTGGCATTTGCACTGGGTATCCCGGTCAGGAGTGTGCACGTGATTAAGCCCCGCGTGGGTGGCGGCTTCGGTAACAAGCAGGAAGTGGTGACCGAGCCTCTGGCAGCGGTGCTCGCCATGCGGACCAAACGGCCAGTGAAGCTGGAATACAACCGTACGGAAGAATTTACCATCGCTCGAATGCGTCACCCGCAACATCTGACCTTGCGTACCGGGTTACGGCGCGACGGGTCAGTGACTGCCAACTCTATCCACGTTCTCACCAACACCGGTCCGTACGGAACACACGCTCTAACCGTGACCGGCAACACCGGAACCAAGCCGTTGCCTCTGTACCGCACCAACAACATGAAGTTTTACGCCGACATCGTGTATACGAATCTGCCGATTGCCGGTGCGTTTCGCGGATACGGAGCGCCGCAGGGATTCTTCGCGATGGAAGTCCAGATGGATGAGGCAGCAGAAGCAGTCGGAATGGATCCGGTCGAATTCCGCAAGCAGAACCATATTCGCGTGGGTGACACCGACCTGATGAGTGCGGCCGCGGGTGAGGGCAGCGGTAAGAAACCGCGGGTCATACATTCCTGCGGCCTGCCGGAATGCATCGAGTTGGGGGCAGATGCGATCGGGTGGTACGAAAAGCGCGGCCGTCCGGGCGAGGGGACGCGGCGTCGCGGCGTCGGCATGTGCATTCTGATGCAAGGTAGTGGCGTGGCGGGTGACGAACTCGCGGCGGCATCTCTCAAGATGAATGAGGATGCCTCCTTCAATCTGCACGTGGGCTCGGCGGACATTGGGACGGGGAGCGATACGACGCTCTGCCAGGTGGCAGCCGAGGTGCTGGGTGTGCCGTTGGAAAATATCGTCATACGCTCCGGCGACACCGACGACATTTCGTTCGACTACGGCGCCTATGCGAGTAGCACTGCGTACATTACCGGCACCTGCGTCTTGAAAGCGGCCGAAGACGCACGCCAACAAATCGTGGCAGCCGCCGGGCGCATGATGAGTGAGGATCCAGAGGGTTTATTGGTCCACGACAGTAAGGTTTCGGCCCTCAACGGAAAAAGCGTCACGTTGCAGGAAGTTGCGCTTGAGTGTCTGTATGGAGAGCACAAAACGCTGATTATGGGGCGAGGATCGCATGCGACGAAGGAAAGTCCTCCGCCGTTCGTCGCGATGTACGCGGAGGTGGAGGTCGACATCGAAACTGGGGTGGTCCATCCGATTCACATCGTCTCGGCGGTGGATGTGGGAAAAGCGCTCAATCCGGATGTCTGTGAGGGACAGGTGGAAGGCGCGGTAGCTCAGGGCTTGGGATACGCCCTCACCGAGGAAATCAAAATCGGCTCGGAAGGTCAGGTGCTCAACCCTACCTTCATGGACTACAAGATATTTTGCGCGGACGATATGCCGAAATTGACGACGATCCTGGTGGAAGCTGAGGAGCCGACCGGTCCGTTCGGAGCAAAGAGCGTCGCGGAAATCGCCATCAACGGACCTGCGCCTGCTATTTCAAATGCAATTTACGACGCCATAGGCGTAAGACTTCATTCCCTGCCGATGACGCCCGAAAAGGTGCTCGCGGCGTTGGACGCACAAGGAGAAAGCGCGTGAGTATCGACACACCGCGGGATACAACCGTGGACTGGAATCGACGGTCCCGAACCGTCGCGAGCGTGCTGGAGACCGCGGGTTACACTCCCATGGTCGAGCTCCGGCGCGTGACCGAGGGGACGACGGCACGAATTTTCGCGAAGCTGGAATACTTCGGGCCGAGCGGAAGCGTGAAGGATCGTATACTTCCGTTTCTCGTTGCTCAGGCCGAGAAACGCGGAGACCTGAAGTCTGGCATGACGATCATCGAGGCGACGACCGGTAACACCGGCATTGCTACTGCCATGACGGCGGCCGCCAAGGGCTATACGGCGGTCATCGTCATGCCTGAAGGTATGAGCGACGAGCGAAAGAAAACGATTCTCGCGTACGGCGCACGCCTGATTCTCACGCCCGGCGGAGAGAGCGACGTTGACCTGGTGATGGACAAGGTGGCCGAGCTCAAACAGCAGTCTCCCGACCTGTACTGGGAGGTCTCGCAGTTTTCCAACCCCGATAACATCGCCGCGCATTATGCCACCACAGGTCCCGAGATCTGGGAGCAGACCGGAGGGCAAGTAGACGCCTTCATCGATGCGCAGGGGACGGGCGGGACGCTGACCGGCGTCGCGCTCTACCTCAAAGAGCGCGATGCCGACGTGCAGGTGTTCGCGATCGAACCGGAGGAGTGCCCAATTCTGGCCGGTGGAGGGTGGGGACCCCATCGCATTGAGGGGATCGGAGACGGATTCATTCCGGACAACCTGCATCTCGACGTTCTGGACGCGGTCGTTGAAGTCAGCTCGAAAGAGGCAATTCAGATGGCTCGACGCCTCTCAAGAGAAGAAGGCATATTTTGCGGGATCTCGTCGGGCTGTAACGTGGCAGGCGCGATCAAGGCGGCCAAGGCGAGGCCCGCTCTCCGGCAGATCGCCACCATCATCTGCGACAACGGACTTCGGTACCTCTCGACGGAGTTGTGTGGGAAATCCTCGGAATTGCAGGTGCCGGACCGCGAGCACCCGACGAGCGCACGAGACGACGAGAAGCTTCGTCAACGACCGCTGGCGGTAATTCGCTAGCGCTCCAACCTGCTCCGGGACGACCAGCGCCGGAGGATCCAACTTGAGTGCAGAGGAGAACTGGGTGATAACGACATTGCGCGGGAAGGACTACTTGACCACGCAGGAGTGGACAACAGAGGAAATCAATACGGTTGTCGATGTTTCGCACGATCTCAAGAGAAGTTTTGCCCTTGGCTCGCCCACGCGATTGCTGTCGGACAAAACACTTTTTATGATCTTTTTCGACAAGTCCACCCGCACGCGCAATGCCTTCGAGGCCGGAATGACGCAGCTCGGCGGACATGCGCATGATCTGACGCCGGACGTGATGCAGATTTCGCACGGAGAGAGCCCGAAAGACACAGGTATTATTTTGTCTCGGTACGGCCATGGCATCGCCGTCCGGCACGATCTCGAGCCCGGCGCTGGGGATAGCTACATGCGCGAGGTCGCCCGGCATGCAGACGTGCCCGTGATTAATATGCAGTCGGACGTCGATCATCCGACTCAGACGATCGCAGATTTAATGACCATCCGTGAAAAGTTTCCGGATGGATTGCGTGGACTGACCATCGCGGTGTCGTGGGCCTATGCGCCGAGCTATTCCAAACCGATGTCGGTCCCGCAAGGTCTCATCTGGCTGATGACCCGCTTCGGCATGAACGTCCGGTTGGCGCATCCCCCCGAGTACTCGCTGATGAGTCACATCGTGGCTGATGCGAAGAGCAACGCCTACGAGTCGGGCGGAAGTTTTGAGATCGTGGATGACATGGACGCGGCATTCGAGGGCGCGGACGTCGTGTATCCGAAGAGCTGGGGAATCGAAGATCTTTTCTCCAGGCCGGAAGACGCGCTGGCCATCTCGGCGCGCTATCGAGACTGGATCTGCGACGAGCGCCGGATGGGACTGGCGAATCCGCGATCGATCTACATGCACTGCTTGCCGGCCGATCGGGGCTACGAGGTGACGGATGAAGTCATCGACGGTCCGCATTCGGTCGTGTACGACGAAGCGGAAAACCGCCTGCATACGGCTAAGGCCATCATGGCGCTGACCATGGGCGGGAAGGGCGGCCCGGCGGAGCATGCGTAGACATTGGGTGGCCGTAGCCCGGGGAGACGAAGAGCCCGATCTGGTCCTCAAGGGCGGGAGGATCTTGTCGGTCTTTACGGCAGAGATTTTCACAGCGGACGTTGCGATTGTCGACGGGTACATCGTCGGTGTTGGCTCGTACGACGGATCCAACGAAGTGGACGTGACAGATCGCGTCCTGATACCCGGGTACATCGACGGTCATTGCCACGTGGAAAGCTCGAAGCTGACCGTCGACGAATTTGCTCGCGCCATACTTCCCATGGGCACGACGTCGGTGGTCGTGGACCCTCACGAACTGGCCAACGTCCTCGGGACACGTGGAGTCGAGTATATGCTCGCGTCGAGCAAGGGACTCCCGCTCGGCGTGTACGTCATGATGCCCTCATGTGTGCCCGCGAGCCCTTTCGAGTCAGCTGCTTTTCCGCTCGAGGCGTGCGACTTCGCCGAACTGCTGGCCCGTCCGCGCGTGATCGGGATTGCCGAAATGATGAACTATCCGGCCGCCATTGCCGGTCAGCCCGAGCTCATGAGCAAGATGGCCATGACCCAGTACATGCGTATCGATGGCCACGCACCGGGCGTTTCGGGGCGAGACCTCAACGCGTATATCGTCTCCGGGCCGAACAGCGATCATGAGTGCACTACATTGGAGGAAGCGCTCGAAAAGAAACGGCTGGGCATGTGGATCATGATCCGCGAAGCATCCATGATTCGAAATCTGGTGGATCTCCTGCCGCTTGTCCAGAACTACGGAGACGATCATTGCATGTTTGTGACGGACGACCGTGAGGCGGGCACGCTGCTGGAGGAGGGACACGTAAACTCCATGGTGCGTACCGCGGTGGAGCATGGATTGCCCGTCGCCACGGCGGTGCGGCTTGCCACGATCAACGTGGCTCGCTGGCACCGACTCGAGAGCATGGGAGCCATCGCGCCCGGGTACCGAGCAGACATCCAGGTCTTACCCGATCTCGAGCGCTTCATGCCCGATGTCGTGCTCAAAGACGGAACGGTGGTTGCTCGCGACGGTCGTTGCCTCCTGTTCGACTCACCTCCCGTTCCCACCTTCGTGCGGAACACGGTCCATGCGCGGCCGCTCAGCACGAGTTCGTTCAAGGTCGCGGCGGCGGGAGGGAGCGAGGTTCGGGTCATCGAGCTCATCCCTGATCAGGTAGTCACGAAAGCGTCCACTGGTGCGCCGCGAGTCGTGGATGACGATTTCGTGGCGGACCCGGATACGGATCTGGCCAAGGTAGCGGTCATTGAGAGACACCACGCAACCGGGCGAGTTGGGGTAGGCTTCGTGCGCGGATTTGGCCTGCAGTCAGGCGCATTTGCCTCCACGATCGCGCACGACGCCCACAATCTCGTCGTGATCGGCGTCAACGACCAAGACATGGTCCGTTGCGTCGAGCGGCTGCAAACGCTAGGCGGCGGGCTGGTGGCGGTGAAAGACGGAGAAGTGCTGGGGGAGCTGGCGCTCGAAGTCGCGGGACTGATGAGCGTCCAACCGGCCGCGCAGGTGGCCGCGGCGCTGCATCGTCTTGAACACGTGCTGCGCACCATGGGTGTATCACTACCGACGCCGTACATGTACCTGGGTTTCCTCGCGTTGTCGGTCATACCGGAATTGCGCCTCACGGACCGGGGACTGGTGGACGTGCGATCGTTCCAGCTGGTGCCGTTGAACGTGCAATGACGTCCCTCAAGCTCGTAAAATGCCGTCTGGTCGTGACCATGGACGACACCGGCGTCGAGCTGGCAAATGCGACGATTGAGATCCGCGACCGTTGGATTTCGGCGGTGGGGGATGAGTCGCTCGACGAGAAATTTGATGAAGTTGTTGACGCTCGACACCTGATTGCCATCCCGGGGCTCGTCAATACCCACCACCATCTGTACCAGACGCTCACCCGCGGCTTTCCGGAGAGCGAGGGAATGACCCTCTTTGCCTGGTTGCAGACGCTGTATCCCATCTGGTCCGGCGTGGACGAGGAGATGATTTATGACTCGACCAGGACCGGACTGGCGGAATTGGCGCTATCGGGATGCACCACCACGTCCGATCACCTGTATGTGTTTCCGGAGGGTAGCGAGGGATTCATGGACGCGCAGGTGGAAGCGGCGTGCTCGGTGGGCCTTCGATTTCACGCGACTCGTGGAAGCATGGACTTCGGACGGTCGCGCGGCGGCCTGCCTCCCGATTCCGTGGTCCAGACGCGGGAAACTATTATGCGCGACAGCGAACGAGCCATCGATCAATTTCACGATCCCGCACCCGGCGCCATGACCCGCATTGGGCTGGCGCCGTGCTCGCCGTTTACTGTCACGCCGGAGTTGATGAGGGAATCAGCGGCCCTAGCTCGGGATAGGGGTGTGGGGCTACACACGCACATCGCCGAGACCATGGATGAGGACGCCTACAGCCGCGATACTTTCGGCCTTTCGCCGGTCGAGCTGTTAGACAGCGTGGGATGGGCGGAAAGTGATGTTTGGGTGGCGCACTGTGTGCATCCCAGCGAGTCGGACATCGATCTTCTGGCTCGCGGAAATGTGGCTGTGGCACACTGCCCCACTTCTAACCTGTTGCTCGGCTCGGGCCTGGCACCTGTGAACGCGTACTTGCGGAAACGAATCAGGGTGGGACTGGGGGTGGACGGTAGCGCCTCGAACGACGCGAACGACCTCCGTCAGGAAGTGAAGCAGGCGGTGCTCGTAGCTCGGGCACGGGATGGGGTCGATGCCATGTCGGTACGTGATGCTCTGCGTCTTGCCACGCGGGGAGGCGCCTCATGCCTGGGGCGAGAAGACATCGGGAGCATCGAAGTGGGAAAAGCGGCGGATATCGCATTGTTCGACGTCGACTCACTGGCGCTGGCTGGTGCGCAGGAGGACCTGGTCGGAGGTATCGTCCTGGGTGCTCCCCGACCGGTTGCAGTGATCGTCAACGGCGATTTCGTAGTGCGTGACAGCGTTCTCGCTCGCTGCGATTCTGAAATGATCGCTCGACAACACAACGTGGCAGCCCGCCGGCTCATGAAGCGAGCAACCGATGCAGCTCCCTCCAGGTTGCATTGATACCGCTCAAGACGTTAACTATGCTAAGCGCTATCGGGAAACCCGCTTGTCGGGACGAGTGGCGACCGTGGTGTAGGTTACGTTCCGAATCACGCTCGGGCTCGAGCCTCAAAACCCTCCGTGGAAGAGAGTAGCCTCGAACGGATTGAAGAAAGTGCTCGAGTCGAGAACTTGATCTCCAGTTTGCCTGTGCCCGAGGCACGTCTTCAGGCAAGCGAAAACGAGAATGCCACGTAAGGTGGAGACGGATGGGAGGAGTTGATTGAACCCACGGAACCCGCTCCGATAAGCTGGGACTCAATAGAACGTTGTGGTCGATATCTTCTCCCACCTCGGAAGGAGGCAACTCAACAAGCGCACTGAACGACTCATCAATCTGCTTCAATTAGCTTTATGTGACGGACCCCGACGGGCTTTTCGACCGCGGAGGAGAAAACATGCGTACTAGGCTGCGCCGGTCATTGGTGGCCGGCATCGCGATCCTAGCAATCTTGAGCGGCGCACTGATCGGCACCGTGCGTGGCAACGCCTTAGCGAGCGCGCCCGCCACGCACGCTCGATCCATGACAAAAATTCACTTCTTCTTGAATTGGCTGCCCAATGTGGAGTTTTCCGGGCTCTGGGTCGCCCAACACTTTGGCTGGTGGAATGCGCAGGGAATTGACATGACCTACACGGGCTGGTCGCCGAGCGTCGTGCCGGAGACCGACGTTCCGCAGCATAGTGGGATCCAGTTCGGATTCCAGAGCGGCGCGGCACTCGGGATCGCGCGCGCCCAGGGTGTGAAGGACGTCGCGTTATACACCGATACTCAAAAGTCGGTCTTCGGTCTAACAGTGCTGAACAAGAGCCATATCACGAGCCTGAAGCAGCTCAAGGGCAAGAAGATCGGATATCAGCCGCACGAGATATACGTGCCCGAGGCGATGCTCGCTTCGGTTGGGCTCCAGGCGCAGCGCGACTACAAGCTCGTACCGGTGTCGTTTGACATCTCGCAGTTGACCAGCGGATCCGTGGACGCGTACGAGGTGTTCCTGACCAACGAGCCGATCACCCTAGATATGCAAGGCATCAAGAACCACAGCTTCAAGGCGTCCGAATATGGGTTCCACTTCTATGATGATGTCATGTTTACTACCGATGGCCTGGCGAAGAGCAATCCAGCGCTGGTTCGCAAAGTGACGGCGATCGTGGCTCGAGGGTTCAAGTGGGCGCATGCACATCCGGCACAGGCCGCGAAGATTACCGTTGACAAGTACTTTCCCGCTGGTAAGGGCGTAACCGCACAAGCGAACGCCACGCAGCAGAAGCTCGAATCGCAGCGGTTCGTGCCATTCTCCAAGGATTCTCACGGTCAGTTCAGCGGGCGAATGAGTGCTTCGTACTGGCAGGACAGCATCAATACCCTCTTCAGGTACAAGCTCATCACGCACAAACCGCCCGTATCCTCGCTCTTCACCAACAGCTTCAATCCAAACAAGATGTAGCACTGGCTCAACGCGTACCATGTGGGGGGACGCCGATCTCGGCGTCCCCCCATTGATTGAGGGGGAGACGAGTGGCCCTACTCGAGGTCCAGAATGTTTGTTACACGTACCCGGGTGCACAACCTGTAGAGGCGCTACGGGGGATCACGTTCGTCGTTGAGCGAAACGAGTTCGTCTCCGTCATCGGACCCTCAGGTTGCGGCAAATCGACGCTCCTGCGGCTGATCTCGGATCTCCTGCCCGTCAAGGCAGGTATAGTCCTCATTGATGGAGAAGCAGCGAGTGTGGCGCGACGTAAGAGAGAAATCGGATTCGTATTCCAGGACCCAGCTCTCATGCCATGGCGCTCGTCTATCAAGAATGTTCGCCTGCCCCTCGAGGTACTACGACGGGATGACGCCACCGAAAGGGCAGCGTCGGACCAATTACTTCGCCTTGTTGGATTGGCCGACTTCGCGGGCAAGCGGCCGGATCAGCTGTCCGGCGGCATGAAACAGCGGGTCAGCATTGCGCGCGCGCTTACCTACGATCCACCGTTACTCCTGATGGATGAGCCGTTCGGCGCACTCGATCAGATCACACGCGACGAAATGAACACCGAGCTTCTTCACATCTGGGAGCAGAAGGCGAGCACTGTGGTGTTCGTCACGCACAGCATCGGAGAGGCGATTTATCTCAGCGACCGGGTGGTGGTGCTGAGCGCACGTCCAGGGACGATCGTGGACATCGTCGATGTTCCGCTGCCTCGTCCGCGGGATCCGGCCATCAAGCGCTCGCGGGAATTCTTCGATATCGAGACAGGATTGTTCGGCACGCTGGAGGGACGAACGGTTCATGGCCAACCAGGCTGAAGTAGACTCCGCCGCCGAACAACCGCTCGCGGCACAGCCGGCCCTCACTGGAGGACGATCGACCTTCGCGCGGGGCTGGTTGACTATATCGCGCTTCATCTTGCCGGCCTTCGTAGTCGCCGTCTTCCTGTCCATCTGGCAATGGGTGCCACCTGCCCTGAACATTCCAACGTACGAGCTGCCGAATCTGAATACTACACTACAAGGGCTGCAGAACAACTGGGCGGATTTGGGGAATGCCCTGCTCGTGACCACTCAGGATGCGTTGGCCGGCTTCATCATCGGAAATGCCCTCGCGATTTTGGGAGCTACCATTTTCGCTTACTCTTCCAACATGGAGCGAGCTTTCTACCCGCTTGCAATCCTGGTGCAGACGATTCCGATAATCGTCTACGTACCCCTGCTCATCATCCTGTTCGACCAGGTGCCTGTCCTGGCAGACAATGCTCAGGCTCTCGCCGTGGTCGGCGTCACCATCCTTATCTCCTTCTTCCCGACACTCGTCAACATGAACGTCGGGTTCAAATCCATCGATCCTCGCGTTTATGAACTCATGCGGCTGCTCAATGCTTCGCGAACCCAAATCTTCATCAAGCTGCGTTTTCCGTCGGCGATTCCGTTCTTGTTCTCGTCGTTGAAGATCACTTCCACGCTCGCCTTCGTCGGCGCGATCGTTGGAGAGTGGATGGCGAATTCAGGGATTAATCCTGTCGGGAACATGCTCGACGGTCTCGGACTACACACTCTCTGGGGATTCCCAACGAACCCTACGCAGGCCACCGGCGTCGGTGGACAGCTTAACCTCTTCTATTTCCGCCTCGATAAGCCGGGTCTCTTCGCGGCCGTGCTAACCGTTTCCATCCTTAGCATTCTCTTTTTCGGGCTGATGGTGCTGCTGGAACGTATCCTGATTCCCTGGCAGAGGTCCCAGTAGTGGTAATTGCGGCCCGGACCACATAGGGCGACCGAAAAGCGATAACCGCGGTTGCGCTCGCGGACTGCTTCAATACTGCGCGCGTGCGCTGGACTTTAGACCCGCCCGATGGCTGGGCGGCTGGGCGTGGCCACCCTCTGGCTCGTCAGTATCAAGTGTCATCGTACCCAGCCCCACGAGGGGAAGGACAAAGTTCACCATGGTAAACACTTCCAACCCGAACGGCAGGGACCC
>CAAGKR010427875.1_pt1 | contig 15198 bp, 12 predicted proteins | sample 2556971 | NCBI WGS metagenome assembly CAAGKR01 (sample SAMEA5207829, study PRJEB30636) | soil metagenome | biome: forest; feature: boreal; material: soil | place: USA | collected 2011-09 | depth 1 m | reverse complement strand
TCCAACTGCATATACAGAAGCTCGTGCTCAGTCTGAGGCAAAGGAGGACCAAATACACTTCTTGTTTCATTATGTGCCTCCTCACGCAGTGATTCGCCGCATGAGCCGGCGCTTCACCAGTTCTACAAGTAGCAGGTAGGTGACCGTCATTCCCATCAGGAAGAGAAAGTACAAACCGGGCAATGGCGTGAAACCTAATGTGTTGCCCAGTGGGGTCCAAGGGAGGAGGAGACCAACCCCGACGGCGAGCAGCGCTGTAATCGTCAATGGCAGGCTGGGACGGCTATGGAAAGGATTGCCAGCAGTACGAATGATAAAGAGCACCAGCGTTTGCGTGGCAAGCGACTCCACAAACCAGCCCGTGTGAAAGAGGGCTTCGGAGGCATGAAACACCCGGAGCATGATGAAGAAGGTCAGAAAATCGTAAATAGAGCTGATCGGTCCGATATACAGCATAAAGTCACGGATGAGACGGATATCCCACTGTCTGGGCTTGAGCATAAAGGACGCATCCACATGGTCCGTCGGGATGGTCACCTGGGAAAGATCATAGAGGAAGTTGTTGAGCAGAATCTGCGTCGGCAACATCGGCAGAAATGGCAGAAAGAGCGAGGCTCCTGCCATACTGAACATATTGCCGAAGTTTGAACTGGTGCCCATCAGCACATACTTCATGACATTGCCAAAGGCTTTTCGCCCTTCCAAGATGCCGTCATGTAAAGCCTGTAAGCTCCGTTCAAGCAGGATGATCTCGGCGGCATCCTTCGCCACATCCACAGCCGTCGCCACCGATATGCCGACGTCGGCGGCATGGAGCGAGGGCGCGTCATTGATGCCATCTCCAAGGAAACCGACGACGTGGCTGCGGCGCTTCAATGCCAGGAGAATACGGTTCTTTTGTGCGGGTGACACCCTGGCAAAGACATTGGCCTGCTCCGCGACATGGGTCAGTGCCACATCACTCATCGTATCAAGCTCATCTCCCAACACGATGCGTTCTGAAGACAATCCGACCTGGCTACACACATGCCGGGTAACCAGTTCATTGTCGCCTGTCAGAATCTTCACCTCGACGCCAGCAGTATGCAGAGCCTGCAACATGATAGCGGCATCTTCCAGAGGTGGATCAAAAAACGTTACAAAACCGGTGAGCACTACATCGTTTTCGTTGTCTATACCATAGTTCTCGCGGTCAGGTACGGAACGATAGGCTACAGCCAGCACACGATAGCCCTGAGCACTGAGCCCTCGATGCGTTGCTTCACAGCGTGCTCTTGCCTCGGCGTCGAAGACGCTGCGCTTCCCATCCACTTCGTAAGAAGAGCACACCTCCAACACGCTCTCTGGCGCGCCCTTCGTTATCAAAAGAGGTTGCCCGTCGCACTCGACTACCACGGAGAGCCGCCTGCGCTCAAAGTCAAAGGGAATTTCGGCAAGCTTACGATAGGCCTGAATGTCCAGGGGGTCATGCTGGAGAATAGCGGTATCGAGAGGGCTTTTAATGCCTGTTTCGTGATAGCTGTTGAGGTAGGCGAGAAGTAGGACGCGTTCAGATGGGTTGCCAAAGGGATCAAGATGTTGATCGAGCACCATATTGCCGCTGGTCAGGGTGCCGGTCTTGTCGCTACAGAGGATATCCATACTGCCAACGTTTTGGATGGCCGCAAGATTCTTGACAATCACCTTCCGCTTTGCCATGTGAGAGGCCCCGCGAGCCAGCGTCACTGTGGTAATCATAGGTAGGAATTCTGGTGTCAGCCCCACAGCCAACGCAACGGCAAAGAGCAGCGAATCAAAGGGGTTATGTCGAAAGGCAATGTTGACGAGAAAAACGAAGAGCACAAGGAAAAAGACGGTGCGCATGATAAGGAAGCCAAATGTTTTCAGACCTCGCTCAAACTCGGTTTCCGGTGGACGGGTAGCCAGTCGCGCCGCGACATCACCGAACGCAGTAGCGCGGCCAGTTAACGTGATCACGGCCGTTGCTGTCCCACTTACGACCGACGTGCCGAGATAGACCATATTCCTGGCGTCGGTCAGGTTTTTTGGAGCTGAAGTTAGATCCCGGGCTTCCTTTTCAACCGGCATCGACTCGCCGGTGAGTGACGCTTGTTGAACGTGCAGACTAACGGCTTGTAGCAGGCGAGCGTCGGCGGGCACCAGATCCCCTGCTGCCAGGCGAATCACGTCTCCTGGGACCAGCTCACGACGTGGGAGTTCGACCCAACTGCCGTCGCGCAGAGCGAGAGAAGTGAGTGCTACTCCTTTGCGCAGCCGTTCGACAGCGCGCTGCGAGCGATAGGTTTGAAAGTAGTTGAGCGCGACACTCATCAGAACCATCGTGGCAATGATTATGGCATTGATGGCCTCGCCAAGAAGTGCAGCGAAGATACTCGCAAGAAGGAGAATAACAACTAAGGGATTTGCAAGAAAGACAAGAAGTTGTTGAAGACCGGCTGTGCGCCGCACAACGGCGAGCTCATTGGGGCCGATTGCAGCTAAACGTTCCGTTGCCTCTTGATTGGTCAGCCCTTGTTCAGAAGTATGGAACTGTTCCAAAATGTGAGCCAGTGGCACTTGCTGCCTGCTTGCCTCGTCACTCTTCGAGAGCTCCTGCGTACTCTGTTGTATTCCTGATGATATGGCCGATTTCTGCATATTCTTATCCTGAAACGACACCTGTGGGCTACTTCCCTCAAAGACTTCTCCTCTAACGAAGGAGTGTTGCTCCTCCCTTTGAGGATAGAAGCAGGGCATCACAAAGAGATCACATTTTCTAGAGAAACAGTCACAGCAAGCACACATTCGAAGATCATATCCTCTAAGGCTTCCAAGTGCAGCGCAAACGCAGTAGAGCGTGAGCAAGTCCCAGGCCTCTCCAGTGCGAACTGACCTGGATGGCGACCTCATAGAGATTCTCGACGCCCTCCCACCACGGTCGCGACAGGCTCATCCGTCACCAAATCATCTCACAGAGTGCTCAAGCAATGCTTCTCTCTCTTCAAGAGAGGCCTCACTCTTACTGAGAGCCAGCCAGCAGGCCAAACGGGGCAAGTGTAGTGCATCGAGAACCTGTTCAACACTAACCGCGAGCGGCAGCATGGTCGTAACTACTGCGTGCCTTACATGCGACTCTTCCCGTGCAACGAAGGCTTCCCATGCAGCGCATTGCGCATCGTAGAGATCAGGGCGACCATCTGAGGCTGTGGATGCTTCTTCAGGTGGCAATTGCCTGGCTTCCACGCGCATGCGCCAGCGTTGGGCAAGCCTGCTCAGAGCATCCTCTCGCGTACAAATGCATTCGGCAAAGATGACAGGGGCACCATACGCTGCTGCTGCTTGCGCCACGGCCTGGCGATCAGCCCTGCGCATAAACGAGGCATCAAGCAGGACCGAACGGCCCCTGGCAAGGGAGGTACTGGTCAGTGCACGTAAAGCACGGTAGGTACGGCTGGACCAGTCAGAGCTATACAATCCTTGATCGAAAGCATCAGCCTGTGGTTGTGCGGGATCAAGTTGAGCAAGCTGCTTCCGGACCGCGTCCGAGGAAAAGAGTTCCCAGCCCAATTCACGCTTGAGGGCGAGTGCCAAAGTACTTTTCCCCGTCCCCATCAGCCCCCCGACCATGATCACTGTCGGTCTGGTTGGACCACTGGCATAATGCCCAGCCAGGGCAAACAGTGAGCCAGCTTCCTGACGCGCAACTTCCTGCTGCGTTTCAGGTACTTCTGGCTCATCAAGTTGGAATGAGAGCACCTTCCCGCGCACGCAGGCCCGGTAGCAGCTATAGAAGGGCAGTAATTCGAGGAGGGCTTGATCGCCCGTTTCTGTGATATAGGTGCGAATGAATGTGCGGGCCAGGTCAGGTCGACCGGCAGCATCCAATTCCATGGCCAGAAAAGCGACCTCACTGGCCACATCACTGTAGCGAAAACGCTCATTAAATTCGATGCCATCAAGAATGGCCAGGTGTGAGAAGGGGTGAGCGGAAGCGGTCCTCTCATCCAGGATATAAACGTGTTGCAAGCGGAGGTCACCATGACAGTCACGGATGCGTCCATCCTGGACACGGCTGACAAAAAGGGCTCCCCGCTCTTCAAGAAAGCGATGGACGTACTCAACAATGCGGTCATAGGTGAAAGTGTCAAGTGTGCGACCAAGGTATGGCTTCATCTGCTCGAAATTTTCTTCCCAATTGCCTCGGATAACATCCAGGCTGCCAAAGCTGGCAATATGCTCATTCGTCAGCGCATGGGTATGGAAAGCAGCTATGTAGCGCGCTATCGCTGCAAGCAGCGAAGAGGAAGCTACTCCCTCTCGAAGCCGCGACGCCAACATGGCCTCATCAGGAAGGCGTACCATGACGACGGCGTAATCTACGACCGAGCCTCCGGCGAGTGGAGAACCTGGTAGCGGCACGTCATCGAGCGAAAAGACGGGGCCAAAGCAGAACCGACCATCAGAGAACGCGAGAACAGGAGCAATACCGAGGTATACCTCAGGTGCAAGACGGCTATTGATGCGTACCTCTTGTATACAAAAGTGGCGGCGGAGAGCAGGGGTTGAGAAATCAAAAAAACCAAAGTTCTTCGGCTTCTTGAGCTTATAGACGCGTTCAGGCGTCAGCACTACTGCCGAGGCATGGGTTTGGATGACCGGAAAACCCGGTAGAGACCTTCCATCGGGGAGGGCAAACGGAAATGCACTCGGGTATGCGAGCATGTTACACATGCTCGCATACGATACATCCTGTTTTAATTCGGACTGCTCTTTAGCCTTATACATAACCTTCCTCCTTTTCCCCGTCTTTCTTGGAGAGATACCATTAAGTGATGTCACCTGGCGCACCTCTCAGAAGTTGTGACGGCTTGAGCATACTACACAGGTAACTGTAACCTCACCGGATAGCCTGCTTAGCCTTGAGCGAATGCAGTGTTGTCTTCCAGCAAAGGATGAATCCGATATTCGACTCGGAGTTCTTTGAGCAACTGAATGGCTCGTTCGGCCACCGGATCGAAGGGGGCAGCGAGGACTTTGACGTCGGGCGGGTATTCCTGCAAATGGGGGATGGCGGCCTTCAGTATATCCAGCTGATTCAAGTGCTCCTGGGTGAGGAAAATCTCAAGCCGTTTTTCACTTGATGATGCCTGATCGGCATTTTGATGGGTGAGGCTCAGCAACGCTCCCCTCTTGTTGGATAACCACTGTAGCAGGTCCAGGGCTTCTTGTGGGCTGAGATTCACTTTCTGATCTTCTGCGTCAACAATCGATATGTGCTCAATAGTGAAGTTGAAGTTCGTCATCGGCTTGCCTCGCTTTCTGAGATATGTATTCGGTCGCAGTGCGCTTTCTTCAGCGCTGAGCCGCTACACCAGAGCGGCCCCTTGCGCCGCAGGATCCTGGATCACCCAGACTCGGCAGGGAGCATGTGCCAGGACAGATGGAATCAAGGTGTCTCTCTCAGCGTGGTCCCGGTGGTGCACCTCCCCCAGCAGAATCAAGGCCCATTGGCGGTCCCTGGCTTCTTCGATCACGGCCAGAGCGACGTCGCGCACTTGCACGACTTCGGCCACGGCATGGCAACCAGCCCTACCGGTGATGGCCAGAGCTTCCGCAAGGAGTTTGTCGGCCTTCTCATTTTCTTCCGGTAGACCAGCTCTCAAAGGCAGGGTGCGTGGCACTTCAATGAAGTGAATGAGATGAATGTTGCATCTGCCATGGCTGGCGAGCAGACTCGCTAGCCTGACCAGTTCGCCATCTAGCGATTTGCCATCAAGAATGACAGCAATATCACCGGTGGCCGCCTGATGGGAAACGGTTTTTCTTGTGCCCTCCTCATCTTTGGCTTTTGTATGTCCTACATGAAGTATCATATTTTCTCCCGGCTTTCCTAGCATGAAATCGATGCTTGTTGAAAGCTAATCGGCCTGCTGCTGTCCAGGGGACTTCTCCAGTTGTTCTCATCGATGTACCCTCATGTTGAAAGTGTCCGCCAGTTCGGCAGGAGAGGTAGTACCAAGCGGCCTATATGCTGGCCTCGCATGGCTCCACGAGTCTGTTGGCTCGTGTGGAGCGATTCGTCTTTATGTACACCCTTCGCCTTCTCGCGGCAGGTTCGCTTCTCGAGAAATCCCTCTTCCCTAAGAGGTTTCCCTCTTCCACTTAGTAGTATAGGATGCTTGTATCACTTCCCGGTCACAGAGAGAGGGCCAAATATCACAGAGGCATCAAAATCTGTTCAGCACTCTCTCGTGGAATACCCCCGCGGGACCTGTTGCATCAAGAAGCAGAAGTCTGTCTGCTTTAACAAGAGCCGATCCATAGTTCTAACTGAAAGGTTCCTCGTGTTTCAGTAGTATGTTGCAAGGACTCATTGAACGCATGTTGTGAGTTCAGTGTGAGCCTGGGTTCTCCGCTTGTGATGGTGTTGTGATCGGCAAGAGGTATCTTTGGCAAAGGCAATCGTATTGTTTGAAGCGAGTTTTCAGGTGTGTATATGCTCTATCAATGAGAAATTGCTAGCCCATGCTATGACTTAATCCAGCGGTTCGCCGTCTCTATCGAAGAAATATCTATCGCTGGGTGCCTGTTGGACCAGTGCATAGCGGGCGAGGACAAGCCGTCGCCCCTACATTTTTGCCGTACCTGCGGGCTGAGTTACCTCACATAACCATACCCATACTCATTATGACCTCGATACACGATCATGTCGTTCCTGCTCGTGACGGTCGTGAAATTTATCGCTTGATTGGTTCACAAGAAAAGCACCTTCTCACCTTTCATCACTCCTATCATATGATTATGAAGGATCATGACCGCGAGGAAGTCTTCGCCAAGGCAGCGGCTTTTATCCTCCATCACGCAGGCGTCACAGGTGACTGTGCCGGGTAGTAGTGTTCCCATACCAACTACATGTGCCGGGGAGGCATCATAGGAGGTTATAACCTGGCAGAATGAGCAGGCAGTAATCTCAAGAATCTGTGAGTGTACTGTGTCATAGTAGCAGCAATTGTGATGTATGTGTGAAATACATCTCCTATATTCCATAGTAGTGTCCTTTACGAGGTAGGTGAGCAGAGCAGTTCAGTGCCGCTACATCCGTGTTGCGTTGAAGCCATAGGTAGGGATGCATGTCGTCTTGTAAAAGAAGGAGAATCCGATGATGTATGTAGGGAAGAACAAAACTCAGATGGGATCAGAGAGGGATGCTCGTCCTCCTCGAGTTCCATTGCGTTTTACCATTGTCTTCGTAGCCGTCGTGGGCGCTCTACTGCTTAGCACTCTTCTTACGTATGCTGCCGTGCCACGACCACTTAGCAGCATCCACACGCAGAGCCGTGTGAATCGAGCATCACCCGCGGCAGTTTCGCCGCAAACGGCGGCCAGCCCGGTGTGGTACTTTGCTGAGGGCAGCGTCGGCGGCAGCTTTCAAGAGTATCTCACCCTGTTCAATCCAGGCTCATCACCGGCTACCGTGACGGTGACATACCTCTTCCCCAACCAGTCGCCTAAGACGTTTACGCACGCGGTCCAACCTTCCACGCGCGCGACGGTCAACGTCAACGCCGAACTAGGCATCCCGACTACTGCCGCCCAGCAGGCCATCTCAGTGATGCTTACCTCCACGCTTCCCATTGTCGCGGAACGCCCGATGTACTTTACCTTCAACGGCATTAGTAGTGGTACAGACGTGATTGGCGCGACCAATGCCAACAGTACCATCTACTACTTCGCGGAAGGAGACAGCCGCACAGGCTACTGGACATTTGTGAGCATTCTCAATCCCAGCAAGACCAACACCGCTCACGTGCGAATCCGCTATTACGGCAATGGCGGCCTGCTGGGGTATCAAGACCTGAATATTGGGGCGCTGCGGCGTGGCACGGGTTCGCCGGCCTCTGTGGGTATTCACCAGCAGGTTGCTATCAATTTGACGTCCGACATCGGCATTGTCGCGGAACGTCCGCTGTACTTCAGCGCGAACATTCCAGCAGCTGGCGGCGCGACGAAAGGCGCGGCTTCCGTTGTCGGCGCGACCGGGCCTGGTAGTGACTGGCTGTTCGCCGAGGGCCATACGGGCACCAACTTCCAGGAGTACCTGGTGCTGGCGAATTTCACTTACGCTTCCGCGTCCGCTAAGGTGAAGCTGTTGTATACGAACGGCTCGACGCAGACCGTCTTGGTCACTGTCCCGCCGCTCAGCCTGTACAACTTCGATGTCAACTATGCCTACGCGCATCCGCAGCCAGGCTGCACGCCGACGACCTCGGTCGCGGCGGAAGTGACGGCCAGCACGCCATCCATCGTCGTCGAGCGTGTGATGTACTTTCACTTCGGCCCGCAGAAAATCTCTGGCGGTTCGGATGTAATCGGTGAGGCAGGCCCGGCTAGTCACAACCTGTACAACTTCGCCGAGGGCTTTGTGAGCTCGACCTTCACCGAGTTCCTGACGCTCCAGAATCCCAACACCTCGGCGGAAACGGCAACAATCGCCATGTATTCTTCCGGAGGTCTGTTGAAGACCATCTCGCAGCTCGTTCCGGCGCAGAGCCGTGCGACGGTCAACATCAACAATTTCGTGCCCTTAGGGAAAGAAGTCTCGCTCTCTGTGCAGGCACAGAGCGGCACGCTTATCGCCGAGCGTCCTATGTACTTTATCAAGGGCAGCTCGCAAGGCGGTACGGATGTGATCGGCTTCACGGGCGATCCCTCAGCTGGTAAACCGCCGTGTTCGACCAGCGTTCCGCCGGTCTCGGCCACCGAGATCACGATCGGCAACACCTCAAAGCCCTGGGTCGCGCTGACCTTTGATGCAGGCGGAGATGTGGCGCCCGCTTCGACAATCCTGAGTGTCCTCAAGAACCGGGGCGTTCACGCAACGTGGTTCTTTACCGGTCAATGGGCGCAGCAGAATCCGCAAATTCTGACGGGCGTGGCGCAGGCTGGCTACCAGATCGGAAACCACACCATGACTCACGCCGACCTCACCACGATCCCGACTGATGACATTTGCCGCCAGCTGAATCAGACCGACCAGGTGGTCAGCGCGTATTCGGGCCGCACGACCACGCGTCCGTACTACCGCCCGCCCAATGGCTCGCGCACCGACCTCGTCCGGAAGACAGCCGCCAACCTGGGCTATCGCACGACTATGTGGACGATTGATACCCTCGACTGGCAGGCCAATTCCACGCCGGATCGGATCATCAGCATCATCCAGAGCCAGCTCACTAATGGCGCGATCATCTTGATGCACGCGGGCAGCGCATCCGAGTCTCAGGCGCTCGATCGCGTCATTACCCTGCTGCAAACCAAAGGCTACGAACTGAAGACGGTGGATGAGGTCATCCAGGGAACATAGACACGACCAAAGCGGGGAAGAAAACATGTTTCCCCGCTTTCGACGTACTGAAGAAAAACCTGCGCGTATGGCGCCTGGGTAACGTCCAGGCATGACACTGTATATGGAATAGCTATCCGCGGTGAGAGGTGTTTTTGAGGAAAGGGCCGCCGCATCCCTCCATCTTTCAAGGAGGGGTAAGGCTGCCCAATACTGTTTCTGTGAGAAGATTGTGAAGCTCTATCCCCTGGTTGTGATGCCAATGAGACACTGCTGTTGCATCCTCAAACTAGAAGTACATAACCAATTATTGCGACAAAATATAACAAGCAGGGCTGGGGCAAGCCCAGCCCGTACATTTTAATAACGAAGGAGTAAAACAATGTTTCAGCGCATTCTAGTCCCTCTGGATGGGTCATCCAGGGCAGAGCGTGCCATTCCTGTTGCTGCGCGCATCGCACGAGCTACTCGTGGCTCTGTTCTGCTGTTGCAAGTAGCAACTTTTCAAGCTCAGTACGGGCTATACCTGTACCAATGGTACCCATCATCATCTCCTGTCCTTGCGCAGGAAATACTTGATACAGAACTGGAAGATGCACACATTTACCTCACTGCTCTCGCTCACTCAGAGACCCTGGCAGGTATCAAGGTCGAGATGAAAGCTTTTACTGGCGTGGCAGCGCCGACTATCCTCGCAGTGGCTCATGAGCAACAGGCTGACCTGATCGTCATGTGCAGTCATGGTCGCACCGGCTTCAAACGTTGGGCATTGGGGAGCGTCGCACAGAAAATCGTACGACAGAGTACTCTTCCGGTGCTTCTCCTTCGCGAGGGAAGTCCTACGTCGGTGGACCTGCGATCGGACGATGCACACCATCTACGCGCATTGGTCGCTTTGGACGGCTCGCCATTTGCTGAAGCTGCCCTCAAACCAGCAGCGCATCTCGTCGCTGCATTGGCCGCTCCTGGAAAGGGAGCGCTACATCTCGCACAGATAGTGAACCTGCCAGTAATTACGAGTGAGCATGAGTATACACAGTATGATGAGGCCGTGAGGGAGCAGGTCCTGCACGCGGCAACAAGCTATACGAGCACTGTAGCAGAAAATACAAGCAACGGAATAGCGGCAGAGCTAGCATTGAAGGTCACCTGTTCTGTGAGCGTGAAGGAAGATGTCGCGGATGCGCTCATTAGAATGGCAGAGCTTGGGGAAGAGACGGGATCATACGAAGTAGAGGGCTGCGATCTGATTGCCATAGCAACGCATGGATTAAGTGGCTTACAACGCTGGATGATCGGCAGCATCACGGAACGCGTGCTTGATGGCTCCAAACTGCCACTCTTGATCGTACGGCCGCAGGAGTAACATACATCAATCACATGGGAGGAACTGCCATGATTACTCAGAAGTATGGAGATGAGATACAAGCTGGAGAGCAAGCCCCATCTCTTGTGACGGAACAGTTAGTGTCCACCTCTACTTGCGGGAGCATTTATAGTGGAGAGGAAGAACGTTTCCTGGGACCCTGGCAAAGGATACGCCAACGTTTTCTTGCCCCTGTTGCCTTCGTTCTCAAACGTCTCGGGATTAGTGCGGACATGCTTTCCTTTGTCTCCGTTATCCTCGGCATTGGCTTTTTTCTCTTTGCGCCTTTTCAATTTACAGTTGCCTTCTGGCTCTTAATGGCTTCTATTGCCTGTGATGGTTTGGACGGCGTTGAAGCAAGATTGACGGGGACAAATACAACGCGTGGCTCATTCACTGATATGTTCTGTGATCAACTCGTGGTCGCTTTCAGTGTAGCAGGCATGGCCTGGATAGGTCTTATTCATCCTGTCCTGGCAATTGTCTTTGTCTATGTCTACTCTGCCCTGGTCACCTTCCTGGTCTTGCATCGAATGCTGCATGTCTCTTCCTTCGGCATTGTTCGGCCCAGCCGCATGTTGTTCTATGCCGCCATCGCTTTGTACTTCTTCTTTCATATCGATCTACTCAACGTCTTGCTGCTTATCTACCTCCTCACATTACCTCTTCTCTGTATGAGCTTCTGGAGATTGAGGAAAGCGTTGTAGTCACAGCTTCGTTTGTGACGGATGTGAGAAATGCCATCCCCAAATGTGAATAGGTCGTGAGGCGGGAGTTGTAAACTCTCCAGTGGAAGGCACAACGAGTGGTGCTGTTCAGGAAGAACAGCACCACAGATACAAACTCAGGAGAACCACAATGACACAGACATATCCAAACACGCCCTACACAGGGCAGCATCAAGAATATCGCGAAGAATTCCAGGTGATGGGAGAGCAGCTGGCCGCAACAGTGGAACAGCTTCTTCACGAAGGCAACGTCCGTCGCATCATCATTAAACAAGAAGGTCGCACCATTCTGGAGATCCCATTGACCATCGGCGTGGTGGGTGCGCTTCTGGCACCCGTGCTGGCGGCGGTCGGCGCCATTGGCGCCGCGCTGACGAACTGCACCATTGAAGTGGTGCGCATCGATCGTACAGAACGCCCCGAAGGCCCTCCTCCCGAGCAAAGAACAAGTAACCCGCCTCTCGCGGGTCTTAGTGGTCAGGCGTACTCGATCTCGCATAGTGGCATGATGTTGTTCCAACAGGGCCCCATTCATACCTTCATGAGCGGGACGATGATCGATTTAGTGAGCGCCCCGATTGAGCCAGGAGAGTACCAGCTGGAGATCAATGTCACTATGGGAGGCGTCGAGATCTTCCTGCCGCGCTCCGTCCAGTTTACGTTGGAGGGTAGCGCCATAGCGGGCGGGCGAAATGTGCATGAGGGACCTGGCCTATGGGAAACCACGAAGCAAAAACTGTGCTATGTCGTCAATCTGCCCGAGCAGCCACCCGATTTCGCGCTTGCGCCTTACAATCCAGAGCGAGCGGTGCGCATTCACATTGTGACGCATATCATGATGGGCGGTGTCGACATCTATCGACTATAATACCGCCTCTTTGTGTGTTGCGCCAGCAAGAACGGCCACGCGCAACACACAGCGACCGATTGGTAGATAGTGCACTAGGGCCGCGCGGTTCTCTGCAAAATTGTGATCAGGCTTTGATGAAGGAACAGCCTCTTGTGATTTTCTGGTGATGCGCGTGTTCTATGCTTTGAACAGAGGAGAGAAGATATCTCTTCCAATTGCATGGGAAAAGAGGAGAAACCGATCATGTTATCACCACAAAAAACCTATCCGATACCGCCACAGGTGGCTGGGCCTGAAACACCACCTCTGGCACATGCACAACAGCAGGCAGGTCCTGAGTTCAATGAGCAGTTCATTGAAGCACTTGCACAGCGACTGATGCCGCGGCTCATGCCGGAGATTCTGTACCACGTGCGGGCAGCAGTGCCTGCCCCCAAACATGGCAATCCTTTCGGGATGAGCCTGGCGCTGGCGATTGTCTCGCTAGCACTCATGTTCCCGCTGGTTGGCATTATCCTTGGGGACCTGACGCTCCTGGGGACTGCGGCGGTGCTGATTGGCATAGGCCTGGTTTGCCTTGCCATGGTGCTGATCAACGTCACGTTCAATATTATGCTGTTTAGAACGAAAAGCTAAGCGCAGTGCAGTTGAACCTGATCACACGTCACCAGGCTGGCTATTTATAAGGGTATCCAGCCTGATGACTGGGAGGCAGAAATGATTAACATTAACCAGGAGAAACCACTCACAGATGCGGAGCAGCGGCCGCCCGAACCGCAGAGTGCGAGCACCACCGCTACAAGAGAGCAGGGAGGGAAGGCGCCTCAGCCAGTAATCACTCCTTCTCCACCTGAACAACCACTGGTGTGGGCTACGCCACCACCTTTCGTGCCATCACAGAGACCTTCCATGGGGCCAGGCTACTATTCCTATCCCGGTCCTGTACAAGCACGGCGGAAGAGCAGCCCATGGCCCTGGGTCATCCTGACACTGGTGCTGGTTATGCTGCTCGGTATAGGAATGACCTTCCTGCTCGTTCCTATTGCATACAATGTCCCTGCATTCACGAACACTGTTACAGAGGCGCCTCACTCCTTCACTGTGGGGGCACATCCAACCATCATCATCAACAATGATGTTGGCACGATACACGTTCGCGCAGGGGGTACCGGGAGCGACGTGACCATCCAGGTGACCAAGCATTCTGCTCTGGGAACCAATGTCAATGGTACGGATGTACGCTACAATCAGAACAGTACAAGCAACACCATTACCGTGGATGTCGTCAGATTGACAACTGTCAACCTCTTCACTTCTTCGAGCGTTGATATCGATGCAGCAGTGCCCAGTGCTGCTAACCTGCAACTGCAGGCGAACACTGGTGGGATTGATGTCACCGGGATCAGTGGGCAAATGTCATTGAGAAGCAATACCGGCACTATCGCAGCCACCCAAGGGGTTCTGGCCGCAGGCTCCCAGCTCTCTACGAACACGGGTACGGTCACCTTCGATGGGGCCATTGGCCCACAAGGTAGCTATATGTTCTTGACCAATACTGGCACGGTGAATGTCACGCTGCCAGGTACCTCGGCCTTTCATGTGGATGCATCTAGCGATACTGGCTCCGTCTGGACCGATTTTCCAGGACTGGTGGTGCAGCACCCGAGTATGACCAGCAGTGGAATGCATGGGGATGTGGGAAGCACGCCACAGGCAACGGTGACATTGAGAACCAACACTGGCTCTGTCAGTTTGCATAGGGGAACTTAGGGATGCGCTTTTGATGCTCTGGTATCCGTCACTCATGACCGGTATGAGAACTAGCGCAGCCAGCCCTCAATAACAGAACGAACCAGGCCATTGAACAAGACCAGGCAGACAGTGAAACCGTCTGCCTGGTCTTGTTCAATGGCCTGATCTTTCCCGGTAGTAAACAGGCATTACATCACATACGTAGTGACCTCAAGCTCAGTGTTACCTGTAAGCGAGCGTTTCTCCGTCTTCGTCCCTGCCTCATGCTGAACTTGCGTTTCTACCTTATGCGGTCGCACTATCAGAAGCGGGAGTTTGGTGGCGCCCAGGACATGCTCAGTCACGCTGCCCATCATCAAGCGTCGTAAACCGTTTCGCCCATGGGTTGTCATCGCGATCAGATCGTAACCACTCTCGTGTGCCTGCTGTAAAATTGTTCCAGCGATGTCGATGCTAATTACTGCGGATGAGGCAATGCTTACCTTGACATCGACCAGGCTTTCCCGCAAACGATCGGTGACTTCCTTCAAGTATGCCTCCGCTTCCTGCCAGGCTTCTTTGCGGAGAGCCGCACTCAATGCCAGCCAGAAAGAAGCATCACAGCTCTATCGAATATATACTCTTATCTCATAAAAGCATATACTGACTTGTTCACAGGAGCATCACGAAGAGAAGGACATCTATCACAGTTGTGACACAGAATAAATGTCCTCTCTTCTTTCAGAGAAGAAGTCATTGCATGACCTGCATAGCAGGTTGTGCGGCAATGAGATAGCCGATCCCGACCTTGGTGAGGATATAACACGGGTGGACAGGATCAGGCTCCAGCTTGTGCCGCAGGCGGTTCACGTTCACCTGGAGGATGTGACTTTCCCCCACGTACTCCGCTCCCCAGACATGTTCTAACAATAAGTCCTGGGTGACGACACGACCAGCATTTTGGGCCAGATAGGCGAGGATGCGGTACTCCGTTGGCGTCAGCTCAACTTCTTGACCACCCATCGTGACCAGGTGCTGAGCATAGTCGATCGTTATCTCTCCAATGGTCAATGTTGGCGAGGCGGAAGCTTGATCACTGGCCGTAAAGCGAGATCGTCGCAAGACGGCTCGCACACGCGCCAACAGTTCGTCCACCCCAAAGGGCTTGGTGAGATAATCGTCG
>CAAGKR010167799.1_pt1 | contig 15198 bp, 10 predicted proteins | sample 2556971 | NCBI WGS metagenome assembly CAAGKR01 (sample SAMEA5207829, study PRJEB30636) | soil metagenome | biome: forest; feature: boreal; material: soil | place: USA | collected 2011-09 | depth 1 m | reverse complement strand
TGGCCGCCATCGAGCACCTCGAGCGTGAGGAGATGCGCCGCGCGCTTCGGCGCTTGCCGCGTCGAGAGCGGGCGCTGCTCGCCCTTCGCTTCGAGCAGGGCCTCAGCTTCCCGGAGATCGGACAGGTTTTCGGCCGTCCCGAGCCGACCGTGAAGACCTGGGTCCACCGTGCCCTCGATCGACTCGAGCGCGAGATTGGCGGCCGGCCGGCGACCGCAATGGAGAAGTCCTGATGAACGAACAAGAGAAGCTGGTCGAGCGCCTGAGCCGCTTCTATCGAGACGCCAAGCTCGAGATTCCGGCGACCCCGCCGGTTTGGACCCCTCCCGGACAGCGGAGCAGACGCTGGCTGCAGCCGGTGCTGGCGAGTGTCGCCCTGGCCGTCGTGGTCCTTTCGGCTGGGTTCGCAATCAAGGTGGCTCGCGACCGCGCCCAGGTGCGCGTCGCGACCAGCCCGAGCGTCAGCGCCTCGCCATCGCCGACCCCAACCGCCACGCCCTCGGCCACTCCTTCCCCGTCGCCCGCCGTCAACTGGGTCACGCAACGGTTCCCTCTCGGCGCGGTCAGCACGCTGTTGCTCGACCCTTCGGGTGTTTTCGCCCTCTACGCGCCGACCCCGGTCAGCGGGGCCGCGGATCCCACCAAGACCAAAATCGCCCGCGTCGACCGAAGCTCCGGCGCGGTCGTCACCGGGGATACCTTCCCCAACGCGACGGGAATTGCCAGCGTGACGGCCGGGGTCTGGATCGCCGCCGGACCCGCCCTGGCGCCCGCGAGTACCACGCAGGTGCTCACCCTGGTTGACCCGGCGACGCTGAAAGTCCAGCGCCAGCTCCCCCTGCCTGGGCAGCCTGGTTCTGAGACCCCGGCCGGCCCGCAACTCACGGGGAGCGCCGACCTCCTCTGGCTCGGATACGGAAATCGTGTTTACCGCCTGGATCCGAACACGGGCAGCACGCTGCTCAGCCAGAGCCTGCCAGGGATGGCGACCAGCATCTCGCTCGATCCATCAGCGCAGCGCATCTATGTCGGCATCGAGGTCCCGTCGTCATCAACAGGACAGGACCGGGTCGTCGAGCTCGATGCCTCCACCGGCGCAAGCGTGGCCTCGGCGGAAACAGGCGGCCGGTCACTCGGCGGCCCGCACGTCGCCGCCTCGACAGACGGCGTCTGGGTCAGCTATGCGACCGGCACGATGGGTGCCGTCGAGCACCGGAGTATTGCGAACCTTTCCGTTCTCCCCATCGCGCCACAACCGAACGGAAGCGGAAACACCATCCGGGGCTCAAACGGGATCCACGTTATCGTGGGCGGGGGCGCGCTCTGGCTGGTCGATCGCATGGCCCAGCAGGTCACCTGCGCCGACCTCACCACAGGAGCCCAACGAGCCTCTTCCCAGCAAAGCCTCGTGGTCACGCTCGTCGCTGATTCGGCCGGAGCCTACCTCGGCGACAACACCGGCGTCGCCGCGCTGCAACCGCCCGCTACCTGCCGCGGCTAATTACTTACAGCCGTCCAAATCACTCGGCCCGCCGTTGTTGTCGCCATCGTGGTCGCCACCATTCATCCCGGGGATGCAACTGGTTGGCGCTGGCGCCGGATGATAGGGAGCGGGCGGAGCCACGGCGGGAGCCGGCGTGGCCGGAGCCACGCTGGGGCTCGGGGTTGGGGTTGCGATCGGCGCATCGGTCAAACTCGGCGTCGCCGCGAACCACTGGCCCAGCACACCCTGTCCGTTCGTCTCGCCGGCGGCCTGGTCGCCCGAGAACGTGTACAGGGGCCACTCGCGATACGTCACCTGCGCGCCCTCCGTCCGTCGCAGGACCGTCAGCGTCCCCGGTAGCGCGGCATTCGCCGTCAGCAGGCCCGACGGGGTGATGAACGGCGACCATGTCTGCGTGCATTGCGCGGTGCAGGCAATCGTTCCGCCGCGCTCCGGCGCGAAGTAGTACAGCGTCCGCCCGTCCGCCGTCGTAAGCACCGATCCCAGTGAGGGGGTCGAGGCGATATGTACCGCAGCACTGGCCAGGCTGGGCGCTGCCGGGAGCGCGCTGGCCGAGGTCGCCTGCCCGCACGCAGCGAGGGCAAGCACGGTTAGTGGCATGAGGATGATGCGTTTCATGGGGCCTCCTGGGGCGAAAGACTTACGTCAGTCCCTTCGCCCCAGGGTTACACGGCAAGGCGACCGAAGCGGGCAGCACAAAAATTAAGGCCCGAGCCCCTTGCGGAGCCGGGCCTCTTACTGCCGCAAGAGCGGTTAGTAGCGGCGAGCGCTCCGGGCGCCGAAGCGGCCACCACCCATGGCGAAGCTGACGATCAAGACGACGATTGCCGCGCCAAGGATGGCTGAGATGATCGGAATGCCGGCGAGCGACAGCTCGGGGACGATCACGACATGCAGGACGTCGACCATCAACCAGGCGCCGACCAGACCGGCCACGATGGCGCCGACCAGGCCATAGGGCAGCCCCCGACCGACCAGGCGCTCCCCGATCACACCCGCGAGCGCCCCGACGATCAGAAGAACCAGCAGATGCGTAAGCGACATATTAGACCTCCAGTAATTTGTTAACGCGACTATCATATTATATTGGCATCCGGCTTAGAAAGCAAGGGGTTCGGTTCGGTCGAGGGGCACACCCGATGCACATTGCGGGCACCTGGCCGGGGCCCAGAGCGGCAGGTCCAGGTGGGCAACGGTTTCGAGAGGCACGCCCCACTCGTCGGCCAGCACGGCGGCCGCGTGGTCCGTGCGCTCCGAACGCCACGTTCTGGATCCTGAGGCTTTCGGCGATCATCTCGGCAAGCAACGCGCCGCCGGTGGCGGGCCCACAGATCGTATCAATCCGGTGTTTTGCTAGCCGGGCACCAAGGCTCCGCGCGAAAGGCTCGAGCGCGGCTGGGTGCGCCCAGAGGCCTTCCAGATCGAGCCACAGCGGCCCGTGAAACCCCGACTCGAACCGAAAATGACCGGTCCGTATCTCGATCAGGTCGATCAACTCCGCCGACATCAAGCCGAGCTTCTCAAAAGTTTCTTAGACTCCGCCCTTCCGGCGAGCGCGTCAAGTTCATTTCCGTTTCAAACGCGGCCAAAAGGGTACGATCACTAGGCCCGGTTGAGCGACACGGTCGCCGGACTCCATTCCCTACGCCGACGGCGAATTGTTTCAGTCCGCCGAACGTTATAGAGGTAGAGTCACCTGGGCCTCGGTCCGGCCGCACGATGGCCGGACGCCGCGAGCGATGCATAAAGGAGCAAGCACACTGGACAAAGATTCCGTGACCAAGTCGACTTCGGCAGTGCCGTTCAAGCCCGGTGACCTCGTGATGCACGCCACCCACGGCTTGGGACGCTTCTCCGGGATGCGCGCGATGGGCGACGCGGACGGCCAGTATCTGCAACTCGACTACGCCAGCGGGGACCGCGTGTTCGTCCCGCTCGAGAATCTGGATCGCATCACCAAGTACGTCGGTGACGAGGTTGACGTCGCCCGGCTGACCAGCAAAGAGAGCCCCACCCGGTCTCCGTACGCCCGGCCGGCCAATCCGAACGCCGCGCATGGGCCCGCTGCTGCCCCGACCCCAACGCCGACCCCGACGCCCCCGCCTGCTTAGGCCAGCGTCTTCGGTGCCGGACGGATCCCTGAAGAAGCCGTTTCGCTTTGGCGCCGGCATCCCGGGCATCCTCCCCCGCCAGGCCTTCATCGATACCGTTCGGGAGACTGAGCGGCTCGGCTATTCGACGCTGCTGCTATCCGACCACCTCGTCGACCAGTTCGCGCCGTTCTCCGCACTTGGGGTCGCGGCTGGCGTCACGACAACACTTCGCCTCGGGACGTTCGTGCTGAATAACGACCTGCGCCACCCGGCCGTCCTTGCGCAGGAACTGGCCACGCTCGACCAGCTGAGTGATGGGCGGCTGGAGATCGGCCTTGGCGCCGGATGGAACCGGCCGGAGTACGAGAGCGCCGGGATCGGATTCGATCCTTCCGGAAGGCGCATCGAGCGGATGGGCGAGGCCGTCACGATCCTCAAAGGCCTCTTTGCGGAGGGCCCGGTCACCTTCGAGGGGCGCCACTACCACGTCAAGGGCTTCGCCGACCTACCCCGGCCGATCCAACAGCCGCATCCTCCGTTGATGATCGGCGGAGGCGGGCAGAGGACGCTGTCCCTGGCCGCACGCGAGGCCGACATCATCGGGCTCGCGCCGCGCGCGGTCCGGCCCGGCGTGCTCGACGTCCGAAGCTGCCTGGTGCAGGGCACTGCCGAAAAGCTCGGCTGGGTAAAGTCCGCGGCCGGTGCACGCTGGCCCCAGTTGGAGATCAACACCTATCCGTCGCTCCACCCCGTCACGATCACCGACGCGCCTCGCCCGGTGGCTCGCCAGCTCGGCGAACGATTGCAGCAGCGATTTGGCGTCGATCTTTCGGAGAACGAGCTGCTCGATTCGCCCCACGTCTTCATCGGCTCGGTGGATTGCCTGGTCGAGAAGTGCGAGGGGCTGCGCGAGCGGTTCGGCATTTCGTACATCTTCATTGGCGATGAAATCCAGGCGTTCGCGCCCGTCGTCGCGCGCCTCGCCGGCCGCTGAACTCCGCCTGCTTCGGCGGTAAGCTGCGCATGATGCGAGTTCCGCAGGTTGCCCGGCGATCGAACTGGGTAGGGCGGTGGGCATGATGCCTCCCGGCCACGGTGGCCCCCCCATGTTCGGCATGTGGAATCGGTCGCGGGCGAAACGCCCCGATACCGAGCCGGCCAACAGCGGACTGACCGGCGATCCGATCATCGAGGGACCACCCGAGCAGGCCGGCCCGAGAGACCTGCGTAGCCGCTGGCGCAACCTGCAGGAGTCAGTCCGCGGCACCGCCGCCGCCCTTCCGCGGGTCATCGGCCTGGTCTGGGAGGCGGACCGCGGGGTCACGATCTTGCTCTTCGCCGTCACCGTGGTGGCCGGCGTGATCCCGGCGATCTCCGCCTACACGGCCAAGCTGCTAATCAACGCCGTCGTCCAGGGGATCGCCGTGCACCGCTTCCACCTTCCGGACCGCGTCCAGTTCGATCTCGGACCCTGGCATACTCCCGTCTTCACCACGATCAACGGCATCATCTTCCTCGCCGTCCTGCAACTGCTTATCTTTGCGCTGACGGCGTTCCTAGGGACCGTCCGCAACATCACCCAGCAACTCTTGCAGAACTCGGTGTCGATGCGGATCCAGCTCATGGTGATGGAGAAGGCCGCCGGCCTCGACCTGCAATTCTATGAGGACCCGGCCTCCTACGACCTGCTTCGGCGGGCGCAGACCGACTCCATCAACCGTCCCGTGCTAATGATCTCGACGGCCTTCGGGCTGGTGCAGACCGCGCTCACCTTCGTGACCATGATCGCGTTACTCGTGGTGGTCAGCCCCGTGCTCGCCCTGATCGCGCTCGTTTCGCCGATCCCGGCCTTCATCGCCGACACTCGCTACGGCTGGCGCGGCTACAACATCGCCCGCTGGGGATCGCGGCTGCTCCGCCGGATGAACTACCTCGTGACCCTGGTCACGACCGACAGTTATGCCAAGGAGGTCAAGCTCTTCGGGCTCGGCCGCTACTTCATCCGGCGATACCGGCTGCTCGCCGGCGCCTACTACGGCAGCCAGCGGACGCAGGTCGTCCGCCGGTACCTGACCGGCTTCGCCTGGGGGAACCTGAGCACCATTGCCACCTCGCTGACCTATCTATTTGTGGCCCTGCAGGCAATCATGGGCAGGCTGACCCTCGGCGACCTGACCCTCTACACCACCGCCGCGCAGTCGGTGCAGAGTTCCATCCAGGGCATCCTGGGTGGCTTCTCTGGCATGTATGAACACAACCTGTACCTGAACAACCTCTTCGAATTGATGGCCATGGAGACCGTGATGCCGGTGCCGGACAAACCGGTCCCAGTCCCCAAACCGCTGCGGGGCGAGATCCGGTTCGACAACGTCACGTTCACCTACCCCGGGGTGACGACGCCCGCGCTCACCAACCTGAGCTTCACGGTGGCGCCGGGGGAGACGATCGCGATCGTCGGCCGCAACGGCGCCGGCAAGACGACCTTGTTCAAGCTGATCTGCCGTCTCTATGACCCGAGCGGCGGCCGGATCCTCATCGACGGTGTCGACATCCGAGACTACGACCCGGCCGAGTTGCGGGCGCAGATCGGTGGCATGTTCCAGGATTACGTCACCTACCAGGCGACCGCCGCCGAGAACATCGGCCTGGGCAACCTGGAAACGATCGGCGACCGCCAGGCGATCGAGCGGGCCAGCCGGCAAGCCGGCTCGAACGAGCTGATCGACACCCTTCCCCAGCGCTATGACACCGCGCTCGGGAAATGGTTCGATGCCGGCGTCAACCTGTCGGGCGGTGAGTGGCAGAAGGTCGCCCTGGCACGCGCCTTCATGCGTGATGCCCGCATCCTGCTGCTGGACGAGCCCACCTCGGCCCTGGACGCCCAGGCGGAGTACGAGCTCTTCGAACGGCTGCGTTCCCTGACGGAAGGGCGCACGGCGGTTTACATTTCGCACCGGTTCTCGACCGTGCGCCGGGCCGACCGCATTCTCTTCCTCGCCCACGGCCGCCTCGTCGAGGAGGGCACCCACGAGGAGCTAATGCGCCTCAACGGCCGCTACGCCCGGCTCTTCCGCCTCCAGGCCTCCGCCTACACCGGCGAAGAGATCCTGGCGGACGAGTTAGACCTCGACGTGGCGCCGACCGCCTGATCTAGCCGCCGAAGGCTGACGCGGGCAGGGCAAAGAAGACGATGGCTGCCATGGCGTACAGCACGAGCAGCTGAACGCCTTCCAGCCAGTTGCTCTCGCCGTCCTGGGCGGTGTGGGTGAAGACGATCACCAGCAGGGCCAGGATCGAGACCTCGACGAAGGTGAAGACCAGGTTCATCGGCTTGAAGAAGAGGCTGATCAGCACCACCACGGGCATGACAAAGGTCGCGATCTGGATCGACGAGGCTGAGGCGATCCCCAACGCCAGGTCAAGGCCGGAATCGCCCGTCACTCCGTCCGGGGTTCCCGGCTTACGGATGGCGAATTTGAGGGCGGCGTAGCCCTCCGCGACGTTCCCGGCATTCGCCACGATGATCATGCCCACGAAGACCTCCGACCATCCCAATACCTTGGTGACGGAGGCCACGCCCGACGTGAGGATGTCCGTCACGGGGATGAGCGCGAGCCCCATCACGATGAGGAGACCCAGGCTGAACGCGACCGGCCATGCCTGTGGTCGACCCGGCTGCGTCTGAAATTTTCGCGTTTCCCGACCCTCGGTTGGCCGACCACCGAGGGACTCGAGCCCGAAGATGCCGTAGGCCACGTAGGCGACATAGGCGATCAACAACACGATGGCGATCCCGACGCTGATCCCCTGGATCGCGGAAGCGTTGGATGTCCCCGCGCAGGTGCGGCCGCAGATGACGAACGCCCCCACCGTGGGGAAAAGGATGGCGGCCACGGTCAGCATCATCAGCACGCTGTGATGGCCGGCTTCCCCTCGATCAAACCGCGGCCGGCGGTGCACCAGCCCGGCCGCGACAAAGCACAATCCCATGATGAGCGCCGAATTACTGATCAAGGCCCCAACCAGCGTCGCCTTGACGAGGGGAATCAGCCCTTTCTGGACGCCGAAGATGCCAATCAGCAGGTCCGGGAGATTGCCGAAGGTGGCGTTCAACAGGCCACCAACTTTGCCACCCAGGCGGTGAGCCAGGGCATCCGTGGCAGACGAGATCAGCGCCGCGATCGGGATCACCGACGCCACGGAGAGAACGAACTGGAGCCAGCCGGGGGCACTGGCACCCGCCGAGGCAATCGTCGCCGGCACGAACACGAGGAGGGCCATCATGATCCGGTCCTCTCGCGACAGCCTTACCCCCGAAAACACCGTCATATTCTCGCGAAATGCCACCATCTGAGCACATGACTGACGCCCCTGAACCCAAGATGATGCACGTGACTGGCAACGCGGTGGTGCTTCTGATCGGTGCGGCCGGTTCGGGCAAGTCAACATTTGCTACCCGGCACTTCCCAGCGGAGGCCGTCATCTCCTCCGACCGCCATCGAGGCCTGATTGCCGGCGATGAGTTGGACCAGGGCGTCAACGACGCAGTCTTCGAGCGGATGCATGAGGTCGTCGAAGAACGCGCCGCGGCCGGGCTGCTCACGGTAGTCGACGCGACCAACACGCGTGGACCGGTCCGCTCGGAGCTCGGCTGGCATGCGCACCATCACCACCGGCCCCTTGTCGCGATCGTCTTAGACGTGCCCGTCGAGACGTGCCTGCTCCGCAATGCCGCACGAGCTCGGCCGGTGCCGAATCGCGTGATCCGGCAGCAGGCGGCCGACCTGCGCTACCTTGAGGCGGACCTCGAACCGGAGGGCTACGCCGCCATTCATGTGTTTCGCTCCGAGGCGGAGGTGGACGCCGCGCGGATCCTCATCGACGGCCGGATCGCGGGGCCGGTCTGAAGCAGCCACCTGTCATCATGGCCCGATGCGCCGCCCGCTCACCTTCGCGTCGTTTCTCGCCCCCAATGTCTGGCCGGTCTACGAATTCATCGCTCGGACCGTCGGGCAGCGGCTCGGCCGTGAGACCAGGCTCTTCACCGGCACATCCTTTGACCAGTTCGCGGCCGGGGAGATCGACGTCGCCTTTATCTGCAGTCCTCCCTACTTGCGATTGGCGTCCCGGGGATTGGTCGAGGCCATGGTCGCGCCGGTCCTGCAAGGCCCGCGCTACCGCGGCGAGCCAGTTTACTTTTCGGACGTCATCGTGCGCGCGGACAACCCTGTTCGCCGGTTCGAGGACCTGCGCGGCTGCCGCTGGTCGTACAACGACGTCGACTCCTATTCGGGATACATCGCGCCGCTTCACCACCTGGCCGAGCTCTGCGAAGGGCCCCGCTTCTTCGGCCAATGGGTCGATGCCGGCTCACACGAGGCCTCGATCAGGCTGATCCTGGCCGGCGAGGTGGCCGCCTCTGCCATCGATTCGCAAGTCCTCGCCATCGAGATGCGAAAGCCTGAGATCGCAGCCGCCGTCCGAACCATCGCGGTCCTTGGTCCCGCGCCAATCCAGCCCGTTGTCGTCGCCTCCCGGCTCCCCGGCAGTCTGAAGGCGGAGCTCCGGCAGATTCTCCTGAACCTCGAGTCGGCTCCGGGCGTGGCCGACGGCCTCGCGGCGGGCCTTGTCCAACGGTTCGTCCCGATCAGCGAGCGAAGCTACGAGCCGATCCGAGCCCGCGTCGCCGATTGTGTCGACCGTACGAGCATCGACCCCGCCTTTCATTCCAATGGTCCATGGCACTCCGCGGCAGTCCTCGATACGGTAGCGAGTAACTTTGCGTCACGCGGGCCTGTACGACTCGAGATTCGAGCACGACGCCTGCGGGATCGGTTTCGTCGCTGACGCTGGAGGGCGAGCCAGCCGAGGGATTGTCGACGCCGCGCTCGCAGCGCTGCACCGCGTCCGCCATCGCGGAGCCGTCTCCGCCGACCAGCGGTCAGGCGACGGCGCAGGCCTTTTGCTCCCGCTCCCCGAAGCCTTCTTTCGCCAATGGTCCGGACGCGCCGCGATCAAGGTCGGCCCGGCAGTACGGCTTGGCGTCGGGGTCATCTTCCTGCCCAACACGCCCGGCGCGGGTGGCGAGGATCAGCGGAGGCTGACCCGGCGGCTGGTCGGTGAGGCATGTCAGTCGGAGCGACTCGACCTCGTCGATTGGCGGCCGGTCCCGGTCGACCCCGACGCCCTGGGCGTCGCGGCACGCTCCACGGCACCTCGAATCGAGCAGGTCATCGTTGGCGCCTCATCCGCGCTGACCCCATCTGACCTCGAGGCTCGCTGCTTTCGGGCGCGGAAGCGTGCCGAGCGTGCCCTCGAGGCGGCGCGGCTGTCTGGCTACGTCGCGTCCCTGTCATTTCGCACGCTGACTTACAAGGCGATGTGCGCCGCCGACCAGCTAGCAACCTTCTACCCGGATCTTCGCGACCAGGACTTCACCGCCCCCTTCGCCATCTTCCATCAGCGCTACAGCACAAATACCGGGCCATCGTGGGAGCGGGCCCAGCCGTTTCGGATGCTCTGCCACAACGGCGAGATCAATTCCATCCAGGGCAACGTCAACCGGATGCGTGCCCGGGAGGGTCGGCTCGGCTCCGAGCACCTCGCCCCCGAGGACTTGCTGGTTCCGGTCATCGATGAGGAAGGCTCCGACTCGGCCATGCTCGACAACGCGCTCGAGCTCCTGGTCCGGAGCGGCCGCGACATTCGCCACGCGCTGGCGATGCTGGTCCCGAAGGCCTGGGAAGGCTTCGACGTCGATCCGGCGGTCCGCGACTTCTATCGCTACCACGCGGGCCTGATGGAGCCGTGGGATGGTCCCGCCGGCCTCATCTTCACCGATGGGACGCGGGTCGGGGCCGCCCTCGACCGTAATGGCCTGCGACCGCTGCGGTACGCGGTCTGCGAGGACGGCCTGGTGGGCTGCGCCTCAGAAGCTGGGGCGGTGGACGTTCGCGGACACGGCCGCGTGCGGCGTGGAAAGCTCGGGCCTGGGCAGATGCTGTGTATCGATCCGGAGCGCGGCGGACTTGAGGAAGACGAGACCCTCAAGGCGGGGCTCGCCGCGAAACGGCCCTACGGCGCCTGGCTCGACGAGCACCTGCAATCGATGCTCACCGGCGAGCCCTCCGACGAGGTCCCCTCGGATCTGGTCGCGCGCCAGGCCGCCTTTGGCTACACAAAGGAGGAGTTCACCTTTGTCCTTCGCCCGATGGCGACCCAGGGCAAGGAGCCGATCTTCTCCATGGGCGACGATACGGCGCCCTCGGTGTTCGCCCCGCAGCCACGGCTCCTCTACTCCTATTTCAAGCAGCGATTTGCCCAGGTGACGAACCCGCCCATCGATCATCTCCGCGAGCGGCTGGTGATGTCGCTTCGGACCACCCTCGGGCCGGCGGCCCCGTTGCTCACGGAGGAACCGGCCGCCGCGCGGCTGCTCCAGTTCGACTCCTTCCTCCTCTATCCCTCCGGGCTCCAGGCGCTCCGCGAGCTGGGCGCGCCGTTCACCACGCGCAGCCTCGATGCCACCTTCCCCATCGGCGACGGTGCGTCCAGCTTACGGTCCGCCTGCGAGCAACTCGCCCAGCAGGCCGAGCGGGCGGTTCGGGGTGGGGCGGCGATCCTGGTCATCTCGGATCGCGGCGTCGATCGCGATCGCGCGCCGATTCCCGCCTTGCTCGCCACAGGGACGGTGCACCATCACCTGATGCGGGCCGGCCTGCGAAGCCAGGTGAGCCTGGTCGTCGAAGCGGACGAGGCCCGCGACGTGCATCACGTGGTCTCCCTCCTCTCCTACGGGGCGCAGGCCATCTGCCTGCGCCTCGCTTTTCAATCGATCGCGGCCCTGGCATCGGCCGGGCATCTCAAAGGCGATGGCATCGACCCGGCCGTGGCCCAGCAGCGGTTCAGGCAGGCGATCGAGGACGGCACGCTCAAGGTCCTTGCCAAGATGGGCATCTCCACCGTCGACAGCTACCAGGGCGCCCAGATCTTCGAGATTCTTGGGCTCGACGCCGACGTCGTGGAGCGGTGCTTTGCCGGAACGCCCTCACCCATTGCCGGCGCGACCTTCGAGGACCTGGGCGGGGAGGCGTTGCACCGTCATGCCGCCGGCTTTCTCGAAGCCTCGCCGGCGCTCCAGAGCCCGGGGTTCTTCAAGCATCACAAGCAGGGCACCGAGTACCACGCGGCCAACCCCGACGTGGTGGACGCGCTGCACGAGGCCGCCCCGGCGAAGATGCTCGCAGCCGCGCATGCCTTGCAGCGCGCCGTGGCTACCGGACCGGATGGCAACGGCTACGCGTCGTATGAGCGGTTCGCCCGGCTCATCAACGACCGGCCGGCGACCTATCCTCGGGATCTTCTGGTCATGCGGCCTGCCGGACCGCCGCTGCCGGTGCATGAGGTCGAATCGGTCGGGGCCATCCTGCCCCGCTTCTCAACCGGCGCGATGTCACACGGCTCGATCGCCGCGGAGGCCCATGAGACGATCGCGATCGCGATGAACCGGCTCGGCGGTAAGAGCAACACCGGGGAGGGTGGCGAGGATCCGGCCCGCTACCGCACACGGGGCCAGCCGATCGATCGCAACTCCCGGATCAAGCAAATCGCGTCCGGGCGATTCGGCGTGACGCCCGAATACTGCGTGTTCGCCGATGAGCTCCAGATCAAGATTGCGCAGGGCTCCAAGCCGGGCGAGGGCGGCCAGTTGCCCGGGCACAAGGCGACCGAGGAGATCGCGCGCCTTCGGCACACGCAGGCGGGGATCGCCCTGATCTCGCCGCCACCGCATCACGACATCTATTCCATCGAAGACCTGGCCCAGTTGATCTACGACCTCAAACAGGTGAATCCGCTCGCGGCCGTCTCCGTCAAGCTGGTCGCCGAGGCGGGGGTGGGCACCGTTGCCGCGGGCGTGGTCAAAGGCCTGGCCGACATCGTTCACCTCTCGGGCGCCGACGGCGGCACCGGGGCCAGCCCGCTCTCCTCGATCAAGAACGCCGGCATGCCGTGGGAGATCGGGCTCGCCGAGACGCAGCAAACGCTCCGACGCAACGGGTTGCGCGGCCGCGTCCGCCTGCGCGTCGATGGCGGCATCAAGTCCGGGCGCGACGTCGTGATCGCGGCACTCCTGGGTGCCGACGAGTACAGCTTTGGCACCGCCGCCCTGCTCGCCGAGGGCTGCATCATGGTCCGCACCTGCCATCTCGACACCTGCCCGGTCGGGATCGCGACCCAGCGCCCGGAGCTGCGGGCGAAGTTCGCCGGGACGCCGGAGATGCTCGAGGCCTATCTGACGCACGTCGGGCACGAAATCCGCGAGATCCTCGCCGGCCTCGGAATGCGGAGTCTCGACGAGGCCATCGGACAGACGGCCCTCCTCTCCCAGCGTCCGGCCGGCGACGCCCGCGCCGATCGAGTCGACCTGTCGCGCTTGCTGGTCGACGACGGGACCGAACCGCGCCGCTTCGTTCGCGCACTACCGCTGCAACGGCCTTCGTCCGCCCTGGGAGACCGCGTTTGCCGCGAGGCGGTGGGCCCAGTCCGAACCGGCGAGTCCGCGCAACTCCGGTACGCGATCGAAAACGGCGATCGGGCGGTCGGTGCGCGGTTGGGCGGCATGCTCGCGATGGAGTTCGGGGCCGCCGCACCCCCGGGGTCGGCGAGCATCACGTTCACCGGCGCAGCCGGGCAGAGCTTTGGCGCCTTCCTGACGGACGGCGTTGAATGCGTGCTGATCGGCGAAGCCAACGACTACGTTGGCAAAGGCATGGGCGGCGGGCGGATCATCATCCGGCCGCCGGACGACGATGCGGGCGACCCGCACCTGCTTGGCAACACCGTGCTCTACGGGGCGACCGGGGGCGAGCTCTTCTGCGCGGGAAGGGTGGGTGAACGCTTCGCGGTGCGGAACAGCGGCGCGAGCGCCGTGGTTGAGGGCGTCGGCGAGCATGCGGCCGAATACATGACAGGCGGGACCCTCGTTATTCTCGGTTCGGTCGGCCACAATCTCGGCGCGGGCATGACCGGCGGCGAGGTCTTCGTCTACGACGCCGGGATCCGGCTACCTGCCATGGTCAATCCCGAATTGGTCGACGTGCATCGTCTGAGTGGCGAGCACCAGCTCCTAACCGAGCAGGGGCTTCGCCTCCGGGAGTTGGTCGACCGTCATGCGTCGTACACGGCATCGCCGGTCGCCCGCGCCATCCTGGACGACTGGCATCACGCGCTCAACCGCTTCTGGCGGGTCGCGCCCAAGTCGGACGTCGCGCGGATCGAAAACCAGCGCGAGGGCACCGTCGCCGCGCGCGCCTGAGGAGCTACAAGCGTGCGGCTTCCTGCGAGGCTGCGTAAGCCGGGTCGGTACTTCGGAATGTGTCAGGATCAACACCAACACGGCGCGCCACCTCGTACGCAAGCCACTGAAGTGGGACGACATTGATGATGGGGGCGAGCGCTTCCGGAAAATCGGGCGTCTGGAGTGACACGGTTGTACCTCCAAGGCCCTTTGCGGCGGACCCCACGGCCACCACCACAGCGCCGATCGCCTTGAGCGCGGCGATCACCTCCCGAGTGCGTGGGAGGCTGGGACCGGCAGGAGTGACAACAACGACCGCCTGGCCTGACCCGATGCTCAACAGCGGACCATGAAGAACACCTTCCAGTTCATGGGCGACCGTCGACACATAGGATGCCTCGCCCAGCTTGAGCGCGCCCTCCATCGCGGTCGCCCAGGCCGGGCCGGCGCCAACGAAATGGACCGGCCGGCTGACGTCGAGGTCTCCGGCAACCGCCGCAACCGTCCGCCGCAGCTGGCTTGCCGTCGCGAGGCCAGCCGGCAGGTCGCGCAGAATGGGGTCCCAGCCAGGCGGCCCGCCTACCGATAGCGCTCGGGCAAGTTGCGCGAGCCGGACCAACGCGCCGGTGTGGCTGGCCGTGTGCACCGATGACTTTTCTTGTGGACTGGTTCGGATCGCGCCTTCTCCCTCGAAGGCCGACCCCTCACCCGTCACGACGACCCATGCCCCGCTCGTCTTGGTGAACTTCTCGAGCGCCTGGTTGCTGAACCGCTTGCTGCCGCGGTGGCTGATCAGGACAAGCCCGTCGTCCGCCCGCAGATCCGGCCCGTAGTGCACGAACTCGAAGGCTGGAACCGCCCAGGCATCGCGTCCGGCGGTTCGGAATAGAAATTCGCCGACCATCGCCCCGTGGAAGCTGGTCCCGGTCCCAACCAGGAAAATCCTTCGTGCGCCGGCGATTCTCGCGGTGACCGCGCTGACCGCCGCCTCGTCTCCGAGCAGCCGCTCGACCAGGTCTGCCTGGCTCTCGATCGTCTCCCGCAGGTGCTGGCCGCCCCCCATCTCAAGCCGAAGGATACGTCCTCGTCGTCTCCGCTTTACACTCCAACGATGGGGAATCCCGAAGTCGAGCGCTGGCTGAAGGCTCGGGACGATCCGCCCGAGGCAACCATGCGACGCGTGCGGGGGATGGAAGGAAGCGGCCCGACGGCCCGGTTCATGCATTTCGCCGATGTTGCCGAGGCCGACGCACGCGATCTTGCCGAGTGCCTGCGGCTTGAAGAAATCGAACGGCTCCAGGTGC
>CAAGKR010470975.1_pt1 | contig 15200 bp, 13 predicted proteins | sample 2556971 | NCBI WGS metagenome assembly CAAGKR01 (sample SAMEA5207829, study PRJEB30636) | soil metagenome | biome: forest; feature: boreal; material: soil | place: USA | collected 2011-09 | depth 1 m | reverse complement strand
GCATGCTCGCTGGTCCCGCATCCCGTCAGTACCACGGGCTCGCCGGCGCTGAGCGCGCTGCGGATCAGCGCTCCAGCTTGGCGCGCCTCGGCACTGGCCAGCAGCTCCGGCGCGAGCTCTCGCTCGCCGAGGATCATCTCTTCCATCGCCCACGGGGGCCCGGTACGGAGCTCTGGCTCGAATTCCATGCGGCTCTCAGAGGCTCCTCAGGGGTCCTCAAAATACGACGCTCCGCGCACTCAGCTGGAGCGCCGCATTTCCTTCCTGCAGAACTGCCACTTTGAGATCCGAAGATCCCCGGTGCGGGAAAGGTAGCACTCGGGCCGATCGCTCAAGCGTGCGATCGGCCGAACCTCGTGATCGACAGCCCGGCGTTTACGGCGTGAAGGCGACCCCGCGCACCACCTGTCCGTCGCGGGCCTCTCGCACCGTCTGGAAACCTTCGGTGCCCAGCGAGGGGGCGCTTGGGTTATCGCTGATTCTCACGATCCGGGGTCGAAGGAGCATCAGCCGTCCAAGGCACCACAGAAAAACCGCGTCATGCCGATGAGTAGGCTGCCTCGGATGTTCGAGGGCTTCATCCACCGCGAACTCGATACCGAGCGCGGGAAGATCTATGCGCGGGTGGCGGGCAGCGGACCGCCGTTGCTGCTCTTGCACGGATATCCCGAGACCCATCTGATGTGGCACGCCGCGGCACCGCTACTGGCCGAGCGCTTCACGGTCGTGGTCACGGATCTCTCCGGCTACGGGGCTTCGCTAAGACCCGTAGCCGCGAGCGATCACGCACCTCATTCCAAGCGCGCGCTCGCGCGCGATCAGGTGCAGGCGATGGTTTCGCTTGGCCACCAGCACTTTGCGGTAGCCGGGCATGATCGCGGGGGCCGGGTCGCGTACCGCATGGCACTTGATCATCCCGAGCGCGTGAGCGCGCTGGCGGTGCTCGACATCGTCCCCACGGCAGAGGTGTGGGCGCGCGCTGATGATCGCCTGTCGCTCGCCTACTGGCATTGGGGTTTCCTGGCCCAGACCGCTCCGCTCCCTGAGCGACTGATTGCCGGCGATCCCGAAGCCTACTTCGAGCACCATTTGCGCTCGATCGGGCTTGGCGGAGAACCTGGTCGTTATCCGGAGCCGGTGATGGCCGCGTATCGAGATCAGCTGGACGACCCGAGCGCGGTGCAGGCCATCTGCGAGGACTACCGCGCCGGTGCGAGCATCGACCGCGAGCACGATGAGGCCGACCGCGGGCGGCTCATCGACTGCCCCGTTCTCGCCTTATGGGGCGAGCGGGGCGCGCTCGAGCTCCTATACGGCGATGTGCTGGCGGTGTGGCGCTCGTGGGCGCGGGACGTGCGTGGCCGCGGGCTGCAGGCCTCTCACTTCCTCGTCGAAGATCGTCCCGAGGAAGTCGCTCAGGAGCTGATCACGTTCCTCGACAGCCTCCCGCCGCCGAGCGGCCCGACCCTGTGAACCGCGCCCGATCTGCCACCAGCCGGTTGCTGAGATCGACCCCGAGTAGGTGTGATCACCGGTCTAGGCTGTGAATCGTGTCAGGCATCGGAGTGTTGCGCGAGGGCCCGCTGCATGCTTCGGTCAAAGCGATGTTGGCTGAGCCCGGTGACCGTCTGGAGGTTCCGGTTGGTCGATTCGTGATCGATCTTATTCGGGCCGATGGCGAGCTTGTCGAGGTGCAGACGGGCGCCTTTGGCGCGTTGAGCGCGAAGCTCGACGCGCTCCTCGATCAGTATCGCGTTCGGATCGTTCATCCTGTCGCGGCCGAACGTCGGATCGTGCGTGTGGACTCCCACGGCGAGGTGATGTCGGTTCGACGCTCTCCTCGGCGGGCCAGCGCGGTGGAGGTGTTCGACAAGCTGGTGGCATTTCCGTCGCTGCTGTCTCATCCGAATCTCACGGTGGAGATTCTCCTGCTGGTTGAGGATCACATCCGTGCGCCAGCGCCGGTCACGTCTCGGCGGCGGACTCGCGACCCGGGTGAACGCCGGCTCGTTGAAGTGCTCGATCGTGTCGAGATCCGTGGTCCCAGAGAAATTCTCAAGGTGCTGCCGAGTCTTCCGCAGGAGCCGTTCAGTACCCGAGAGCTTGCGCAGTTGCTCGGCTGCAGCATCCTGCTGGCGCAACGCACCGCGTATTGCCTGCGCACGATCAAGCTCATCGAGCCCGCCGGTAAGCGCGGCCGGACCCCACTACACCGAGCCGCCCAGGCTTAGCCTCAAGGCGGGTCCACGGGTATCGGTTGTGACGGTCGCTTAGCCGCGGGACCGATAGATCGAATGTTTGGCGGTGGTGTAGCCTGGATTCACTAGGAGCCTCAGCTGGACGCCCTCGCCACAGCGAGAGGTGTTCCGAGACAGCGCCCCTCTGATCCTCTTATCCCTAGAACGTCTTCGCGGGCCGCCGCCAGGTGCGCTACGAGACGGGCGTGAAGGAGGCTCGTGAGATGGTTCGGACCGTCGTGAAGCAGGAGGCGCGTTTGCCTGTCCCGCGCCGATCTGACCGGGATCTGGCCTGGGACTTGCACGGCCGAGCGTCGAGGCAGGGCCGAGGTCGGTCGTGACGGCCCCGGTTTTCCTCCGATGGGGACGCTCGTGCGCGTGGCTCGTCAACGGGTGCGCTGATGGATGAGCAGGCTCGCGGCCTGTTGGAGGTTGCCGGCAGTCTGCTGGGCGAATTGGATCTGGAGGTTGTTATCGACCGGCTGCTGGAGTCCGCGCGTGAGCTGACCAAAGCGCGTTACGCGGCGCTCGGGGTGCTTAATAGCTCCAAGACGGAGCTTGAGCGGTTCATCACGGTGGGCATCAGCGAGGATGCTCGGGCGGAGATCGGCACGCTGCCGCGGGGCCGTGGCGTGCTCGGCGAGCTGATCCTCAATCCGGTGCCACTGCGACTTGCCGAGGTCGGCGATCATCCCCATTCCTACGGCTTTCCGCTCGGGCACCCGCCGATGCGCTCGTTCTTGGGGGTTCCGATCCTCGCAGGTGGCGTCCCGTTCGGGAGCCTCTATCTGACCGAGAAGGCGGGCCGGGCTGAGTTCAGTAGCGCCGATGAGGAGTCGGCCACGACGCTCGCGCGCTTCGCGGGCGTCGCGATCGATCACGCTCAACGCTACACCGGCGCCGCGGCGCGCGCCGACGAGCTCGCACGTACGGTCGCAGCGTTTGAGGCGACGACGGAGATCACCCGCGCGGTGAGCGGCGCGCCCGACCTTCAGGTGATCCTCGAGCTGGTAGCCAAGCGCGGCCGGGCGCTGGTCTCGGCACGGGCGTTGCTGATCGAGCTCGTGGACGGCAGCGAGCTCGTGGTTGCCGCGGCAGCCGGACGTAGGCCTGCGGGTCTGATCGGAGAGCGAATCGCCATGGCTGACACGGTCGCCAGCGCTGCGCTGCGTACACGGACTACGCAGCGCCTGGAGGTGGATCTCAACCGCGCGCGTTTTGATCAGCACGGTCTCGGCCGGCTCGGAGCCAGCGCCGACGCGGGTCTGGTCGTTCCGCTCGTCTTCCATGACCAGACCTACGGCGTTTTGATCGCCCTGGACCGGCTGCATGAGGGCCCTGAGTTCAGCGCTGAGGACCAGCGGCTGTTAGAGGCGTTTGCGACCAGCGCAGCTACCGCTGTGGCGACCGCTCAGACTGCGGCCTCTGAGCTTCACCGCCAGCGACTCGCGGCCGCGGATGACGAGCGCGGGCGCTGGGCGCGGGAGCTGCACGACGAAACTCTGCAGAGTCTGGCAGCGCTACGAATAGGCCTGTCAGCGGCTCGCCGGAAGGGTGGCCTGCCGGTGCTGGAGGATGCCGTCGGCGAGGCGATCGATTCGCTCGAGGAAGGGATATCGAACCTCCGCGCGCTGGTCACCGACCTACGCCCTGCGGCTTTGGATGACCTGGGTCTCGGGGCTGCCGTCCAAGGGCTCTGCGAACGCGCGAGCCGCCACGGTCTGGAGATCGACAGCTCGCTCGACCTGGCATACGAACAGGGGCGCGAGCCGACGCGCCATACAGCTGAGCTTGAGACCGCGATCTATCGGATCAGCCAGGAGGCGCTGACCAACGCGTCAAAGCACGGCCACGCCAAGCGGGCAGTAATCGAAATCAATGAGAACTCAACCACCGTCGGGCTCACCGTCCGCGACGACGGGGATGGATTTGACCCCACGACCAGCACGGCCGGATTCGGGTTGCTGGGTATGCGCGAGCGTGTCCAGCTGCTCCACGGAACGGTGCAAATCGAATCCTCCGCCGGCGAGGGCACCACGGTCACAGCGCGCTTCCCAGCCCAGCGCCGTCCCGCCAAAGCCGGGTCTGCCATACCCCATCCGATACACGCGACCGCAGCGTCCTGACCTCGGGCAAGACAGCGGCTCGGCTCCACCGCGATGCTCTCACCTGGCGCGGGGGCCGTCTCACCGCGTCGGCTTACCGGTGACTTCGACCTCACCAGACAGCGTAGGCGCTGACGTTGGCCGCCCGCAGCGCGCTGACGTATCCGGCGCGCTCATATCCCGCCTCGTCAATGCCGGGCGGCACAGAGAGCGTGCCGCGCAGCTCGTCGACCGATTTGAATCCCTTGCGCGACATCCAGTCAGACAGCCCGTCTACCAGCTTGGTCGCGTGCTCAGGTCCGTGGCGCAACAGCGCCGAGGCGGTCATCACAACATCCGCGCCGGCGAGCAGGTACTTGGCGACCTCGACGGGACCCTCGACGCCGGTGGTGGCCGCAAGTGCGGCGCGCACCCTGCCGCGCAGCAGCGCGATCCACGTCCGCGGCAGCCCGGCATCGACGGGGCTCGAGAGCGTGACGGTCGGCACGACGGCGAGCGTTTCGGGGTCGATATCAGGCTGCAGGAAGCGGTTGAACAGCACGAGGGCGTCAGCGCCGGCCTCGTCTAGTCGCAGCGCGATCTCGCCGGTCGAGCTGAAATACGGGCTGAGCTTGACCGCCACCGGCACGGTGACCGCGTGCTTGACGCGCTCGAGGACGTCGACGTGGCGCTGCTCGACGTCACGCCCGGGCGTGCGCGGGTCGCCGGGCAGGTAGTAGATGTTCAGCTCAATCGCCGCGGCGCCGGCGTCCTGCATCGCCCGCGCGTAGTCGGTCCAGCCTCCGGGCGTGACGCCGTTGAGGCTCGCGATCACGGGGACGTCGACGGTGGCGGCCGCGCGCTCTACCAGGCTCAGGTGACGGCGTGGGCCGTTGTCTGCCTCGGCTTCGGCCGGGAAGTAGGACAGCGATTCGGCGAAGCTCTCGGTGCCAGCCTCGGCGACACGAGCGTTGAGCGCGGCCTCTTCACGCAGTTGTTCCTCGAACAGCGAGTGCAGCACCACCGCGCCTACACCTGCGTCCGCGAGCCGCCGGACGCCATCGACGGTATGTGACAGCGGCGAAGCCGACGCGACCACCGGATTGCGCAGCTCCAGGCCCATGTAGGTGGTCGATAGGTCCATCAGCGATCCTTTCGAGCGTCGGCCGGAAACTCGCCGGCAGGGCGGGTGGCCATCTCCTCGTAGGTCTGCCAGCGCTGATAGACAGTCTGCTGCGCGAGATCCTGCAGGCGTTCGGCTTCGGCCGGATCGCTGTTGGAGAGCGTGCGGAAGCGCAGCTCTCCGTTTCTGTAGCTGCTCAGCGGGATCCGGGGCCTGGGCGAGTCCAGCAGGAACGGGTTGCCACCCGCCGCGCGCGCCATCGGGTCATAGCGGATCAGTGGCCAGTGGCCGCTGGCGACGGCCTTGTACTGCTGGTCCAGCCCGTCGCGCATCTCGATCCCGTGCGCGATGCAGTGGCTGTAGGCGATCAGCAGGGACGGTCCATCGTAGGCCTCGGCCTCGCGAAACGCACTAAGTGTCTGTTGGGGGTCGGCGCCCATCGCGACCCGCGCGACGTACACGTTGGCGTACGCGATCGCTTGCAGCGCGAGGTCCTTCGTGGGCATCGTCTTGCCCGAGGAGGCGAACTTCGCGACGGCGCCGAGGGGAGTCGCCTTGGACATCTGCCCGCCGGTGTTCGAGTAGACCTCGGTGTCGAGCACGAGCACGTTGACGTTGCGCCCGCTGGCCAAGACGTGATCCAGGCCGCCGGAGCCGATGTCGTACGCCCAGCCGTCGCCGCCGACGATCCATACGCTTCGCCGGATGAGATGGTCAACGACGCTGCGCAGGTCGGCGACGACCGCTTCGTCCAGGCCGTCAAGGCGCCGCTGCAGCTCGGCGAGCCGTTCGCGCTGCGTCCGCAGCTCTGACTCGTGTAACTGCGGCGCTTGGAGGATCTCGTCGACCAGATCGGCGCCCAGCACGTCGCGCAGCTCTGAGAGGCGCCGGCGAGCCAGCTCGGTGTGTTGGTCGGCGGCAAGGCGCAGGCCGAGTCCGAACTCGGCGTTGTCCTCAAACAGCGAGTTCGACCACGCCGGGCCGTGTCCGTCGCCGTCGACCGTCCATGGCGTCGTCGGCAGATTGCCGCCGTAGATCGACGAGCATCCGGTCGCGTTGGCGATCGTCAGCCGGTCGCCGAACAGCTGCGAGACGAGTTTCAGGTACGGGGTCTCGCCACAGCCGGCGCACGCGCCGGAGAACTCGAACAGCGGCTCCAGGAACTGGGTGCCGCGCACCGTTCCGAAGTCGACACGAGAGCGATCGTTCGCCGGCAGCTGCTCAAAGAAGGCAATCTTCTCCCGCTCGCCGGCCAGCGGCTCCAGCGCCGCGAGGTTGATCGCCTTGTGCTGTGGGTCTGCGGGCGCCGAGACCGGGCAGGCCTCGACGCACAGCGCGCATCCGGTGCAGTCCTCGACATACACCTGCAGCGTGTAACGCGTGTCCGGGAGCCCGGGAGCGTTGAGCTGAGCCGACTGAAAGCCCTCGGGCGCGTCCTGGAGATGGGCTTGCTCGTAATGACGGGAGCGAATCACGCTGTGCGGGCAGACGAAGCTGCAGTTGCCGCACTGGATGCACAGCTCGGAGTCCCAGACCGCGACCAGCTCGGAGACCCTACGCTTCTCATAGGCCGTCGTCCCGCTCGGATACGTGCCGTCGACCGGCAGCGCGCTGACCGGCAGCTCATCGCCCCGGCCGGCCATCATCGTGGCGGTCACCGTACGCACGAACTCCGGCGCGTGCGCGGGTACGATCGGCGCCAGCTCACGCGTGGCGGACACTCGCTCGGGCAGCTGGACGCGGTGGAGCCCTTGCACGGCTCGGTCGACCGCCGTCTGGTTGCGCTCCACCACCTCGGCGCCGCGCTTGCCGTAGCTCTTGGCGATCGCCGCCTTGATCCGCTCGATTGCCTGCTCGCGCTCGAGCACGCCCGAGATCGCGAAGAAGCATGTCTGCAGCACCGTGTTGGTCCGTCCGGCCAGGCCCGCGTCACGGGCGATCTGCCCCGCGTCGACCACGTACAGCTCGATCCGCTTAGCGAGGATCTGCTCCTGGACCGGACGCGCGAGCGCGTCCCAGACCCGATCCGCCGGCAGTCGGCAGTTGAGCAGCAGCGTCGCTCCCGGTGCCGCGCGGTCGAGCACCTCGGCGCGCTCGAGCAACCCGAACTGGTGGCAGCCGACGAAGCTCGCCTGCGAGATCAGGTAGGGCGCGCTGATCGGCTCCGGCCCGAAGCGCAGATGCGAGACGGTCTGAGAGCCCGACTTCTTGGAGTCATAGACGAAGTAGCCTTGCGCGTGCAGGCGCTCCTCAGAACCCAGGATCTTGATCGTGTTCTTGTTCGCGCCGACCGTCCCGTCGGAACCAAGGCCGAAGAACACCGCGCGCACGGTCTCCGTCGGCTCGATGTCGAGCGATGCGTCGTACGGGAGGCTCGTGCTGGAGACATCGTCGGTGATCCCGATCGTGAACCGGCGCTTGGGCCGCTTGCGCCCAAGCTCCTCGAACACCCCAGCGACCATCGCGGGGGTGAACTCCTTTGAGGACAGGCCGTAGCGGCCGCCGATCACGTTCGGCATCACGTCGCGCTCTCCATCGGCGTGGGACTCGCTGAGCGCCGCCAGCACGTCGAGGAACAGCGGCTCACCGAGCGAGCCGGGCTCCTTGGTCCGGTCGAGGACGGCGACGCGTCGCACCGTCGCGGGCAGCGCCTGCGTCAGCGCACCGGCTGGGAACGGCCGGTAGAGCCTGAGCTGTGCCACGCCGACTCGCTCACCCCGCGCCCGCAGGTAAGCCACCGTCTCGCGCACGGTCTCCCCGCCCGAGCCCATTATCACCAGCACGCGCTCGGCGTCGGGATGCCCGCTGTAGTCGACCAACCCGTAATGGCGACCGGTACGCTCGCCGAGCTGATCCATGGCGCCCTGCACCACGTCAGGGATGCGGGCATAGAACGGGTTGACCGTCTCTCGCGCCTGGAAGTAGACGTCCGGGTTCTGTGCGGTGCCCCGGATGAACGGCCGCTCGGGCGACAGCGCTCGCGCGCGGTGCTCGCGCACGAGCTCCTCGGGAACCAGCGCGCGCAGGTCGTCGTCTGAGAGCAGCTCAACCGTGTTCAGCTCGTGCGAAGTGCGAAACCCGTCGAAGAAGTGCACGAACGGAACCCGAGTCGCGAGCGTCGCGGCGTGCGCCACCAGCGCCAGATCGTGAGCCTCCTGCACCGACGCGGAGGCCAACAGCGCAAAGCCGGTCTGGCGCACTGCCATCACGTCGGAGTGATCGCCGAAGATCGACAGCCCCTGCGCCGCCAGCGAGCGAGCGGCTACGTGCATTACGGCCGCGGTCAGCTCACCGGCGATCTTGTACATGTTCGGGATCATCAGCAGCAGGCCCTGAGATGCGGTGAACGTCGTCGCCAGCGCGCCACCCTGCAGCGCGCCATGCAGCGCCCCCGCCGCGCCGCCTTCGCTCTGCATCTCGACCACGGAGGGCACGGTCCCCCAGACGTTCGGCCGCCCCTTGCTTGACCACTCGTCCGACAGCTCTGCCATCGGCGAGGACGGCGTGATCGGGTAGATGCAGCAGACCTCGTTGACGCGGTAGGCGACCGATGCCGCCGCTTCGTTGCCGTCCACCGTCGCGCGCATCAGCTCGGCTCCGGGAACATTTCGATCGAGTGCACCGGGCACTGCTCAAAGCACGCTCCGCAGCCCGTGCAGCGGTCGTACTCAAACCGGTAGCGGTATCCCGGGCCCAGCTTGATCACCGCATCCTCCGGGCACGCACCCAGGCACCCATCGCACTCGCAGCAGTTCCCGCACGACAGGCACCTTTGCGCCTCGAACGTCGCCTCCTGCGCCGACAAGCCACCGACGACCTCCTCGAAATCCGCGACGCGCTCGGACGGCTCCAGCTCGGGCTGCCGGCGACGGGCAGCATCGCCGAAGTACCACAGGTTCAGCATCTCAAACGTTGCCAGCGGGTGCTTGGGCGGGCGCTCGGACTCGCTGCCACGGAGCCAGGCGTCGATCTCGTGCGCGGCCCGCTTGCCGTGCCCCACGCCGACCGTCACGGTGCGCTCACTCGGAACCATGTCCCCGCCGGCGAATACGCCCGGGCAACCGGTCATCAGCGATGTCGACACTCGCACCGTGCCATCGCGCTCGAACTCCACTCCGGGCACCCCGAGCATGAAAGCGGTGTCCGTGTCCTGGCCTAGCGCCAGGATCACGGTGTCCGCGGCGAGTGTTTCAAACCGTCCGGTCGGCTGTGGAAACCCGGAACCGTCGAGCTCCATCACTTCGACATTTAGCTCCGAGCCCTCTACGGTCTTGATCGTCCGCAGCCAGTTGATCCGGACGCCCTCCCGTTCGGCGTCCTGCGCCTCCTCCTCATGGGCCGGCATCTGCTCGCGGGTGCGGCGGTAGACGATCAGCGTCTCCTCCGCCCCAAGCCGCCGCGCCGTCCGCGCGGCGTCCATCGCGGTATTGCCGCCTCCGTAGACCGCGACGCGACGCCCGATCACGGGCCGCTCGCCTGAGGCGACGCCGCGCAGGAACGAGACTGCGTCCACGATCGGCCCGGCATCCCGGGCGGGGATGTCGACCCGCTTTGACAGATGCGCGCCGACCGCGACGAACACCGCGGCAAAACCGCCATCCAGTCGCTCGGCGTCAAGATCGAGGACTCGGTGATCGCTGGTGAAGCGCACGCCCAGCGCCGCGATCCGCTCGAGCTCTCCGCTCAGAACGTCACGGGGCATCCGGTAGGCCGGAATGCCGTAGCGCATCATCCCGCCGGGCTCCGCGCCCGCATCGCGGATCTCGACCTCGTGCCCGAGCCGCGCCAGGTGATAGGCCGCCGAGAGCCCACTTGGGCCCGCGCCGATCACGAGCACCCGCTTGCCGCTGTGCGCCGGCGGTGGATCAAACAGCCATCCGCGCTCGAGCGCGAGGTCGCCCAGGAACCGCTCGACCGAGTGGATCGAGACCGCGCTGTCGAGATTGGCGCGGTTACAGACGCTCTCGCATGGGTGATAGCACACCCGTCCGTGGATCGCCGCGAACGGATTGTCGGCCACAAGTGCGCGCCAAGCCAGCTCGTTTTCGCCGGCCTGCACATGCGCGAGCCACGCCTGAATGTTCTCTCCGGCCGGGCATCCCGCGTTGCACGGCGGCAGCAGATCCACGTACACCGGCCGCCTCTCCCGGACCGGGCCCGCGCGCGAGCGCCCGTGCATCAGATCCGGCAGCGGCGTGATGTCTTGCTGCGGCGGGATCATCTCGCCCGTCCGGTGGGCAAAGCCCTTGTCGCCGAGAGAGGGTCGAGCACGACGGTTACAGGCCCCAGACGGGCGGCGTAAGCCATGTACGGCCTCACCATACACTCAGACAGCACACGCTCAAAGCGTCCACGGCCCCAGGGTCCCAACGCATCCGACCTACGGGCCGCCCAACCGAGCAAGCGCCGAAGCCCCCGGACGCAAGAGGCGAATCGTACGGTCGGGCGCTGGCGGCCCCGTGGTGGCCAGCAGCGTCCGCAGGATCACGTTCGGACGGTCGATCGATGCGGCGATCTTCCAAGGAGAGGCCAGACACGGTGCGCCCTTTATAGCGCCCCACGGCGCTAGGATCGCACCCGCAATGGCGGACAATCTCCCCGTCGTCCCACTGCAGAGCCCACGTGAACTCAAGGCCCGGATCGAGGCGGAGCGGGCAGGGGCGCCGTTCCTGCTCTACCGCGACGGATCGGGGCGGCAGCAGATCTTCACGTTCGGCGAGCAGGTCGAGCGCGTCGCCGTGGGGCGCGGCCCAGCGAGCGACATCTGGCTCGACGCGGACACCGAGGTCTCGCGTCTGCACGCCGAGCTTGAGCGAATCGGCGATGACTGGACCGTCTCCGACGACGGTCTATCTCGCAACGGCACCCACGTCAACGGCGAACGGATCGTAGGTAAGCGACGTTTGCGCGATGGCGATGTCGTCCGCTTTGGGCACACGCTCGCAACCTTTCACCACCCGCTGGCCGCGAGCGGGGCCGAGACCAAGATGGCCTCCGATGTGCTCGACCGCGCCAGCCTGTCCGAGGCGCAGCGGCGCGTGCTGGTTGCCTTATGCCGGCCGTTCAAGGAATCGAGCGGCTACGTGACCCCGGCGACCAACCAGCAGATCGCCGACGAACTGTTCCTCAGCGTCGATGCGATCAAGACCCATCTGCGGGCTCTGTTCGCGAAGTTCGGGATCGAGGGGCTCCCACAGAACCAGAAGCGCGTCCGTCTCGTGGAGCTTGCGCTGACGAGTGGCGTGGTAACCACGCGCGACCTCTGAATCAGGATCTTCAGCTACGTGTACGCACGGGAGCCCCGCGTTCGCGCGTGGCTCCGGCGCCGCGGGGCGGATCGGTGGGGTTCAGTGCTTTACGTCGGCGCTCAGAAGCAGGTGCAGCTGCGGCGTGACTTGCTTGGGCTTGCCCGTCCAGCCGTCGGGAACCGAGCTGTTGAAGTACCGGACGCATGTGCCGGCAGGAGCGCTCGCCATGTAGATCCCGCTCGTATCGTTGGTCAGCGCCAGCAGGTCACCGACCTTGACCTCGGGCAGGTGCGGCTTCGTCGAGTCTCGCCACCCGTCGGGACGGCATTGGTTCAGGGAACAGAGAGCGTGTGGGGGCTGACGTGAGGGGAAGTGAAGCTCGTGTCGTAGGCCGCGAGTCGGAGCTGGTCGTGCTGCGCGAGTTCTTGGATGCCGGTCCGGCCCGGCGGGTTCTCGTGCTGACGGGGGGCCGGGGATCGGCAAGACGACGCTGTGGGAGGCCGGGATCGATGGTGCACGGGAGCGAGGGTTGCGGGTGCTGTAGGCGCGCCCGAGCAGCGCCGAGGCGCTGAAGTGCTGGCCTTCGTGGCGCGTCGGCTCGACGACGAGCCGGTTGGCTTCCTGCTCGCGAAGCGTGCCGATCATCCGTCTGCGTTTGAGCAGGCGCTCGAACGCCACAGGCTGGAGCGTCTGGACGTCGGGCCGCTGAGTTTCGGCGCGACGCGTCGATACGCCACCGGGGGTGTCGTGCAGACCACCCCTAGGGGCCCTGGGCGGATATGTAGTGCACGCGTAGGTTGATGGCACACCAACCCCACCACGAGAGGAATCTCATGTCCACCATCACCCGCTCACGTTTCATCCCGGCCCTGGCCGCTACGCTCACCGCTGCCGCGCTGATCCCCGCTGGCGCGTCCGCCGCGACCACATGGCTCGGCTCGAGCCTGGACCACACCCCGGCGAACGCCGGCTCCAGCTGTTCCGACGACGGAGTCGGCAACCCGGGTGACCTCTGCACCCACGTCGGCTCCTTCTACCCCGGCTTCTCCGGTCACGCGCGATCAAAGGTGAACGGAACGATCATCCAGCTCAATGTCCGCCCTGAAGGTCCGATGACCTTCACGGCCAAGGTCGTCAACGTCCGCCACGTGTCGTCGAACCACCAGAGCGGCCAGGCGCAGGTCACTGCCCACAGCCGGCTGATCACCGTCCCCGGCCCGACACAGGACCAGATGGACAACAGCGTCTACCCGGTCGAGAAGTTCAAGGTCAGTCTCAAGGTCAAGAAGGGCCAGGAGATCGCTATCGACACCACCAGCAACACCGCCGAATACTGCTCCGATGGCACACCCGGCCAGCTGCTATTCGACCCGGTCCTCTCACCCGGACACGGGTTCGCCAACAGCGCCGGCGTCGACGGCTGCCTCATGCTCGTCCAAGCAGTCGTCAAGCACTAGCCCCAAGCACGGATACCGACAGCATGCCGTGGCGGGCTCGGGATACCCCGGGCCCGTCGCCGTTCGGGCGGCCGAGGAGACGGCTCTGCTAATCAATCGCGGGAGGAGCGATCTCCTTGCTCGCGGCGATGTCTCGGTCACGACGCCAGGGGCGGGCCTGCACGAGCCAGAACGACGCCGCCGCCAGCAGGACTGCGCACAGGATCCACCCCAGTGCTGTGGTCCCCAACCCGACGTACTTCAAGCCGGACGCGAAGATCACAAACGAGATCACCGGCCGGATAAAGCGATCAGGGACGGTCGAGGAGAGCAGCGACCCGACGAACACCGCCGGGACACTGCCGAGGATCAGCGATCCCGTGACGCTGAGTTCGATGTGACCGAACGCCAGCGCGCCAAGGGCGGCGGCGGCCGTTAGCGGAACGGCCTGGGTCAGGTCGGTTCCGACGAGCTGGTTGGCACCGATCAGCGGGTAGACGAAGAGCAGCATCACGATCATCAGCGATCCCGAGCCGACGGACGTCATCCCGACAATGATCCCGCCGAGCGCCCCGATCGCCACCGTGGGCAACGGGCGTGGGACTACCTCGTGCACCCCAAGCGCCCTCGCCTGCCTGCCGCGGCGATCGAGCGCGAACCGCAAGACCATCGCGCACGCTCCGACCAGCAGTGCGACGCCGAGCGCCACTTCGATGTTCTTCTGGGCCGCCTTCGCGCCACCCATCACGTGCAGCAGGTAGGCGCCCAAGAACGCGCATGGGACCGAGCCGAGGACCATCCAGCGCACCAACCGCAGGTTGACCGTCCCGGCTCGAAGATGGACCGCAGCTCCAATTGGGCGCATCACGACCGCCGCAACCAGATCGCTCGAAATCGCGGTTGACGGGGTCACGCCGAACAGCAGGATCAGCATCGGGGTCATCAACGCTCCGCCGCCGGCCCCGGTCATACCGACGAGTAAGCCGATGATGGCGCTCCCGAGAACGATGTACGGATCGATGTGCATGATTGCTGGAGGATGCCGGATCGCAAGCGACCGCGGACTGGGAAGGGATCGATCAGCCAAGACGAGCTGACAGAACTCGTTGCGACCTCGGCCGAGGTCAGGCGTTGACGATGTCCAGATGCCGGGCGAGGAACTCCGTCTGCTCGGCGTGCATGTTGTCGGGAAGGACTTTGAACCAAGCACACTCGGATCGCAGGTTGGGCTCCTCAGGCACGTCGCCGACCACGTCTGTCAGGAAGGCCAGGCCGACCGGTGAATCGAGGTCGTTGTTGTAGTGGCTCGGGTATTCGATGTAGCCGAGCATCTCTCCGACGCTCACGGTGACCCCGAGTTCGTCTTGCGCCACTCGTCTGACGGCTTGGACGAGTGGTTCGCCGAAGCGCACGGTTCCCCCCGGCAGGTGCCAGAGTCCCTTGCAGGGCCCGAAGTCTCGTAGCGCCAGGAGGACCCCGCGATCTCCGGAGGCGATCACTAGCTCGACGGTGAGACGCGGAACTCTGCTGAAGATCCGGTCGAACTCTTCCTCGGGCAGCGGCCCTCTCATTTTGCGTCGGTGCGTTCGATCGGCAGCCCGGCTTCTCTCCAGGCAGGCCATCCGCCGGCGACCTCCGCTGCGCCGCGGCGAGCCGTGAGCCTCGAGCGATTCGCGTGCTGACATAAGTAGATCGTCTGCGGTCCGCCGGGCCAGGCGATGTGCCGCGCGAGCGAGACACGCGGCGCGCCGGGTGGCCATCCGTAGCGGCGGCGCTCGACCTCGGTTCGCAGGTCCAACAGCCGCGCTTCGCCACGCCCGACCAGTTCCCAAGCCCGCTCGGGCGGGATGCTACGGACGCGGAGTACGGCTCTCACCGGGGCGGGGGCTGTGCCGCTATTCCGACGGGCCGGCGTGAAGGAGCGCGTCGAGTTCGTCGAGCTGGCGGCGTACGCCGCCGCACACCTGTTCGCAGAGCTCGAAGACACCTTCATCGGCGATCGAATAGCGGGCGTGATTGCCGTCTTTGGTGCGGGTGACCATGCCGGCGTTGTGGAGGATCCCGAGGTGCTT
>CAAGKR010257061.1_pt1 | contig 15201 bp, 15 predicted proteins | sample 2556971 | NCBI WGS metagenome assembly CAAGKR01 (sample SAMEA5207829, study PRJEB30636) | soil metagenome | biome: forest; feature: boreal; material: soil | place: USA | collected 2011-09 | depth 1 m | reverse complement strand
TTGCCGCGGAACGCGGCTATGTGGACGACGTCGTCGAAGCGCACATGACCCGGCGCGTCATATCAAAATCGCTCGACATGCTGGCCAATAAGCGCGTCGAGCGGCCGAAGCGCAAACACGGCAACATTCCGCTGTAGTAAGGAGAAAGATTGAGCACCCGCAGGGATTTCATCGCAGCTTCTTCCTCGATTGTCTTGTTGCCGGCAGCGGCCGGCGCGAGCCCGGCGCCGGCGTCCGCAGCGACCGACGAGCTGCCGTTTACCTTCGAGCGGGCGCGATTCGAGACAATCCTTCGCAAACCGGCCCGGCACAAACAATGCTTCGGCGCGACGAAGGTCGACGGCGGCAGCGTGCTCTCGGGCATGCTGAATTCCATTGAGGCCTACGACGACTATTTAAAGGAAGGGCCGAACGCTTTGCAGGCGGTAGCGGTGCTCTATCACGGCGGTGCGATCGCACTGGCAATGAACGATGCCGTGTGGAACGAGTTGCTCGTCCCGTTCTTACAGAAAACTCCACAGATGGCCAAAGACCTCCCCGAGGCTAAACCGGGCAAAGGCAATCCGTATCTCGCACAGCAACTGCCGAATCTCGTGCGGCGCGGCGCATCCTTCTTCATCTGTCACAATGCAATTGCGGCCGTGAGCTACCCGATAAGCCAGACGTCGGATCGGTCGCCGGAGCAGATTCATTCAGTGCTCATGGCCGGCATCGTTCCCGGCGCGCTCGTCGTACCCGCAGGTGTGATGGCGATCAACGCCTGTCAAGAAGCGCACTTCACCTATATCCAGTCGTCGGTGTAGTCATGGCGTTATTAAAAGGAAAACGCGCGCTGATCACCGGTGTGGCCAATCAGTGGTCGATCGCCACCGGCATAGCGCGGCAGATGCACGAACATGGCGCCCAGTTGGCCTTCACCTACCAGGGCGAGCGCGTCAAGGAACAAGTCGAAAAGATTGCCGTCGAACTGGGCGGCGGACCGATCATCGAATGCGATGTCTCCTCGGATGAGTCGCTGCGACGCCTGGCGCCGGCGCTTGCCGGATTCGGTAAGCTCGACGCGGTCGTACACTCGATCGCATTCGCGAACAAAGAAGACCTTGCCGGAAAAGTCTACGATACGTCGCGCGGAGGTTTTGGACTCTCGCTCGACGTTTCCGCATACTCGCTAATCGCGCTCGTGCAGGCGTTGCGCGAACAGATCGCGGACGGTGCATCGATCATGGCGCTCACATATTTGGGCGCGACGGCGATCGTGCCTAACTATAACGTCATGGGCATTGCAAAAGCCGCACTTGAAGCGTCGGTGCGTTACCTGGCCTTCGATTTGGGGGACCGCGCTATTCGCGTCAACGCAATCTCGGCCGGACCCATCAAAACCGCGAGCGCGCGGCAAGTCGCGGGCCTTTCGAAAATGCTCGATGTCGTTGCGGCAACCGCGCCGCTGCGGCGCAACGTCACGACCGACGACATCGGCAGAGTGGCGGTCTTCCTTGCCTCGGACCTTTCGGCTGCGGTTACCGCGGACATTCATTTCGTCGACGGCGGCTTTCACACGATGGGGATGTATTCGCCGCCTCAATGACCGACGATGACCGATGATGACATCCTCGCCATCGTCGCCGCGCTGGAGTTCGTGACGTCGCGAGACGAAACCGGCGAACATCAATCGCGTTGGAAGCTTGCCGCCCGCGAATTTGAGGACGACGATCCGAGAGACGGTTGGAAAAGCTCTTAATCGCCAACCGCGGTGAGATCGCGGTGCGCATCATTCGCACGGCGCGCGAGATGGGCTTGCAGACGGTCGCCGTCTATTCAGAAATCGATCGCGAAGCGATGCACGTGCGTTTGGCGGATGAGGCGTATCTTCTGGGGCCTGCGAGTCCGGCGCTCAGTTACCTCAACGGCGAGCGCATTTTGGAACTTGCGCGCCGCTCGGGTGCGCAAGCCATTCATCCCGGGTACGGCTTCTTAGCCGAAAATGCCGGCTTCGCGCGCGCGGTCCTCGATGCGGGCTTGACGTGGATCGGTCCGCATCCCGGCGCGATCGATGCCATGGGCGACAAAATGCGCGCCCGGCAAGCGATGATCGCCGCGGGCGTACCGGTTGTGCCGGGTGGCACGGAAGCGATCGAAGATGTCAGTGCGGCGCGCAAGGCCGCTGAACGATATGGCTTGCCGCTAGCGCTGAAAGCTTCGGGCGGCGGCGGCGGCAAAGGATTGAAAGTAGCGTACACGCTCGATGAAATTGCTTCGGCTCTCTCGACCGCGCAGCGTGAAGCGGAAGTATATTTCAAAAACGGCGCGATCTACGCCGAACGCTATTTGGAGAATCCGAAGCATATCGAATTGCAGATTCTGGCCGACAAGCACGGCACCGTCTTGCAAGTCGGCGAGCGGGATTGTTCGCTGCAGCGGCGCCATCAAAAACTCTGGGAAGAGACGCCTCCAAACGTTTCGCAGCGCGTGCGCGACGGAATTCGCGAGACGGGGATCCGAGCGGCTCAAACGATTGGCTACGACAGCGCCGGAACCATCGAATGGCTGGTGAGCGGCGACGCGTTTTATTTTCTCGAGATGAACACGCGCATTCAAGTGGAGCACACGGTCACCGAAATGATCAGCGGACTCGATCTCGTGCGCGAGCAAATCCGTGTCGCCGCCGGCGAACCTTTGGGCTACGCTCAGGACGCGGTCGTCTTTCGCGGGCATTCAATTGAGGGACGCATCAACGCCGAAGACCCGGCGCAAGGCTTCCGGCCCGCGCCCGGCACGATCAGTGCCTATCGCGAGCCTGGCGGCTTGGGCGTGCGCGTCGATTCGGCAGTTTTCCCCGGCTTTGAAGTCAGCGCCGATTACGATTCATTGATCGCCAAGCTGGTCGTGTGGGCGCCGACTCGCGGCGAGGCGATCGCGCGCTTTCGACGCGCGCTCGAGGAATATCTAATCGAAGGAGTTCCGACGACATTGCCGCTACTGCGTGATCTCTGCGATCATCCGCCAATTATCGATGGCACCTATACGACTTCGACGCTAGAAACATTTGCGGCGGCACGCTACGCGAAGGGCGGCGCGGCAACCAATGTCATCCTGAGTTTATCGAACGACCGCGAGCGAACGCGAGCGGCCCCGAGCGTAGTCGAGGGGAATTCGGAAAACATCACCGTCGAGGTCAACGACAAACTCTACCACGTCCGTCTATTCGATCGGCCCTCTCGCAATGCGGCCGCAGCTCGAAAGGCGCCACGACTCGCGCGCAAAGATCACGCAGCCGACGCCGGCGGTGACGCCGTCGTTTCACCTATGCACGGAGTCGTGGTGGAAATGCTGGTACGCCAGGGTGATGCCGTAACACCAGGGCAGGTCGTTGCGGTGGTCGAGGCGATGAAGATGATGAATGAAATTCGCGCCCACAAGGCCGGCACGGTGGCGAAGGTGCACGTCAAAGCAGGGGAAACAGTGGAATCACATACAGTTCTCGCAACGATCCAATAGATGACTCCTGAAGAAAACGGCAGCGGCATCCCGCTAAAGCCCGTGTACGATCGCATCGCCGGAGCAACGCACGATTTAGGCGAGCCCGGCGGGTTTCCGTTTGCGCGCGGCGTGCGCAAAGATATGTATCGCGGGCGCTTGTGGACGATACGCCAGTACGCGGGCTTCGGCAGTGCTGCCGAATCGAATGCCCGCTACCGTTATCTGCTCGACCATGGTACCACCGGACTCTCAGTTGCTTTCGATCTCCCGACGCAACTCGGTTACGACTCCGATGCGCCGCAAGCTCGCGGCGAAGTAGGCAAAGTCGGCGTTGCGATCGACAGCGTCGCCGACATGGAGACGCTGCTGGAAGCGATTCCACTCGATCGGGTAACCGTTTCGATGACGATTAACGCCCCCGCTTCCATCATTCTCGCGATGCTGCTGGCAGTGGCGCGGCGACGCAAAATTCCGTTCGGAAAACTGGGCGGAACCGTGCAGAACGACGTGCTCAAAGAGTACGTCGCCCGCGGTACATACATCTACCCGCCCAAACACTCGATGCGACTGGTGACCGACGTGATGGCGTATTGTGCCGAACACGTGCCCGAGTGGAATACGATTTCAGTTTCCGGTTACCACATTCGCGAAGCGGGTTCGACCGCACTCGAAGAGATCGCATTCACGCTCGCCAACGGTAAAGCGTATCTGCAAGCCGCGCGGGCGGCCGGGCTCGAGCTGGATGCGATCGCTCCGCGCATCTCCTTCTTCTGGAACGCGCACAACGACTTGTTCGAAGAGGTCGCCAAGTTTCGGGCCGCGCGATATCTCTGGGCGCATATAACCCGTAATGAGTTCGAGTGCAAAGATCCGCGTTCGCACATACTGCGCTTTCACACGCAGACCGGAGGCTCGACGCTAACGGCCCAAGAGCCGGAAAACAATGTGGTGCGCGTCACGCTGCAGGCGCTCGCCGCGGTATTGGGCGGCACGCAATCGCTGCACACCAACGGTAAAGACGAAGCACTCGCGTTGCCAACCCAAGAATCGGCCAAAGTTGCGCTACGCACGCAGCAGATCATTGCGTACGAAAGCGGCGTACCGAACGTCGTCGATCCGCTGGCGGGGTCGTATTACGTCGAATCGCTCACGAATGAATTGATCGAACGCGCGACTGCCCTGATCGCCGAGGTCGATGCGCTGGGCGGCAGCGTTGCCGCGATCGAGAGCGGCTGGATGCAGAGGCGAATCGCCGACTCCGCCTACCGCTCGCAGCAAGCCGTCGAAAGAGGCGAGCAGATCGTCGTCGGCGTGAACAAATTTGGCGAAGGCAGCACGCAAACCGCGATTCCATTGCAACGTCTCGATCCGGGGATCGAACGCGCGCAGGCGCAACGTCTGCAAGATTTGCGCGAGAAGCGCGACGCCGATGCGGTCAAAGAAAAGTTGAATGCCGTGCGGCAGGCGGCGCAAGGCACAAAAAACTTGATGCCGCACTTCGTCGAGGCCGTCGACGTGGGAGCGACATTGGGCGAAATTTGCAACGTCTTGCGCGAAGTCTTCGGCGTCTACCGCGCTCCCGAGGTTGTCGCGTAGTGGAAATCGATCACGTCGCAATCGTCGTGAAAGACTTGGCGAGAACCCTGGACCTCTACACGAAAACGTTAGGTTTCAAGGAAACCTACCGTGAGACGATCGCCGATCAAGGCGTTGAAGTCCTCGGGTTACAAGCCGGTGACTCCGTTATCGAACTCTTGCGCCCGCTAGACGAGAATTCATCAATCGCCCGCTATCGCGGTGATTCCGAAACGAAATTGCATCACACCGCCTATCGCGTCGCCGATCTTCGCGCGGAGCTCACCCGACTCAAAGCTGAAGGCGTTCACCTTATAGACGAAGAGCCGCGTAGGGGAGCGCACGGCAATCTCATCGCCTTTCTACATCCGTCGAGTACGGCCGGCGTTCTCATTGAGCTCTGCCAAGGAAAAGGCTAGTACGGAATGCCCTTCGCGCGCTGCGCGCGGAGGGCTTCCATGTACCAGACGAACTCTTTGAAGAATTCGCCGTTTCGCGCGCGGAACTTCGGGTCCGCGGGCTCGCCTGCGTCGTTAAAGGCATCGCCGACGTACGGAATCGGCAATTGCGAGGGGATTGATGGCATGCCGAGTTCACCGAGCACCGCGCGTAACTGCACTGCGGCACGCACGCCGCCGAAGTACCCGCCCGAATAGCATACGATCGCGGACGGACGCCAAAAATACTCTTCGAGGAAATGGTCCAAAAGGTTCTTTAGACCGGGCTGAATGCCGTGATTGTACTCCCCGGAAACGATCGCGAAGCCGTCAGCCGAACGATACAGCTTCGCGAGCTCCTCGAGTTGCGCGGGCGCCTGGCCCGGCTCGTATTCTTTGTGCATTTTGTCGAGCAGCGGGAACCGATACTTGAGCGCATCGACTAAGAACGGCTCGCACCCGTAGTGTTTTAATTCGTTGACGACAAAACGCGCAGCTTTTATACCTTGGCGTTCTGTCCGCACGGAACCGAAGATCACGGGGACGCGCAGTGCCATGCGCTGAGGTATCCGACGCAGGGCTGAAGAATGCCCGCCGCAATGGCGCGCAGAGGCTTGTTACTCGCCGTGGCTTTTTTGCTGGCCACGTTTGTTGCTTGGACGCTCTTCTTAAACCGGATGCACGGCCCGCCGCGCAGGCCCGTTGTGTTCGTGCAAACCCCGCAACCGGCGCCTTCGCTCGCCGTAACCGCGCTGCCGTCGCCAACTCCGAGGGCGACCCCAGGCGCCTTCACCGTTGCGATCATCATCGACGACTGCGGACAATGGCTTTTAACAGAGCGCGGCTTCGTAGCTTTGCCGATTCCGCTGACGCTCTCCGTTCTGCCGCACGTACGTTACACGGCGCAGATAGCGCAAGAAGCGGCAGCCGCAGGAAAAGGCATCATGCTACATCTGCCGATGGAACCACTGGCTCGCGACACCGCCGGTGCCGGAGAGATCACGACAGACATGACCGATGCGCAGATCGCCACGCAGACGGAAGACGATATCGCGCAAGTTCCCTTGGCCAAAGGGTTGAACAATCACGAAGGCAGCAAGGCGAGCGCCGACACGCGCGTCATGCGCGACGTGATCGCGATCGTCAAAGCGCACGATCTCTTCTTCATCGATTCGCGAACCAACGCGAAGACCGTGGCGGCGCAGGTTGCACGGGAAGCCGGCGTGTCGGAAGCGTCGCGCAACGTGTTTCTCGACGATAGCGCGGATGTCGCCTACACCGAAAAGATGTTGGAACGAGCGGTTACGATAGCCAAACGAAACGGATCGGCGATTGCGATCGGCCATCCCAAGGCAACGACGCTAGCCGCTCTTCAGGCGATGTATCCAAAGATGCAGGCCGAAGGCGTTCAGTTCGTGCTCGCCTCGGAACTAACGCATTAACCTAAGCTAAGCGCTCGACCCAGCCGTGCGCACCATCGTGAACGTACAGTCAGCGCTGCCGAGGTGATGGACCTTGCCGGTGATCTTCGATCCGCTCAGGTCACCAGTTAACTCGAGATTGTCGGCCCAGTCGGCCGGCCGCAGCGTGAGCGTCATGGTCGTGCCGGTGAATTGTCCCCCCACCACCACCGGTGTAAGCGGATCGTTACGCACCGATCCCGTCAGCGCGCCGTTGACCGCCTGATTGAGATCGAGCGTGCTTTGCCATCCGCTGCCGACGAAACCGCAAGTGGAGCTCAACTGCCAACTTCCACCCGCTCCGCTCGCGCTCATCGAGCTGCCGCTCGTGTCGTTCGCGTTCGCTCCCCAGAATGCGGCGCTGATCGCGTTTCCGATGCTGAGCGCGCTTTTTGTGCCATCATCACTCATGACAACCAGTATCACGTAGAATCCTTTGGTTTGCGCGACGCAGAACATCGTAACCGAAACCAGGCCCGTGGTGGCATCGATATAGGCCGGATTCGATCCAGCGACTCTCGGCGTGAAACCCCGCGAGGCCAGCGCGACCGGAGCACGCTTGACGCATTCGCTAGCCGGCAACGGCTTCGCGTCTCCGGCCGTTGACCAGAACCATCTGCCGTAATCAACAGCCAGCGCGGGGGCTGTGGCAAAGATGGCCAGCGCGGCCGAAGCGATGAATGTGCGGCGAAGGAATACCATCATCAGATCATCTCCTAAGCGGATGAATCGATCGTAGCGTCGACACCCTTGGTCGGGGGAGTGCTACGTTCCCTTCTTGGCGCCTTCTTAAGCTTGCTATCAAAGATCGGGTGCGAGCGCAACTTCAATCCCGGTTTCGAAGGTGCGGTTCCATGGCAGCGTGATTTGAATGGCCGCGATATGATACCCGGGGTAGAGCTGTTTGAGAATCGTGGCCGCGCGATTCCAAAGCGCGGCGCGGTTGAGATCGGCTATAGGAGCCGCTTGCTCAGATAATAGATAGGTGTGATCTGCGATCCTTTGGGCGGTGAGCGCGGTGTTGATCTGCGGGCGAACGTAGTCGTGAAACGCGTAGTCGTCAATGATACGGTCGAACGTGAACTCCGCATGCGCGAGCGGATCGTAGGTGCCGGCGCGGCGGCCGGCTCCCGCCGCGACTGCTTCGGCCACCGCCGTGCCCACGGTGTTTGCATTCGTATTCCAGGACGCGTACGCATCGAGTTTGCTCGCAACCCCGCTTTCGAGCAGCCGTTGCGCAAAGGACGCTTGATCGGCGAACGTATTCTCCAGAAACGTAAGATCGGCAAAGGCTACCGATCGTCCGGCTCGTTCGTCTTCTTTCAATGCCGAAAGCAACGCCTCGTCGTGCTCGGTGTCGGTCTTCGGAACACGCACGTACAAGACGATGTCCGGCGACCGATCGTCGCGCACGGCTCCGCAGAGCCGGATCAGGCCGTTGATCGCGGTTTCAATCGGCGCATACTCCAACGGATCGTTCGCTTTTGCACCGTCCGGCATCGAGTAACGGACCGCGACGCGCGGAGTCCAGCCGATGTTGCGCGCTATGGCGCGGGAAACCATCGCCATGCCGAGCTCGTCGGCGCCCGGTTCGATGGCGACGCGATCGCCGGCACCAGTCTGCGTTACGACAGCTTGCAGCGCGCGAACGTCCTTCACGTGCAGTCCCACCGGCCCCGCATCGTCTTGACCTAGCACGAGACTATCGATATCGCCACTCGCGGTGAGTTGAATCAAGAGATTGTCGACGGCGTAGTCTCGGTAGCGCGTGTCCAGATAGGTCTGCAGCGTTGGCTCACCGATCAGCCTGCGCAACTGCGCGGCGCGAGCCTCTTCCTTCGGCAGCAGCGGCTCGTGCAAGGTCGCGTACTCCTGCAGATACGACCAAACCGGGTACGGCGCAAAGAATGTTTGGGCGCGACCTACGGGCGGAATGCCGGTCGGCGCGAGCCGCATGATGGTGCCGAACGCACCGATCCATGCTCCAGGATGCTCTCCATGCAACGTATGCAGCGTTCGTAAACGAAAATAGGCGTCGGCATAGGAAGTGCCGGGAACGCGCGAGGCGATCAGGCCGCCGTAGGCGAGCATGTCGGTGCTGACGACGAAATAATTCGCGCGCTTCGCCTGCGATCCGTTTAGCCACGCGATGATTGCATCGGGTTTACCGAAATCGAGATAGTTGCCGAGCAATCCGATTGGAGGTTCGACGACGGTCGTGCCCGCGATCCGGCCCAAGAGCTGCGGCAGTTGCCGCGTTACCGGCCGGTCGTCCAGCGGCACGAACGCAATGGTTGAGAGCAGCAGGGCTGCGATCATTGCAAGAGCACGCGGCGGAGCGACCCGCCATGCGATTCCAGCAGCGCTCGCGCTTCGTCGACGGTCACACTGCGGCGCCCCATGACCACTGCAGCTTTTACGCGTCCCTGCGCGGCCTGCAGCAACTTGGCGGCTCTCTCTTCATCCGCGGGCACCAACTGCATGACCAGACGCAGCGCGCGCTTCCGTAGTTTGTTGTTCGTGGCAACGACGTCCACCATCAGGTTGTCGTAAACTTTTTCCAAGCGCACCATCGTGGCCGTGGAAAGCGTGTTCAGCAGAATCTTCTGCGCCGTCCCGGCTTTCAAGCGCGTCGATCCGGTCAGCGGTTCCGCGCCGGTCTGCAGCACGATCGACAGATCCGCAGCTCCAGCCAGCAGCGACCCGGGATTATTGACCACGCCGAGCGTCCACGCACCGATTTCGCGCGCGGCCTGCACCGCTCGCACGACAAACGGCGCGTCGCCGCTCGCGCTCAAGCCGACCACCGCATCGCTGGGATTCACGTGATCTCGCATCTCGCGTTCACCCGCATCGCCATCATCTTCGACGCCTTCGATCGCGCGCGTAAGCGCGTCGCGGCCGCCGGCAATGTGCGCGCAGACCAGCGACGGGTCCGTTCCAAAAGTCGGCGGCATCTCCGAAGCGTCGAGAAACCCGAGGCGGCCGCTGCTGCCTGCCCCGACATAATGCAGCCGCCCGCCGGAGCTCAAACGCATCGCAATTTCGTCGACCGTAGTCGCGAGCTGCTCGTTGACGGCAACGACCGCACTTACCGCATCGCTTTGCTCGCGCGCGAGCAGTTCCACCAGCTCGGCTGTTGCAAGCTGGTCCAGCGCGGCCGTCCTTGGATTGCGCAACTCGGTTTGCGGCAGTTCGTTCACAGCAAACATTCCGCGGCGCATAGCGCACCAGTACAAGGCTCGGGGTTTCCCTTGAGGATTGGCATGTGTGGAAAATCGTTGAACAGACGCGTCTCGAGCAGATACGTGAGCAGGCTGCTCGCTCCCAGCAGTCCGCCCGCCAGCGCGACCGGCGCATTCGAATCGGCGAGTCCCGCCAGTTTGATCGCAGCTTTGACGAGATCGGTCAATTCGGCGGCGGCTTGCTGAACGATCTTACTCGCGCTGCGATCGCCGCGCCCGGCCAAGTCCAACACGACCGGCGCGATTGCGGCAACCGCCCGCGCGGGAGCCGGATCGCCGTAAAATTTCTGCAGTGTTTCGTGCAGCGAACGAACTCCGAGCGCCGCTTCGAGTTCCTCTGCAAATGCATCACGCGGCACGCGGCCGTCATACGCGCGCAGCAGACGTTCGATCGCGGCCGTGCCGATCCCAAAACCGGATCCGCCGCCGCCCAACAGATAGCCGTACCCGCCGCTGCGGAATCCAATTCCGCTTTTCTCCGCATACGCAATCGCGCCGGTGCCCACAACGAGCACGGCGCCGTCTCCTTTGGGAATGGCTGCGCGCAGCGCGATGTAAGCGTCGTCGCGAACCTCAACGCGCGCTCCGGGAAAGCGCGACACGAGCGAGTCGCGGAGCGTCCCGGCGATGCGATCGCGGCCCGCGCCGGCAGCTCCCACGAAGATTGCGTTGGGCACCGCTCCATCCAACGCGAGCTCGATGGCGTCTGCAATTGCGGCGCCGGCGCCGTCGGGCCCGCGCTCCGTTGCATTTGCTGGCTCGCCGTACCACACGCCCTTGCTCTGCCGGTCCAACGAATAGGCGACGGCCGTTTTCGACCCGCCGGCATCGACACCGACTACTATTCGCGACATTCCAGCCGCACTTTTTCGAGCAAAGCGAGCAGATTATGCGGCGCGATGGCGCCGAGTACGACAGGGCCCTTCGCGCCGGTCGCGCGCGCGACGTTTGCAGCTCGGGCGCGCAGCGTTTCATATCCCAGGATTGCAAATGCCACGGCTTCTTTGGAATCGGCGGGAAAATTCATCGCATCCGATCGTTCGACGCGATACCCTTGCAGCCGTTGCCGGAGTTCGCACAGGATCGCGGGATTGTCGGCTCCCCCGCCGCTGACCAGCACGCGCGCACGAGGCGCAGCGACGGATTTCACGGCAGTTGCCAGTGCGGCGGCCGTCAGGGCTGTGAGCGTCGCTGCGCCGTCTTCGAGTGAAAGCGCGTCGAGCCGATCGCCATGCCTGCGCAAAAATTGCGCGCCGAAGCGTTCGCGGCCGGTCGACTTTGGGGGAGGAAGCGCAAAATAAGGATTGGCCAGCATCGCTTCGAGCGATCCCGCGTCAACCGATCCGGCGAGCGCGAGCTTGCCGTCACGGTCGAAAGATGTCTGGTTCTTCGTGCGGCTCTGCACGAACGCATCGATCACCATGTTTCCCGGACCGCTGTCGAATGCGATCACCTCTTGCGGCGCAGACCGGCGAGGAATCACCGTAAGGTTTGCAATGCCGCCGATATTGATCGCTACGCGATCCTCAGAGTCGCTGGTCAGCAAAAGCGCGTCCACATACGGGACGAGCGGCGCGCCCTGGCCGCCCGCAGCACAATCGGCGCTGCGGAAATCGTAGCAGACCGTCCTTTGCATCGTCTCGCGGATGATAAAGGGATCGCCGATCTGCAATGTCGTGTGCGAGGTGCCGTCGTGATAGATCGTTTGACCGTGCGAAGCAATGTAATCTACGTCCACCTGCCCTGCCACGCGCAAAGCCGCTTGCGCAAACGCCGCGCCGAGCGCGTGATGCAACTCCGCGACGGCGCGCGTGGATCCGCTGTTGGGCGGCAGTATACCGCGCAGCGCATTTCGATCGGAGTCTTCAAATTTGGACGTTTGAAAGTTGAGCAGGTCCACTTCGTAGGATCGGCCGCGCGGCAGAAGCCGCACGAGCGCCGCATCAATACCGTCGAGCGACGTGCCGCTCATCAATCCGACGACGATCATTGCATTCCCAAGTCGTCAACCAGAGCTTCGTAGAACGCGGCCCGCAGATCGCGCAAATCATTTCGTCCGAAGTAGACAGCGTTCGTGAGCAGCACGCCGCTGCAGTCGCGCGCCGGGTCGGCCCACACGCACGTTCCGACAAACCCCGTGTGACCGAATGTCTCAGACGAAAGCAGCCGCCCGCACGAATTCTCGTCGCTCGTCTTGAGCGCCCAGCCCAATCCTCTGCGCAGGACCGGATCGAAAGCTTGTTCGGAGATCGCTTCGCGCGCGAGCTCCTCCGGCAGCGTTGCGTCGCCTCGTCCGTGTCGCGCAGCTAAGTAGTGTTCCGCCAGCCGAGCAACGTCGGCAGCCGTTCCAAAGAGTCCGGCATGGCCCGCTACACCTCCCATAAGATACGCCTTCTCGTCGTGCACGACGCCTTGCACGCGGCCACGCCAGCCGTCATCTTCAGTTGCGGGAATCGAATCGCGCACGCGAGCGCGCGGCGCGAAAAACGGTGAGGGACCCAACGTGCGCATCTGCGCGCTCAAACTGCAACCCTCGAGGCGCTGCAGGAGCTCGCCAATCACAATGAAGCCGAGGTCGCTGTAGATGACGCGCTCGCCGGGAGTTGCGACCAGTTCGCGCACCAACGAAAAGCGCACGACGTTGTGATCGAGCAGTTCGCGGTAATCCGCGCCTGAGTTCATGCCGGAATCGTGCGCGAGCAGCATGCGCAGCGTGATGGGTTCGTGCGCCGTTGCACGCCATTCGGGAAGAACTTCCGTCAGCGGGCCATCCAAACCGATGCGGCCGCGGGCCACCGCCCGCAACGCCAGCGTAGTAACGAACGGTTTCGTAATCGAAGCGAGATCGAACGGCGTGTCGACGGCGACGGCGCGCGCGCGGGCGTCGTTGCGCGTCAGGCCGTATGCGCGTTCGAAGCGCACGCTCCCGTTCTGTTCGATGCGGGCTACTGCGCCCGTCAACTGCTTACCGCACGCCTCGCGCAAAATCGCGTCGGCGCGCGCGAACGTTCGATCAACTGCGAGCAACCGGCACCCCATGCAGCGGGAGGATTCCACGCGCCGGCGCTCCCGCGAAGAGCACCGCGGCCAGGCCGGCAATGCTCGGCGCATCGTCGCCATAAGTGCATAGCACGTTTTGTGCTTGCGGAAAATCAAACGCATCGAACGGCTCGCACAGTGAGACGAGCAACGCACCGGGATGCCGCTCGAGGATCCGATCGACGGCAGCTTTCTGTCCGGAATAGACATGCGCGCGACGCATCAGCACGATTGTCTGTTTCTCTCCTAGACGCCCGAGCATACCATCTATCGCGCCGAGATCCGGGTCTAGCGGCATGCGAATCTCTTTGACGGCAGCGAACTCGGAGAGGGTCGGACTTTCGAAACTCACGACCGTCGCGGAAGCCGCTTCGGCCCCAGACTCTCCGCGCAGCGGCGTAACGGCGCGAAGGCCAATCTGCTCGCCTATGCCTGCAAACGGCGCCGCTGCGTCCAGGGCGATTGGCGGCTGAAGTTGCCCGCGCAGCTTCAGAAGGCGCCGGTGCGCTTCTTCCAGCCTTTCGCGCGCAAGACTCCGGGCTTCCACTGCGTGCACGATCGCTTCAGCCGTGCGCGCAATTGAGACGAGGCCGTGGCTGATCAATATGCAATCCGCACCCGCTGCCAGCGCTTCTATCGCAGCACGCTCGCTGCCGATCCCTTTGGCGATCGCATCCATTTGGAGGCAATCGGTAAAGCAAACGCCGGAAAAATGCAGCTCGTCACGCAACAGCTCCGTCAGGATCCGGCGCGAGACCGTCGCGGGGCGATCGCGGTCGAATGCCCGCGCAACGATGTGAGCCGTCATGACTGCGGGCGCGCCCGGCAGCAGTTCCGCAAATGGCATGAGATCGCGCGCCCGCAGCATCGCTTCGTCGAGGTCGATGATCGGCAAATCCACATGTGAATCGACTGCGGTCGAGCCGTGTCCGGGAAAGTGCTTGAGGGTCGAAGCGACGCCGCCGCGCGCGAGTCCGCGCGCGAACGCACCGGCCAGTTCCGTGACGCGTTGCGGATCGTCGCCGAACGCGCGCGTGCCAATCACGGTGTTCATGCGCACCAGCGCCAAATCAAGTACCGGCGCGAAATCGAGATTGACGCCGGCGCGGCGCAGATCGAATGCAACCTGCGCACCCGCCCGTTCCGCTAAGTCCGGATCGTCGGTCGCGCCAAGCGCCAGCATCGAGGGAATCTGTTCGACGCCGTCGTGAATACGCGCGACCCGTCCGCCCTCTTGATCGATGGCGATGATTGGCGAAGGAAGAATGCCGCGCAGCCAATCGGTCAGCGCGCGCACTTGCGTCAAAGACACCACGTTGCGCTCGAAAAGAATCAAACCGGCCAAAGGCAGATCGCGCAACAGCTCCTCGAGATCCGAGCGGGCGCCGACGCCGTCAAAGCCGGCGCAAATAACGCCTGCCGCTAAACGGCGGAGATCGCTCATCGGCGCAGTGCTCCAGCGTCGCGATCGAACCGGCGAACGTGAGCTTCGGGGAAGGTTACCGCGATTTCGTCGCCGACGATCGGAGCTGCGAGAGTCGAAACGCGCGCCAGCAATTCGCCTTTTTGCGTTACCAAACGCACGAAAGCATCCGCTCCGGTTGATTCGACCGCACGAACGTGCCCGCGGAGCGCACCGCCGTTTCCCACACAGACGTGTTCGGGTCGAATGCCGATCGTTTCCATGCCGTCATCGAGCAGATTCATCGGCGGCGATCCGAAAAACCTCGCCACGCTCGTCGTGGCCGGATAATCGTACACCCGTTGGGGTGTGTCGCATTGCACGATTCTGCCGTCGATCATGATTGCCAGCCGGTCGCCTGCCGTCAACGCTTCGGCGTGATCGTGTGTCACGTGAATGACCGCTCCGCCGAACGAACTCGAAAACTCTATAAAGCTGCGGCGCACTTGCGCGCGCAAGGATGGTTCGAGATGCGCTAACGGTTCGTCGAGCAGCAGCACGCGTGG
>CAAGKR010292337.1_pt1 | contig 15202 bp, 17 predicted proteins | sample 2556971 | NCBI WGS metagenome assembly CAAGKR01 (sample SAMEA5207829, study PRJEB30636) | soil metagenome | biome: forest; feature: boreal; material: soil | place: USA | collected 2011-09 | depth 1 m | reverse complement strand
GGGGGCTATGCTTTCTTAGCCCGCCACCGTTTACGCAAGCTCGCCGCTACTCCGGCAAGCCCGGTACCCAGCAGCACCATGCTCGTGGGCTCAGGAACATTGGGAGCTCCGTTTTGCACGATGATGGAGAAGTTCGCCGCCGCCTCATCCGAGACGCCCACTACTGACGTGTCATAGAAGATGGTGAACTGATTGAAGGCGAAGGTGAACACCGTCCCGTCCGGCGTGCTCGGATCAATCAGCACGTTGAACAAGGCGATGGGCCCCAGCGTCTGATTACTGCTCAGCACGACAAGCGCGTCGAACGGCTGCGTAGCCCCGAAGAGCGACAGTCCACTCTGAAAGCTATTGTCATAGCCGGTAAACAAGATCGCGTTGGGGCCATTAATAAAAGTCCCGAATAAGGTCACGACCGAGCCTGACGATGCCGTGTAGGTATTCGGGTTGAATTGGAAGCTGACGCCGTCAGCCCGAGCCACCGTTGGCAGTAGGGCCAGTGCCGCGACGGCCACTAGTCCCAAAATAAAGTTTTTGTATCTCATCGTTAGTTTAACTCCTTCGTGTTTATCGTTCCGTCAGGACTGTTGGAAGAACTGCCACTGCTAGCAGAGCTGGCAGTGACATGAATGGAGCCGCAGGCGCGAACCTGGCGACGCTGCAGAGGGGCGCGTTTACCTTGCGACTGCTGTTGTACGTGCCGCCGGTGAAAGTACCGCCGACTTGCAGCGTCGTCGAGCCGCTCGGCGCGCCGCTGAAGGTCACGGTTTTCACGGACGAAGCGCCCGGCGCGAGCGTGCTCACATAGCGACAAACGAGACTGAATTGGTCGAGCAAACTAAGAAGAATGCGAACAGTTATCAAAAGTGATTAATAGAGTCCCCGCACGGACTGGATTGCTGTAACTCCCCGAATGGACCTAATGCTGAGACCAGTAAGATAGAATCCCAAAAAACCCCTGGTGGACGGATTGCGAAAGCACCCGGATGGGAGCACTTAGAAACGCTTCAGACGACGCGCCAATCAATTTCTATGCCACGATGTCTTTCTGTTCGTCGGGACGAACCTTCCAGCAAAATTGCGAAACTTCGGCGCAAACCATGCGGTGAATAAATCGCGTTGTCTCACATCTGGATATGGATTCCAGAGTTCAGACAAGTTTTGTTAAAACCAATAAGGTGGTCGTAATAGTTTAGGAGGGTCTTGGTTAGATTTCTTTCGACGGGAGCAATCCAGAGGTCGCCGTTAAGAAGCCTTGGGCGGTGAAGTTATCGGAAATATGCGGCGCTCCAATGGTTTCAAAGCGGAGGTTGAGATCTTGCTCTTGCTTAGTAAATTCGCCCGCCGCGCGGAACGGGCTTTGGATCGCACCAGTCAACGCGAAGGCGTCTACGCGCTTGAGAACAACATTGCCGGACGGATCGACTTTGCCGCTGGCGATATCAAGCAATGTGCGTCTCGTCTTGCCGCTGGAACCTTCCATGTCAAAAATAAAGGTAGCCCACGACCCGGCCCGCATCACCTTAATAGTTCCTTGCAGCGTTAGTTTTTTTGTTGTTCCCGCGAAACCTCCGGCGACAGTAACTTCTCCAGTCGTTAGGCGATATGCGCGCAGTTTGTCTTTCCAGGTTTCATCCAACGAGAACGACAGCGGTTCGTTTGGACCGACAGTAATGGCCACAACTTTGAAGGGCGCTGTCAGAACCATCTTCACCATGGCGTTTTGCGGCGGTCTCCGTTCCATTACACGTATGGAGCCATCTGGCGCAACTGTGATGTCGATGGCGAATCCGCCTGTTGGCCGCTGGCCAAGAAACACTGCGACCACCGCCTGTGAGCCGAAGAACTCGGCACTCTGCTCGGGAAGATCTCCCACCTGTTGTTGCAGCAGTGCGTAGGTTTCGACGTCGCGGGCGACGATGATGAAGGATTCCGCGATTGTGCTGCGTTCACTCACGGCGAGCTGTCTGATGTCTTTGTTCGTTGTTTCGCTCCTGGTTTGTTTGGACAACAAGTTAGCGCCACTTCCGGGCTGATTTCCGGAACGTTCACTCGTTACCCCTCGGCAGGGAAGGCCGCTCAACATGGCGACCGTCAGCATTAGATACAAGAAACCATTCGGCGCTTGGATAGACGACATTTGAACGCAAAATCCTTTTTGTCAAAAACGTTTAGGAAATAGTTTCGCTCCTCCAATAGAACGGAGTCAACGGCAGAACTTGCTGCAACAGCCGGCTCTTTTGGGGGCGCCGCTCGGTCTACTGTCTGTTTTCGCCGCGCGTTCGAGAAGCGAGGGCCAATGCCACCACGCCGAAGATAACAAGTAGAGCTGCCGGTGGAACGAGCCATATTGCCGGACCAGGATCCGCTTCCGAATGCCAAACGCCGGCTATTAAAAAACCGAGTGGCATAAGTCCAGTACCAAGTCGAATGGCAGCACGCGCAGCACGAGGCGGCGAAATGTTGAGCCTTTGAATCACTACGGCGGCAGCCAGTAATACCAGACCAAGAAACGTGCCGTGTGTGTGTGCCAACCGAAACAACTCCTGTCTCTGTTGGTCTTGCAGATATGCCGGTATTTTGTATCCCAGAAAGCCTTCGAGCAGTAGTCCGAAGCCCATCCATACGGCGATACTGAGCCAGCCTTGAAACATAGCTTGCCTCGCCCAAACTGCCACACGCGAGGGATCGTCCTGGCTGTTATTCTTTGCCATCATTGACTTCGGTTCGTATTTACTCACCCACCTCCAGGTCGATATTGCGCCGGCAGGCTGTCAACTTGGCCGCCAGAAGTCTCGCTTGCCGGCGCGCCTCAGAAGTGCACGGGAAAATAAGTTCTCGCCACTGCTTTAAGAGAAGGTTGCGAGCAGTTGCGGGAGCTAAATAATCCGGCGTCGTTGCGCGCCAGGGAACTTCCGGTCTAGTAAGACCATTGGCTGCAAAGAAGCGCACGATTGGATAATCGTCGGCAAACGCTTCTACGAGAAACGGACTGGCCCAAAGAGGATCAGGCTTGAACGGTCCGTTGCCGGCAAGAAGATCGGCTGCCAGGGCACGCGTTAAGGCGTCGCCGGCAAACAATGCGCGTGGACCCTCGGGCAGATTGAACTGTTCATCGTCACTCAACCGCGCAGTCGCAAACCGCGAAGGCCATAGTCGCTTCACCTGTGTGTGCGCCCGGATACAACGCAACTTGATAGGTTGCGAATCGCCTACGCAAGTTAACAAACTTGCGCGACATCTCTGGGCGGACACATAGGTCCGCCCCTACAAAGCGGATGATGCGCGAGGGAAGGCGGCAGTGCGGCCATTCAGGACTGTTCGCAAAAGGGTGTAGAATCAGGCTGGCATTAGTACGAAAGTACGAACATTTTCTGCTGGAGCGAAACAGAATGCCCGCTAATACGCCTGAGGAAGTCCACCAATTATTTGCGAAACACTTTTCTGCCGGAGACCTCGAAGCACTGCTCGCGTTGTACGAACCCGGCGCGACACTTGTGCCGCAGCCCGGCCCGCCGGTAATTGGCCTGGCTGCAATTCGCGAAGTGATGAACGGTTTTCTCGCACTCAAGCCGCAATTCGATCTGCGGTTGAAAAAAGCTTTTCAAGCGAACGATATTGCTCTGTTATTCTCGACGTGGACGCTGAAAGGAACAGATCCGAGTGGTGGCGCTGTTGAGATGGCGGGCCAGACGTCGGATGTAGTTCGCCGCCAACCGGAGGGAACGTGGTTGCTGGTTATCGACATACCGTACGGGGCGGAAGCCGCGAATGACTGAGGTCCGACAAACCTTTCAGTTTGTCGTCGGGCTGTATCACAGGCTGCCAGCCTGTGGTACAAGGACGACACCTTCAGTTTGTCGCAGATCAGCTTGTCAGACATAAGACGGCAGGAGGAACATATGGCGATAAGTGAAGCATTGCTGCCGGAATTTGATCACGAGATGGCGAACGCGCGCAGGACACTCGAGCGCGTGCCGGATGACAAGTTCGATTGGAAGCCGCACGAGAAGTCCTTTCCGATGGGCGGGCTGGCCGCGCACCTGGCAAATTTGCCGAGCTCGGCCAGCTTGACGATCAGTCAGGATTCGTTAGACCAGGCGCCAGGTGGCGAGCCGCTACGACAGACGCCGTTGAACTCGCAGGCCGAAGTTCTCGAGACGTTCGACAAGAACGTGTCCGCAGGACGAGCGGCGATTGCCGGCGCCAGCGATGAACATCTGTTCAAGCCCTGGACGCTGCTTTCAAACGGAAAGACGATCCTATCAATGCCCTGCGTAGCAGTGTTGCGCAGCTTTGTGATGAATCACCTCATTCATCACCGGGCGCAACTCGGTGTTTATCTGCGGCTCAATGATATTCCCGTGCCGTCGATCTATGGACCATCAGCAGATGATGCCGGGGGTTTTGCCGAATAGTTGGCACCCGCTCCTTACGAGGCTTTTGAGATATTTTATGGCACTAACCTATTCGCGGCGCGAGCCATCACCGGCCGAAGAAATTGCCAACAGCATCAGCCACGTACTGGGTCTAATCGCGAGCCTCGCTGCCGCACCCGTTCTGATTGTTGCCGCTACGCGAGGAGGCGGCGCTTCGAGCATCGTTGGCGCCGTGGTCTTTGCCACCACGATGGTGAGTTTGTACTTAGCGTCTACGCTCTATCACGCGCTGTCAGACAAACGAGCCAAAGGCTTTTTTCGCGTGCTCGATCACGCCGCGATTTTCCTGCTGATTGCCGGCACCTATACTCCCTTCACGCTCGGCGTGATGCGTGGTCCGTGGGGCTGGACGATGCTCGGTCTGGTATGGATTATGGCAACCGCTGGCCTGGTGCTGACGGCGGTCCCAGCCACGCGGCACTCGCGTGTGTCGATTGTTTTGTACGTGGCAATGGGCTGGCTCGCGATCATTGCCGTGCGGCCCATACTATTGCACGTGCCCGTGCCGGGCATTCTCTGGATACTGGCCGGCGGGCTGGCATACACGGGTGGTTTAGTGTTCTTTGGCATGCACCGCCTGCGCTATAACCATTTCGTTTGGCACTTGTTCGTTATCATGGGCACGGTATGTCACTTCTTCGCAGTGCTTTGGTATTCGACTTCTTCTGCCACCTCTTGAAACGAAGAGTTGAAACGCAAAGGGCGCCAAGTTTTTCGCAAAGGTCGCAAAGGACGGGTCCTTGGCGGACCTTCGCGGCTCTCCATAAATAGTTTATCCGCCGGGCAGCGACATATTCTTGTGAAGCGAGTATAATAGCGTGCAAATCGAAACGTGCGGTTGTTTGCATTTGTAATTCTCAGTGGAGAGCGAAACTCTTTCCCTCGGTCGCTCTCTTGATCCCCATGCTCCGGGACCAAAACACCAGCCGAACAAGGGCGGCCGAGGTGTTTCTGATCAGGCCGTCTTCGCTTGCAGAACGGCGCACGAGTTTCGGATCAAACTGGTGAGAAGGAGGTAGTCGTATGAGCGCTCGTGCACCACAGATCAACTCCCGGGACTATGCTGAGCTGAAGCGGTCTCAGCTAATTCAAGAAATTCACGGATATGGTCCCAACTATCTGCTGCGAGAAAATGAAGACGAATTGTGCCGGCGGCTGCTGGCGAAATATAAAAAGCACTTCCCGGCGATGAGCGCGGACGAAACATCAAACGCGTGCGGCCGCGGCGGATCACTTGAAGCGACAATCAGGGAGAACTTGCTCCAGCGCAAGGCGGATTTTGTTCACAGGGCAAAGCCCATCGTAAACGCCTAAACGAACTCACTCATTAGCGGCGCTTTCGTCATAAGCTAGCCGGAACTTTTGATAAAGACGGCGTAGATTGTCGGCCGGTCTTTCATAGAATTCCTCCGGGCGTATGTCCATCCAATCGAGATCCGTTTTCAGTTCCTCGCGTTCCAATCCCGATAAACGCCGAATCTCAGCGACGGCGGATTTCGGCAAACCGTCTGCGCGCCATAAACCGAAGTAACGCTCGTGCGCGGCCTGATCCAATGGCTGCAGACTCCACAAGCTCTGCACGTAATCGCCGTAGCACCAGAGAAACCCGCCGAGCAAGCCATGCCGGTTGAGCAATTCAATCGCTCGCGCCGTGTAAGCTGCCGCTTTGTCCTCCGCCAACAATATTGGACCAGCATCAACCCTCATATCTACTGCAGAAGCCAGCGGAATTGTTGGCGCACCAAATTCCTCAAACAACACTTCGCGTCGTCCTAGCCAGCAAGTGATTAAGCCGAGAAACAGGAGCAACAACGCATCCGTCGGACCGTTGGCCCAGCGGCAATAGAACGGGTAGCCGTGCATGCAAAGAAAATCGCAGACCATTGCCGCTTCGGCGGGCCCCAGATTGCGGTCCTCTTCCAAGTCTTCCATGTGCAAACCGATCGTGATCGGATGAATGGAGTCTGCCACTCTGATTTCCGTAGCAATTCGCAGTAACCACTCCACTCCGGCTGCTCCCGATGGCGGCACTACACAGTTGGAGTTTTCGTTGCCCAGGTCCCAGGCCCACAACGCCGCCTGATCTTGAAGCGCGCCCGCGACCTCGCGGGCGAGGAGAGACTGCGCTTCGATGATCTGTTTGTCGGAGTACCAGTTCCTCGGTGCCGCGTCGACGGCGCGGCCGCCGGCAACGATGCGGAACCGCGGTTTGGGATCTGAAGGCGGAGCCTGTTCAAGTGCCCAGGTGGGAATCCAGTTCACACCGCTCATGTGACCGGTGAACAGCGTTACGATCAACGAAAGGCCATGATCGGCTGCGGTATTGGCTACGTGACGAAGATGCGCCAGTGCGCTCTTGGAAACGAGGTTGGGGGCAGGTTGAAAGTCTTCCCAGAGTAGAAAGATGCGAACAGAATCGAAGCCGGCGGCACGAATGCGCGCGAAGTCTCGCGCGACTTCCCCAGCGTCAAAGCGCCGCCACTAGTACATTGCACTGCTGATTGGCCAGTAGTTGACACCAAGGCGAAAGTTCATTGAAAAGTAGTGATAAGTGATTATGAGTAATGAGTAATGTGTAACGAAGCCTGCGTGACGAGCACAGCGAGGAGGCAATCTCTTCCGCTCATCACTCATCACTCATCACTCATCACTTTGGCCCGCGCGTCCAAAATCGTCCTGCAGGCTCACAATGTCATCTTCGCCGAGATAGCTGCCGCGCTGGACTTCAATGAAAATCAGCGTCTCGTTGCCGGGATTCTCCACGCGATGCGCTGAGCCGACCGGGACGTCAAGCGCCTCCCCTGTAGGCACAATGATCTCCCGATCATCCAGAGTGACCGTGGCGGTCCCTGAACGACCGCCCAGTGTTCAGCCCGCTGTGAGTGCTTTTGATAACTCAGCCTTTTGCCCGGCAGCACCTCGATGCGTTTGACTTTGAAGTTGTCTCCTTCATCAAGCACCGTGAAGTAACCCCACCGCCGCAGATCAAATTTCGGCCACGTGTCGGCAGCGGTTTCAGGCATGTGCAGTCACCTCCTTGTAAACGCGGATGTATTCATCAACCATGTGCTCGCAACTGAAATTCTGCGCCACGTATCGCCGGATTGCCTCGGCGTTAAGCTGTTCTACAAGGCCAAGCGCGCTGACGGCTTCATCTATCGTATCGACGATGAATCCTGTTTCGCCGTGCTTAACCACCTCCGGCACCGAACCGCGCCCGCGCGCGATCACCGGGACACCGCAAGCCATTGCCTCGATCATGCTCAAACCAAACGGCTCGGCAAAGTTGATCAGGTGCAAGAGCGCGAATGCTCCGCCGAGAACACTATCACGACTCTCCGGTCCCACCGAACCGAGGTAGCGGACTCTATCATTGTCGAGATGCGGCGCCACTTCGCGATCAAAATAGTCCTGGTCCTGAATGATTCCCGCAATCACCAGCGGGCGGCCTGCTCTGCGCGCCACTTCAATCGCTTCGGCTACACCCTTCTCGTGATGGATGCGCCCAAAGAAGAGTAGATAGTCGCCACGCTTACGCGGCAGTCTGAATTCTTCGAGCGGAATGCCGTGATAGATTGTCGCAACATAATTCAGGCGGGGGTCACGATCGGCATCGCTGATTGCGACATAGTGGGCGCGTCCGTTGTATTTCTCATAGACGGGCACGATTCGTTCCGAGGAAAAGCCATGGATCGTAGTCAGCACTGGCGTGTTCACCAGTCCGCAATACGAGAGCGGCAAGAAATCAAACTGGTTGTGAATCAGATCAAACTCAACGGCGCGCTCGAACACCGCCGAGATGTGCAAACACTCCCAAACCTTTGGGTCGATGCTCTGGTCTTCCGAGTACGGGCGCGGACAAACTGAAACGAGCCGCGCGCGCGTCACCGAATCGCCGGTGGCAAAGAGCGTGACATCGATGCCACGCTCGACCAGTCCTTCGGTCAAGAGCGACACGACGCGTTCCCACGGTCCATAGTGACGCGGCGGCACCCGCCACGAGATTGGCGCCAGCATTGCTACGCGCATGAGCTTATGTTATAAGGGCTCACCACAAAGGAAGCCACTGGCGCTCGGTTACCAAACTACCTTAATAGAAAATGTTGGAGTAAGACTCCGGAAGCTGTCAAGGCAGCGCCCAGACCAGAATCAAGTATATGATCTTCACGACTTCCGGATGCAGCTCCTTTTTCGGCTTTCGAAGCACCAAGACTACGTAATCAATGTCCCACAGTACTTGCGGGGCTAGTTCGATCCTAACAACTTGATGTTTGCCAATTTCCAGACCGTCCTTATTTATTGGCCAGCTATAGATTGTGCGGCACCAGCGGGACGGGCCAGATGGAAGATGCGTCGATCAATTTTAGAAGCTCTTTGACGTCGTCGTCTGGCACACGGTGGAAGTAATCAGTGTACCCTGGGGGTTTGACCTGCAGCAGGGACCCATCCTTCTCACTACTATTGAAGAAAATCTTGAAGTCAGTTTCATCGGGTGCAGCATTCGCTTGTCTTCTGTGGAGTCCCCCATGTAACCGCACGCACGCTACAATGAGAACTCCACCCTCAGCAGCTTTGACGGTGGCTTGATCCACCGGAAGGAGCCATTCTGCGCTGCTCGCCTCTAGCTTCTTGTTGGGTCTTCCCACCCCAAGATGACGCTGTGGTCTCCAGCAAAGGATGCGGGGTTAAACTTGCCGGCACTCCTTTTGGTTGCCATGTGCCCGTCAAGATAATGCCCTGTACTCCCATTAACTTTAATCGGAATATGCCGTGTTTCTGAACAAAACAGAAAGCCAAACATCTGAGTTCCTCCTTTTCATTGAGGGCTTGGCCTCCCGTCTTTGGAGCATAAGCATCAGTCTTGTTTCTTCAGCCAGTCAAGCAATTCATTCACGTTCCCTGTGGCGAGCGCGATGGTAGTGTCTGCAGCCCCATAATAGAGTCGGATTTCACCAGTCTTTGGATCTTGGATGACGCCACAGGGAAAGACTACGTCTCCCACCTCGCCTACGCGCTCGTATGGTTCATTAGGGCCGAAAACCCACTCGTCACCGCGTCTAATCACCTTCAGCGGGTCGTCGAGATCCAACAGCGCCAACCCTAACCGATAGAGGCAGCCCGCGGCTGTATTGCGCACGCCGTGATAGATGATCAACCAACCTTCGGGAGTCTCAAGCGGTTGCGGCGACAAACCGATCTTATTTGCGTCCCACCAGGCGCCGCGCCTTGCCTCCAAAACGAGGGTGTGGTCCCCCCAGTGTTTGAGATCAGGCGAAAATGAAATCCAGATGTTCGCTCTATTCGCAGTGAAGCCAATTGGCCGATGGGCCAGGGCCCAGCGCCCGCCAAACCGGCGCGGAAACAACGCGGCGTCCTTATCGTCGGGCGGCATTACAGCGCCTTTTCTCTCGAAGGAGCGAAAGTCCTTTGTAAGAGCCAGCGATACGAGCGGACCACTAGATGAAAACGAGGCGTAGACGATGGCGTACTTCTCCAATTCTGGAACCCAAGTGATGCGTGGATCTTCGACTCCCCAAACTTCCTCCGGATAGTTCTGTGGATCGGGAATGAACGTGGGTTCGGAATCGATTATCCAATTAGTTATCCCGTCTTCACTGCGCGCAGCAGTCAGGTGTGAGATGCCCCGCCGATCCTCGACGCGAACAAGCAGGAGCGTTCGACCGTCATGGAGAAATGTTGCACCCGCATTGAACACACTGTTCGCCCGGTAAGGCCAATCATTACCTGTTAGGATCGGGTTCTTTTCGTAGCGGTGAAAGAGTTCGGCAAAGTTACTGTTTGGCGCCATAGCAACTAGAGTCTCCTCGAATAGTAGATGCGGATTACTTGACTTGCACACCCGTGGCTGCGACGGCAGACAAGGCAATCAAAGGAGGCTGTGTTTCCAGCCCCTTCTCAGATTGGCGCGACACCGAAAGCAATCCCAACAAACAGCAGATAGCAGACTCCGCGCCTTGATTCAAGCTGGGGCCACGCGGATCCAAGCCGTCGGCGCAGCCTCCCGTTGCCAGGTCGTAGAGCGGGGCGCCCAGCCGGTTGCGGCCCAGCAGCCACTCGACAGCTGCTGTCGCCAACTCCAAATAATGCGAATCCTGTGCGACTTCGGCGGCTGTCATCAGGGCTTCGGCAGTATAGCCAGCTTCGATCGGCTGCTGACCGAAGACCGCGCGCGTACTTCTGCGCCGCTGCCAGCCGCGATTTCCCGGAAAGTCAAACTGACCATCCTGAAAAGTCTGCGACAACAGAAATTCCAGCGACTCCAAACCTATGTTCATGAAGCGCCCTTCACCTGTGACTTCCGCTGCCAGCAACATCGCCTGGGGCAACTTGGCGTTTGCGTACGTCAGATCATCTCCAAACCACTTCCACTTCTCAGCGCCCGAGCGCTCATAAAGATTCGCTAACCGAGTGGCGAAGGCTTCCAGCTTCCGGCGCACTCGCGCCGCACCGTCGTAGTGTTGCAGGAAAGCGTGAAGACCGCAGATCGCGTACGCCAGTGCACGCGGGTGATTCAGCTTGAGCTTAGGCAACGCCTTTTCAAACATCTGGCGCGCAAGAGCACGTGACCCTTCTGTATGCCCGTGGACGACGGCTGTACCGAGACCCCACAATGCGCGGCCCTGCGTATCTTCGCTCCCAACTTCGTCAGTAAACCGCCGTTCGTAGTTCATGAAGTTATGGAAACGACCGTCCGGCAGTTGCGCGAGTTGCAGAAAGCTCAGGTATTTCGTGACCAACGGCAAAACGGATTCGTCGGAGAATTGATGGTAGTACAGCAACACGACGACGAGCGCCCGTGCAACATCGTCGGTCGAGTAACCGCTGCGGCGATCGGGGATACCATAGATCGCATGCTGAATTATACCGGTGTCGTCCGTCAAGCGAATGAGGTGATCCAGCTTGATCTCAGGCAAGCTCGCCGCGGCGCTGAACGGCGGCTGCCGTACCACGGCGCTACTACCGGACTCTACGGCAACACGGTCGAAGACGTCCAGATAGCGGCGGGCCACCTCGCGCCAGGTCATAGCGCGTCCATACTCGTAAGCGCGTTTGCGCATCTGATGCCGCTCGGCATCGCCTTCGATCAATTCGAGTATTGTTTTCGTTAAGCCCTTGATGTCGCCAAAGTTCACCAGTCGTCCGCGCCCCTCTGAGAGCAGCTCCTCGGCATAGAGGTAAGGTGTCGAGACTACGGCCTTGCCCATCCCCACCGCATAAGCGAGCGTGCCACTGACCATCTGCTCCTTTGAGTGATAAGGAGTGACATAGATGTCACAGGCGCCGATAAACTCGCACAGTTCCTCGAAGCTGACATAGCGATCGTGAAAGATGACGTGCTCTTCAAGGCCCAACTCCCGCACCCGTCTCTGCAGGAAGTGGCGATATTCCTCACCCTGTCTTCGCTTCACTTCCGGATGCGTTGCGCCCAGCACGATGTAGACGACCTCGGGATGCGCCCGCGCGAGGTCCGGTAGAGCTTCAAGCATCAATTCGATGCCTTTGTTCCGGTTGAGAAGACCAAACGTCAGCACCGTGAGCCGCCCTTCAACGCCAAACTTGTCTTTGTAGTAGTTGGGATCGATGAACGACACGTCCGGGACCCCGTGATGAATCAGGCTGATCTTATTCTCAGAGATGCCGCACACATCGCGCAGGATCGGTATCGCCCGGCTGTTGAGCACGACGAGATGCTCTGAAGCATCGGCGATCCGAATCAAGGTATCTCGCAGGCCCTGCTGTGGCTTGCTCAGCACCGTGTGTAGCGTTGTCACCAGCGGTGCCCGCAGGTTCTTCAGAAGTTCGGTTATGTAGCGGCCATCGGGTCCGCCAAAGATGCCGAACTCGTGTTGCAAGGACACGACGTCAGCGCTTGAAGAATTGATGTATTCGGCAGCCAGACGATAATCGGCTAATTGATTCTGCCGAATCTCGAATGCGACTTCATCAGGATACCGGTGCTTGTTCTCCGGGTTCGTGATCGCGATGACGTTGGCCTGCGTTCCTTCCTGACTCTCACAGAGTGACTGGCGCAGATCGAAGGTGAAGGTCCCGATGCCACATTCGCGAGGCGGGTATGTGCCGATTAAGCAGATCTTTAATCGCTGTTCAGCTGGACCAGGTTCTTTCTTCCGAGACCGCATTACTACTCCTCCGGTTTCGCTAACACGCACCGGCAATGTCACAAGCGAGGAATCCTAATAGTTTAATGAAATTGTGGTTTCTGTGACCCGAATTCTATGATTATGGCACGAATCCTATTTATTATGTGCTCGCTGAGGTGCAACATTTCAACATTTCATTCATTGGGAAAGGGTTCGTCGGATCAAAACCCTGTTACAAAGTTCGCTCGTCTGTGTGATTAGGCCCCGGCGAACGCGAAAAGATCCTGTCCTTCGCCAAAACCGTTGCCGAATCCGTTGTGGTAGATGCCTTGCTCAAATCGGGCATCTGATACAAGCCGAACTTCAGCGTGGCGCTGCCGTGGTTGAGAACCAGAATATTCACTCCATTAAATCCCTATGCTATCGGTTCATGAGAGTGGTGCGCGGGCGGGTAACTCGTGCTGATACCCGACGCTAGCTTAATACGGCCACTTCCAGTCGCGAACCTCGGGCATGTCATCACCGTATTTACGAATGTACTGCTTATGTTCGAGAAGCTTATCGCGCATCGCCTGCTTGACGTGTGCAACCTTTGATCCCAAATTCGGTACGCGATCAATCACATCTTCCACCAGGTGGAAGCGGTCGAGATCGTTCAGCACCGTCATGTCGAACGGTGTGGTGGTCGTCCCCTCTTCTTTGTATCCGCGTACATGAAGGTTCTTGTGGTTCGTCCGGCGGTAGGTCAGCCGGTGAATCAACCACGGGTAGCCGTGAAAGGCGAAGATGATCGGCTTATTGGTCGTGAAGAGAGAATCGAAGTCTTTGTCAGACAATCCGTGCGAATGTTCGCTCGCGGGTTGGAGCGTCATCAAATCAACGACATTGACCACGCGAATCTTCAAATCCGAAAAATGCTGGCGAAGAAGATCCACGGCGGCCAGCGTTTCCAGCGTCGGCACGTCTCCCGCACAGGCCATCACCACGTCCGGCTCTCCCCCTTCGTCGTTGCTCGCCCATTCCCAGATACCCAGCCCGGAGCTGCAATGCTTGACAGCCGCATCCATGTCCAGATACTGCAACTCAGGTTGTTTGCCCGCGACGATGACGTTGACGTAATTGCGGCTCCGCAAACAGTGATCGGTGACGGACAGCAAGGTGTTAGCATCCGGCGGCAAGTACACGCGCACGACTTCCGCCTTCTTGTTGACGACATGATCTATGAAGCCAGGGTCCTGATGGCTGAAGCCGTTGTGATCCTGTCGCCAGACGTGAGAAGTCAGCAGGTAGTTAAGTGAGGCGATCGGCCGCCTCCAGGGAATGTCACGAGTTACTTTCAACCATTTCGCATGCTGGTTGAACATCGAGTCAATGATATGAATGAACGCCTCATAGCAGGAGAAGAAACCATGGCGGCCCGTCAGCAAATACCCTTCCAGCCATCCCTGGCACATGTGCTCGCTCAGCACTTCCATCACACGACCATCCGGCGAGACATGATCGTCTGTGGGCAGGATCGTGGCTGTAGAAACCCGGTCGGTCACTTCAAAGAGAGCGTTGAGTCTGTTTGAATTAGTCTCGTCCGGTCCCATCACGCGGAAATTCCGCGAGTCTTCGTTGCGCTTCATCACATCGCGCAAGAATTGTCCCATCACCCGCGTCGCTTCCCCCTCGACCGTCCCCGGCTTGGGAACGTCAACAGCGTATTCGCGAAAATCCGGCAGCTTCAAATCTTTGAGCAGTAACCCGCCGTTCGCATGAGGATTTGCTCCCATTCGACGATTTCCCTGCGGAGCTAATTCAGTCAGCTCGGCAATCAACTTTCCACTTTCGTCGAAAAGCTCTTCGGGTTTGTAGCTTCGCAGCCATTCTTCGAGCTGCCGCAAATGTTCGGGATTGCTTGCTAATTTATCCAACGGAACCTGATGCGAGCGAAACGAGTTTTCAGTCGGCAGACCATCGACAAACTTCGGCCCCGTCCAGCCTTTCGGAGAGCGCAAGATAATCATCGGAAACTGCGGGCGATGCGAAAAGCCGTTCTCACGCGCATCTTTCTGAATCGCTTGAATCTCGGCGATCACAGTATTGAGCTTTGCCGCCATCAGCTGATGCATCGTTTCGGGATCGTGCCCTTCCACGAAGTAGGGCTTGTATCCGTAGCCAACAAAGAGGCTCGCCAGTTCATCATGGCTGATCCGCGCCAGCACTGTTGGGTTGGCGATTTTGTAGCCGTTCAGATGCAGGATTGGCAGCACCGCGCCGTCGTTTGCCGGATTCAGAAATTTATTGGAGTGCCAGCTTGTCGCCAGCGGTCCCGTTTCCGCCTCGCCGTCGCCAACGACGCAAATTGCCAGTAGGTCTGGATTGTCAAAGACCGCGCCGTAAGCGTGAACGAGCGCGTAGCCTAGTTCCGCTCCTTCGTGGATTGAACCGGGTGTCTCGGGAGCGGCATGGCTCGGGATGCCGCCGGGGAATGAGAACTGTTTGAACAGCTTCCTCAAGCCTTCGACATCCTGCGAGATGTCGGGATAGAACTCGGTGTAAGTTCCTTCCAAGTAGGCGTTAGCGACGACGCCGGGTCCGCCGTGTCCCGGACCAGCGAGATAGATCGCGTTTAGATCATGCTTCTTAATCAGGCGATTG
>CAAGKR010243076.1_pt1 | contig 15211 bp, 11 predicted proteins | sample 2556971 | NCBI WGS metagenome assembly CAAGKR01 (sample SAMEA5207829, study PRJEB30636) | soil metagenome | biome: forest; feature: boreal; material: soil | place: USA | collected 2011-09 | depth 1 m | reverse complement strand
TGGAGGAATTGACACAAAGCATTTCAACACTCAAGAAGCCCGAAAGTTGCACGCCGCAGGAATTGTCGTCAGGCAACATATGCGCTAATCGCGGACAACAAGGTAACTTTCGTTGTCCCCCTGCAAGTTCATACCACCAACTCGGCCCACTCGGGGTCTAATCTTCTGGGAAGCGCAAGTTGGGCGGAGGTCTCCGTTCTACTTCTTTGGAATGCTCCCTACAGGAGGGATTATGCGGTTGTCGCTTCGATTTCTGATGGTTCTGACCATGTCTGCGGCGGCACTTGCTCAGTCGCCCGCGCCGCCGAACGCGGTTCGCCTTCCGGTGAAGCGGGTGATTCTCTACAAAAATGGCGTTGGATACTTCGAGCACTCGGGCCAGGTGACGGGCAACGAAGATGTGAACATCGATTTTACTACCGCTCAACTCAACGACGTGCTCAAGTCGCTGACCACGCTCGATCTCGGTAAAGGACGAATCACCGGCATCGCCTACAACTCGATTGATCCGATCAATAAGAGATTGGGAGCGCTGCGCCTGCCGCTTGGAGAAGGCACCACCACGGCGCAGTTTCTGGATGCGATGCGGGGCGCGCGGATTGAGGTTCACAGCGGCACGCAGAGCGCGTCCGGGCGGCTTGAGCGTTGAACAAAGAGAGTTGGCCGGAAAAGACAACGAGAAAATCACCGTCGATCAGATTTCTCTGGTGAGTGACACCGGCGAGGTGCGGCAGTTCGATCTGACTCCCGCCACCAGCGTCCGCATAGTGGAGAAGGACTTGAACGAGGAGGTTGGACGCTACATGCATCTGGTCGCGTCCACGCGTGATCAGGACGTTCGCCGCCTCACCATTTCTACCGCCGGTACGGGAGAGCGCGAACTGCTGGTGAGCTACATCAGCGAGGTTCCTATCTGGAAGTGCACATATCGAATCGTGGTCCCAAAAGATGGCAAGCCGCTGCTTCAGGGATGGGCGATTGTGGACAACACCGTCGGCGAGGATTGGGACAATGTCGAGTTATCGCTGGTAGCGGGGGCGCCGCAGTCTTTCATACAGGAACTGTCGCAGCCTTATTACGCACGGCGTCCTGTGGTTCCCATGCCGGACAATGCGATGATGACGCCGCAAACGCACGAGGCGGCGATGGAGGAAAGCGCAGCTCCCGGAGCGCCCCCGCCTCCGCCACCTTTAGCATCTGACGCGGCTCACGTCCTGGACAACGGGACGAACGGGGGAACCGACGCCATCACGTCGGGTGGCCCTGTATCTAGATACGCGGTCAAAACCAAGGCAGGGATAACGCAGCAGCGCCTTGACCTTATGGCACGGAATGCCCTCGAGGTGGGCGAGAGCCGTGACCTTGGCGATCTGTTCGAATATCAGCTCAAAGATCGCGTGACCATCCACAAGAATCAATCCGCGCTGGTTCCAATCCTTCAGGCGCGCGTCGACGCCGAGAAAGTATCCGTGTGGAATCCAAACGAAGGCCATGCTCTGCGGGCCTTATGGCTCAATAACACCAGCGGCCTCACGTTGGATGGAGGCAGTTTCAACGTGCTCGACGATGATGCTTTTGCCGGCGAAGGCATCATGGATCCGGTCAAGCCCGACGAGAAGCGCTTGCTCTCCTACGCCGCCGATCTTGGCCTGCTTGTGGACACGAAACAGAAAGAACAGCGACAGAGAGTCACGAAAGTTGTCATTGCTCGCGGCATCATGACCTACATCAGCGAAGAGCAGCAGGAGATGGCGTACACGATCCGCAATCGCGATACTTCTCCGCGCACGGTGATCATTGAGCACCCCATACAGAGTGGATGGAAGTTGGCCGAAGACATGCATCCGGATGAAAGCACGACTTCGTTCCATCGTTTTCGCATGAGCATCGATCCCAAGAAGACCGAAACACTGGTGGTGAAGGAGCGTCGTCCGATCTCCAGCCGCTACGAGTTGACGAATCTCAACGATGACCAGATCGGATTTTTCCTGGAACAGAAAATGATTAATCCCGAAGTGGAGCAGGCCCTCCGTCAGATACTCAAACAAAAGAACGATGTCGCGGCCCTGGATGCCGAAATCAATTCGCGCCAGTCACAGATCGCGAGTATTTCGGAAGATCAGCAGCGGGTGCGGGGAAATATGAAGGCGTTAAAAGGCAGCGCCGAAGAAAAAACATTAGTCGAACGCTACGCGCATCAGTTAAATCAGCAGGAAGACCAGATGGAATCTCTGCCCAAACAGATTGCCGATTTGCAGCAAAAACGGGACGACGCTCAGAAGGTGTTAAACAATTCGGTGCAGCAGTTGTCGCTGGAGGCGAAGATGTAATTCCCGTAGCGGACCATTCAGGGGCACCCAGCGCCGCGTGCCCGGCACGCAGAAGTTAACTGAACGGTTTCTTCCGTTGACTCTGGAACACCGCCCGCGTATGGTTTGCTCGAAGGTCGAGTGGAATCGGAAATTCCGGCTACGATTGTCAGGAGGACACGATGGGAAAGGCCCTACTAGTTCTGGTTCTGTTGCTCGCGCTCCCTTGCACGGTCAGTGCTCAGAAGCAGACTTCATGGTCCAACCTAAGCGGCCTGAAGACCGGCCAAAGAGTCGCAGTGATTGAATCCAATGCGAAGCGCCATGCCGGGGAATTTGTTTCCGTAAACGACGAAGTACTTACGATAAAAGAGCGCGACTCCGAAGTCTCATTAAAACGCGAAAACGTCGCCCATGTCTCGACCCCCTCTCACGGGAAACGCGTTGAACACGCCGTAATCGGCCTTGTAGCCGGTGGATTGATTGGGGCGGGCATTGGCGCGGCCTCTGGGTCAGATCATGGTTTCCTTGGAGGATCCTCGCGCGGAATTGCTGCCCTCGTTGGCATCGTGATCGGCGCTCCGTGCGGAGCGATAGTCGGCGCCTTAATTCCCGCCCACACGACGGTCTACCGCGCCTCGGCTACTGCCACCTCCAGGTAGATTCCCAGGTCTCGCAAAAGCGGCGAGACCCTTCGGCTTCGCTCAGGGCAGGCTCTGGGGCACCCGCACCCGGCTAGCCCTTGTAGTTCAGCGCTTTCAATCCGAGGAACCTTGCCGACGCTCCCAATTCTTCCTCAATTCTCAGAAGTTGGTTGTATTTTGCGATTCGGTCGGTTCGCGATGCTGACCCGGTCTTAATCTGTCCTGCTCCGGTAGCTACCGCCAGGTCCGCGATGAATGTATCTTCGGTCTCTCCGGAGCGGTGCGAGATGATTGATGTGTAACCGCTGCGGCGGGCCAGATCGATGGCGTCGAGGGTCTCGCTTACCGTCCCAATCTGGTTAACTTTGATCAGGATCGAATTGGCGACACCCTTATCAATTCCTCTTTGCAGAAATTCTGTGTTGGTGACGAAGAGATCGTCGCCGACCAACTGAATCTTGCCGCCGATTTCTTCGGTAAGAGTTTTCCAACCATCCCAATCGTTTTCGGCGAGTCCGTCTTCAAGCGAGACTATCGGATAATCGTTGACCCACTTTACCCAGAAGCGAACCATCTCTTCGGAAGTCTTCGAAGTCTTGTCGGATTTTTTGAAAACATACTTGCCATCCTGAAAAAACTCGCTGGCGGCGGGATCGAGCGCGATGGAAATCTGCTCTCCGGGTTTATATCCGGCCTGTTGAATCGCCTCTAACACCACTTCGATGGCCTCGACGTTCGATTTGACTGAAGGCGCGAATCCGCCTTCGTCGCCGACTGCGGTGTTGTATCCGCGCTTCTTGAGCACACCTTTCAGAGTATGAAAGACTTCGACTCCCCAGCGCAGCGCTTCGGAGAATGATTCGGCACCGACGGGCATGACCATGAATTCCTGGAAGTCGACGTTGTTATCGGCGTGGGCGCCCCCGTTGAGGATATTCATCATCGGTGTGGGCAGCGTGTTGGCGCCTGCGCCTCCGAGATAGCGGTATAGGGGAAGCTCGAAGTAGATGGCTGAAGCCCGAGCTATGGCCATCGAGACCGCCAAAATCGCATTCGCTCCCAGGCGGCTTTTATTCGGAGTGCCGTCTAGCTCGATCATCTTTTGGTCAACCGCGCGCTGATCGGCGGCGTCGAAATTGGCCAGGGCTTCGACAATTTCGCCGTTTACGTTTTCCACGGCTTTGAGGACGCCTTTGCCTAGAAAACGCTTTTTGTCTCCGTCGCGCAGTTCGACGGCTTCGTGTTCTCCGGTAGACGCGCCGCTTGGGACAATGGCTCGCGCCATCGTGCCATCGCCAAGAATTACTTCGGCTTCTACCGTGGGATTGCCGCGAGAATCGAGCACTTCCCGCGCGTGTATGTCGATAATATTGCTCATGAATTCCTCTCCATTGGTCCGGTTTGGGCCGGATTGTCTCTCGACAGAACTGTCCCGCTTAATTCCGAGAGATTCTGATTTTAAGTATTGAACAGCTGGAACCCGCGATTATATCAGCCATGCGGCTTCGCCAACTTTGCGAAGAGCCATTCCGCCTCAGTCGCAAAAACACAGGGTCATAAACCACAAAGGACACGAAGGCTGCTGTCACATGATTTCCTTTGTGTACCTCCGTGCCCCCTGTGGTTAGCTTCGCTATTTCGCCCTATCTGCTATTCGTATGTGTACAGCTTGACCCGCTCCATGCTGTAGCCGTCCGGCCTGAAGCGTAGGCCTTTTCCGGAAAGAATTTCGTCACCGTTCAAGTGCCTGCCGGGAACCCATTTTCCATCTGCGAAGCTGCCTTCCTCGACGGTTCCCAGTCCGACAATCTTCTTGTCCGTGCCCGGCGACTTGGGTGAAAAATATACTGTGACCCCGTTGGCGGCGATCAAGAACTCATCATGTCCGGTTTCCATTACGATAGCGGAGCCGTAATCCGGCGCTTCTCTGTTCCAAAACTTTTCGAGTTTGAAGGTGATCGCGTAATCTCCGAGATTCAACGTTTGCTCGGTATGGGTTTTGCTTAAAGCGGTGCCCTCTATCGTTCCCTCTTGCTGATGCTTGAGAATCATTGGAGCCAGTTGCGCGACAGCGCCATAGGCTCGCGCGAGCGGCCCGTCGGGCGCGGGATCGCTATCGATGCCGAAGGGGGAGAATCCAATTCCATTATGACTTCCAATGGCATCGAGGAAGTTTGCCGCGCCCCGCGCGTCGCCAGCGCTCTCTGGGATGAACAGAGGATTCCCCTCTCGTGTATATCGCTGACACAGCTCTTCGAATTCAGGAACGTAAAGATCCGGCCCTAAAATATCTATGTTTGGCGCCGCGAAATGCCAGATGTCCATCACCTGGGGCAATGGGCCACCGCTGGGATAAGTTCCGGGCCATGCGTGATCGCGCTGCTGCAGCCACGCGTTCACATACATCGGAATGTTGTATTCGGCCTTGCCGGCCTCGGCGACGTGATTGACATAGCTGGCGTACTGCCATGCCATGAAGATTTCATCGACGGGCCAGTGGAGGTTTCTCCATTCGGTTTCATGTTCCTGCTCGGTAAGCGGAGGGCTCAAAGTTCGCACCGGAATTTTTATGTCCGCCGGCTTTCCGGAGCCGAAGACCTGCTCCCACGTTCCGGATGTTTTTCCGCCGGCATTTTCCCACACCTGCCGAAACTCAGGGATTAAATCCGCGCGATGCTGTTGCAGATAGTTCATCAGCTCTTTCGGAACCGGTCCGGCAAATGCCTGATTGGCGACCGGTGAACGATCACGAGTGTCTCCTAATACTCCGACTTCGTTTTCTACCTGCACCATGAGCACGGTGTGATCGGTTGCATCGATCTCGCGGAGGTGGCGCATGAGGGCTGCAAAGGCATGGGCGTCAGCGTCGCGAGCGTCTTTGCTGAAAGTCGAAAGAATTTCTAAAGCGTTGCCTTCCTGATCATGGGCTCGCGGGAATCTTTTCGAATCAGTCTTCACCCAGAGCGGAGGATAGGTGGAAACTCCATTCTTCCAGCTTCCAAACCACAGCAGGACGAGGTGAAGATTGTTTTCTCTTGCGCCGTGAATAATTCCATCCACTACGGAAAAATCGAACTTTCCTTCTTCGGGCTCGATACAATCCCAGCAGACGGAGGCCAGCACGGTATTGAGATTCATGGCCGTCATCTTCGGCCAAATCGGTTTCAAATATTCGAGGCTGGAGGAGCTGGAATTATGCAACTCGCCAGCGAGTGCGAGATAGGGTTTGCCGTCCACAATCAACTGGGTCGCATGCCCGATTTTTTCGAGGTGCGGGGCGGATGGGTCAGCTTTGGTTGCGGCCGTGCACACGGGAATAATACAAACCGACAGACAGAACACTAAGATGAGAGATTTCATTTTCACTTCCTAAGTTGGGTTCGACAGGCATTCTACTCTTGCCCGGACAATTTCTCATCGCTGAAAAATATTGGCGCAGAATTCATGATTTTGCGGTTCACCGCGAGGTCCATTCGTCTTCGGCTTCCACCTGCAATTCGATCCATCCTTCTTCCGGCAACGCATCTACGGGCAGGCGGTTCCGCCAAAGGCTGGCCCTTAATCGAAGCTTCCGGCGCGGCGTTCCAGGTGCAACTGGCACGGCAAACAGCCACGGCAATGGCAACCTGAATTCAAGACTGCGTCCGAGGGCCACTTGCACGTCGCTTTGATGCTGGCCTGAAGTTGTCACTGGTTCCTTTTGATCTGGCGCGCACAAGTTCCAGGACCGTAGCGTTCCTGCGTCTACTTCTGCATTGATCCTAAAAGAGCGGGAGTCCTTCTCGTCAGCGGCTGAGTGCTCGATATTAATCACCACTTCAAAATGAGTGTCCGAAACCTTTTCGGCAAAATCGAGGCGCCCGTAAACAGAAGCTTCGTCAACCCCGGCATACATCGATTCCAGCAAGAATTGTTTACCGTGCATTGCGCCAGCGCGGCGGTCTGGAGTGTAGACCGCTGCACCCATCCACTCAAAGTAGCGCACCGGGTCTCCCGTAATTCGCGGATGGATGTTTGCACTCTGAGGCGTGAAAAGATGATTGGCGCCCGTGCGGCTGATTGGCTGTGCGAGGTAATCCGGCGGAACCGCGCCGAGTGCCTGATATACATTCGAAAGGTGCTTGCGGTAAAGCTCATCGAACTCGCGGTCGTTCGCAGATGAGTGCTCGGGCCCGTACCACCAATTCCAATCGCTGCCTTCCGCAATCAGCAATTCTTCGAACGCCAATTTCCGCTGTCCTGGGGTGCAATCCGGGGAAACCTGAGAGTAGAAATTCCTCGCGTGAGAAAGATAATCCCAAGCTCGGTTGTCCTCCCGTGCCCCAATCCAAACGTTGAAGTTTGCCCGAATCCATGATCCCGGCACCAGCGAACTCAGCTTCTCCACCTCGCGATGCCGCTCGATTGCCTCCGATACAGTTACCGCTTCGATGCCAGGAGATTTGTCGAGTTGAGCATAGAATCGGCGGAGAAACTCTCTGCCGGAATGTGGATAGTATTCCCATGCGTTCTCGCCATCCAAAATAATCGAGACCAGCGCATCCCGTCCGCTGTCGAGAACAGGTTGCGCCGCCTGTTGAATGCTGCCAATGAGGTGATTGGCTGCGTCCTGCGGCGGCATGCTGGAATAAACAAATCCTATGAGGTCGGAAATGGTGTGATCCCGGAAGATCAAATGAATGGCAGTCTGCCCATTTTCGTAGCGATGCAAGGTGTAGAGTTTCTGGGCTGCGTCTAGTGGCAACCGGCCCGTGCCGTCACGAGAAAAGGAAATCCCCAGCGTTCGGCCCAGGACTTCCTCGTCCGTAGCCATCCACTTCACACCAAGATTGGAGGCAATGCTTAGCACCTCCTCCGAAACGCTTCCTTCGGATGGCCACATACCATGCGGCCGAATGCCGAATACACTTTGGTGCAGTTCAAGTCCTCTTTGGATTTGTTCCCGAGCATCCTCGGGATGGCGGAAGCGGTTATGGGGAAGTGGCAATCCCGGAGAAGAGACGCTCCCAATATTGGTGTCGCAGACAAGTGGCAGAATCGGATGATAAAAGGGTGAAGTCGAAATTTCGATTCCGCCTTTTTTCGCGGCAGCCGCATGCACCGGAAGCACTTTTGCGAGCAGCTCACGCTCTCGAGTCATAACGAAGCTTTGTTCCTCAAGCGAGTAATTCCGGCCTTTGCTGACGAGCGCTGCTATGTCCCTATCTTCCAGAAAAAACTCATCGAACCATGCGATCTGTGAAAGCACCTGAAGATCGGTAAAATCCTGCGGGAGAAAATACTTATCGGCCCGCAGTGGATCGAAGCTCGCACTCCGCAAGGTTTCCCACAACTCCTGATATCGTGGATACCGCCCGATCATATTTGCCTGGTTGGCCTGAAAGAGATACTGCAAGGCGAATCGGCGCTCGTCCGAAGTCAGGTCCCTGGCAGGTTTTGAAGCCACTTCTAGAAACGGGTCGGGGGCCGTCCCCGCCACGTAATCCTGAATTTGCGTGATCAACGACGGAACCAGGTTAAAGGTCTGGTGAACATCCGGAAACTCGTCCAGCAGCTTCACCATCCCGTAGTAGTCTTTTAACGCATGCAGGCGAACCCACGGAAGCCGGTATTGTCCCGTGACCAGGTCTTTGTAGAACGGCTGGTGCTGGTGCCATAGAATAACCACGCGCAGAACGGACATTTAGAGAAAGACCCCGGGGTTAGGCGAAAATAGCGGCAAGAGGCAGTTTAGCATTGCCATTCTTGAGCGAACAACCAGATACCGCGCCCTGAATCTCACAATCGGGGGCCTCCGGTACACTGAGCATGCATCTTATGTAGGATTAAAATGTCAGCGATCATTGATCTGAAATGATTAAACCCACTCCAGCCGTAGTTTCGAATCCAGCATCCGGTCCTGGTCTGCTTAGCGATCAGGATGTGTATCTGTTTAACGAAGGCCGCCAATACCGGGCTTATAACAGTCTGGGTGCTCATCTAACAAAAGTTGGGAACCAAGCCGGAGTTGCATTTGGCGTTTGGGCGCCCAATGCCAAAGAGGTTTCGGTCGTTGGCAGCTTCAACGGATGGAAGCGCGGGGTCGATCCACTCCGTCCTCATGCGAGTTCCGGCATTTGGGAAGGATTTATTCCCGGCGTTGCGAAAGGCGCTACCTACAAGTTTCATATTGTCTCGAGTCAAAGGGGATACGCTGCCGACAAGATGGATCCTTTTGGCATCTATCACGAAATTGCGCCGCGCACCGCCTCAGTCGTATGGGATTTGGATTACCAATGGTCAGATCAAAGGTGGATGCAGAACCGCGCCGGGAAAAACTCGCTCCAGGAGCCGATCTCTATTTACGAAGTGCACCTTGGCTCGTGGATGCGAGTCCCCGACGAACACGAGCGTTCACTCAGTTACCGGGAGATTGCTCCACGCCTTGCAGAGCACGTGGAGCGCCTCAGGTTCACTCACGTTGAGTTTCTGCCGGTCATGGAGCACCCCTTTTACGGCTCATGGGGATATCAAACCACCGGCTACTTTGCTCCCACATCGCGGTACGGAACGCCGCAGGATTTCATGTACCTGGTGGACTATCTCCATCAGCGCGGGATCGGCGTGATTCTCGATTGGGTTCCGTCGCACTTCCCTTCCGACGAGCACGGCCTGGCCTATTTTGACGGGACCCATTTGTTTGAACATGCCGACTCACGTCTCGGCTTTCACCCCGACTGGAAAACGTATATCTACAACTACGGGCGCAATGAGGTGCGCAGCTTCCTGCTTTCAAGCGGAATGTTCTGGCTGGATCAATATCACGCCGACGGCTTGCGAGTGGACGCCGTGGCGTCCATGCTGTATCTCGATTATTCGCGCAAGGCTGGCGAATGGATACCGAACAAATTCGGCGGGCGGGAAAATCTCGATGCCATTGACTTCCTGCGGCAATTGAATCAGGAAGCTTACAAATCGTATCCGGGCGTTCAAATGTATGCGGAAGAATCGACGGCGTGGCCCATGGTCTCAAAGCCAACCTATCTGGGCGGCCTTGGCTTCGGAATGAAGTGGGATATGGGATGGATGCACGATACGCTGATCTACTTCGCGCATGATCCTATTCATCGGCAATACCATCAGGGCACGCTTACTTTCCGGATGTTGTACGGCTACACCGAGAATTTTGTTCTGCCGCTATCGCACGATGAGGTGGTGCACGGAAAAGGCTCTCTTATCGACAAGATGCCGGGCGACCTATGGCAGAAGTTCGCCAACATGCGGCTCCTGTTCGCATACATGTTTGCCCAGCCCGGGAAAAAGCTCCTCTTTATGGGGGACGAATTCGCTCAATGGCGGGAATGGTCTCACGATCGCAGTTTAGACTGGCATTTGTTAACCCAACCTGCCCATCGTGGGATGCAGACCTGGGTGGAGCAGTTAAACCGGATGTACCGGAGCGAACCCGCAATGCATGTTTTCGACAGCGATCCTGCGGGATTTGAATGGGTGGACTGCAGCGACGGGGCTTCCAGCGTGCTTTCGCTGTTGCGTAAGGGAAAGTCGCCAAAAGATACAATCCTGGCAGTCTTCAACTTTACGCCCGTGCCGCGGCAGCCGTATCGGCTCGGAGTTCCCTCCGGTGGATTTTGGCGAGAGCTCCTGAATAGCGACGGGCAGGAATACGGTGGAACCGGGTGGGGCAACATGGGGGGTAGGCAAGCCGAAGCGGAGCCCCTGCACGGCCGTCCCTACACCCTTACCTTAACCCTCCCACCGCTGGCTGGAATATTTCTCAAGGCCGAATAGACGGCACAGTGCCGAACGGTCGGCACTGAATTTCTGCTCGACTCGTGCTCATCACCCTAAGTGGTCCTGACGATTTTGGTTCTGTCGGCACGGCATATTGCGGAGAAGCTTGATTCCTAAATCCCATACTGCGGAAGCGCCTGACGTTCAGTTGGGCTGTAAGTGCTGCAAAAGCCGCAGTCGATCCGGCTGGAGGTCGGCCCTTAGCGGTATATCTGGCTGGCACTACAAGAAAACGAAGAGCCCGGTGCGTCCGGGCTCTTAAAAATCACACAGTAGGAGGAGGGCCTCGGTTCCTCTCCGCTGAGGGGGTCTGCGAGAGGATTGCCCTAAATGTGGGCACGAGCGCTGCCAAACCTGCCCTGCGGCTGCATGCCGTTGCCTCCACCGCTGGCCTGATTTACATTGATTGCAACCATGACAACTACAGGCGAGCGTTTCGAGTCGGCGGTGGCAATCATGGCCCGCCTTCGCGCTCCGGGAGGCTGCCCCTGGGACCGCGAGCAGACTTTCGACTCCATCAAACCATATACAGTGGAGGAAACCTATGAAGTTTTGGAGGCCATCGACAATCGCGACTGGCAGGAATTGCCCGGAGAACTTGGCGATCTGCTGCTGCAAGTCCTGTTCTATTCACAGATGGCAAGTGAACAGAGCAAGTTTTCCATCGACGACGTGCTGGATCGTCTTGCCAGCAAATTGGTGAGCCGCCATCCGCACGTATTCGGCAGCGTCAAGGCCGAAACTTCTACGGATGTTTTGCGAAATTGGGACGCCATCAAGGAACAAGAGAAGGCCGGGAAGCAGCCTGCCAATCCCGCTGGCCAGGATACAACGTCATTGCTGGATGGAGTTTCGCCAGCCATGCCCGCTTTACTCGAAGCGCACAAACTAAGTTCCAAGGCTTCCAAGGTGGGTTTTGATTGGCCTGACGTTGGGGGGCTATTCGACAAGCTCCAGGAAGAAATTCGAGAACTGCAGAACGAATTGAGTCAATCCGCCGAAAAGAAAAACGCACGCGTTGAAGAGGAGGTGGGTGATCTCTTCTTCGTTCTCGTCAATCTCGCCCGCCACCTTTCCGTTGATCCCGAATCCGCGTTAAAGAAAACAAATCGCAAATTCCGGCGGCGTTTTCAGTGGATAGAGCGGCAGCTTCGAATCTCAGGCCAAAGCCCGGAGCAGGCAACGATGGAAGATTTGGAATCTTTGTGGCAACAGGCCAAGTTGGAAAACCGATAAGGATGCGCAGGTGACCACCGTCGAGACCGAGAAAATAGAAATCAAACCGGATCGCAGATTCCAGGAAGGCAAAGCATCCGATGGAGGTAAGCGATGAGAAGCGTTCTAGTCGTGACGCTCCTAGCCGTATCAGCATTTACCCAAGGGCGGTCGGCATTCGTGGATGCGACAGCCTGCGGCCCCAAGAATGCCAATTTCGATGTGAAGCGGGACGAAACCCAGCACACACTCTCAGCGCCTGAGCCCGAAAAGGCGCGGGTTTACTTCGTCCAGGACATCGGCGCAGTGCATTGCCTTGGAGCTTGCGTGACGACGAAGATTGGGCTGGACGGAACATGGGTGGGTGCTGACCAGCACAATTCTTATTTCTCAATATCGGTGGAGCCGGGCGAGCACCATGTGTGCGCAAATCGGCAGTCGCACTTCGCAATGGCAAACCAGATGGTTGCGCTCGCTCATTTCACAGCGGAAGCCGGGAAGGTCTATTACTTCCGCACGCGGACCTTTGGGGATCAAGATCAGGCGCTCTTGGACCTTGATCCGATCGACAGTGATCAGGCGAAATATCTAATTGCTTTGTATCCGCTGAGCGTGTCGCGCCTCAAGCCGTGAAGTGCAGCGGCGTTGGGCTTGGACGGGCGCAGAATCCCCGTTCTAAGAGTCATTTCTCGTCCAGGCGGATTGCTTTCGGTTTGCCCGTTAGCAGGGAGTTCCCGAATGCCTTCTTGAAGAAAACATTCGGGGCCCCCTACGGTTCTGTTGTACCCGTGATTCAGGTCCTATTTCGGCATTACTTCGTGCGCCAATTTACTGGCCACCACTTCGCGTATGTCATTGCGCTTCTTCCCGGCTTCGAGCATAGCCTCTCGCGATCCGTAATGCCTGGCGATGATGGTCGCTGCTTTGGCATCGGCCTGATCCATTGCCGCCCAATTGGGATACATGAGCCCCAGCGCAACATCCCAGTCGTGCGGAGTATCGGTCGTCACGTTGGTCCAGACTTTGTAGTCGTTGAGAATGCCTTCCTTCTTCAGCGCCTCATACGAAGGCTTCAGGTTCTCGCGAAAATCTTTCCAGAACGCTTCACCCTGACCTGGCTTGATCTCGTAGTAGACGACGCGCCATAGCGGCCCGACATCATAATTCGGATTTTGCGCATAGGTAGGGAACGCGGTTAACAGCGTCACAACAAACGGAATGGCCCATAGAGCTTTTCTCATTGTTTCCTCCGCGCGCGATTATAGTCCCATGGGAACGATTCCGGACGGATGGCCGGCAATCCGGAAGCAATCCGGGTGACTTACAACCGCGGTGAAGACCCGTTTGCTTGGCTCACTGCTATACTTTAGCGTTTTATCTTTCAACCGCCATCCCAGCCAGAGAAAAACTTGCAGACTGAACAGATGAAAAGACGATTCGTCGAGTTATTCGGCGGCGAACCCGAAATCTTCGGTGCTCCGGGTCGCATTAATCTGATTGGAGAGCATACTGACTACAATGACGGCTTCGTGATGCCGGCTGCGATCGACTTTCATACATGGGTTGCGGTAGCTCGGCGCGACGATCGAAGCGTCGCGGTACACTCCGAAGAGTGGAAGGAGACGGCTCAATTCGACCTCGACAAGGTTGATGCATCGTCGAAACATCACTGGCTCGACTATGTGCGTGGCGTCGCGATCCAGTTCAAAGCCGCTGGGCACGCGCTTCAAGGGTGCAATCTCTTCATCGATTCGGACGTCCCGATGGGGGCTGGACTCAGTTCGTCCGCGGCGCTTGAAGTTGCGAGTGCGCTTGCTCTAATTCATGCGGCGGGATGTTCTTTGGAAGACACAGCCTCCGGAAGGGTTAATCTGGCGAGACTCTGCCAGCACGCGGAGAATGAAACCGTGGGCGCGCGAGTCGGAATCATGGATCAGTTCGCATCCATCAATGGCCGGGCAGGGCATGCCTTGTTGTTGGACTGCCGGTCTCTGGAATTCAAGCTTTTGCCATTGCCCGAAGATGTCAGCCTTGTCATCTGCAATACGATGGTGCGGCACCGCAATTCCGGCGGCGAATACAATGTGCGCCGCTCGCAATGCGAGGAGGGGGTGCGGCTGCTCTGCGCAAGTCTGCCGGGGATTCGCGCGCTGCGCGATGTGAGCGCAGAGCAACTTGAGGAACATCGGCGGGATTTGCCAGCGACGATCTTCCGCCGCTGCCATCATGTGATCGCTGAAAATGCGCGGACGCTATCCGCCGCGAAGGCTTTGCAATCGGGGGAAATCGGGAAGTTTGGCGGGCTGATGTACGAGTCCCACCGCAGTTTGAGAGATGATTACGAAGTCAGTTGCGCGGAGCTCGACATCATGGTTGAACTCGCGTCTCATTTTGTGGGGACTTACGGCGCGCGCATGATGGGAGGGGGTTTTGGCGGGTGCACGATCAATCTGGTTGAGAAAGGCAGAGTTGAGGACTTCAAGAACGAGATATCGAGACCGTACGGGAAAAAGACAGGTATTCGGCCGGAGATTTATGTGACTTCTGCTGCCGACGGAGCGAGTGCGGTCAATGAGTAATCCGCGAGGTCCTGATCGGCAATCCCAATGACGCAATGTTCAATTTAAGCGAGACTTCCCATCGGCGCCTAAATCCCCTCACTGGCGAGTGGGTGTTGGTTTCTCCGCATCGCACGCAACGTCCATGGCTCGGGCAGGTGGAGACGCCATCAGCGGAAGCACAGCCGGCTTACGATCCTTCCTGCTACTTATGTCCTGGAAACGAGCGGGCGCGCGGGGTTCACAATCCGAAATATGACTCCACCTTTGTCTTCGACAACGACTTTCCTGCTCTCTTGCCGGATGTTGGAAATGCCGAGGTTAACGAAAGCGATTTGATCGTGGCCGAGAGTGAATCAGGAATTTGCCGGGTGGTGTGTTTTTCTCCGCGGCATGACTTGACTCTCGCACGAATGAGTCCGGGCGACACTCGCAAAGTGATTGACGTATGGGCAGATCAGTTCAGGGAACTGGGAGCAAGAGATCATATAAATTATGTTCAGATTTTCGAAAATCGCGGCGCTGCAATGGGGGCGAGCAATCCTCATCCGCACTGCCAGATTTGGGCCAGCAGCTCCGTTCCAAACGAGCCGAAAAAAGAACAAGGGTCAATGCGGGCTTATACCGCGCGGCACTCTCAGTGTTTGCTTTGCGAATACTTTCTCTATGAGTCAAAAGCATCAGAGCGATTGGT
>CAAGKR010509997.1_pt1 | contig 15213 bp, 11 predicted proteins | sample 2556971 | NCBI WGS metagenome assembly CAAGKR01 (sample SAMEA5207829, study PRJEB30636) | soil metagenome | biome: forest; feature: boreal; material: soil | place: USA | collected 2011-09 | depth 1 m | reverse complement strand
CTTGACTACTTGGCAGCAACAGTGGGATTCCATTTTCAGCTGACCGGGGAGAGCAAGCAAGGTCGCGAGCACAGTTGAAGACATGGCATTAAGTGCTGGCTGCCGGATGCCAAAGAGCGGCAGCCAGCCTTCGCCCTTCCGGTACAGTCAATGCAAAGGGAGTGTCCGGCGGCTCCGAAATGACCGAGGTGACTGAGCCGCCAGTCGACTGGGTGCGGGCATCGAGGGCGGCAGCTCAAAGCTGGATAGCTGAGGTGCCGCCGCACTCAGGGCTGTGCGCGTTATCGCCGGGCGCCGGGATGCGGGGTGCAGTCGCGTCACTACTGACCATACGCAGACGCGGAAACCCTCTCTGTCGGTGAGCGCAACCAGGCCGTCTGTCGAAATCCGCGGCGTACGAGTCGCATATGGGTCAGTCGGCGCTCTGTCGGGAGTGAGCCTCGAAGTCCAACCGGGCGAATTCCTTTCGATCCTGGGTCCTAGCGGTTGCGGTAAGACAACCCTCCTGAATGTGATCGCTGGGTTTATTGCACCCCAAGAGGGTCAAGTTCTGATCGGAGGCCGGGATGTTACCCGGCTGCCGCCCAACGAGCGGAGTCTGAGCATGGTGTTTCAGAACTACGCACTGTTCCCTCATATGACCACTTGGGACAACGTTGCGTATGGGTTGAAGGTTCGCCATACGTCGCGCTCGGAGCTAAGAAAGCGAGTAGGTGAAGCCCTCTCCCTAGTCGGGCTCACAGCATTGGCAGATCGTCGGCCTCGCCAGCTCTCTGGCGGTCAGCAGCAGCGCATAGCTGTGGCGCGTGCGCTCGCGGTGAACCCTCTCGTTCTACTGATGGATGAGCCTCTATCGAACCTCGATGCAAAGTTGAGGCGAGAGATGCGGCTTGAACTGAAAGCATTACAGGAACGGACAGGCACGACGACCATTTTTGTCACTCATGATCAAGAAGAGGCGCTGGTAATGTCAGACCGAATCGCGGTTATGAGCCATGGTTCGATAGAGCAGGTGGCGATACCCGTACAACTCTATAGTGCCCCGGCGACAAGATATGTCGCCGACTTTGTCGGTCAGGCTAATCTTCTCGAGGGACACACAAATGCTGCCCGGTCTAGTGGAAGCGGTTGGAGCTTCGATTGGAGTGGGCGTACTGTCGCCGTTGATGGCCCTCAACCTGAACAGGGAAGTGCGTTTTTGGCCGTCATTCGACCCGAACAGTTAACCGTTTCGCTGAGGCCAGTAGGTGGCGATAACTGCTTCTCCGGGACGATTCGCTACGCGGCCTTTATGGGAAACGCATGGCAGTACGGTGTGGACTTAGACGGTAACGCAACTCTCGTCGCCCTAATGAGACCCGTTTCGGGGCGAATCCCCCAAGTCGGTGAACAAGTGTGGGTTTCCTGGGCGGCCAAGGACATCGTAATAGTGCCCGACAAGCGATGATCCCCACCGGGAATTCTTAGTGTCCATATCTATGCCGTCGGGGTCAGTGAATCCGCCGGCGGGCGACCGAGCGGCGCGCCAGGTCGTAGAGAGCCGTCCCGGAATTTCCCGCCATTTGGCAAGCATCGTGTTGTTGTCGCCGGCAGTGATCTTCTTGGTGGCCTTCTTCGCGATTCCTGCGATTCTCCTGCTATTGGGAAGCTTCCATGGTGTGGACAGGTATTTGAACGCTACGCCCGGCTGGTCGCTTACTCAGTATCGCGCAGTCCTCACTACTCCATACCTATACTCAACCCTGGCAAATACAACAGCAATGGCAGCCGAGGTCACGGCTTTATGCCTAGTTTTGGGATATCCGGTTGCCTACTCTCTGGTTCACACACGGCGGCCGCTTGTTCGCGCGTTTCTCTACGCGGTAGTAGTTTCGCCTCTGCTTACCAGCGTGGTTGTCCGCACTTATGGTTGGATCGTCATCCTCCAGGGGAACGGATTGCTGAGTCAGCTTGTACAAGACGCTCACTTGAGCAGCAATGGAATTAACCTTCTATACACCTATCCGGCCACCGTAATCGCAATGACGCACGTACTGCTTCCGTTCGCCATCCTCCCGTTGGCAGCGGCGATCGCCGATGTCGACCCGAACACGATTAGGGCGGCGAGAGCTTTAGGGGCGAGTCGTCTCCAAGCTCTTCGCGACGTCACTTTGCCGCTTACCGGGCAGGGCATTGCCTCGGGTGGGTTATTGACTTTCATGGTGGCGATGGGAACTTACATCACTCCGCTTCTAGTTGGCGGGGCGTCGCAGCCAATCGCAGCTACCCGGATCTATGTCGAAGCGATGACGCTTTTCAACCTACCTCTAGCGTCCGCCGTGAGCATGCTGCTGCTTGCAATCACGCTCGTGGTGGCGGCGGCGTGGGTGTACGCCGCCCGAGTATGGGAGCGCCACACGTATGGCTAGGCGATTTGACTTCCTAGGTGCTGGCGCGTCGGTAGTGACCGCCGCCGTTTATGTGTTCATAGCGCTCCCCACGGTGGTCGTTCTGGCGATTTCGTTTACGAGCGCACCATATATGAGTTTCCCCCCTCCTGGCCTCTCACTGAGGTGGTACGCAACACTCTTGCACCAGCACATGTGGACTGATGCCTTTGGCCTCAGTGCGTTACTGGTCATCATTGTGGCGCCATTAACCCTTGTCCTGGCTACGCCCGCTGCTTACGCACTGGTACGAGGTCGTTTTCGTGGTCGAATTGCACTCAGCGTTTTTTTGGTCTCGCCGTTGATGGTGCCTCAAGTGATGGTCGGGCTGGCACTACTCTATTACTTCATCAATATCAACCTAATCAACACGCTGCCCACCGTAATTATCGGCCACACGATTGTGGCTTTCCCGTTTGTGCTCCGCGTAGTCCTTGTGAGTGTTCAAAACCTGGACGAATCAATCGAGCGGGCTGCGGCTGTGCTAGGGGCTCCACCGTGGCGAGTATTCATCGATGTCACTCTACCGATGATTCGCCCCGGACTCATGGCGGGAGTGATTTTCGCCGCGGTAATGTCGCTTGGTGAAGCAGCTATCACTGCCTTCGTGGCTGGGCCAACGACCACAACGCTGCCCCTTTTGCTTTTCACCCACGTAGAAAACTCCATTGATCCTATCGCGGCTGCGGTGTCATCGCTGCTGATCCTCGTTGCCTTTCCGCTGTTGGTCGCAATCGAGAGATTCGTTGGCCTTACGCGAGCTTTCAAATAGGTCAGTTAGCTGCTGTGACTCGTGGAGATGCGAGACGTTTAACGAGATCGCCCAAAGTCGATGAGGGGAGAGGTAAAGTGTAGTGCTCGAACTGTTTGTGGAAGCCCGGCAAGCCGTGAGCCTGATACAGAGTGGGGCCTCTGTTGGACTCGGGAAGATGTACCCGATGGTACTCATCGCAGAGGTAATTCGTCAACATCACATCGGCGACCTGCGCGTAATTGGAGTGCCAACCGCGGGCCTTGGCGTCGATCTCCTTGTTGCTTCGGGTGCAGTGAAGTCAATAGAGACAGGAGCCATCCACCTCGACGAGTACGGACACGCCCCCAACGTCCACAGAGCGCTCGAGGACAATCGAATCGAACTGTTGGAGTCCGCTTGTCCGGTGATTGAGCTCGCGCTTCATGCCGGTTCGTGCGGAGTATCGTTCACAGCGATTCCCGGACTGTTTGGGTCTGACATACTCCAGCAGCGGCGCGACTTCCTGATTATTACCGACCCATACGACGCGACCAAGAGAGTTGTGATAGTACCCGCTATAACTCCAGACGTAGCTTTGATCCACGGCCTCCGCGCTGATCCGCACGGGAATGTTGTGACCACCATCGACAGCGATGACCGTCTTTTGGCTCAGGCATCGAGGCGAGTCATCGCTTCGATCGAAGAAGTGCGGGAAAACGCCCTTGAATCCTTGTCTAGTAGTGAGCAAATTATCCCAGCAACTTATTTTGATGCGATCGTGGTCGCACCGCGCGGGGCCTATCCGCTCGCATGCCCGGGCTATTACCCAGCCGACAGTGCGGAGCTCTCGGCGTACATTCGTGCCGCAAGCGACTCAGGACTGATGCGCGACTACCTGAGAAACTTCGTTGCAACGCGGTCCAAGCGCGAAGCTGTTGCGCATCGCGACGCTTCGCTAGCGCCAAAATGACCGACTACCTGCCCGACGAATTGATGGCAGTGCTCCTTGCACGTGAAGTGCACGCTCATGAACGGGTAGGGGTTGGCGTCCAATCACCTATTGGCACCGCCGGGCTTCTGTTGGCGAAGTATCTGACTGCACCAACCGCTCGGATCACGCTGCGCGGATTTCCGGGAGTGCAACCACTTATCGGAAGCAAAGAGTTCACGTGCTTAGCGGCAAGTGGCAAAGTCGATTTGTTCTTTCTGTCGGCCGCCCAGATCGATGCCGGCGCCAATATTAATCTGCAATATCTGGGCGATGTTCAACACCCGACCCGTCGGTTCTATGGAGCATTCGCCGCGCCGGTCTATTACTATGTCGTCAAGCGAACCGTATTGTTCAGAGCGGAACATTCGCCTAGAGTCTTCGTGCGGAGGGTGGATTTTGTCACGGCGGCGGGGGGCGATGGCGTTGCTCCGCATCGCCTTGGTGGCCCTACGGTAGTCGTTACGCCGAAAGCCTTGCTGGCTTTTAATCGGTCAAGCGGGTGCCTTGAGTTGGCCTCATTTCATCCCGGCGAAACTGTCGAGACTGTGCGCGCCGCGACCGGCTTTGATCTGCCCGTGGCAGCCGATGCGCAGCAGACCTCTCCTCCATCCTCCGCAGAGTTGCAAGCACTGCGAGGGCCGGTGTATGAGTACATGGCTGCCCATGGTTTCCCGGAGTACGTGGGCGGCGCGCGCCAGGCGATCAGCGCCACTGCCAGCACTGGAAACGACTCGCCGAGCGACCGCAGCCAGAGTCGACGGCACTAACAGGATCGGGGAGGTGGAACTACACTGTGGCTAGAGGACGAAAGGCTAACCCGCCGCAGAATTGGCCGCCGAGATCCGCCTCCGACGATTCGGCGCTTGGTGACCTAAGAGTTCTAGAGCTTGCCGCGATAATTGCCGGGAGCTTTACCGGCATGCTTCTCGCCGATTTTGGGGCAGATGTGATCAAAGTCGAGCACCCAAGTGGCGACCCGTATAGACAATTGGGCAACAAGAAGAACGGAATACCGCTCGCCTGGAAACGAATTGCGCGCAACAAGCGACTGATTGTGCTTGACCTACATGATCCAGACGCTCAAGACTTGGTGCGGCGTTTGGCGGCCGGAGCGGACATCGTCACTGAGAATTTCCGCCCGGGTACCGTCGAGCGATGGGGTTTGGGGTACGACGTCCTGAGCGCCCTCAACCCTGGTCTTGTGATGCTGCGCGTTACCGGGTGGGGTCAGACTGGGCCGTATCGCAACAGACCAGGCTTTGGCAGCGTGGGGGAAGCCCTGTCGGGATTCGCAGCCATCAATGGTGAGGAGGGAGGACCGCCACTCCTGCCTCCGTTCGGGTTAGCTGATCATATTGCGGGAATCTACGGAGCATACGCGGTGCTAGCTGCGCTTCATGAACGGCGGCGGAGCGGCAAAGGTCAGGTTATCGATTTGGCTCTGTACGAGGCGATGTTTTCCGTAATCGGGAGCCAGGTCATCGACTACGATCAACTCGGCTTCATTCAGAAGCGACACGGCAATCGCGTGCACTACTCGTCTCCGCGGAATGTCTACCAGACTCTTGATGAGAGATGGATCGCACTTTCCGGCAGTACTCCGAGCACCGCTCAGCGCGTTTTCGACGCAATGGGGACACCCGAGCTCGGGCGGGATCAGAAATTTGCAACCAATGCCGCACGTATCGCAAACGCCGACGAGCTTGATGCGCTAATCGGCTCCTGGATCGGAAGCCACCAATTCGACTTCGTCATGGCTGAATTCATTGCAGCTGGAGTGGCGGCTGCCCCGGTACTCTCGATCGACCATATCGTAACCAACGAACACTACTTGAGCAGGGACATGATATTAACGGTCGACGATGACCAGCTCGGTCTCGTCAAGATGCAGGGTATTATTCCCAAGCTGTCTAGGACGCCGGGGCGCTTGCGATGGGCGGGGGGCGCGCTTGGTAAAGACCAAGTCGAAATCCTAGCATTTTTGGCGGCCACGTCTGATAAGGCGCGGACCATCTAAGTGCTTCGAAAGACAAGGAGTGCGTTGTCATGAGTGTTGTCCGAGTGCCGAGTCTCGCACATTGGGGGGCATTCACTGCGGTGGTCGAGGACGGGAAGCTAGTCCGCTGTGAGCCCTTTGAAAAGGACCCGGCACCTTCGAGAATGCTGGAAGCGATTCCATCATCTGTGTACTCCCCAGCTCGCATACAGCGTCCGTCTGTTCGTGAGGGCTGGCTACATGCGAGAGAAGATCCCGACAGCCGAACACAGCGTGGAACAGATCGTTTTGTCGAGGTTTCTTGGGAGGTGGCTCTGCGACTCGTCGCAGACGAGCTCGCGAGAGTCAGGGCTGAACACGGGGCTGAGTCGATTCTTGGTGGGTCTTACGGGTGGTCGTCGGCGGGGAGACTGCACCACGCCCGGTCGCTGCTTCGCAGGTTCATGTTCGCGGGTGGCGGATGCGTGGATCAGGTGGGGAACTACAGTTGGGGCGCAGCCAATTTCCTGCTCCCGCACGTCATCGGGACGACTGCTCCGATGACTGGATTGGTGACTAGTTGGCGTAGCGTGGCTAAGTTCACGGATCTGTTCGTCGCGTTCGGCGGCTTGTCCGAAAAGAACAGCCAGATTGCCTCGGGAGGGGCCGGAGAGCATCCGCTGGAGCGTTGGCTACGAGCCGCTGCCGCCGCAGGCGTTGAGTTTGTCAGCATCAGTCCAACGCGCCGCGACGTTCCCGACTATCTGAATGCCGAATGGATACCGATTAGGCCCAACACTGACGTGGCTCTAATGCTGGCACTAGCATACTGTCTGATTGCGGAAGGCCGACACAATAAGGAGTTCCTCTCGCGGTATTGTGTCGGTTTTGAGCGCCTCGAAGACTATGTGATGGGTCGGACCGACGGGGTTGCTAAGAATCCCACGTGGGCATCAGCAATCACAGGAATCGATCCCGCAAGGATCGAAAGGTTAGGTAGGCAACTAACCGTTGGGCGCACATTTCTAACAGCAGCGTTCTCCCTGCAAAGAGCCCGCCATGGCGAGCAACCATACTGGATGCTCATCGCCTTAGCGGCGATGCTGGGTGAAATCGGCAAACCTGGCGGTGGCTTTGGCTTTGGGCACGGCTCCATGAACGGCGTCGGCAATCCGCGGCCGCAGACGCCCGGGCCTAGCATGCCAATCGGCCGTAACCCGATTGGTAAGGCGATCCCAGCTTCGCGAATCTCCGACCTGCTGCTCAACCCGGGTGTGGAGTATGAGTTCAACGGGCGGCGAGAAACATATCCAGATATCAGGCTCGTCTACTGGGCTGGTGGAAACCCCTTCCATCACCACCAAGACCTCAACCGCCTGCAGCGTGCGTGGAGCAAACCGGAGACAGTGATTGTCCACGAGATCTGGTGGACTGCGACGGCACGGCGGGCAGATATTGTGTTGCCGGCCACCACGGCGCTCGAGCGCAATGATTTGGGTGGTTCATCTCGGGACCGATTCATACTGGCAATGCACAAGGCCATAGATCCGGTCGGACAGTCGCGCGATGATTACGCCATATTCAGCGATCTGTCAGCTAGAGGTGGCTTTGCGCACGCCTTTGATGAGGATCGCACGGAGATGGAATGGGTTAGGTTCATTTATGAGCGCACCCGAACTGCGAACGCCGCCATCGACATCGAAATGCCCGACTTTGACACTTTCTGGCGCCAGGGTTACGCGGAGCTACCTTATCCCGCGACCGACTTCGAGATGTTTCAGGATTTCAACACTGATCCTGACCAGCACCCACTTCGAACACCGTCAGGCAGGATCGAGGTATTCTCGGAGACTATTGCCGCATTCCGATATTCGGAATGTCCTGGACACCCAACTTGGCTTGCCCCTGATGAATGGCTCGGAGCGGACGATGTATCCGAGCAAGACTTGCATTTGATCTCTGTTCAGCCATCCGATCGACTCCACAGTCAGATGGATTCAGGGCCCATTTCCGCTGCGAATAAGATCTCTGGGCACGAGAGAATCCGTATTCACCCAGTCGATGCGGCTGCGAGGGGATTGTCGCAAGGCGATGTCGCTCGAGTATCTAACGCGCGCGGCAGGTGCCTTGCTGGCGTTGAGCTTGATGACGGTCTGATCCGGGGGGTGGTGATCATGGCCACCGGTGCTTGGTACGACCCTGATGTGCTGGACCCCGACGCATTAGACAGACACGGCAACCCAAACGTTTTGACAAACGACAACGGCACGTCGCGGCTAACGCAGGGGCCAAACGCGCAGTCGGTGCTCGTTCGCGTGGAACGCTGGGACGAACCTGATCGACGACAGAGGTCGTGGGAACCGCCACTAGTCACAGCTGAAACGGCCGCGGAGCAAACCGGACTTGAGTATTGAGGGAGGTACCTTGATGGCCTACAGTTTCGACCACGCCATCATCGCCGTTCGCGATCTGGACGAGGCGATTAGCCTGTACTCAAACCTAGGCTTTAATGTAGAGCTCGGCGGTAGACACACTGGACAGGGTACGCACAACGCCATAGTGCGGTTTCAAGCAAGTTATTTGGAACTCCTTTCCGTATACAGCGAGAGCGAGGCATCGAGCAAACCACGTCCGCGCATGTTAGTCGAATATCTGCGGGCGCACTCTGGAGGCTTAGTGGGCTACGTCTTGTCTACCGATGATATCGAGGGCAATGCGGCCCGTTGGCGTACTGCTGGCATCGATTTTGATGGTCCAAGTGACTCAGAACGGTTGACTCCAGATGGCAGGCGACTAGCGTTCACCACCCTCCGATCCGCTGGACGGCCCTACCCCTCCTGCCTGCCGGTACTCGTTCACGCCCATAATCCTGCCGCCGGGACCCCGAGGTTGCACTCTAACTCGGTGACCGCTGTAGCAAGCATTTCGATCGTCGTATCCGATCTTAAGGCTGCCGCCGATCAATACAGGCAGTACCTAGCAGTGTTGCCTTCCGAATCGGGCAACGCGCCAGAGCTTGCAGCTAAATGGATTCGCGTAAAGCTTGGCGACTTCAGTATTGATCTGCTGTCACCTTATGACGAAGGTCCAGTCCGTAGAGTGCTCAACGATGTTGGCGAGAGCCCTTTCCAGCTCACACTCGCTGTGGCCGACACGGATCAAGTAACGACCCCTCTCCGGTTTGATGGAGCAGACGGCGGGGTCCTGGTAAAGGACGTACTTGGCGTCCGGATGCGCATCTTCAACGATCGGTCCAACTGGCAGGGCCTACCCGGTCAGAGCGCTGAGAGTTAGAAGTAGCCTCCAAAATACATCGGTCCGCGTGTGACAGCGTAGTGCTTCAAACGTAACCTCGGGTCCGCTGGACCCACCGTTTTTGGGGCCGGTTGATAGTGGTGAAGAGCTGTCACCGAGCCCTTGCTAAAGGCGACGTGGCTCCGAGTTGCGTCAGCTGGGGCATCAGTGTTAAGGTGCTGACATCTTAGAGGCTATCGCTTGCTCGGCCGTCGCGGCCACCTCATTGATCTTGTTGCGGTGTTGATCGCGAAGTGCTTGGCGGACCGAGACGATGGATCCCAAATATCGTCATCTAGGGAGCTGGCATCGTGGCACCGGCGCCGCACTATCGCAACCGTTTTCGGAAGCATCCACCGAGGCGCTCGGCGCTGACGCCGTGAAGTTTGGCCTCAGGTTGCCCACCTACGTCTTCGACGACGGTCCACCACCACCTGAAGTACTGCGTATGTTCGCCGTAGCGGCCGAACAACTGGGATTCGAGAGTCTGTGGGCGGTCGATCACTTGATGATCGCTGAGCCCAGCTACCATGTCACCTTCCTCGATCCCATGCCGGTGCTCACGATGGCGGCGGCCGACACCAGCCGAATCAGAATCGGGACCTCCATCTTGGTGCTGCCGCTGCGTCACCCGGTAATGTTGGCTAAGCACGTCGCCACCCTCGACTTCCTTTGTGGAGGGCGCTTCTCGCTTGGAGTGGGATCGGGGTGGAACGAGGAGGAATTCGATGCGGTTGGCGTTCCGTTCGGCGAACGCGGACGGCGCACCGATGAATACCTCGAATCTATGATCGCTCTCTGGACTCAGAATCCCGCACGCTTCTCGGGCCGATGGGTTGGCTTCGAAGGCTTCGTTCTCCTTCCGAGGCCGCTGCAGTCGCCATATCCGCGGCTATGCATTGGCGGCGGCTCGACTGTCTCGCCCGTCTACAGCGGCCGAGCCGACTACAACTCTCCGCAGCCCCACATCGAACGCGTCTTGCGTCGGATCGCACGGTACGCCAACGAGTGGCATGCACCTTCGACAACCAATCTCGAGCTGATGGAACGGGATTGGCAGCTCATTTCTGAGTACGCGATCGAATATGGACGCCGCCCAAACGACATCAGGCGGGTTCAGACCACCTATCTCACTTTGGCCAAGACCAGGTCCGAGGCTCGCACCCGATACGAGCGTGTTATGGGAAAGGACTTTGACAACTTCATCTCGAAGACGAGCCTGCTGTTCGGCGACGCAGAACATATTGTCGAGGAGTTGCACAAGCGATCTGAAATCGGGATCGAAACAATGATCCTCACGCCTCTCGACTTCGACATCGAGCAGCTCGAGACGTGGGTGAGCTCGATCATCGCGCCATTGGACCGCCATATTCGGGCTGGATAGTAAACGTAATCTAGAGGCACTATATAGCTATGAAGAGAGTTGCGAATCCGACCGAGTTTCGGCCGCACAGCTCCCATTGGGGCTCATTCCGAGCGGCCGCTGTCGGCGAGAGCGTGCTCATTAAGCCCGACCCAAAGGATTCGGAGCCTTCTGCCCTTCTGGGAAATGTCGCTGCCGCCGCTAGGCATGCTTCTAGGGTTGACCAACCGATGATCCGCAAGGGGTGGCTGGAGCAAGGCCCGGCATCGCGTTTACGCCGCGGAACGGAGCCGTTCGTCGCTGTCGACTGGAAGCTGGCGCTGGACTTCGTCGCTGAGGAGTTAACTCGAGTTCGAAGCACGCATGGTCAGGAGGCAATCTACGGGGGCTCGTACGGTTGGTCCTCGGCCGGTCGCTTCCATCACGCGCAGAGCCAGGTCCACCGATTCCTCAATTTCATCGGTGGCTACACGAGCTCCGTGAACACGTACAGCGCAGGCGCTTCCGCCGTCATCCTGCCGCGGGTGCTCGCCGACAGTGAAACCGTGACCAAGGACTGGATAACCTGGCCCGAGCTGGCGGCCAACACCAAGCTGGTAGTGGCCTTCGGCGGGCTTGCGATAAAGAATGCGGCCGTCGGTGGTGGGGGCGTCAGCCGCCATGTCGTTCGGGGGCAACTCATCGAGGCTCACCGGAACGGGTGCAACTTTGTTCTCATCAGCCCATTGCGCGACGACCTTCCGGTCGAAGTCGAAGCCGAGTGGCTGCCTATCCGGCCAGGTGCCGATGTCGCATTGATGCTGGGACTGGCACATAGCCTCCTCCTGAAGGATCAGATCGACAGAGCTTTTCTGGAGCGCTGTACCGTAGGCTTCGACCGGTTCGAGAGATACCTGACCGGGGAAGTCGACGGCGTCGCGAAGTCCCTTGCATGGGCCGCCGACTTGACCGAAATTCCGGCCGCGATAATCGAGAACCTAGCGCGCCGAATGGCGCGGACCCGAACCTTGGTATCGGTCACCCACTCACTCCAGCGTGCCGAGCACGGGGAGCAGCCGGTGTGGATGGGGATCGTGCTTGCGGCGATGCTGGGGCAAATTGGCTTGCCAGGGGGAGGCTTCTCATATGCCCTCGGGCTAGGCAACCAGGGCAGGGTTCCGCTCGACGTTTCAATACCCTCCTTGCCGCAGGGCAAGAACTCCGTCTCCTCTTTCATCCCCGTCGCCAGAGTGGCAGACATGCTGCTGCGCCCGGGCGAGGCCTTGGATTACGACGGGCAGCGGCTCACCTACCCGGACGTGCGCCTTGTCTACTGGGCGGGTGGCAATCCTTTTCACCACCACCAAGACCTGAACAGGCTTCGGCGGGCGTTCCGGGCACCGGACACCGTCGTCGTTCATGAGCCCTTCTGGACGGCGACCGCGCGCCACGCCGACATAGTGCTCCCCACGACAATAACCCTCGAACGCGACGATATCGGCGGGGCCGCGAACGACGACCGGCTCATCGCAATGCATCGAATCGTGAACAGGTACGCGCAGGCATGGGACGACTACGACATCTTCAGCCAACTTTCGAGGCGGCTGGGTACCTGGGAGACATTCACCGAAAGCCGCTCTGCCTGGCAGTGGATTCAGCATCTCTACGAAGGCCTCAGGGAGCAGCTCGCGGCGCGCGACGTGTTGGCTCCACCTTTTGACGAGTTCTGGGAATTCGGCGAACTAAAGCTCCCTCGTAAGAACGACGCCGGCTACCCCCTGCACGACTTTCGTCGCAATCCCGATCGACACCCGCTGCACACTCCAAGCGGCCGGATCGAGATCTTCTCAACCACAATCGCCAGCTTCGGCTATGCGGATTGTCCGGGACATCCCACCTGGCTCGAGCCGATCGAGTGGCTGGGTGCCGTTACCGCGGGGAACTGCTCTCTTCAGCTCATTGCCAACCAGCCGGCTACGCGTTTACATAGCCAGCTCGACTTCGGTGAACACAGCCGGAAATCGAAGGTCGCAGGTAGAGAGCCGATCCGAATCCACCCGGAAGATGCCGCTCGCCGTGGGATTCGATCTGGGGACGTCGTAAGAGTTTACAACGCACGGGGCGCGTGCTTGGCGGGGGCAATCCTCAGCGACTCGCTCCGCCGAGGCGTGGTCCAGCTGTCGACCGGAGCTTGGTACGATCCATTGGATGTCGAATCGGACGCCCCACTATGTGTGCACGGCAACCCTAACGTGCTCACGAGCGACACGGGTACTTCAAGCCTCGCTCAGGGATGCGTTGGGCAGCTGACGATGGTCGAGGTTGACCGGTATTCGGGCGATCCTCCGGCCCTGATGTGCCACCAGCCTCCAGCGGTAGAGCGTGAACCCGAAGAACAGCTGAGGCCCGAACGGTCTGGCGCGCGCGATCCTCATGGAGTAGCCCAGGCGATCTAGTGACGAGCTCGGCCATGCGACCTTCTTTTTGCTGGAGCCCTTCGTGATTAGCGAGGTGCTCGCGCTATGGCCTAGCTTGCCAATTATCAAGCGGCTTGGATCATGCGGAATTCGCCAAGAGCCCCGGCGCCAGAATTGCGTTTCGGCAGAGGTGCCAGTGCACTACCGCAGTGGATTCACTGCTGGATGGTCAACCCGAATGCCCTCCGCGACAGGCTGGTCGGGGTCCACCGGGAATTCGGACAGCTCACGGCCGATGAACCTCCAATCGCGCCTCTGGGAGGAGTAGACATGGGGCTACGAACAGCGGCGCAGTACCTAGCCGGCCTGCGAGACGGTCGCGAGGTCTACTACCGCGGCGAGCGTGTGAAAGACGTCGTCGATCATGACGAGCTTGGGGTCGTCGCCCGGCATGTGGCGATCGACTTCGAGCTTGCCGAGAACCCCAAATACTATGATCTCGCGCGGCATAGGCAGGACGGTGAGGAGTTTTCCGCTTATTACCGTATCCCCCGCGGCGCCAAGGACCTCATAGACAGGTCCCGACTGATCGAAACGGCGACCGCGGAAGGGGCCACCCTGGTCGTCCTCATTAAGGAGATCGGGACGGACGCCATCTTTGCGCTCAAGCGAGTGCTGGCCCGCGGAGGAAACGCGGAAGGGCAAGCGCGGTTAGAGTCCTTTTACCGCCGATGTCGGAAGGAGGATCTTGCGCTCGCAGTAGCCCAGACCGACGTAAAGGGTGATCGCGGCAGGCGACCGTCCGAGCAGGTGGACCCCGACCTCTATGTCCGTGTCGTCGAGGAGCGGACAAACGGCCTCGTAATCCGAGGGGCCAAAATGCACACGTCCTACGCCCCCTGTGTAGACGAGCTTATTGTCATACCCAGTCGGAGCATGGGACCGGGCGACGAACCCTGGTCAGTGGCATTCGCGGTCCCAGCGCAGACGGCGGGGCTTCGCCTGTACGCGTCCGACTTCCTCCATGGCACCGAAGACGCGTGGACACGGCCGATCTCCGCCCGCCACAAGATGGTCGAGACCCTCACAGTATTCGACGATGTGTTCGTCCCCTGGGAGCGCGTGTTTTTCTACAATCGACCCGACTTGGCAGGTGCTACAGCCCTGACCTTCGTCGAGTTCCACCGCTTCACAGCTGTGAGCTACAAGCTTCCTTTGCTCGATGCTCTTATGGGGGCCGCGATCGCCGTGGCCCGAGCGAACGGGATTGAGCGAGCTGGCCACGTGAAGGACAAACTGACCTGGCTAGCAGGCTACTCCGAGACCGTCAGGGGTCTAGCCGAACTAGCGGCTCAGCGATGCGGTGTGGAGGCGGGCATCGCTTACCCGGACGTGTTTACCACAAACATGGCGAAGTGGACATTCGCGCGGGAGTTTCACAATGCCATTCACGTCGTCCAGGACCTAGCCGGGGGCCTCCTAGTCACGGGTCCTTCGGGGATGGACTGGCACTCCAAGGAGATTCGGCCAGTGCTCGACAAGTACCTCCGCGGCGCCTGGCCAGCTGACCAGCGAATGGCCGTGATGAACCTGATCTCCGATCTGACCGCGCGGGCCTACGGCGGATACCAGGCGGTGCTAGCTGTTCACGCCGAGGGTTCGCTCGAGGCCGAGAAGCTGGCGATGTTTCGGGCCTACAAGCCGGATCGGGCGCTCAGGCTGGCGATGCGACTCGCCGGCCTGACCTTTGACTGAGATCGGTCAGACATGAATCGGCTAAGTGAGTCGCCTGACGCTCGCGTGAAGCGCGTTCCCCAGACTCTCGCGTACCCAGGCGATGATCTGCGCCTCGATGGGCTTCGGTCAGCCTCATAACAAACGCCGCGCCCCACTTCTCATCGGGGATGGCTCGCCACAGCCTGCTCAACCTCGATTGTCGAGATGCTCTCCAGGCCCGACGTTGGCGTTGACCTGGGTTGGTGGACACCTGCAGGCTTGAAAATCAAGCCTCACAAGGAGGTCCACCATGGCCAGG
>CAAGKR010458245.1_pt1 | contig 15213 bp, 12 predicted proteins | sample 2556971 | NCBI WGS metagenome assembly CAAGKR01 (sample SAMEA5207829, study PRJEB30636) | soil metagenome | biome: forest; feature: boreal; material: soil | place: USA | collected 2011-09 | depth 1 m | reverse complement strand
GACCATGGAAACCCGGGTCGTCGTCTCGAGCGACTGGGAGCGGGATGCCCGCGACCGGCTCGTGGGCAACGACGATGCCGCCCTTGCCGAGATCTACGACCAGTACGCGTCGTTTGTCTACGGCCTCGCGCTGCGGGTCATCGGCGACGCTCGGGCCGCGGAGGACGTGAGTCAGGACGTGTTCGTCGGGTTGTGGGAGCGCCCTGCGGCGTTCGACCCCGACCGCGGCAGCCTCAGGACCTGGCTCGGAACGCTGACGCACCGACGGGCTGTCGACTACGTCCGCCGTGAAGAAGCGCGCCGCCGCCGCGCCGAGCGCGACGCAGCCCGCGCAGTCAGCACACCGGACGTCGAGGAGCTGGCGACCGCGATGATCGCGGCGGAGCGCGTGCGTGCCGCGCTCGATGTGTTACCTACAGAGCAACGGCGTGCGATTCAGCTCGCCTACTTCGGGGGAAAGACCTACCGTCAGGTTGCCGAGGTACTCGGTATCCCGGAAGGCACCGCCAAGTCGCGGTTGCGTCTCGGGCTTCGCCGAATAGCCGAGGCGCTCGAAGCACAAGGAGATGAGTGGTGACGCGGCCAAGTGGGCAACTCACAGATGCCGATGTCGAAGAACTCCTCGGCGCCTACGCACTCGACGCATGCGACCCCGACGAGACCGCCGCCATCGAAGCGGTCCTCGCACGACGCCCCGACCTCGCGAGCGAGGCAGCGAGGCTGTCGCGCGCCGCAACGTGGATCGGTGCCACCGAGGCACTCGATCCGCCGTCGGCGCTGCGCGGCAACGTGATGGGCACCGCGCGCACCCGGCGCGCCGGTGAACGCGACGACCCGACCATCGACCTCTACCGCACGCAGTCAGAACGCTTCGAGAATGCTGTCGACCTCGTGACCGATACCGCGCTCGACGCGACCACCACGAACGGTCTGAGCGCTCGCGACCTGGTGATCCACGAGGCCGCACAGGAGAGCCTCCTCGCTCAAGCAGTCGGTGAGACCCCGATCCCAGAGATCTCCGTCACCAACATCGACGCGCGCACCGCGGCCTTCGTCGAACAACTCGACGGCCGGCCGCTCGACGACGCGCTCGAGCTGTGGCGGGCCTCAGTTGACGCGAACTGCGCGTGGGCCAACGGTCCGGCCGAGAACACCGCGAACTGGCGCGGATTCGAACTCGACTGCAACGATGCGATCGTCCTTCGCGCGTTCGAAACGTGGATTCACACCGACGACCTCCGGCGTGTGGTCGGACTGTCGGGTCGGGCGCCGGAGCCGCAGCACCTCGCGCTGATGTCCGACCTTGCCGGGCGGACCCTGAGCATGTCGCTCGGCTTGGTCCAGCGCACCCGCGAGGGCAAGACGGCCCGCCTCGTGCTCACCGGCGGCGGCGGCGGTGAGTGGCTCGTCGCGATGGATGGCAGCGGTCTCTCGAGTCAAGAGCCCGACGTCACTCTGACCGCCAACGTCGTTGACTGGTGCATGCTCGTTGGCGAACGCATTGCGTCGGACGAGATCGCGCACACGGTGGATGGCGACGCCCGCCTCGCCGAGGATCTCCTCGCCGCCGCGCCTGCTCTCGCCACCCTGTAACAAGCTCGGGGCCTCGCCGCTTCCGCACCTCGGACCGGCGCTTCCGCTACCTTGCGGCGCCGCACCATGACGCACGAGCCCGAATCCGAGCCGACCGGCCTTCTCGCGGTCCCGATGACCGTGTGGATCGAGCTGTTCTACGACCTCGTCTTCGTCGCGGCGATCCTCGTCTTGAGCGATGCCGCTTCGCATCTGCACGACGGGATACGAATCGCCCGGGTCGTCGGGATCTTCGTCGCGTTGTGGTCGGTCTGGCTCGCGACCACCCTGTTCACCAACCGCTTCCGCGCTAACGATATCAAGCACCGTCTTCTCGTCCTTGCGCAGATGTTCGTCGTGGTGCTGGTCGCCATGGAAGCTCACGCCGGAGTGAGGCACGACACGACCTATCTGTCCCTGACCTATGCAGGGCTCGTCGCGTCGGTGGCGGTGATGTACACGCGTGCGGCCAGAACGAGCGGCCCAGGAGCTGACGACGCGCGGCGACGCGCTCGCGCAGCATGGATCGGTGTCGGGCTGTTTCTCGTCGCAGCAGTCGTGCCGTGGCCCGTGAGCCCCGGAGTGTGGTTCGCCGGCCTCGCGGCCTTGATCGTGTCGACACTCGCGGGTACGCGTGAGACCGGAAGCGGAACCGGCATCAATGAGCACCACTTGGTCGAACGCATGGGCGCATTCACGATCATCGTGTGCGGCGAGGCGTTCGTGAAGGTCGCGATCACGGTGAGCGGCAGTTCGGTGCTCGAGGTTGACGTAGTGGCGCTCTTCTTCGAGTTCGTGCTCACGTTCGCGATCTGGACGAGCTACTTCGAGGATGTGCCGAATGCGGGGATCCGGGCCGGTTGGCTCCGCGTGTGGCTTGCACTCCATCTTGTGTTGCAACTCGCGATTGCCGGTACCGCGATCGGTGTGGCGAAGCTGGTGAAGGTCGGCCCGCTCGACCACCTTCCCTCAGAAGACATCCTCGAGATTACGGCGACGCTCGCGACCGTCTACCTGGCGCTTGGCCTGATCGGGGCCTGCACGCGACGGAGTCCCGCTCGCATGTTGTTCGCGCTCCGACTCGCGACATCGGCGGTCGTCGTGGTCGTCGGAGTTGGAGCGTGGCAGATCGACTTCGTCGACCTCGTGGAAGGCGTCGCCGCGTTGAGTGTCGTGGCGGTTCTCTACGCGGCCGCGTCCTACCGGCTCACTCGGGACACCGGCGTGGACGCGGCGCGGTAGCGCTCGGTCAACCGTCGGTCGTGTCGGTCGTGTCGGTCGTGTCGGCCTTATCGGCCTTATCGGTCGTGTCGGCCTTGGCGAGCTCTTCCTCGGCGGCCGTGATCTCGTCGACGATGCGTACGATCTCGGCGTCGGCGTTCTCGGCCGGGCTCCCGATCTTCTGCCCGTAGACGAGTCCGCCCAGCTCTTCCTTGAGCTCCTCGATCTTCTTCTCGAGCTTGCGCTCTTCGAGCTTCTCCTGACCGGTGTTGACTGCTTCCTTCGTCTTGTCGACGCCCTTCTGCGCCGTTTCCTTCATTTTGTCGAGCAGCGACATGGGCTCACTCCCTGAGGTTCGTCGATCGTTGATCGCGGTCGCAGTGGTGGGAACAGTATGTCCCGATAGCCTGCTGCTATGCGGGCTGCTGCTTCACGAGCTTGAGGTGGCGCGCGGGCACCGCCTCCGGTGGCGCGAGGAAGTACCCCTGCGCGCGGTCGCAGCCCAGCTCGATGAGCCGCAAGCGTTGCACGTCTGTCTCCACGCCTTCCGCTGCGACCACCATGCCCAGCGCGTGGGCCATGTCGATGGTCGCGGCCACGATGGCGTCGTCGGCCGCGCTCTGGCCGAGCCCGGCTACGAACGCCCGGTCGATCTTGAGCTCGTCGAACGGGTAGCGCCGGAGGTAGGTGAGCGACGACCCGCCGGTGCCGAAGTCGTCGATCGCGAGACGGATGCCGGAGTCCTTCAGGCTGTCGAGCGCCTCGCTCGTGGACTCCTGATCATCGAGTAGCACGTGCTCGGCGATCTCCAGGCAGAGCGCCGACGGCTCGAGGTCGAACTCGCGCAGCGCGGCGCGAACCACGCGCGGGAAGTCCGGCCGCAGGAGTTGGCGCGCCGAGATGTTCACGGACACACACAGCTGGCCGTTGTCCGGGCCCTCCTGTCGCGTCAGGCTCGCGCGCTCGCACGCTTGATTGAGCACCCACGTGCCGATCGGCACGATGATCCCCGTCTCCTCCGCGATCTCGATGAACTCTCCCGGCGCCACCATGCCGCGCACCGGATGCGCCCACCGCAGGAGCGCCTCCTCGGCCACCCGCTCGCCCGATCGGAGGTCGAACTGCGGTTGGAACAACACACGGAGCTCGTCGCGCTCGAGCGCCTCGCGGAGTCCCCGCTCGGTGAGCAGGCGAGTCACCGCTTGTGTGTGCATCGCCTGGTCGAACAGCTCGTACCGCGCACCGCCGCGACTCTTCGCGCGGTACATCGCGGCGTCAGCGTCGCGCAGGAGGCTCGCGGGGCGATCGGACGGTCGTCGCGTGATCGCGATACCGATGCTCGCGGTGACCACGACCTCGGCGTGCTCGAGCGCGAAGGGTTGACTGAGCGCGCGGATCGCGCGGTCGGCGAGCTCCTCGACCTGCCGCTCGTCGGTGAGGTCTTCGCAGATGACGACGAACTCGTCACCTCCGAATCTCGCCACGAGGTCGTTACGGCGGACCGACGTGGCGAGCCGGCGCCCCACCGCGACGAGCAACTCGTCGCCGGTGTCGTGGCCGAGCCCGTCGTTGACGACCTTGAAGCGGTCGAGGTCGAGGAAGAGCACCGCCACCATGGACGTGCCGTCGCGGAGGCGGGAGAGCGCGGCGTCGAGCCGTTGCACCGCGAGCGCGCGGTTCGGCAGGTCGGTAAGTGTGTCGTGGAGTGCGAGGTGACCGAGCTGTTGGGTGTGCGCGGCGCGGTCGAGCGCGATGCCGACCAGACTGCGAACCCGTTCCATGATCGACTGCTCGGCATCCGACGGCTCGCGCGCGTTGCGCACGTAGATCGCCAGCATTCCCAGGAGGCGCTCGTCGTCGGGCGTGCGGATCGGCACGGACCAGAACGCTTTGAAGCCGTGCATTCTCGCCAGATGACGGAGTTCGACCAGGTGCGGGAACCTCGGATTGTCGTCGATGTCGCCGATGACGATCGGCTCGAAGCGCGAGTTGTATGCCTGCGCGGCGTCGCTGGCCTGCTCAGCCAAGCGATCGTCCATCGCGTCGATGAACTCAGGGGGGAGCGTCGGCGCGGTGACTCGGTGTAAGTCACCGGTTTCGTCGTCGAACAAGTGGATCGTTGCCGACGCGTCACCGAGGAATTCTTCGACCGCTTCCAGGAGTATGTGCAGCGTCTCCGGGATGGGCGCGCCGCCCAGGATCCGCTCGAGGACTTCGGTTTCCCGGGAACCCAGGGCCTCGATCCGTCGACGCTCGGTGACGTCGCGGAAGTTTCCGACCACGCCGCGCACCGCCGGCTCGTGCATCTGGTTCGTGCACGTTGTCTCGGCCCAACGCCATGAGCCATCGGTATGGAGGCAGCGCACCTCGACGGACTCGCTCTCGAACGGGCGGTCGGTCAAGGAGGCGATGGCGTTCATTGCTCGGTCGATGTCGTCGGGATGGATCAACTCGAGGATGGACCGTCCGAGCAGTGAGCTCGGCTCGTAGCCGAATACGACCTTCACCGATGGGCTGACGTAGGTGATCGTTCCCGCGGCGTCGACGGCGCCGACAACGTCGCTCGAGTGCTGGACGAACGCCCGGAACCGCGATTCGCTTTCGGCGAGCACCTCGCGAGCGCGATCGGTCTCCGACACAAGCTTCGCGATGCGCCACGCCACGAGCGCCGCAGTGACACCGACGATCGCGGTGAGCGCGAGCGCTTCGCTACTCCCCGCGTCGTCGAGGACGACGACTGCCGGTGCCGAGAACAAGGCCGCGCCGAGCACGATCATGCGCGCGCGTCCGTGGCGCACCAATCCGCTGTCGCGCGTGTGCCAGAGGTTCCGCATCGACGGGTGGAGCGCGGCGGCGGCGAGAAGAAAGTAGGCGATTGGCCAGAGGGCGTCGAGCGCGCCACCGTCGGAGTAGGTGCCATCGGCGACGAGCCGCGCGTACACGGTGTCTGCGACGAGCATCACCGCGAGTCCGCCGAAGAGGAACCAAGCCGCCGGGACCCACTTCGGCAGTGTGAAGACCGCGTGGACGATCGCCACCACGAGGATGACATCCATGATTGGGTACGCCGCCGCGACAACCCGCTCGAGGGTTGCTCCGTCGGCGGTCGCGATGACGGGCGTGACCACCCATTGCCAGATCACCGCGGACGCGGCAAGCGCGACGATCGCGCTGTCGACGGTGGTGTCTCGCCGGAAGTGGCTGCGCGCGAGCCGGTAGAGGGCATACGCGATGCACGGGTACGCCGCCAGGTACAGCATGTCGGCCCACGGGTAGCCGGTCGTGCCCCCCCGGCCTCGCGTCGCGACGTCGTAGGCGACGTCGCCGGCCGCGAAGAGGGCGACTCCGGTCGCGAGGAGGAGCCAGGCCACTCGGCCGTCGGGCCGGTTACGGAGGATGCCGTAGACGGCGCCGCCTCCCGCGATCAGCGCCAGCGCGTCGAAGGCGAACGAGCGGATCGCGTCGGACGCGTCCAGTATCGCGAGGCCCGACAAGACGATGCCGGCCGCGACGAAACACCAACTCACGATGGGTTCTAGCGGTCGCGTCGCCTCTTCGAGTCGTTGTGTGTGCAAGCCTGGCGGCACCCCGGAGCCAATCCGGCTGGAGCCGGACAGTTCGGACAGACTACTCCGCTCGCTCTCTGCGTGGTTGTGTTGTCACGTACCGTGGCGAGAATCCGGCGAGAACACCCCCGGTGTCCGAGTTGCCCACGGTCGTACCTGCTCCAGCTGGGCAGCCACTCGCAGCAGCAGGTCCTCCCGCCCGGGGGCGGCGACGAGCTGCACGCCGATCGGGAGGTTGACCTCCACCCACGTGGGTACCGACATTGCGGGCTGCCCGGTGATGTTGAACGGGGCGGTGAAGATCCCGAAGGGAAGCATGCGCGCCAGCGCAGGCGACGGGTCAGGCGCGTCGCTGTCGATGTCGCCAAGGAGCGGCGGCGGCTCGACCATGGTCGGCGTGAGCAGCAGGTCGAAGCGTCCGCCGTCGGTGGCCCACCAGCGCGCGATCCGGCGTGACCAGGCGCGCGCGGTCTCCAGCGCTTCGACGTAGGAAGCCGCGCTGATCGTGCGGCCGCGCTCGCAGAGCGCCCAGGTGAGCGTCTCCACTTCGCCGGGACCGATTTCCCGGCCGGTGAGCGCTGCGAGACGATCGACGTCGTGCGCGACCGAAGTCGCCTGGATGACGGTGAACGCGCCGAGTGCGGCGAGGTCGTCGAACGCGTCCGGGAACGCGGGCTCGACCTCGTGACCGAGCTCACGTTGCAGCACGTTCGCCGCGTCGTCGACCGCGTCGATGCAAACGGACGCGACCTCGGCGAGCCCCACGGGTGCAGCACTGCGCATCCCGATGCGGAGAGGACCGACTTCGGCCCCGACCTCCTCGAGGAACGGTCGCGCCGGTGGCGCAGCGGCGTACGGATCGCCGGGCATCGCGCCCGAGAGCACGTCGAGCACCGCCGCGCTGTCGCGAACCGTTCGCGTGATCACGTGGCGAACAACGAGCCCTCCCCACACTTCGCCGTCGTCGGGCCCCAAGGACACGCGTCCGCGTGTCGGTTTGAGACCGAACAGCCCACACATGCTGGCGGGGATGCGGATAGAGCCACCACCGTCGCCTCCCTGCGCGAGCGGCACCATGCCCGAGGCCACCGCCGCACCGGAACCGCCGCTCGAGCCACCCGCACTTCGTTCGATGTCCCACGGATTTCGAGTTGGCCCGTACGCGGTGGGCTCGGTGGTGGGCAAGAGTCCGAACTCCGGCGCGTTCGTCTTGCCGACGATCACGAATCCCGCGGCCTTGAGCTTGGCGTTGAGGTACGAGTCATGGTCGGCGATATAGCCGATCTTCTTCAGCAAGCGGTTGCCGAGGTGGTAGGGCTCGTCCGCAAGCGGTCCGTCGTAGTCCTTCACGACGATGGGCACGCCGCGGAACGGACCGTCGGGAGCGTGCGCGGCTTCGTCGCGCGCGCGGTCGAACCGTTCGTGGATGATCGCGTTCAGCGCGGGGTTCACCTGCTCGACGCGCGCGATCGCGGCTTCGACCAGCTCGATCGGCGTGACCTCACCGTTGCGGACCAGCTCGGCTTGCGCGGTCGCATCGAGCAACGCAAGATCGTCCACGTCCTCGACGCTAGCGTTGGATCGTGGGTCGTGCTCCGGAGCTCCGCACCGATCGGTTGTTGTTGCGGCGCTGGCTTCCCGCCGATCTCGAGCCCTACGCCGCCCTCAACGCCGACGCTGACGTGCGGGAGCACTTTCCGGGCACCATGACGCGCCGCGAATGCGAGTCCGAGATCGCGACCTTCGAGGCGCGGTTCGACGAGCACGGGTACGGCCTGTGGGCGGTCGAGGTTCCCGGAGTGGCTCCGTGCATCGGGTTCATCGGCCTCAATCTCGCGACCTTCGATGCCCCGTTCGCACTAGCGGTTGAAGTGGGTGGCGACTTGCCCGCGACCAGTGGGGCAACGGATACGCGAGCGAGGGTGCGCGAGCGGCCCTGCATTTCGGGTTCGACGCGATCGGTCTCGACGAGATCGTGTCGTTCACCGTCCCTGGCAACGTGCGCTCGTGGTCGGTGATGGAGCGCATCGGGATGACACGCGATCCAGCCGACGACTTCGAGCACCCCGTGTCCCAGAGGGTCACGCGCTGCGCCCGCACGTGCTTTACCGGATCTCGCGTGCCACCTCCGACGGGTCCTTGTCGTCGCGCAATCCCCGGTAACGCGGCGCGCGCAGCATCCCCGCGCCGGTCCAGTTCTGGAAGCGCACGTCGACGACGAGCTCGGGGTCGACCCAGTGCGGGTCGGGAAGCTTCGGTGTCTTGTCGAACGGGCTCGTGTCGCGCGCGAGCGGTGCGAGTTTCGTTTCGAGCAGGCTGCGGTTGCGCTCGTTGAGTCCCGACCCGACACGGCCCGCGTAGCGGAGGTCGCCGTCTTCGTAGTAACCGACGAGCAGCGACCCGAGTCGCCCGTCGAGGCGCCCGCCGCCGGGCAGCCAACCACCCAGCACGAATTCCTGACCCAGGTGCGTCTTCACCTTGCGCCACGCGTCGGAGCGACGGCCGGGCTGGTAGGTGGTGTCGAGGCGCTTGGCGACGACACCCTCCATGTCGAGTTCTTCGGCCGCGCGGAACACGGCCTGACCGTCGCCGATCGTCGCCGGTGGCGTCTGCCAGGTTGGGCCCGCGAGCGCGAGTCGCTCGAGCAGCTTGCGCCGGTCGAGGTACCCGAGCTCGCACGTGGAGTGACCGTCGAGCCAGAGCACGTCGAAGAGCATGCAGACGACAGGATGCTCGGCTGCGAGCCGGCGCGCGACAGACGCCGAGCCGACCTGCATGCGGGGCTGGAGTTGCTCGAAGCTCGGACGGCCGTTGGCGTCGAGGGCGACGATCTCGCCATCGAGCACCACGTCGGTCTGCGCGAGCACATCTCCGAGGGCGCGCAGCTCCGGGAAGCGCGACGTGGCGTCGTTGCCGAGACGTGAGGTGAGTGTGAGCTGGCCGGCTTCGACCAGGAGCAGCACTCGCATCCCGTCCCACTTCATCTCGAACGCCCAGTTCCGCTGGTCGCGCGGCAACGCTTGGGCCGGTGTCGCGAGCATCGGGCGGAGGTCACGCGGCACGGGTTCGCGGGTGGGGTCCGCGGGCGGGCTCATGCGGTGGATCATCCACTGACTGCCCTTGGTCTGGAACAGCGCGTACTTGCCGTCGACCCGCTCGCCGTGCAGCGTGACGATCACCTCGTTGTCGCGCAACTTCTCGGGCTCGTACGTGCCGGAGTCCCAGATCGTCATCGAGCCTGCGCCGTACTGGCCCTTCGGGATCTCACCGTGGAACGTGAGGTACTGGAGCGGGTGATCCTCGGTGCGTACCGCGAGGTGGTTCGGTTTGTTCAGCAGCGGGATGCCCTTGGGTACCGCCCACGACCAGAGCACGCCATCGTGCTCGAGCCGAAGATCCCAATGGAGACGACGCGCGTGGTGCTCCTGCACGACGAAGCGCGGCTTGCGGGCGCGGCGCGATTTCGGTGACGCGGGCGCCGGTTCGGGCGTGTTCGCGAAGTCGCGCTTCTTGCGGTACTCGTGCAGTGGTTCCTTCGCACGAGTCGCCGCCATGAAGCAGACGCTAGGCCGCGCGCGCGGGTGCCTCCAACGGGCAGCCGCCAATGTTTACGTGCGCGAGGTAGTGGTCGCGAAAGCGCGTGAGCGTGGAGCTGATGGGTGAGACGGCCGATGGGCCGAGCGCGCAGATCGTGGTTCCGGGGCCCATGCGCGTGCCGACGTCTTGCAGCAGCGAGAGGTCCTCGATGCGTCCGTATCCGTGCACGATCCGGTTCAGGATCTTCTCGAGCCATGGCGCGCCCTCGCGGCACGGCGTGCACTTGCCGCAGGACTCGACGGCGAAGAACCGCACGAGGCGCGCGGCAACGCGGATCGGGCACACGGTGTCGTCGAGCACGACCAGCCCCGACGCGAGCGACGACCCCGCGGCCGCGACGTCGTCGATGTCGAGACGGAGATCGAGATGCTCGGGCCCGAGCCAGGGGAACGAGGCGCCCGGGAAGAACGCGGTGATCGCGTGGTCGCCGACGACGCCGCCGCCGAGCTCGGGATCGAAGATGAGGTCGCGGAACGTCGTGTGGTGCAGTTCGATCTCGTAGTTCCCAGGACGACGGACGCGACCCGAAACGGAGAAGAGCCGCGTACCGGTCGACCGCGCGCCGCCGAGGGCGGCAAACGCGTCGCCTCCATTGCGTACGATCCACGGGACCGTCGACAAGGTCTCGACGTTGTTCACGATCGTCGGCTGCGCGTAGAGCCCTTGCACCGCGGGGTATGGCGGCCGGACGCGTGGCATCCCGCGCTCGCCTTCGAGGCTGGAGAGCAGCGCGCTCTCTTCGCCGACGACGTACGCGCCGGCGCCGCGGTGCACGATGACTCCGCACGAGAACGCGGAGCCGAAGATGCGGTCGCCTACCGCGCCATGACGTCGCGCATCGGCGAACGCGTCACGCACTCGGTCGTGCGCGAGCGCGGACTCACCGCGCACGTACACGATCACGCATTCGGCACCGACCGCGTACGCGCAGAGCAGTGCCCCCTCGAGGAGCTGGTGCGGATCCCGTTCGAGCAACTGGCGATCCTTGAACGTGCCGTCACTATTGGCTCACTCGCTGCGGCGCAGGGTACCTGCGCCGCGGGCGCTCGCTCCCCGCGAGCTCACTCCGCTCCGCTTCGTTCGCCGCGAGCGCGTCAAGTCCGGCGGATGCGACGAGCGAGCGGAGCGAGTCGAGTCGCTCGCCAGCGAAGTGAACGCCCGCGAGCCGGGTATCCCGGCTCGCAGAGAGCGAGCGAGTAGTTGGGTACCGGTCGATGGTGTGTGCGAGGGGGTCGTGCATGCGCCCGAAGAGGACATTCGGCGTTGCCATGAGCCGCTCCTGAGCCGCCCCCACACTTTGTGAACACCTTCACATGGCGCTTGGACCGTGTCAACCGCTACCGTGACCGCGTTCGTTGGAGTGATTGCTCCGAGAGTGGAGACGCCCATGGATACCGTCATCAAACCGGGCGCCGACTGGCAGGCGGTCGACGCCGGCTACGGCGACATCCGCTACGAGACCGCAGACGGGATCGCCAAGATCACGATCTGCCGGCCCGAGGTGCGGAACGCGTTCCGTCCCAAGACCCTCTACGAGCTCCAGGACGCCTTTGAGCGCGGCCGGAACGACCGCGACATCGGGGTCATCGTGCTCACCGGCGAAGGGCCGCTCGCGTTCTGCTCGGGCGGCGACCAGCGCATCCGGGGCGACGATGGCTATGTCGGTGACGATGGGATCGGCCGGCTCAACGTGCTCGACCTCCAGGTCCAGATCCGCCGGCTCCCGAAGCCGGTGGTCGCGATGGTCGCGGGCTACGCGATCGGTGGTGGTCACGTGCTGCACGTCGTGTGCGACCTCACCATTGCAGCCGACAACGCGATCTTTGGTCAGACCGGACCGCGCGTCGGGTCGTTCGACGGTGGGTACGGCAGCGGGCTGCTCGCGAGCTCGGTCGGGCAGAAGAAAGCGCGCGAGATCTGGTTCCTCTGCCGTCAGTACGACGCGCAAGACGCGCTGGCGATGGGGCTCGTGAACACCGTCGTCGCGCTCGAGGACCTCGAGGTGGAGACGGTGCAGTGGTGTCGCGAGATGCTCGGCCACAGTCCGCTCGCGCTGCGCATGATCAAGGCGTCGTGTAACGCCGCCGACGACGGCCTCGCCGGTATCCAGCAGCTCGCGGGTGACGCCACGCTCCTCTACTACATGAGCGAGGAAGCACAGGAGGGCAAGCAGGCGTACGTCGAGAAGCGCAAACCCGACTTCGCGCGTTTTCCTAAGAGGCCGTAACTATGGACTCGCTCGCTGCGCCGCAGGATACCTGCGTCGCGGCTCGCTCCTCGTGCTCGCTCGGCTTCGCTTTGCTTCGCTCGCTCGCGTCGCCGGGTTGTTGCGTCATGACCACAGTCTCGGAGTGGGCTCCGTCATGACCACAGCTTCCGAGTGGATTCAGGGTGCGCGGCCGCGGACGTTGGGGGCGGCGGTGGCGCCGGTGCTGGTCGGGACGGCCGCGGCCGTCGCGGCCGTTGACGGCGTGATCTGGTGGCGATTCGCAGCTGCGATGGTCGTCGCGCTCGCGCTGCAGATCGGCGTCAACTACGCCAACGACTACTCCGACGGTGTGCGCGGCACCGACCGCGATCGCAAAGGGCCGCTCCGACTGACCGCGAGCGGGGTTGCCACGCCGAAGGCGGTTCGCAACGCGGCCGCGCTCGCGTTAGCCGTTGCCGCGGTCGTCGGTCTCGTGCTGTCGCTCGTCGTCGACCCGTGGCTGCTGCTCGTGGGCGTCGCCGCCATCGCCGCCGCGGTGCTCTACACCGGCGGACCCGTTCCACTCGGCTACCTCGGTCTGGGCGAACTGATGGTGCTCGTGTTCTTCGGGTTCGTCGCGACAGTGGGGTCCGCGTACGTACAGGTGAAGTACGTGCCCGGCGCGGCGTGGTGGGGGTCACTCGCGGTCGGGCTCCTCGCCTGCGCGATCCTCCTCGCCAACAACGTTCGCGACGTCCCGACCGACACCGCCTCGGGAAAGCGCACGCTCGCCGTCCGCGTCGGCGCATCCACTGCGCGCGCGCTCTTCATCGCGTGTTACGTCGGCTCGTTCGCGGCGATCGTCGCCATCGGCATCACGCAACCCTGGGCGCTGCTCGGTCTCTTGGCGTTGCCGCTCGCGCTGAAGCCGATCCGCATCATGCGGCACAGCAGCGATCCTCCCTCTCTGGTCGCGGCCCTCGTGGCTACGTCGAGGCTCGAGCTCGTTGTGGCCGTTCTGGTGAGCGCGGGGCTGTGCCTGTCCTGACCGCGCACGTGCTGCGCATCGGCGACCGTACGGTCACGCTGATCGAGGGGCCCGCCGGTTGGGGTGAGTGCTCGCCCTTGACGGGGTATCCGTCCGATCCCGCCGTGTGCCGCCGTGCGGCCGAGGAAGCTGCGTTGCTCGGCTTCCCCCTGGCGCGGCGCGACGACGTACCGGTGAACGCGCTCGTCAACGGTCCCGGCTTCGATATCGACGAGCTGCGCGAGTTCCCGGCGGTCAAGGTGAAGGTGGGATCGCCCGGCGATGTGGAGCTGGTTGCCGAGGTGCGTGACGCGATCGGCCCGCAGATCGCGCTACGGGTCGATGCGAACGGCGCATGGGACTTCGACACCGCGGTGAACACCATCAAGCGACTGGCGCGCTACAACCTCGAACTGGTGGAGCAGCCGGTCGCCTCGCTCGACGACCTTGCGCGTGTGAGGCGCGCGGTCGACGTACCGGTCGCCGCCGACGAATGTGTCCGCTCGCTCGATGACGCGCGCCGATTGCGCGCGCTCGATGCCGCCGACGCGATCGTGCTGAAGCAGCAGCCGCTCGGTGGTGTGCGCGCCGCGCTCGTGATTGCCGAGGAAGCTCAGGTTCCCGCGATTGTCTCGTCGATGATGGAGACGTCAGTCGGCATCGCTGCCGGCCTCGCGCTTGCAGCCGCATTGCCGGAGCTTCGTTACGCGTGCGGGTTGGCCACGCTCTCGCAGATCGCGGGTGACGTTGTCCGCGACCCGCTCGTCCCCGAGCATGGCGTGATGCGGGTCCGCCAGGTCACGCCCGACCATGAGCTGCTCGAGCGCTACCAGGAGGCGAGCAGTTGAGCGATGCCGTCAGGTCGTTCGAGGTGGCACGCATGGCCGGCACCGTCGATGATCTCGACACGCGCGTTCGGGATTACTTCGCCCATGCGGTACGCGATGGCGACGTACTTTGTGTCCAGCCCACCGGCAATCAGCAGCACAGGCATCCGCAGCTCGCCGAGTCGGGGCCAGTTGTTCGGCTGCGTTCCCTGTCCCAACGCCCGAAGCTGGTGCGTCAGGCCCTCCACCGTGTTCGCCGCTCGGCGATCGTCGATCCCTGCGAGCTCTCGAGGGAGTGTCGCGAACAGCGGCTGAGCCAGCCAGCGTTCCAGGAAGGCATCCACACCGTCACGCTCGATTTCTCGTGCCCGCGCCTCGTCACTCTCACGTCGAGCCGCGCGCTCGACGTCGTCGCCGATTCCGGGCGACGAACTGATCAGCACGAGGTTCTCCACCAGCTCGGGTCGGTCGAGCGCGAGCTGAAGGCAGAGACGGCCACCCATGGAGTAGCCGACGTAGGTCGCGTGCCCGCCGTCGTCCCCCAGCGCGTGCGCCGTCGCGACGAAGTCGACGTTGTCGGGAACCCGAAGCGCGGCGGCATCGTCAAGGGGGATCGGATCCCACGACCGTTTGCTCTGCGTGAAACCGTGCACCAACACGTAGTTCACCCATGGATGATCGCATGACTCGGGACGCAGCCACCTCATTCGCGCGCACACTCGTCGACGAGTGGGTCCGCAATGGCCTCACCGACGCGTGTCTGGCGCCCGGATCGCGCTCCGCGCCGCTCGCGCTCGCGCTGGCTGGCGACGACCGTATCCGGCTTCACGTGCATCTCGACGAGCGTTCGGCCTCGTTCTTTGCGCTCGGGCTGGCGAAGGCATCGGGCCGTCCCGCCGCTGTGTTGTGTACTTCGGGAAGCGCGGCCGCCAACTTCCACCCGGCGGTTCTCGAAGCACACCACGTGCGTGTGCCGCTGATCGTCTGCACTGCCGATCGCCCGCCCGAGCTGCGAGACACCGGCGCCGGCCAGACCATCGACCAGTTGAAGCTCTACGGCGACGCGGTGCGCTGGTTCTGCGACGCGGGTGTTCCCGACGATCATCAGGGTGCCGGTGTGGAGTGGCGCGCGATGGCGGCTCGCACAATCGCTGATGCGCTCGGACCGCCCGCCGGGCCGGTGCACCTCAATCTCCCCTTCCGCGAGCCGCTGGT